>ERZ794946.293-NODE-293-length-21542-cov-4.182715_pt1 | contig 21542 bp, 12 predicted proteins | sample MGYA00433072_ERZ794946 | MGnify/ENA primary metagenome ERZ794946 (study PRJEB30137, sample SAMN04331413) | food metagenome | isolation source: Y3 must sample point D1 replicate A | place: Australia: South Australia | collected 2014 ...
GTCGACAGGGGGAAAAAAGACGTAGACACGCGAAGATCCAAAAATATACGGCGTGTCTTCACGGGACAAAAGCAATGCCGCTTCTGTGGATCGAACACAGTGCCTCCAGAAAACTCTTGCTGGTGCAAGAAGGACAGAAGTTGACTTCAGTCTGGCGCTCTCCCAGATGAGCTAAAGCGGCGTATAGATGTGAGTTCAGAAAATAGTATAATATATTTCCCTCAATCTTAACTAATGGTGAGCACGCATCGATGTATAACATTCCGTGTGTTTGGAATAACTCGATTGATAATCCAGTTTCAGCCTCGACCAAGGGTAGAGCTCTTGGGGTAGCTCTCACGTCGACCACTTGTTGTCTTCATCGACCGGTCTAGGCGTGTCTGCTTCCTTCGTGCTTTGTTATGTTTTTCAACCTTGACGCCCGGATAAACTGAAAGCTTGAGAAAGAAGATGGAATGGTGATCAAGCGGTGTCGTAGGGCTAATCGACATTCGTAACCACCTATGAGCATCAAATGAGAGCTCTTTAACCCCAAGAAGACAAGTTGTGTTGGGAGTACGAATGAAAATGCAGTTTTCAGTTTCGAAAATCGCGTCAAGAGCATCACCCTGGCGAAAGCACAGACGTGAGCGAGATGAAGCGAACCTCCCACTGTTGAAAGAGCAGAGCGCCTCCTGCCTAGCGGTGAAATCGCGAAAGACTTTATTAGCATCTTACCACATGTTCTCATCTGGGTCTCCACGTCGTCTTCAACATCGCTGAACTGAACGTCGTTGCTGTCGTGATGACTGTGATGAACGGAGCTTGGCACATGGGATCGCCGGCCTATCACCGCTTGAGGAAGGTGACCTTATCGGCAAGTGGAACCCGCCTTCCTCTTTTATAAACAATATGCAAGCAGACGAGGGGAACGTCAAATGACGCGACCGACTGAGATTCAATTGACCATTCGCTCAATCTCTTGACCTCTTCTTCTCATACACATCTTTCGACCATCAGCAGACAGTGACGCGTTACCATGAAGGTTCTACCATTCTTATACGCAATTCCATTGGTATCTGCCATTGGCAGCAGACAGCACAAGCGCGACGTGGAGACCTTGAGTTTGGAGAAGGTATGCTCATCTGGAGGACTTACCTACCAGAATAATCTAGGGGCAGAGGTGGCCATGGTGCTAATGAACCTCTCAGCGTGACATCAACCCTGAGCTCTTGTATCCTGAATACAACATCTCAGTGCCTGTAGACCACTTCCACAACTCTACTCTGTACGAACCTCACAGCAATGCCACTTTCGATTTGAGGTATTGGTTTGATGCTTCGCACTACCAACCAGGAGGTCCCGTCATTGTGCTACAGTCCGGTGAAACCGATGCTTCTGGTCGTCTGCCCTATCTACAGAAGGGTATTCTGGCACAACTGGCCCAAGCAACTCACGGTATTGGTGTTGTGCTCGAACATCGCTACTATGGAACATCATTCCCGACTCCTGATCTGTCCACCAAGAACCTTCGATTCTTGACCACCGAACAAGCACTTGCGGATGAGGCATATTTTGCAAGAAACATTGTCTTCCCTGGACTCGAGCATCTGGATCTGACGAGTAAATCTGCTGCATACCTCGGATATGGCGGATCGTATGCAGGTGCTTTCAACGCCTTCCTCCGTGTCGTCTATCCAGATGTCTTTTGGGGAACAATCTCGAGCTCTGGTGTGACCAAGGCCATCTACAACTATTACGATTATTTCACCCCAATCGCCGAGAACGGACCTCCGAAGTGTATCTCTACTCAAAAGACTCTTATCCACATTGTTGACACCATTCTTTTGAAGAACCAGTCCGAGCTCACACATCAACTCAAGACGGCATTTGGTCTCGGAAACCTTACTTATGACGATGACTTTGCCAGCACTTTGTCTAGCGGCATTGAAGGCTGGCAGAGCCGTAACTGGGATCCCAAGGTCGGTAGTCTCGGCTTCGACAGATACTGCAATAACATTTCATCTGATGCAATGCTTTACCCCGCTGCATCCTCGCTCCGGCCTGTTGTGGAGTCTCTGATCAAGAACACCAACTACACTGTCGAGGAGACCTTGGTCAACCGCATGCTCAACTTCATTGGCTACGTGAACCGTACTTCTGTGGCCTCTTGCTCTGGTGGGAGCACACAGGACGAGTGTTTCAGTAACCACAACTCATCCACTTACCAGCAGGACGACTTGGCTTCATACACCTGGCGCTCATGGGCTTACCAATATTGCTCCGAATGGGGATACCTCCAGACTGGATATGCACCTCCAGGCCAATTGCCCATCGTCTCGTCTCTCCTTGACTTAGAATACGAAAGTATTGTGTGCGTTGATGCTTTCAACATCACGACTCCGGCGAACGTTGATGCGGTGAACAAGTACGGTGGCTACGACATCAGTTACCCACGTCTTGCTTTTGTCGATGGATCTGCCGACCCCTGGCGTCCAGCTACTCCTCACGCATACGCCCAGGGTGCTAAGGAGCGCAACTCTACTTCCAGTGAGCCCTTCATCTTGATTGACGGAGCTGTTCACCACTGGGACGAGAATGGCTTGTTCCCCAACGAGACTACGGCCTCCCTACCTCCCTTGCCAGTCGCCGACACCCAGAGACAGGAGATACAGTTCGTGCAAGAATGGATGCAAGAGTGGCAGTTGGAGCAGCAGATCAAGGCAGCTTATCGTAAGCCAGCTACCCAGGGGCCCATCTGAGTATGAGGTGAAAGTGCTACATGCCATTGACAGATGATTCTTGTTCTTCAGCGGTGACACCATAACGAGATTTTGTTTCTGCTTTTGATCATACTTGTCTATAAGCCGTGCATATAAAGCTGTCTTGCAATGATTGCTCTAAGACCTCAATGTTCAGTTCGAGCGAGGTAGTCTCTGATGTGAAATTTGAAGGCGCAAGTATCGATATTTCGAGAGAAGATCTATCGGGACATTAGCTTTTGTCGGATGGCGGGTAACAAGCCATCCGCCTATAAATATGCGGACGGAACCGGTCGGCAGCAAACGTATTTCGTAACCCGTATTGTGTATACTGTACCATACTTTATCGACCAAACGTCCTGCTCGGTGTGACTGATGATATTCTCATCTTTTTACTGCTTGCGATGATGATGGAGAGTCATAAGGAAAGACCGAGGAGCCTCGGGAGGAAGCAGGGAATGACGTCGATGCTTGGATGCACGGTGGTTTGGGGGAGATCAATTTAAAAACAATCGCGATCGTGGGGCGAACAACAAGCAGCAGCAGAGTCAGTGTTGTCGATTGATGTGGCCACGAGGCCGACCACCACTTTGCAAAGCAGGATTGCAATCAACGTGGCAAGTTACTGCAGGTTAAGCGAATGAAAATATAGGAAACGGAAATTACAAAAGGGTCATCCAGAGTGTTTAACAGGCGTTTTGGACCATGGACAAGAAGGGAAATGGCATGCGGAGAGGAGGCTGGAAATTGGAATCGATGGTTTCGTGGGTAGCCGCGTTAGAGCCGCGAAACTCCGGCTTTTGGCGCAGGACGAGCAGACAAGACAGCTTGTAGCTGCCACGAGCCAGCAGGAATGGCGGTGTCAATAGATAAGAATGACGGAGGGACTACGAATTTACAGGTTCTCACAATAAGATCAGCATCAGCCGGTAATAAGTACGTGTTAAAAGGGAATTGTTATGCAGGTCGAAGCAAATGCTTGTAAAAAGCCTTGAGCAGCAGGCTTGGGAGACGAAAGCTTGGCATACGTATGTTGGTTAATGGGTGAGCGTGGGGGAAAGACGGTAATCTCTTCGCTGAACCCTCGACAGAGGCTCTTCTATTCATTCTGCATCTCCTTCTTTGGCTCCTGCAAACTCTCTCCCCTCTCCCTAGACCCTCTATACCACTACAATCCGGCTGATCCGGCCCCGTGCTTTCAGTCATGAAGAAGGCATTGCACAAGCTCGTGCCCGGCCACCACCGCCGGAGCACCAGCGCCAGCGGCAACCACAGCAACTCGGACAGCGGCACTCCCACATCTGTCAGCAGAGCCAGCACAGATATCCCCGACAGATCTCGCCAGTCGTTGGACTCGTCTGCTCGTCCCGGTTCAAAGGCTCGCTTTGCCTCACCACGCAACTCGACCTCTATCGACACACGAAAATCCCTCGATGTCAGCCGCGCCTCAACTGACATGAGCCACCGTCGCCAGTCCCGCTCTACCTCGCATCACAGAGCTACACACAGCCCATTGGGCGCTTTCAGACACAAGCTTCGCCGTGGCTCTTCTTCGTCTTCATCCGACGATGGACGTCCCCTTAATGCCCTTGGCGAGCCCATGTCCAAGGCACAGCTCCGCAAGCGTACAAAGCTGCAACAGAAGGAGGAGAGACACAGAAAGGCCGAAGAGCATGCTGCAGCAGACCGCCAGCTGCAACAACAGACACAGGCACGTGCTGAGGCAGAAGAGACTGGTGACATGAAGAGCAAGTACGGTATCCTGCCCCTCAACTACTACGCCCCCCAGCAACCGCCAAACGAGAAGAGAGTCAACCTGCTCGAGCTGTCTGAGAGGGACGTCGGCTCGTGGGTTACTTTCCGCGCTCGTGTCCACATGATCCGCCAGATGAGTTCTCGCCGCGTCTTCATCCAGCTTCGCCAACAGACTGCCTCGATCCAGGGTGTCTTGCACGAGCACGCTGGTGTCTCGCTAGGCATGGTGTACTGGACCAAGCATCTCAAGCTCGAGTCGGTCGTTCGCGTTCGTGCCGTGGTCCAGGAGCCCAAGGCCAAGCAAGGCAAAATCACTGGCTGTTCCATCGAGAACCTCGAAGTCTCCATCCACGAGTTGCACGTCGAGGGTTCTAGAACCATGCCTCTTCCCTTCAACGTCGCCGAAGCCGAGGTCACTCGTGAAGAAGCTGAGCTGACCAAGAACGCCCGTCACCACATTTCCGACCGAACTCGTCTCGCCAACCGTATCGTTGATCTTCGTTCCAACACCTCCCAGAGCATTTTCCGCGTTCAATCCGGTGTCTCGTCCTTCTTCCGCGAGTACCTGCGTGGCCAAGGCTTTATTGAGATCCACACCCCCAAGCTACAAGGCGGTGCTACCGAATCCGGTGCCAGTGTCTTCAAGGTCGATTACTTCGGCAGACCTGCTTTCCTGGCTCAGTCACCTCAACTGGCCAAGCAGATGTGTATCTCGGCAGACTTTGGCAAGGTCTTTGAAATCGGTGCTGTCTTCCGTGCCGAGAACAGTAACACACATAGACATATGACCGAGTACACCGGTCTGGATCTGGAGATGGCCATCGACGAGCACTATCACGAAGTCCTCCGCACCCTTGACGGTCTCTTCAAATTCATGTTCAAGAAGGTCTACGAAAACTACCGTCACGAGATTGACACGTTGAAGAAGCACTTCCCTCACGAGGATCTTGTCTGGCTCGACAAGACGCCCATCATCCCCTTCTCCGAGGGCATTCGTCTGCTGAACGACTCTGGCTGGAGAGACGAACACGGCAACCCTCTTCCCGAAGACGAGGATCTGGGTACTCGTGACGAGATCCAACTCGGCAAGGTCATCAAGCAAGTATACGGTACGGATTACTACGTCCTCGACAAGTTCCCTGCTACCGCCAGACCCTTCTACGCCATGCCCGACCCCGAAAACTCAAAGGTCACAAACTCGTTCGATATCTTCCTCCGTGGTCAAGAAATTCTCTCTGGTGGTCAGCGTATCCACGACGAGAAGATGCTGATCAAGCAGATGGAGCGCCTGAAGATGGACCCAAGCACTTTGGACGAGTACATGCAAGGCTTCGCCTGGGGAGCTCCTCCTCATGGTGGCGGTGGTATTGGCTTGGAGCGTATGCTGATGTTGTTGCTGTCTCTCGGCGACATTCGTCACGCTACTCTCTTCCCCCGCGACCCCAAGTCCTTCCCCACCAAGCCCGTCGTCAAGCAGCTCAGACATCCCGAGGCCAGCACATTGCACCCTCCATGGGAGGGTCAAGATCGCCACGCCGCAGGCATGGAGCTTCCGCCCGTCGAGCAGCTCATCGCCAACTACGGAGATGCCTCCAACACCTCGTGGCTCGAGCCTCGTACCGAGATCTGGAGAGACGACGTCACCGGTGCTGCCGTCGGGTTCGTGCCCCACCAAGGATACGCCATCACTGTCGGTGACCCGCTTTGTCACAAGAGCCAATACGCCCGTACTATCCAAGGATACCTTCACTACATCAAGAAAGAGCGTGGAATCAAGCCATTGTGGCTCCTTTGTGGCGGCGATGTCGAAGAAGTCCTTTCTTCCCACAAGTTCGACTGGCGCACATTCTCTGTCGCTGCTGAGCAACGCTTAGATCCTGGCAACAACCCCGCTGTTCACGATCACGACATCCAGCGCAAGATCCGCCACGCCAGTAAGGAGGGTGTCAAGGTACACGACTACCCTCTCGGCACACCGGTGCCTGCCGAGATCAAGAAGAAGATTGATGGTCGCATCAAGGATTGGCTGGCCAACCGTAAGGGCAAGCAGGTTCATCTCACAGATATTCACCCTTGGCAGGACGAGGCCCATCGTCAGTACCACTACACCACCGACAAGGATGGTCAAATTTCTGGCTTCGTCATCATGGCTCAGCTGTCGCCCGATCACGGATGGCAAGTCAAGTTCTCGCTTGATTTCCCTGGCGCACCCTCAGGTGCTATCGAGTTGCTCGTTATGCACGCGCTCTCGCAGGTCGCCGCTGGCGGTGCCCAATCAGTTACCTTCGGTGGTGGTGCCAGCTCAAAGCTGACGCCTGGTCACAATCTGAAGGGTACTCGTATCAAGGTCCTTAGCAAGGCCTACCACGCTATCGCAACCGAACTCAAGCTCACAGCCAAGTCTGAGTTCAGAGAGAAGCTTGGTGCCCAAGACGACCCCATCTACGTGTGCTACCCACCACACGGTCTTGGACCCGGAGGTGTCAAGGCAATCTTGACTTTCTTCGAGGACACCGATGACGGCAACAATTAGAGACAAGGGAGTTGAATATACCCACTGCTCTTTCTTTGAACATTTGTACGATGGATGGACAATATATGGACATGACACGGCAGCAACAGCAGCGATACCACCTTTTCTTCTTGTTTTTCCTTTTACGTCTCGAACGCTCTATGTGTTTTTGTTGTCACCGTTACGAATTGATAGATGCATCGTACACTAATTAATGCTTTTTACGTATCCTTTCAGACTTCCTCACTCAATTGTTTCTTCTAGTATTGTGTCTTGACTATATATTGCGTTTTGATCATGCTTGAAGACCAGAGATGTGAAATGGTCTTAGGGGAGAGACGGAGGGCGGGCCAAAATATATGTAAGTTTGCTACCACAATGAAACGAAAAGCCTCCCATCCTGTTGTCTTCAGTGACAGCGCTGACCATGCAAGAGAAACAGGATGTTCGGGGTAGTACTGCACTACTCACATACCGCTAACCTGCAACCCGACTGTCGCTTTTAGAACATGAACAATTCTAGGATTGCTGATTCGCATTGAGGAGCATCCCATTGTCTCATGTTCCAGACATTATCGTCTGCGAAAGTTGTCCAAGTTTCTGAGACATCAGTAGACCCTGACTGCTTGATGCTGGGCATTCGTCGAAAGTCTGACGTAAGTATCCTGCTGTTCAGCAGGAACGATACTCGCTGCTTCCTACAGGGGATCGAGACGCGAAGCCTCGAACATCTTCTTGGGCTGTCGTCCTCTCTCCATCAACATTACCATTCTATCCACCCCCATTATATCAAGCAGCATTTCATCCATACTTCTATTCGTCTGATCCCCCCTTTATCTTTCAAACCTCCATCCCTTAGCCGCCAAGATGGTTTGTCCAGGACTGGGAGTCACTCGCGCGTCGTTGGCTGTCATCCTCGTCCCGAGTCTCGTTGTTCCCATCGTCGTAGCCAACTTGATCGGTCTTGGAATCTGGAGAGTTCACAAACGTCACAAGCGTCAGCGCGCAGCAGCAAGAGAGATTGCAGCAGAGCCAGCAGCCGGTGGACTGATAGCTGGTGCTGGTGGAGCAGCCACCGGAGAAGCAGTCATCACAGCAATATCGCCATCTGGAGACAGCACGTCGACAGTTGTCTCGGCCGGGCAATCGGCAGCTGTGCCTGCAAACCCATCTGTCACGATCGTTGGCTCAACCAGAGCCGGCACCAAGACAGCGTTGAAGAAAATCCGCAAGTCGGACGGCAGCGACATGATGACGTCTGAAATCACTGGCCAACACATTACCATCAATGGGGCTGATCCAGAGTTCACTTACGTGGTGATTGTTTATGAAGAGCCGGCGCGTCTTTAGACGTTCAAGGGTGCGTTTGTCACATGCTTTTCCTTTCACTGATTCACTCTTCCATCTCGTCCATCCCACCTTCCTTCCCTTCCATCCTTTGGATCAAACAATCATGTCAAACTTCAGTTGGCGCCCGCCCTCTGTTCCGTTCGAGGCGCAGACACGCGATGGCTCGCCTTTCACCGTGTGGCATGTCTGCATCATCTGCCAACAACCAAGATCTGCTCGTTATCATTCCGAGCATCCCATTGACGCCAACTTCGCAGCCTCACCACCTCAATCCATTTGTCGTCGCTGCGCATCCAAGTCAGTGTCATTGCACATACACTCTGCGCCATATGTTCTGACGACAAACACAGATCTTCTTCGTTGCCATTGCAATTGACCCTGCCTTCGCCCATTCCTGCGCCTTCGCTTTCAGTCCTCTCAGTTCCTGTACAACCCGTCTCAGCACCATCCAGCCCAACACCTGAACCTACTCCGCGCATTATCCCTTTCCGTCACGTCAAGCCTTTTGCCCCGGAGCTGCAGCACGTTGATCTTCCGCCTCCACCTACTTCGACTGTTGAACCTAAGATTGCATCTATTCCCACCATCGAAATCATGCCTCCTCGTGGTCCATCCTACGAAGAGTACCTCTTTATCAAGAGGGAGAACGACCGCAGATGGTCGCAATCTTCCACCAGAGACTATCCTGCGCCGCTGAGAGACTACCACTCTGCCTCTCCCAATGACCATCAATCGTCCGTCAGAGACTACCCTGCGTCTGCCAGAGAATACCTTCCGCCCACGACAGACTACCCTGCACCTTTCAGAGATTATCCTCCGCCCGTCAGAGATCGTCCCGCCCCTACAAGAGAGTACCAAGCACCAGCCAGAGACTATCCACTTCCAGCCAGAGACCGTCCTGCACCTCTCACCAATGTCAAACCTGCTAAACGCCGCGTCTCTTTCTCTCGTGATGACGAAGTGGCCACTCTTCCACCATCCTTGTCTTCCGACCAAGACGACCAATCCATGCAAGGTCTCTCTCGTATGCGTCTCAAGCCTCCCAACCTTTCCGGAATGTACAGACCTCAAGACGACTACGAATACGAGAAGCAGCGTACACGCACCTACATCGACCCCACCGACAGACCTTACGTCCCCGAAACCAAGTGGGCTCCCCTCAGCGAATCACCTGCACGCGAACTTCCGCTTGTTGAAGAGTCCCACGCCCATGGTCCTTACAGAGCTGAGAACTCCCCTACCCCTAGCATGGAAGTTCACGTTGACAATTACGACTTTGTTGTTGACAAGGAGTACGCAATGCGCAAACCTGCACCTCCTGGTCGTCACGATGTACCCCCTCCTCGTCATGAAGCACCGCCCACTCGCCAGAAGGCACCCGATCCAGCCAAACAAAATGACCGCGAATGGACCAGATATGTGACAGTCAAGGAGTACAGAGATGAGAAGGGCCCTTACGTTGAAGTCGAGGAGAAGTATGTTTTTGATGACGAGCGTTGATTTTCTTGATTTTGCACCGCACCCCAATTCCACTCTTGCACTTTGCCCAACGTTTGCTTAAGTTTAGTTTATGAATCGAAAGTCTTGCTTCTCCCCATTCTTGAATGTTCCTCGTGCCATGTTTCAGTGATATATGTCTTGATGGAAGGAGTGACGTCCATGCAGACTGAACATGTCTCGCAGGTGAACTTATCAAACAGGAATCCATGAGAAAACCCACACAAGAAACTTTCCACCTGTACAAAAGACGCCGCTTCCTTCTTATGACGCAAGTTCTTCGCTTCTTGCCAATATCTTCCACCTCGGAACAAGATACGAAAACACACAAGAAACTTTCCTGACCATACATTGCTATGCAACAAGCCATGTCAAGATGAGGTGGGGAGAGCAAAGTAAATATGAGCCCGAAACTATCACAAGCAGATGCAGTAGAACGCAGCCAACAAAAAGGCAAAGGTGATGCATCAAATTCTTCACATCCCCATCATTTCGGTCTGTCATAGGAAGAACGGTGGAATATCTGCTTGCGAATTGGTTTCTGATCTTGCCAAAGCGACGTGATCTTGATAGACAACAAAGTGGTGTTGTGCTGTCGAAATATATAGGTATGGTGCTGTGGTGTCCTAGGAGGAGAATAATATCTTCAGGAGCCTTTTGATACCATGCTCAAGATTTGAATTAGGGAAATTCGAAGACCGGTGTATTCGTGTTGGATGAGGATTGATACATGTCATACAACTTTGAGAGGAATTGGCTTCGTATATGAGTAGTAGATGTAAGTCATGAATTACCGAGTAGTCATGACTTTGATTTTGGTGGAGAGTGGCATATAGATATCGCAGAAAACATCGCTGTTGGAGGGTAACAAGTGCGGTCGTCGTGGAAAGAGAATTAAAAAAACCTGGCATGTGCCTCTTATGGTTTCATCATCAACATGAAGCTTTCACAGCGGTCACATCCATCGAACCCCCTGAGATCAAGCTATACCAGCGAGAAAAAATGGTCCGGCCGAAAGCGCGTACCCACTTGTTATGAGTTGGGAGATCCGGTTCGGTGTACCGCGGTACAAATGTGGTATTCCGAACGCTTGGTCGATGCTTGCTAGGTGGCCAGTTCGGCGGAGTAAGGTCCTTGCTATGTATAGCTCATGTGGGCGGGATACAGTTTGCAGACAGGAGCTGAGGATCTGCAAGATGCGGAAGGCTTGCGGGACGGACCGCGGAGTCGCCCCGTGGACCTCGTCTGCACGGCGACAGCAAGGTGTTTGGCGATGTTAGGCGATCGATGTTTAGAAGTCGGAAGGTAGTATCGACGACGGTCCGGTGACTATTCTCAAAAACAGGGTTGGAAAAGGAACTGGAAATATGAGAGGATGAGATATATGAAAAATATGAAAAATTGAGATTATAACACCAAACTCTTCTATAAATCGCACCTGGGTATATGAATAGAAAGAACGAGATAAAGAGGACGGTGAAAAGAAGAACACCACGCCGAAACAAAAACAACCACCATCTAAGTTTAGGCTCCACGCTGAATTTTGAAGAAAAAGGGAAATCTAAGCAGGGAATAGGAAGCAAGGAAATAAGAAAAGGAAAAGTCTCCACGCAAGATGTCGAGATCGAGCGATCAACACTCGAGAGGCAGCTTCTCGATGATGGCGACGGAAGAAGACTTGAGGAAGTAAGGTGCGAGCATCTCGTTTGATGCCCAGCCATTCTTCAGTGTCGACAAGGCCTCTTCTCTGGCGGTGTCAACACCCTTAAGAGTGCTGCTACGGAAGCCGCCAGCTCTGTACAAGGCCTTGTAAAGTGCAGTACCGAAAAGACGTCCGGGCACACCGGATGCGAGTTCGGAAACGATGCCAAGGATGAAGAGCCATAGGGCTCCAAGAGGGTTCTTCGAGATCAACTTGTAGCCGTCGTCGCCCCAGGTCTCGCCGAAAGAATCGGTCTCGCTGTCGTAAACTGGAGGCAAGGGCTCGGCGGCATGGACGGCAGTGCGCACGACCACGACCCAGAAAAGAGTTATCTTGCAAATGTCGATCGCGGCTACCGGCGAGTAACCATCCAAGGCCCACATGCCGAGAAGCGAGTAAGCAGCGTTGAAGATCGTGGTACCAAAGGCGAGTCTAAGGTCTCCGAATGAAAAGGCCTGCATGCCTAGGGCAATGTTGGTCAATGCCAGACCAGAGACACCGAATGTTATTCTGATGATGTATAGCCAGAGAAGCTGTTCACAGAACAGACACACCATGTGACCATATCTGTTGAGCTTGTTGGTGTGCCAGAGCTCGAAGACCACCAGTTGGAAGTCAAACGAGGACTTGCCAAGGTTGTTCTTCAAGTGGAAGGTGTAAGGGAATGATTGGTTGACAGCGATCCACTTCGTCTCCAGATAGCAAAGGATGAAGAAGCAGATCAAAATAGCAAAGAGAGCGTCGATCGCTAAGGAGTGTAGTGCGACCCAGTCAAGTGTCGATCCGGCAAGAACAGCAGCAAGGGTAGGTGATGTGAAGTAGACTACCGCAGAGCCCACTGCAGTGCCCAGGAGAGATGTGAGGAGGATAGGCATCTTTGCAGGAAGAACGAGTGGTGCTCAAACTCAAAAGTGATGATCTCTGTGATTGCTCTCCTGAGCACCAACCTCCCGGACAAGCTCATTATATACTGACCATGGCGACGACACCCTCCGGGAGTTCTCCTAGGTTCATGGCGAAGACCACAACCGAGCCAGATAGTGTACCGTCATTGCAGCATCGAGGGCGCGATAGAGCCGGACGATGCGGCAACCTAGATCTTCTTTGCATAGGGCAGTCTCTGCGGTGGCGCAGGGGTGATGGTATACCGAGAAGTTTTGATGAGATGGTGTACGAATAGCACTTGGCCAGGGCGTGACATGCATGAGTAGCTCCTTTGCTTGCATGAAAGGCGTGAAGTTTCAAGGTGAGGTTGCAGCCGTTTGGTTCGGGTTGCGGCTTAGCGTTCCCCCTCGTACGTAGTTGCTATGTTCCGGACCAATGAACAATTTGCTTCATCACCACATTTTGTTATGCTCCGAGTAATTTCCAGCGATCATACCGCATGACCAAGCGTTTGAAGGTTTCCGAGTATCCATACGATGATAAGATAGATGGATCAGGGCCAGAGATTGCTTGAAAGCATGTTCGATTGCGAGGAAAGTGTTGCCTGAGGACTCGTATATCCTGTGATAACGTCATCGTGCCTCTATCTCAAGATCCACCGGACGTGAAATCTTGGTCGCGTCGCGCGTCTTTGATGGCACCTACCAAGGAATACTTACGACCGAGGCCCAATGACTCAAGAGTCAGGAGGGAAGATGTGGATACAAGCTTATCCAGCCATGGGTGGGATACAACACCGGCCTTCACTAAGAGTCCGGATAGTTCTGGGGCGGTCCTGCACTCCCGGAGCCTTGAATCCACGAGCCTGGGAGAGCGGCCGGTTGCGAGAGAGGCTTGCAATCAACCGTCTGCAGGGACAGAGCACCGTGCGCTAGGCGCCATCGGGTGCTGGGTATTCATCAGGCTTGTGTCTGTCGTTCGTCTCAAAAGACAAGCGAGGATGAAGGAAAGACGGAGGCTTTTCGCAGAGAGGAACAAGCGACATGTCAAGGCTTGCTTATGCCAGCAGCAACTGAGACTTCAACAGGAATTTCTCTCAGTCCATTGTCACAGAGTGATTCACAACATTTGCGACGGGTTCGTTAGGTGTAAACGTTTGCCTCAGGAGCTTGGGCCTAGAAGCCACAATCGTGTAGCGACGCCTTCTTGGGAGGTCGGCTTGCTCAGGGAAACTGCTGCTCCTAAACGAACATCACGTTCTGGGTCCTCCTCGTGGAAAATCAGCAGGAGCCGACCGCGTGTGGCCGTTGAGAAGGAAATCACAATGCCGGCCGAGACGCATCACCGGTCTTCCAATCCGGCGGATATCATCATGCATGCCTCTCACAAGACAGTCTCATTTTCCACGAGGACGAGCGATGACTCCAGCGGCGCTCTACGTTGTCGATAAAGATGCCATCAGTGATCATCAAAGAATATGCCTTGATTGACATGAGAAGACGTTGTCGATACGGACGTACTCTGGGCGGGCACGGACTACCCGGATCGGCTCCTGCCGCTTCTGTTGACATGAAGTCGCATCTGGAAGAGCGTGACTTGGCATTGAACTTCTTCGACCTGCCTGCACTTCGAGATTCAAGACATCGCATTGCCGTTGCACTCGAATTTTCTAGTCGACGCCTGAAGGATTTCTCCATCACTGGGAGACTACTCATGGCACAACGCCGCCGTATGCTATGCTTAACCAATCTGCTGGCAGTCTTCAGACTGCAAGTATACACGAGAAATGTGTTCACACTCTCTCAAGCCTCTTTCAAGCCTGAGGCCTCACACGAAGGCACTATTGTTTGAGATGACGGCAGTACGTGTCCTGCGAGACATTGATAAAGCAAGACCCACTGGTAGACACATTTGCACGGGGATGCCGTGCCCGTTTCCGCAAGCGACGAACTTGACAGAGGCTTCCTCCCACCACGAGTCCATTTACCTTTGGTGAGGGCGATCTATTTCTGCGCCTCGAGTATCGCATCTGCTAGTTCTTGTGGCCGTTTGATCTTGCCCTGGGCGCTTCATCACCGGACACGCAAAAGACGGCATCCCGCTCAATACAACCGTTGGACAGTTCGAAATGCCGAGCAAATCAACGTGATGGCGGCCCTGACGGGCAGCCTACAGGTTGCAACAGGCGTTCTGACCGAGACAGAACTGGCCCGAAGAGTCGTTATATCGCTGCAGAGCTGAGTGATGTGTCTGCTAAAAGAGGCATCGCAGCGACAATCCACGTTATAGCTACGCACTTTATCCTGGAGCCACGCTTCTAATACTGAGACAGCTGGGGGGATTCGATACACCTTAAACGTCAAGATCATTCAAGTATAATAAACTCCCTGCCTGCATTCCTCGTGCAGTAGCTTCCTCCTAGGTTTACGACGCGCGACGCGACTTTCGACACTACCTTCCGGCTACACCACCACCACCCAGCCTCCTTTGCAGTGCACAGACGCATCACATCGCTGGATCTTCGACTTTACGGCCGTGTACCTGGTGGATCGGGTGCCTTCATCCTGTCATGGAGTCTGGCGGCCTATCAGATCGAGCCAAGGGCTACATTTACGGCAATGATCTCTTGATGGGCTTTGCGTTTGTGGTTGTCGCGACTCGCTTCTATTGCCGGATGCGAATGGGATCCAAGCGAGGCCTCTGGTGGGATGACTTGTTCATAATGCTTTCATTCGTACGTGGGTCATGCTCAATGCGTGAGACATGTTCATCTTTGGCTTACCAAGCTGGATAGATTTTCGCCGTGGGATTTGGAGCTACAGTCAACGTAGCGATGGGACACTATGGATGGGATCGACACATCTGGACTATTCCCGCCGCAGTACTATCGACGTCCGTCAAAGCATACACGGCCACTAAAATCCTGTTTGTCCTCAGCGGCACATGTGTGCGGATGGCATTGTTGCTGTTCTATCTATGGCTGATCAAAGATCTTGCCGAGAGAAGGCTCAGACAAATCATCTATGCAGTGATGGCACTGAACTTCGCGCTATGCTTGGCAGGTGTGCTCGTCTCTATATTCCAATGCTGGTAAGTCAAGTCAGAGCTCATGTTACTTCCACAACCCTGACAGCTCTCAGGCCCATTCGTGCAGCTTGGACATGGGAGATCAAAGATGATGCCCGTTGCTTGAACGAGGGTGTCTCGATCACTACCATTGGCGCCTTGCTATCGGTCCTTGACTTCATTGTCAACATTCTTCCACTTCCAATTGTGGCTCGTTTGAATGTTGCTTTCAAGCAAAGAATCGCTGCCACTGTACTCCTTTCTCTGGGTACCATCGCAACCGCTGCTGGTGTCGTTCGAGAGGTTTATGTTTACCGAGCATTCATCGGTACCAAAGACTCGACCTGGGGTGCATTGCCTTTGTGGATCTGTGCGGACGTCGAAATCTACGTTGGTCTGGTATGTTCAACAACCCCTGACTACCCTTCAAAACCTACCAATACTGACATACCAATAGCTTTGTGCTTGTGTTCCCTCCCTTCGTCCCCTGTGGCCTAAAGTGAGATCTTGGTTCTCATCCTGCAAGGCCTGTGTCCACTCCAACGACTCTTCACGCCACTCCGCTGGCGACCTTCACGTTCCAGCAACAATGTCATGGCACGACTTTGACAAGGATGTCATCTTCGATGGCACCTCATCATTCCACTCGGCCTCCCACCTCTGGGGCAGCAGGAAGAAATCATACACCACAACCATCGCTACACGCCTGGAAAAGCCAGTCTCTCAATCCGACTCTTTCTGCTTGACGAGCAACAACCGCGAGTGGGAAGAAGTCGCATTGAGGGACTTGGAAGCGAATTACCCAAAAGAAGTGCACGTAAGGACATCTGTGAGGTTACAGAACCACACGATATAGTCTTACCTTTTTGCATTCATTTTTAATCAGCGAGCGATCTATTCTTTTCTACTTCTTTTCTTGTTTCTCTGATACCCCCCCATACTACGATCATAGACCTTTTTTATTCGGCCCTTGTTAGGCTCAATTGTATATACTAGGGCTGTATAGCCACACTCTCAAATCATGCCTGTCTTCAAGGCTTGTTTGTACATATCATGGCTTTACAGCCACAATTCTCAAAATCCACGCCTCTTCCTGGGCTCTCAGTTGCACATACATAACCACAACTTACATTTCCATTCTACCCTTCCAGTTTTTTTTTCCCTGCGAACCTCACCGCACGCAACACGCGGCCTCCAAGATCCAGCCATTCTCACTCGGGATGTCTGACTCAAACCCTCCTCTCTACTTCAAAAACCTTGTACAACACACCAAAACAACCAAATGACCACCAAGTGACCACCTCTGCACAAGACAAAGCCCAGAACACCCTCAGTACGCAGCACTCTCAAGCCAAAAACGACGTGGCGAAGGAACCTAGATTGTCCGCGAGGCGTAAAAGGAGGGCGTAAAAGAAACATATCCTCATCGTACGATGGATGATTGACGGATTAAGCCCAAAACAGCCCCAAACAGCCCCCAAAAACGGTTTCTTTCCAACTCTCGCTTGTAGCGAAGATTGTAATTATGCGGAGGGATTTAAGAAGGAAGGGATCTCGACTCTTGGAATAGAATCATGGGGCTACTTGGTGTGTGTTTTTCTTGTCTTAGCCACCTTCTTGGTTAAGTGTGATAGGGAGGTGTAGGTGTGGGTGAAGAAGATGGTATCTGCATATCGGGGTTGATTCGGTCAGAGGTGGCCGGGTCTAGAATTTATCGTAGCTAGATGTGAAGGACTACAAGAGCGATTGTGCATTGTGGAAAAGCATACTATACCGCCTTTGCTACCCCAGAGGAAGAGGTAAGATTCACTACTTCCTTAATCTAAAAGCTTTTCAGATCAAGTGCGCTTGATGGGTCATCAAAATCCGCACGACACCGCGAACTAGACATCAGAATCTCTCCAATGAGAAGGGGCGGTTAGGGTCAAGTTTTAGACTTCTCTCTGTGGCCCAGCCTAGATTTCTCGAAAATGGTCGTTGATCTTGTAAAGGCTAGAACATCGATTCTTGGATGTAGAAGGATTTGTTTCAATATAAAAACCTCGCCTCTTCGAGTGGAAAAGAGCGAGATGAACAAAAGCATCTATGTTGAGTTTGTACACTATACTTTACTCGGTTATTCCTATCTCCATGTACTTGTCGTGAACTATACAGCCATTACGCACAGCAGAAACAGCAATCCTCGATGTCGACAATGCGTTATAAGAGTTGGGCTGATATAGTTAGAAACAGCATTCTTGTTCTCGAGTTGCACCCTTCTCGAGCCACAAGATACAGCACAAGTACCCTGATTTTTCAGGCTGCCTTTTAGTTCTACAGATATGGAAGTTCGCCGATGTCGATGTTGATGTTGATTTGCATGACGAAAGCCGGGCTGCTATACGTTGATCATGCCTTAGATCTTAACTCGCTATTGTGTATGTGTATGAAACACATCTCAATATCCAACTTCTATCCTACGGCTCCGTAGAAGTATGAAGATACATGTCACCAAATCCGGCACTCGCTCGGCTCCGGCTATGTGCTGCGACACAACCATGGCAGTGAAATGAAAGGCAAGTTGCTTTCGTATGACAATCCTAGTAAATGTACGGAGACCATCCTTTGTTAGGAAGTTCGACATGAGTCGAGCTAGACTTATGCATTCGAGGAGAAGCGAATAGCTTGTATGTGCCAACGATGGACTTTCATTGCTTGTGCTATTGCAGCTCTTAGTCAAGTGATGATGTGAAGGCGTAAAATTTGGAGCTACGAAATCGGTACAGTGTGTTTTGTAGATCAAAGTTATTACCAAAGAGAGAAACATGGACGGATATTCTCATGGTCATCTCCACTAGATCTCGAAAACAACTTGCATTTCAACAGCCGTTGTTCGCAGACCAGCCTGTCAGTCGAGGGTCTAGCTCTAGCACACCACTTACTTGTAAGCAGGAACCAAGCTGTAAGCAGAGGTGAGCTTAGCGTTAGATCCAGTAAAAGGCTCAGTACCAGCACCAACAGAAATAAGGTACTGGCTATCCTTGAATCCCTGACTCTTGATCAAGTATGCAAAGAAATCCATCAAATCGCCATTGAAGCTGCTGACATTGCTGCCGTTGGGGGTGAAGGAGTAAACCTCATTGACACCGTTGTTGCCATACCACAGCTTCCAAGAGTGGCCGGCGACGGTGACGGTGGCGATAGGGGAGCCGGTGGCGGAGATGGGGCCGGCGCCGCCGAGTGCGGCCAGCCAGACCATGATTTCGTATTCGTTTTTGCCGCCTGCGGTCGAGGAGGTGAAGATGTCGTACGCGACGTCGGCGACGACGTTGCTGCCGGTTTGGACCCACTTCCAGCTGGTGGCGAGGGACTTGATCTTGCTGATCTGGACGGCATTTGTCTTGGTGACGACGTTGGCGTAGGACTTGACTTGGCTTGAGCCGCCGGCCCATGACCAGGTGCTGTGAAGAATGTTAGTGGGATTGTATTACTTGCTGTTGAAAGCAGAATCGTCAACTTACGTCCACCAGTTCAGAGTAGTGCCGCTGAGGGAGTTGATGTCGGAGCACTGGGAGCCAGTGTAGCCGGAGATGCCCCAGAGGTCCTGGTACAGGGTGTAGGCGCCAGTGACCTTGCTGTCCCACTGACCGCACTGCTGGGCGCGCTTCTCAATGGTGGCAGTAGGGGCAGCCGAGGCAACGCCCAGCATGACGGCAGCAGCAGTAAGGAACTTCATATTGTCGGAGGATGTAAAGATTGGGTGTGAAGGAGAGTTGGCTTGAAGTTGAAAGAGAGTATGTTATGCAAAGACAGCACCAGTCTGACTTTGGTTCGGAATAGAGAAGAAGATGAAGTTGAAGTTGCAGATGCAAAGAAAAGGAGCCCCTCTCAGCAATACCTGGGTCTTGCTTATATATGAGCAGACTTACCTTGTCACCATGAACGGAGTTGACGGAAGACATGAACCCTGCTAGAAGCGAAAACGTGCTTTCCAGCCGACAGCCTACAGGGCATCGCGTTTCAAGACCACTTCCAGAGCCATACAATAGCAAAGCCCTATCGTAGCCCTGCCCGTAAGTGTAGGATAAATTAATAGAGGACGAGGCAAAGTGGTTTCGTCAAAAAAGCTTTCGACCCGTGGCTTGTTTCATCTGCAGGGAGCTAAGCATGGGTTCCCCGCGATTTCTTCCGACGAATGACATCGGCTGTGGCTTGGACAAGCAACAACTTCCAAGCGAAGTGACATGGACTGGAAGATGCGATTTGTGGAAGTTCTTGTGGAAGAAAGGATAGTCATCTGGAAGGAAGATTCGAAGAGGGGTTGTTGAAGATCTTGAACGTTGTAGGTTCGAAGTGTTCGGCGTTCGGGTAAAAGTGATTTGTTAAAGTTTCTGGAAATGATCAACGCTTCAGCTTTGATCTCCCGCGATCTGTTAAAGGTTGTTGTTAAGCGATTATCGTCGTGTTGATTATTTATGGATCATGAAATTGCACTCGGTCGGATCGCAAGGAGTTCATCTTCGTCTGTCACGTCAGCCATGAATTCGATCATGAGTTCCTCCACTGCTTGTGAACCTAGCGAAGATGCTTGTCGATAGGATGTGTTCAGGGGCCTGACAGGTGTTCTAATCCTTGCAGATCTCTCGCGTCTGGCTTTCAAATTCAATGCAACTAGACGAATCCATAGGAATGCTAAAAGCTACGTACTTTGATGATGGCGATGCAATTTTCCGTCCAGAAACAGCTCAGTCGATGTCGCTTCGTCTAGCCAGTTGACGGTGTCGCTAGCACCTTGACGGGCATCTGACCTTTGGTCTTGCCTAAATCCTCATCGTTGCGGCCGGATCACAAGCTTTCGATACAGCAATCGCGAGGCGAATGTTAGTAGTGAGAGGCGGACTATTTGCCAAGTGATTCCACTGCCCAAGGAGTGCCTTCTATTGGAAAGTGTGCCTATGATGCGTTGACACTCAGTCCATGGACCGATGTAGCGTTTGAATTCGGTGGTGCTCAAGCAGTAAAAATCTTGTGTATTTCGCTTTCGATAGAACAAGTGTCTCTTCCTTCGCCCAAGCTCTTTCTGTATAGCGTCCGCGGACGAATGTAATGTGGCCGAATATGCAGTCTATATCGGCCGTTGACGAGAAGTCCGCAGGCGAAACGGTTCCGATGGTAATGGAGGAAGATGCCGCGGAGCCTTCGGAGTGATGTGCTCGTTGTTGAACATTCGAGAGATAGTTAGTTCCTGCATGCAACTCTGCCAGACAGGCTGAATGGTCGTCAGGTCAGCTGCCGCAGTCTTGTCCGGTGGGTGCTGGCGGAGAAGGTGACGGTTGGGCGCGAGTCGATGATTACGGCCGTTGTTCGCCTGCAGCGCAGCATACCGAGGTCATCACGAACTCGCGATATCTGTATTCTCCAAGTACATCATGTGCGCATAATGACACTGCAGTCACACAATGATGCGCAAGTCATTGCTGTCTAATGGGTGAGCTGAGTTCGTCGCAAACCGGCAGCGGAAATGATTCCGTTGAGGGAAGGAATGCTTGGCTTCACTGTGAACGTCAACCCCTGCCGCCTTCCTCTTTTCTTTTATAATCATCTGCGGTGTCGTCCGCTGAGGGCGATGTTGTGGATCTACCCTCACCGCACATCCGAGAGTAAGCAAAAGGCATCTTGCATTTTCACGAGTATATTCCAGTAAAAGGGTTGCAGCTAGGAGTCATGGCGCCAACCAGCTCTGTTCTCTAAACTGTCATAATCACATTTCGAATCTTTATCACCATTCTTCCCGCCACATATGCAATTTGACACCCTACGAATTCCCTTATTGTCCCCTTTGTTTCGAAACCTTCAAATCAACCTTCATGATATCCCTCTTATACTCCCTCGCGACCTTCGAGCCACTTCTAGCTTTCTGCTCTACGGCTCTCCTTGTAGATCTAGCTAGCCGCCGTAAGCCTTATGAAGCGATATACGCCTAGACACGCTCGAGTGTTAGGGGTAGCCATTCCGAACCATCAGACATACAAATCATATTCCTGTGACTTCGCGT
>ERZ794946.294-NODE-294-length-21505-cov-4.589604_pt1 | contig 21505 bp, 19 predicted proteins | sample MGYA00433072_ERZ794946 | MGnify/ENA primary metagenome ERZ794946 (study PRJEB30137, sample SAMN04331413) | food metagenome | isolation source: Y3 must sample point D1 replicate A | place: Australia: South Australia | collected 2014 ...
TATCAGTAAGACGTGCGCTGCCAGCTCTGGTATCTCTTTGATCCAGCCTCTGAACATGCCATTGGTGTGTTTCAGTTGTCCATCCGTATCAACGTAGGGCATCCGTGGCGAAGCACCTCTTGGCATCGTGTTAGTGATGTTCCGGCAATGACACAAGATTGGGGACTTAGTGCTCGGCAGTGTTCCCAGAATTTTGGCAGTGATATCGGCACGTCTTATCGGTGTCCTGAAGAGGATGACTTTCCCAGAATTTTGGCAGTGATATCGGCACGTCTTATCGGTGTCCTGGAGTATTCGCATGCGAGAGCTAGGCGGACCATGTTCTTGACCATGGCATCAAAGTTGCCATCGCCTTGGATGATGCTGGCTTCTCCACCAGCAAAGTCATCCTCTTCTGCATCGGAGTCCTCTGGATCCTCGTTGGCTGGCTGGCTTTAGATGGATATTAGGATTGATGGTAATTGCAGTGACATTGCGTAACGAAGCAGATGACATTGTTGTTGTTGTTGTCGAGGAGAGGAAGATGGAATCAGCAAGGCAAGACTCGAGGAAGGCGGAATGTAGAGTGCGGGGTAAATTCGGACACAAAACATGGAGTAGCGACGATGCTTCATTCGCGGCTGCCAATTTGTTGATGTTTGACAATGTCAACAAACCAGCGTGATGAAGCGAATCTGTCAACAATACCACATTTTGACGACAATGAGCTCTATGCATTGACTTGTTCATTTCCCTCGACTCGCTAGGCCCAAGTCATTGCGACGCGACTCCGAGCACCCGCCTAGAATGCAAAGACGAGCCCACCACTTTGCGACACCACGCGTATCCCATCTCCGCCGAGCATCTTGGACCATTGCGCATCATTCATCACCATGAATCATCGTCTACCATGAACCATTCGGTCAGCCACCGCCCCTTTTGACGACGCGATTTGCAGAAGCTTCGAGGGAAGAAAAATGACAAGAGGCCAGATGCCCAATACAATACCAGCGCGAAACCACGGTGTCGGGGTCAATATGGGATGGCGCTATTGCAAGACAAGTCGCTGCCTGGTTCTTGTCATGGCAACAATGAGAGTTTTGTTTTGGTCATGGAGACTGCCAATGCATTGCCCGGTTTGTGCCATGTTTTGCTCACACCGCAGCATCCCTCTGCATCCTTCAAAAGAGTGCCCGGCTTGCTTGATTCGACAATGGACTTGCACGGCGACACTGCCCATTCGACACTTGTGCGCATTTTCAATACAAGACGTTTGGCTGCTGTCGCATCTGTCACCTCGGTCAGTACAAGTGCTTGCAATGCCGTCAACATGTTGCGACTCGACCCATTTTCTTGCCAGGTATTTGTGCATTGTCGTGTCGGTATCGCTTCATGTCGCGCAGTCTGTTTTTTTCTTTTTTTGTTCAAAGAGTATTGATGTGACTTGATCATCACTGTGCATCTTGCAAGAAGAATGATTTCATACTTTATTCTTCATACTCTTATTGTCTAGTCATCAACAATCTATCCCCTTTTTTATACATCATGGATTGTGGATATATAGTAGTCGTGTATGACCCCACGACTTGCGTGATTTGTTCTTTTTATTTGCTTGTTTTTCTCTCAACGGCAGACGACAACCACGACAACCACACGACCACCACGACCACCACGACTTGGATGATTTCTTTATTTTATCTTCCAACGCCGGGTCACAACCACGACGACTTGCGTGATTTGTTATTTTTCCTTTTTGATGCATTATTCGTTCAACGCCGCATGACAACCACGACGACAACACGACAACCACACGACAACCACGACCAGTACTCTGCATGTTTGCAAAAATGCCTCGACATGTATATACATGGCAGCATCATGCTCTATGCCCATCAATGTGCCATTGTCCTTGAACAAAAGTTGACTATGGAAAAAATCATAATTCTTTTTATTTACCGGTTTGAAAGAGCGAGTCTTGGGTCAATTTATAACCATCCAAAGGCGAGATGATTGCACTTCCGAGTCTACATTTAGCATCATGACTTATATAAAACAAATCAATAGAATGAAGTGTCAAAAAGTGTACATGATCAAGATTGGGACATGACAAAACACAAACACATGAACAAGGAAAACAACAAAATGCATAAAAAGTGGTATCATGAGGGGCAACTAAAGACTTTTTTGGTTCTCTTCCTGCTGACAGAAGAAGTTCTATCAAAAGGTAATGCCCATTTTTCGCCCTGGATTCCTGACACAAAGCAGCCGTCATAGCAAATCCATCAACGCCGACCTTCACGGTAGTAGAGATCAGATCATGTCCTCTATTTCTTAGCGTTGGCAGCCTCCTCAGCCTTGGTCTTGGCACGCTTCTCACGGACACCGGCGAGGCGGGCCTCGCTGCGGACGTCACGGAGCTTGCGGTAGGCGTTCTCCTCGCCGGGGTAGTCGGAGAGCTTGCCCTCGACAATCTTGGCCTTGTTCTCGATGGGGAAGGTAACGTTGGCCTGCTTGACAAAGTCCTCCTTGGCAGCCTTGACCTCGTCGGCAGAGGCGTCACCCTTCTTGGGGGCCTTGCTGTTGCGGGGGAAGAGGATAACGCGGCTGCGGTAAGCCTTCAGGCGCTCGACGTTGGCGGCAAGAGACTCCTCGGAGAGGTTCTGGCGGCGGGGGTCGACGGAGATACCGATGGTGGGTGCGAGCTTGCGGGGGATACCAGCAGCCTTGGGACTAGTCAATCACGGTTCGATGCAGCGAGGCAGCAAGATACACACCTTGAGCTCAGCCAAGCTGAAACCACGGCCGGCGCGGACGCGGCGGTTGTACTTGAGGGTAGGGCAGCGGACAATGGGGCGGAGCTTGTCGACGGGGCGGGGAGCGACGGTAGCGGCCTTAGCAGCGCGAGCGTTGCGGCGAGCCTTCTTCTTGCCGGCCTAGGATTGATCTTTGTCAGGAACACTGTCGCTGACCGCAGGCGCCTCTGCTCTCATGAAGAGAGGGGAATTACCTGGTCGAAGTGCACGCGCACGCGGCGCTGCCAATCCTTGCGGAAATGGTTGTGCGGGATCTGCTGGTTGTGCTTGATGGCCTGGTTGTATGTTAGTCTATCTGTCTTCTCATCTCTTCCTTTGTCGGGACGATGGATTGATTTCTGGCTTGTCGCTGTCTTGGGTGGCCATCAGGGCGATAGCGTGAGTTGTGAATCGTTTATAGGCACCGTGCCATTTTCCACTCGAAGTTTGCAGACTGAGTCGACATTGCGAAAAATGGGCGTGGCGTAGCGGAGGGCGACCAAAGACAGCGAAGCAAGCGTATTCCAATTCCATCACAGACCGCGACGGGTATCTCAACTAACCATTGTGTCGGTGGGCGATAAATGATCCTGTTGTCGAAGGTCGTCGTCGTCGTCAAGGGAGAAAAGAACGAATTCCAGCCGTGCAAAACTTCGATTTGTCGCTTAGCCCGTAGTGCGCCAAGCGCGCACGGGCCAGCCAACGTCTCGACTCTTTTCAGCCTTTCACTCCTTTGCTCTGCGCATGTTGAAGTGCTTCACTTATTTTGACACAATTGAAATATGGCTGAAGCATGCCGCGGTAAGAATATTCGAATGATACGAAAAGTGTCGACAAGTCGAGATGATGTCTTCATCCCGCCAAAAGTAAAGCTATCACATGACCCTCTGCCAGCAGACAATGTCATCTCTTTCAATCAAATCCTACAACTCTTGTTACCCTCAAAAGGTTTCGTCGTCCTGTGGGATTTTATCTCTCAGCCATATCATTGTAGCTTCCGTGCCCTTCTCAAGAATCCGGTGACCTGGCACACGGAAAACATTGCCGCCTATGCTCAGTCCTTTCAGCCCCTGATCCCACAATAATCCGATCTCCGGAGGTATGTAACCGATGTTGTTGTCAGCAAGGTCGACAGACTGCAAACCTGATAGCGCCTCAGCAGACACAGCATCAATTCTGTTGTTGCCAGCATGCAAGACCTTCAGACTTGGGAATGAGTCTCTGACCATAGGCACGGAGCCGATCAGCCTGTTGTTGGACACATCGAGATATGACAGGCGTGGGGCGTGTAGCAGACTCAACAGTGGCTCCCAATTTGAGATCTTGTTACTTCCCAAGAAAAGCTCCTGAAGAGCTTGTAAAGTCACAACTTCACTCAGATAATTGTCTCCCAGCGAGCAATTTGACAAGTCCAAGATCTTGAGATTCTGCGCCAAAGAAATCTCGAAGGGAACTGTGACAAAATTGTTGCGAGCCAGCTTGAGCTCACGGACGTCTTCTGAACTGAAAATTGACCGGAGCACATCGGCATCGTCATCCACGAGGCTTTTGTCGCGAAGGTCGAGAGTTCCCGCAACAACTCCCCACTGCGACCCCGAATCATGAGGCGATTGTATATCGATGCCCTCGTCTTCAAACTCATCTCCTCTATCACCTTGACCCGGAGTTTTTAGCCGTTGAGCCAAACTACGTTTGAGCTCTTCAGTCGACATGTTCAGGAGTTTACGTTCTCGGAGAGGGTTGGCAGCGATTTTTAGCACATCGAGAGAGTCCATGAGCCCAATGTTGTCATGCAATTTGGTGATTTCGTTTCCAGTCAAATCGGCCTGTTTGAGATATTTGAGACTTGTGAATCCCTGAGGTAGCATAGACACCTTGTTGTCTGCAGCAGCTAGAGATACCAATTCTTTCCAGCCAGACATATCTGGAAGTGCGACTATCCTGTTACTCGCAATGTTGATCGTTTTGATAGCTGGTAGCGACAGATTTTCTGAAAAGGCAAGTGAGGCTAAGGAGTTGTTCGCAACATCCAGATACTCGAGCTTGGAAAGCCCGGAGACACTGAAAGGGAACAACGCACCGACCATGGCATTGTTGCATGCATTGAGATCAACAATGGGCAGAGTTTCCAGGACGTCCATTGGCAGACCAGTAAGTTGGTTCCCAGCAACATTGAGAATTTGAAGGTTGGCAAGTTCGCGTAAACCATCCGGAAGACTGAGAAGCTTATTTGATTGTAGCTCTAAAGTTCTCAAGTTTTGCAAGCGACCTATTGACGGTGGGAGGTATCCAGATAGATTGTTGTTGCCGAGTTTGAGTTCCTTCAGTGCTTCGAGTTGGCCAATTGTATCGAAAATGGAATTGCCCAACTTGTTGTGAGACTGCAAATTGTGAGCAACCGCGCGCGTAGGATCAGATCGCAGAGCTTACCAAGTTCAATACTGTCAGTCTCTCCATCCAGCGCAGACCAGAGGGAACTGTTTGGAGGTTGTTTCCGTGGAAATCAATCATTTCTACACTGCGGAATTGCAGACCCTTCACTTCTTTCTCATCATCCATCGCCACCTCGGTAGCGATATCTGGGAAAATGTCATCAGATATCGTATCAAGCTCGTTGTCCGCTGCTACGAATCGAACTAGATCCGTCATTTGGCTCCAGTTCATGTTACTGTCTTCACGCTGATCGTACATAGTCAAAACATCGTCTGGTATCTGTTTGAGGCTCAAGCCTGCAAGATTGAGACGACCATCGCTACGTGCCGCATCGATCCTCTTACGCAACAAACCGTTGCCGTCTTGAGGCTTCGTGTTGAAAGGGTCTGCGAAAGGATCGAATCTAGAATCGTCGAATTGATTTACCGAAGACTGTCCCTTGGAAACTGCAGGTGTTCGTTTTGCGGCTTTAGCCTTCGCAATCTGATCTCTAAGCGCTGCGGAAGAACTGGGCGCTTTCTCAGAAGCATTTTGCGATTCTTTTGGAGGAGCGACCTTCAAAGCTGTCGCAGGGGTGGGCCTAGTCTTGATTGCTGGAGTCGAATTGCTGGTCGTCGGTCTAGGTCTAGGAGTGGCGGCAATGCCCGCCCCTGGCTGGCGAAGACTACTCGTCCGCTGGAGCGGCTTTGGTGCGGTTGACTTGGGCGTAGCAGTGGTAAGAGCAGATTTGCCTGCCACAGAGGCCGGACGCCCGAGTCTGGATGATGCTAGGCCAATGGAGGACGGGGCTCTTGGAGTCGAGTACTTGTTTGGCATCTTGCTTGACGGAGGAACAATAGCGGAAGACCGTTTAGACGGAGAAGCAGTCCTCCCGATAGGTTTGGGTTGCGATCCTTCTCTGGCGTCACCAGTGCTCATAGCAGAAGCTGGACGTGACGGAGGACCCATGGGACTTTGCGGTGCAAAGAAGCTTGACCTTCGCCTGTCAGTTCCTGGAGTTTCAGGAAGACGTGAGAGGCTCTCTACGGTTCGATCAGACAAAGAAATTCGAGACGCCCGCTTCATATTTGGAGTAGATGGCTCATCGTCATAATCAAAAGGCTGGCTCTCGTCGTAATCGCCTTGCCTCGAGGCGGCACGCGAAGCACTACGGAAACCATCAAGAGATCCGAGTTGATCGTTTAGGTCCTCTTGCTGAGCGGTGGTGATGACGCTAGAAGCAGGCCTTCGAGACTGTGCGATGTATGACACAGGGCGAGAAGCAGGTTTTCTAGCAGCAGCAATGGATCTGTCCGAGATGGAATGAGTAGGACGGTGCGACGAAGTCCTAGGTGGGATTATTCCTGATGAAGGACCAGAAATGCTCGATCTAAAGCCAATTCCAGAAGAAGGCGGCCTTGGGAGAGCCTTCTTGGCAGGAGATGGTCTCGCCAGAGCAGCTGATTTTGTAGGAGAGGGAAGTGCAGGTTTTTGTTCGGCATTAGGAGCAGGCAGCCTCGAAGCTGATGGTCTTGCGATTGAAGAAAACTTCGGGATGCCTGACGACCTCAAGGGAGTGGCGGAGGTTGAGTTATCCATTATGGCTCGCTGTACCCAAGGCGTATATGGGGAGCCGGGAAGAGGTAATCACCTAGGATAGAGACGATTTGGGGGAGAAAGAGTTCATGTCTACATGTGTTCATTCCGTCTCGGCACTTTGTTTGGCATCATAACCCCTGGATAATGAAGTTGGAGGTGCACCTAACGGCCCCCTTTGGGCGTCGGGCCAACGCCGTCAACCGAAGACCCTGAACGTCGCTGCTCAAAAAGGGAAGGATGATTGGATTTTGACACGGGCACGACACGGGTAGCGCGCTTCGGTGGCTGGAAGCGCGTCCACCGAGTACACACACAAAGACTGCCACGCGCGCCGGTTTTCACATTTCTTGTTCTTCTGCATTGCACAACACAGCATCTAATATCCACAAGAACATCGCCCGCTTCACCTATTCTTGTGCTTTGCATCTTGGTTCGAATAACAATTACACGACCAACCATGAATGCGACAGAACCACCCACGCCGAGTTCAGCTCGTCACCCCTCTTCTCCCGCTCAATTTGCAAGGCAGAACCTGAGCGCCTCTTCCACTCCTTCGCCTTTATTGTCTGGGGCTATGGACCGTGTTGCCGCGCCCACACCGTCGTCATCCTCTTCGCCTGCTCTTGAACCGATTGTGCTCTCAGATGACTATGTTCAACGAGCACAACCTGATGAGCTCCGCGCCATCATAGCTAGTCTGACGCCTCTATTGCAAGAAGCTCGAACAGATGCTGCGCATCATAAACTGCAATATCGTATGCTTGCAATTGAGAGTACCGAAGCAATGGAGCGCATCCAAGTCGAAATGGATATGGCTCAGCGCGAGACAGACCTCCTCAATACCGTCGAGGCTGTAGAGGCACGCATTGTTTCTGCACCTCAGAAACCCGATCCGAACATTCGTCATGTTCATGCCGATATCTGGGATTCGATGATCAAGGAGACGCATAGTCTCAAATCTCAAAACGCTCAACTTGAGCAACTCGTATCACAACACAAGCGAATGGTCGTGCAGCAAGAGAGCGAGATTGCAACGCTAAACGACCGCATTTCTCTCTATCGCGAGCGCCTTCGCGAGAACCGTTCTCATCTCAATCGTTATCGTCATGCCGCTGGATTTCTCGATTCACCGCATAAGAGCCATTCCGCTCAATCAACTCCTTGGTCTGCTCGTCAGCGCAATCAACCACCCTTTGCCGCTTTACTGCATGCTTCTGATCTCATGAGTGAAAGGGGCTCAGTGTCACCCCGTACTCCTAGACGAAAGCGGGCTATTTCGATTACTCCAATTCCTTACCAAACTCCTCAAACATTGCAGTCAACACGCCATCTTCAGGTACCGCAAACAGCTCCACCATTGCGCGGTCCCCAGTTCCAACCCTTTGATCCTACTCAACCACTTTCTTCGCCCAGACGTCAGACGCACATACTTGAACAAGTGTTGGCGGCAGAGGACAGCGAGGCTGAGACCGACGTGCCCGACGATAATGTGGCGGGTAACTCAAGCAGTCTCCCTCGAACTCCTACACGTGCCCAGAAGACTTCCGTCAGGATTCCGTCGAATGCCGCTCGGCAAAGGCTATTCGGCCCAGTGAGAAAGCCTAGCATACAACAGGACGCACGCGAGGCATTGGCCAAGTTTACCGAATCAAGACAGACACATGTCTCGAGTACGGAAAGAGTCGACATGACTCGCTAGTCATCGCGTCTGCTGAATAAATGTAGAGCAGGCTCGGATAGAGTTAGATATTTTCAATAAATAATAGAACCGATCAAGTCCTACATGTACAATCTCTGAATTCCGTACTAAACAAAGTCCAACTTTCCTAACCGGCCAATCGTTTCTCCAGCATTCCTGACAATGCACATGTGTGATGTGCCATCAGTGTGATTCGTGAGCTTCTGAACAAAGACGCTGCCAATGGCAACGCCTCCACCTTTTGTCAGACTGAACTCGCCCTTCGTGACGAAGCCAATTAGGTCATCTCTACCGGGAAGCGGTGGACAACAGTCGTGCTCGTCAGATCGAGGAGGGTTTAACAAATCTGCAGCCAGTTGTTGTTGCGCATCGGTCGAACAAGAGCCTTTGAGGATGCCCAAGGGCAGGCTTCGTTGACGCTTCTTCTTCTGAGCACGAGAATCCACTCTGGCGGGGTCAAGGGCTAGCCACTGATCGCGCAAAGAGTTCTTTTCCAAACCATGTACTGTCGGCAATCGATAGATTCTCGCACAAGGATCTGGCGTTCCGCGTCCAAGGAGAGAGATGCGAACAGTAGAGATAGCGTTGGCCAGGACATCTGTGGACGTCGTCTGTCCTAAGACTAGGCTCTTGGCAAGACTGGGAGCGATGTGATGAACCTTTGATACAGCATCACCAGTTCCTTTGCCCGCAGCAGCTTCTAGGACGAGGGCCCAATCACAAGCCCATCCCTCGCCATGCTCGCCCTTTTCACCAGGAGCCAGTACAAGGCTGTCCCACTCAACTCTTTTGCCTTTGGGCTTCGCTTCCCATTGCGCCTTTCTCTTGGCGCCTTCCCAAACCTCCCACTCATCACCTGCCTGCGTACCTGGGAAGTCGCCAGGGAACCAAGGGGCACCCGTCTCAAAGGCAATCTGGCGTTGCTCTTCTAACCCCCCCATTCTCACTTGTCCGCCAGTCGAGATGGGGTAGTACATAAGACTCTGCCAAACGGCCGGAACTGCTTTCCATGGTAAGATAATGGTCCATGAATACAGAGCGCGCTCTTTGCTTCCTTGCCTCGAATTAGGTTGGATGGGAGAAGGGTACGCCATGATTGGTATCCGAGGGTCTTGGGACAACGGCTCGGGGTAGGATCCTGGCGTGGCGGCAGTCTTGCGACGGTTGATGCCTTTTTGACTCTGAAGCGCACGGCAGGATGCCTGGCGCTTTTTGCGATCAAATATGCCCGGTTTTAGAGGTGCAACATCAAAAGGCCATTGGGTTAGCAAATCGAGCAGCTGAGACTCTTGGGTTCCAACAGCAAAAGGTGCAGTTCTTGGGGGGTGATGCAATCTGGGGTCGGATATGTCAAAAGCGAGAAGAGCATTTGAAGGCAAAGTGGATGGATCTTGTATGCCTGACAATAATGGCCAACTCTTTTCGACAAATCCTTCCTCGCCAGACTTTACAGGCCAGAGAGCACTCGTTAGTGCTTCGGTTGAGGCAGGACCGACGACTTCAATGCTTCCAATCTCGAATCGCAAATCTTCGACAGTCAGTTGAGGCTTCTGGACCTTGGCTAATTGAGTAAGTTGATCCCAAAGTTGAGAAAAGGCTGATGGGTGTACACGAAGCAAGACTTGACGCGATGGTTTTGGGGCCGGGATTGGCTCTGCCCGCCAGATGACTGTGGCAGGAGCGATGGGCCGATTCGGATACATGTCACGCTCATAGAGCCAACCTTGCCAGATACGAGAACCCGACCTCCACTTCTGGCCTCTTGAAGACCACGCGGCATCGTTGGAGCCAAGACCAAGTGCGCGAAGAAGAGACTCTATACTCTGCTGGTTACCGTGTATGCTGATGCAAGACATGTAGCTCGTATCCCAAGCTACAGCTCCACGATCTTTGCTCGCACGATGAGTTGGACGGTAGCTTTTGACAGTTGATGTCAAGGGCAGGGCAAATCGCCATAGAGGTTGAGCAGGTGGAGTCATGTGGGCTCGTTTTGCGTGGAACATGTGTGTGGGCAGCCATGTCTTCAGCAGCTGGCGTTTGCGATACTTTGCCTTGGGCACAGGAGGAGATGCGAGTTTATTCTTCTTGGCCCGAGGAGCTCTGGAAACGATGCCATCAATATCGGATGACTTGGTCTTGAAATGTAGCTTGCGCAGACGACTGACGGTGTCCATGCGAAGGCGCATATGGCCGCTGGGCTTTCGACGGCGAGATGTTACGGTGGGTGTCTTGTCCTCGGTCATCTATTTCGCGTCAACATGGCAACACATGGAGCTCATCGTGTCTTGGACCAACCTCTCTTACAGCCTGACGGCGCAGTCTCTTGGGCACTCTCTTAGCATTGTGACTGGCCGTCCTGCGTCTCAGATCCTTGGGCACTTGTTGGAAGGCTCTTTGTGTCAAGCCTTTTCTGGCCCGCGCCATACCTTCTTCCAAGGCTCGGATCTCATATTCACGAGCCTTGACAAACGCTCCTACATCGAGTTCGCCATTCTTGAAAGCCTTGGAGCTTGTCTGAACCGCTAGAGTACGAGCATCGCGTTGCGTCTTTTGCCGTTTGTTGCGCGAGCCTCCTGCATCAGTCGAGTTTCCTTTGCGCTTCTGACACGTCTGCCCTCCTGTCTCTACTTTTGGCGCCATATTGTGTTGTTGTTGTTGTTGTTGTGCGCCGAATAATCTTGTTCGGGGTCGTGACTTTTCTGACGTCGCGTCTCGAGTCAAAAATCCAAAACTCGGCGCGTCACGTCCAGGCGTCGCAATCGACGACTTTCGCTTTCCAGCGTCTTGTTTGATGCATACATTTTGTTTGATACAGTTATTTGTGCCGGTAGGCTCCACTACCTTAGCTATCTAACATCCAGTGCTTCACCACTAGAGCGGAAATCCTTATTGATGTACAGGCTTGCTGTCTCGATCCCTCAACGTCTTGCGTTGCCCTATACACCATCCCAAATGTATTTGTAACTCCAAATCCATGTAAGCGCCGCTAACCATTTCCCAAAGTACGGCCGTGGTATCAAAAGAGCCTCAGAGAAACAAAGAAGAGAACAACAGGTTTGTAGAAAAGAAGAACATAAAAAAACTCCCATCCTGATTCGAGACTTTTAAGCCATGATACTGGATGATCCTGCATGGCAGCCTCTCTCGTGTCGCTTCATGTTGCTTCGAACGCTAAACGCCTTTCCGCAGCCCGGCTGCGTACACTTGAACGGCTTTTCTCCAGTATGGCTGTAGTTGTGGATCTTGAGACTGCTTGGGCGAGAGAATGCCTTGTTGCAAGTCTGACAGACATAACGATCCTGTGATTGAGGGTATGTCGCTTGGCTAGAAGGAGCAATGTAATGATGGTGCTCCCACATATTCGGCGCCGGAATGCTCGATGCTGTAATCACCGGCCCCGACATGACTGGAGGGAAGTTTGAAGGCAGTGGTCTCTGTTGGTAGACTCCGTTCATACCATAGACACCATCAGCCGAGTAGTAAGAACTGGTAGACATCGCACTAGGCGATGAATTGTAGGCAGCCATAGCGTAGGGTGATGTCGTGTACATGCCACCACTGGGCATGGGCACAGAGTGGCGCTTGACGGGCATTGTCCTCTGGTGATGAGGCTCCACGTTGTTCAGCGATGATCCGAACAAGTAGTTTTGGCCAGCCATTGACGTAGGGCTATGAGCGGTTTCCACTACCGAGTCTGAGCGCATTGGCGGCGGCGATGGAGGAAGTGGGCCTCTAGCTGTAGACACAGGATCTGCCACGGTTACGTAGCCTTGACTAAACTCTGTCGGGGCTGACGAGTAGTAAGCTTGTTGCTGAGAAGGACTGCCTGGCCTGAGGGTTAGCACTTTGTCCTCGAGATTTGCTGATTCAACTTACCAGTCTCTTGATTTGAAATTCTATCACCATCTGCTATGCCCAAAAGGTTTGAGATTGACGGGAGGGATGGCTTGTTCATATCGTCCTGCGATGCTGCTACGGTGGGTGCAGCAGAGTGCTGTTGCGGCGCCTGACGTTGCCCTGCACGTCTGACGTCTTGATACTGGCCTGCCATGACGGGGTGTACAGAGGCCGGATGAGATGTTCGAGACTCGTGGTATTGACTGTAGTGCGGACTGAAATCTGGTTGGAACGTGTGTTGGCGGTAGGGTGCATATGCTGCGACTTCCATGATTTCTCAAAGAGGTTGTGTTTATATATATAGACAAGATGGTTCCGCGCCAGTCGAGGTCTTGAATGGTTGATGGTGAAGAATAGTCCGCGATGCTCGGCAATGACGGCAGGACAGATCGAGCAATCAAGCTTTACGATTTGAAGAGAATCCCGACCAGGAGATGGGTTGATGTATACACACAAAGGATGCCAGGTGGTTGAGGAGGATGTAAAGGAAAAGAAGAAGGATGGTAAGTTGGCCCAAAGACGTCAAAACACGAATATCGCCCAAGGAGATGCACTGACAGGGTACGAAATGATGCTGCCCGCTGCGTATGGGGCTAAGGAGCAGCAAGGTTAGCGCACAGAAGGTGAACAAGAGAGCTATGGTCTGTTTCTGGGGAGCGGGCAACAGTGACAGGGCAAGGCAAGATCCGGGCGGAAGCACAGAGGCAACGCAAATCTCGTGCGTGCTGGTCAGTGGTTTTAGGCGGGCAGACTTGCAGGTTGATCCCTGCGGTTAGTTTTAATCTATTCTGCCTCGACAGGTTTAAAGAGAGCGCAGGGACTCTACCGACTCTGCAGGGTGTGTGAGCAGAAAAAAAGGTCCAAGTGCGATCTGCCCGGGCGATGCGATGGAGATCAGCAAAGCCTCCAAAAAGCGGCGTGCATGAGATAGATTTTGGGCAAGACGATGATGAAAGCACACGCACGAGGGGTTGCAAGCCTGATGCGTGCATCCTCCACTTGTCACCTACTGCTGCGAGTCCGAAGCTTACGTAGCCGGGGCCTCTTTTTGCTCCAAAGGTTTCACATTATTGCGGATGAGAACCTGTGGCGTTTTAGACGTATCAGTGATGGGCGATAGCCGAAGCCCATCAACAGAGGATCCCTTCGGCATGGCTGTAGTTTAATGATATGCACGGTCAGCTCTTCGTGGTGGTAGAAGCATTCTTTGGTAGGTTTCAAGAGACAAAGTGTCCAAGGACGCACACACGGACAGCGCCCCCGACTAGCTAGTCTGTTGCGCCAGGCGTCAAACCGGCGGGACAAACGAACTTGCAGGGAGTTTGGCTTCTGCCGCCTCGCTTACGAGCAAGAAAGAGAGACTCGAGAGGACAAGCAAAAGACGTCCAAGTTCTCGGGCTCCAAGATCCAATCAGAGGCCTGACATTTTGGCCCTTGTAGGTTCCGAACCGCAGATTATTGTTGCGCGCCTCATCAGGGCAGTGCTCTAGAGTATGTTGGTTTGGTGAATTGAACATGGGCTTGTTAAAATCTCTTGCATATAGATCTTTATTGGCATGTGCTGTGGACCAAGGCACGCCTCTGTTCTCACGGCAAAAAGGCACGAGTGTAGTTCTCGGAGTGTTTGGCTCGTGGGCGATCGGCAGCGATCCATGTCTTCTGGCGTTTCCTGTGATCGACCGACCCCCTCTCCGCTTCCAGGTGTCAGTTTCATAATTAACGTTAAGATGATGGCTTGTGGAGTTTAACGCGCGCGAGCACACACACACACACAACGGTTGCCCTGTGTTCGATGCGATCGCGCATCCACTGCCGAAATGATGGTCAGCAAGAAGAACAACTCTTTTCGAGTGTCGCGAACGACATCTCGTGTGACCTAGCCACGTTTATCTGCTGGACATCGCGTAGGTACGTTATCCTGCCGCAATGCGCCGGCCATGCAATTTGTTGCAGGTACCAGGATCTTCCCCCAGCAGTCGTCATCAACGTCTTGATCGACAAGTCGCGTGGTGGAAAAGGCGATCAAGGCGATTTTTAGCAGGAGGAACACAACAACTCTGGTTGACGGCTTTGATATGACGACGATCAAATGTCGGTTATGTTCTCTCTACTTGGAGTACCATTATGAGGAGGTAGGAGGATACCATCCAACATCATGCTTTTGAGCAGGCATTTTCACATGCTCGACACACCTCTGAAGAAGCCTGTTTCACAAACTTCTCCCACCATTTCCGCACGAAGGACCGTTTTCTGTCAAATGTCTCAACCACAACTCGCTGCTTGCGTTCATTATGGCGACTTGCTACACGTAGATGTCAGTTCAGGGTGAGAACTGATTGAGATTACAGGTGTTTCGGGTTGATCCTTGCTTATAACCCCAGGGTTACCATTTGCTTAATTTTCTTTTGTGCTTCAAGGGACTCGGAAGGTGAGGAGGGCATCCACAATAATTCACACCGCCGCCTCAGCCAAAACATGAGCACACGCGTAACTGGCTCCGCAAAAACAATCACAACTTCAATCAGCTGTTTCCATATCGATGAGAAGTTGAATTTCTCCGTCCCACTTGAATCTGTGGCTGTTCAGGGCCGCTTGCGACTGCCTGTGATGACGGCTGGGGCGGGAATACAAGACATGAGCGTGGACTCTCCTTCAATTCTCGTACTCGGAGCATGCACAATCGCTTAAGCAACGGATAGGTCCGAGCACCACCAGAAGGATAATAGAGTGCGCCATTTATGAGTCAGTGTCTCTGTACAACAAGCTGCGACTTTCCAGCATCTATGGACCATGACACTACAGGCAGGTACCGGTTTCGTCCACGACAGCGTCTTCAAACAGCCCTGAGAAGGACCACCTTCAGCCTCAAACCCTTTCGACTCATGACACTTGTTGAATGAGCTTCATTTCGAGCCCCTTCTACAGCGAGTGTTCAGCAGTACAAGTCACATCACGCATAACAAAACAACAGATTGAAAAAAGCCACTTGCCAATCACATCCGCTCAGATAAATTAATTGTCGAAAAACGCGTGTCACGGATGCTCTTGAACACCCACTCCGACGTCACATTCAGCAAAACGATCCGGCTTTCCCATCTCTCGACTTACAGGGCTTCAAGAGATGGCCCAATAAAGAGAAATGATTAAATCTTGTTCAGATGCCCTGGATACAGGGACGACACGAAGGAACGTCATATTATACAAGATTGATTATCGACTTTCATCTCAAGCTAGGTCATCCCCAGTCCCTCATCATTGACAAGGCAGCGGTGGTCAGGTCGACACTCCAATCGGAGGATGGTCGAGGTCGACTCAGAACAACTCGTGACGCCGTGGATATGGAACGCCGTCAGCTAGTGTCGAGGACATTGATGCACCGGATCGGATGGTCCCCCATCATCTGCCATCCTGCCTCGGCGATAAATCTGTGGGCCCCGCTGTTGGCTCGGGTCCGACCTCACAAGTGTGCAGATGTCATGCATGATGGATGCAAACGACTATCCAAAAACGGTGTGCGATCCTGCCTGGTAGCAGCGACTGTTCCTCACAAGTCTGCTCCTGCAGAGACGAGCATGCATCTCGCACTCTAACAACAACCTGATATCACAAGGTCATGTCTAATAACCACACACCGCCTCCAATAGTGCAGTCAATACATAATATGTACTGGACTCGTGGGTCTATGAGCACATACAAGGCCGGGTGGCAGGGCAATGTCTCGGACATGGATCTGACTCAAACACACACAACTGCTAAATCTAGACAAAAATGTCTCTGGATCCAATACTGCTTTCCTAGCGAACTTCACGCGCCGAGATATTCGTACCTTGACTGTCCCAGAGCTATGGTACTGTGATGGCTTGGGGTTTGTGACGAGAAAATTGGTCTGCATTGCAAAACGATGAGGCGGTCGACTCTCTGATCTTGTTGCTTCTCGGTAACGCATCTGGCTCGATCCTCACTTGTTCGCTCCCGGGATCACTCGTCGATCACCCGTGTCTCTTTTTTAGACTTTGTCTACAGGCGCCGAACGGCAGTTGAAACCTCACACACCAAAATGGACGACTTGTGGTGACCGACGTCATTTGGTTCGCAGACACTACAGAATGTACTCGAAATCGCCCGCTGTAGAAGCAGAACTAGCAACAAGTGGTCTATGAGCACCATCTTGCGTTATAACTCGGGCTGCACGTGAGGCAGCGTTTGCCCTGGTGAGAACAACCCTCAGAACTGTAGCCAACAAAGCCACCAACGCCATGAACCCAGCACATATAGCATGTCCTCTCGTATAACTCGGAGCATCAGAGTCTGGGTAAAGTCGTGTCCCGACAAGAGGACCAAGCTGACCAATAATGTTCAGAAGTGCGACGTTGCTGCCACGTCCCTCCTCGCTTTGTTGGTTGTTGACGGTCCAGACAATGACAGTCGTTACGGCACTGAAGAAGCCCGCAGTGATGGGAAACGTACACAAGTACTGCGCTGTGGTTGACAGATGCATCTTGGGTGCAAGAGCGAGCAACATGTAACCAACCATCGCCAACAGTGCATGTATGATGATTGGTATCGAACGAGACTGCGACCGGTCAGAGACGATTGAGGTGACAAGGACAACAACAAAGGCGAATAGGTGTGGTGGTGCAGCTAAGCCTTGTGCTTGGACGGCCGAGTAACCCATGCTACGACTCGGTCAGCTAAACATCAGGTATGACTCCTAGTTTGCTTACTTCTGAATGATTATTGGAGCAAAAACCGGCATTGAGGAGAAAGCAACATTGAGTGAGAAGAAGCAGCCCGCAGTCATGTAGCTCTTCGGATCGCATAGAGTTCTGCGTACTGCAGACCAGTCAAATCTTTTCTTTCGACCAATTCCCGAAACTTGAGTTTGAGAAGTGCTCTCTTGTTTCCGCAAACGCAGTGTCGCTATTTCCCGTTCTCTGGTCGAGAGCCATGGAGAAGTCGAAGGCGAGTCTGGAATGATATACCAAGCCCATACAGCTATCAGTATACTTGGAAACCCTTCAATGATGAACAATAACCGCCAACTGTCAATCACGGTATGGTTACCGAGTTTGACAATGGCAAAGGCCAAAGTGCTCGCAAAACTGCTGGCTAGGGGTGCTGCTGAAATGAACAGTCCAGTACGGAAAGCGAGCTCGTTTCTTTTGTAGAAGAAAGACAAATAGAAGGGCACTCCTGGGCCAAATGCGGCTTCAGAGACTCCGAGCAATATTCTCAAGATCAAGAGCGTTCCAAATCCCGTGCTCACACTTTGCAACGAGGCAAGGCAACCCCAGGCTAGGACGCATATCGAGATATATGCGTGTGGTGGGAAGACTTTGTACCTAAGCCCTGATCATTAGTCCCGAGTCGTACTCAATTTGTGAATATCACAAAGTCGTGGGTCTCAATTGTGATAGAGATCACCTTTTGGTGTGGTTCGTGGGGTGACCCTGACAGCCCAGGGCAGAGAGGCAAAACTGGTCGGTTTGGGAGAAAGTGCAATTCGAGGGATATAGACTTACAACAAAGTCATCCATTCGAAACAGATGTAAGAAATGTAAAATCCAGTAAGCAGCCATTCAAACTGGGTTGGGCCAAGTCTCAGACTTTTCGACATGCCTGCAACTCTAGCATTGCCGATGTCTACCAAGTTAGCAATCAGATTTGAAGATGGTCTCTTTAATGTAGGAACGTACTTGATCGATCCAAAAACGACAGCATGTATAGAAGGGCCAAGAACAGAACCAAACGGGTGTCCAACTTCCTGAGCAGTGATTTCTCTTCGTCGGGTGTGAATAGTTCCCAATCCTGCACACTGGATTTGTCGTCTTCATCGTTGTCGTCATATTCTTCCTCCTTCTCATTGTCTAGTACATTTTGGAAATTTGGAGAGTGTCCGGATTGCAGATCGTCCAACTGTATATCGTCTTTTCGCTCTGCATGGTAGTTCGGCTGGTGATTGAGGGGTAGCCCCTGCGATACCATTATTGTGTCCGGCAATGTCGTCCAATGCAACGTGGTAGGTCTTGAGATATGAGAAGACCAGTCTTTGGGATGTATTTTTGGGTAGTATCAATGACAAAGGTCTTTCGTATAACGTCGAGTTGTAAAGTGTAGTTGTTTGGTGTTCTGTCCCTGACTCCGTGCGGTCACTCGGGGGAGCGGAAACGTACCGCCGCCAGCTCCTTCCATGTCAATATAAGAACATCACTCAGTACCAAATTATTATTGAAAGACGTTTCATTGCATGAATCATAATGCTTATCTAGTCGATGATATAGGGTTTCACTCCCGACCCAAACAAAAGGTGTGGTTTCCTCTCTGCCACGTCGAGGATCGTTTGAGCAAAGACCGAGTTGGCCCAAGCAAACCAACTGCCTGAGAAAATGGTTAGTGGGTTTCGGAAGTCGTTGCGAGTCAGATTGCTTACGAGTATAATCCCTTCCACGGTCGACATGTATGCTCTCGTGTATTAGACCCAGATGACTGACGCGTTTGACGGCAGAAAGAGCATCCTCAATCTCTTCATCATCATCCGAGGTCATTGCCTGCACCAGCAAACTCATAGGCCAAGCGTTCTGCAGACCTATGTGAGGTCCACCAATGCCTTTGAAGGCTTTGCCAGAAAGATAGTATGGATTGCCATTCTTCTCGAGTATCATACGACGGGTGTTTTGATAGGTCTTGTCGTCTCTTGAGACAAAACCAAGCAGTGGCAGGGCGAGCAGCGATGGCAGGTTAGCATCGTCCATTATGATAGAAGAACCATAGCCATCAACCTCAAAAGCAAACACAGAGCCATATTTCTTGTGCGAAACGACACCATGCTCCCACACGCCTTCCTCGATCGCAGCTCCGCGCGCCTTCAGATTCTCGGCGAGCTTGAGTTTGCCAGCCTTGGCCAGGACGGCCGAAGCCCGCTTCAGCTCAACAGCCATCATAGCATTGGCTGGAATGAAAAAGCCGAGGATAGTGGCATCGTCGCTAGGACGGAAAGCACTTCTCACAAGTCCAGTACCATGATTCAACGGGTTACCGTTGCCAGACAAGCTGAGGGTCTCGGTGCCTGCGTCTGTACGGCGTCGGAAAGTGTACTCGTTGTGCTGAAAAGCACCAGTCTTGGGATCGAAGGTGGATTTGGCCTGCTCATCCAGCAGCGCAAGCAAAGTGTCCAAAGCTGCATACCATCTTGGGGTCAAGAAAGCGGTAGATCCGGTGTGATTGTAGAATTGGTTGGACAAAGAGAGGAAGTGGGCAACAGAGTCCAACTCGTACTTGCACTCGAAGACGTTTGACGGCTCATATGCTGGATGGACGACATCCTCCTGACCATTGTTTGATGCAGCGAGGCGGCTGGGCGGCGGTGGTTGAAAGGCGTTGCAGTATGGCGACTCGATAACGTACTCGGCTTGGGTGTTGATAGCACCCAGTATCAGCATCTGGATAGCCTTGTCCTTCTTGGCCAGCTTTTGGTATTGGGCTAGTTGGTTGGTCGAGTCTCTGAGCCATTCTGCGTTGATGTCTCCAGTCACGATGAAACTCTGTGGACCCTGCCATGCGCCATGGCTGCTCTTGTAGGTCGACTTTTCGGTACCGTCGACGTGCCATCGTACTGTCGTGTCCAGTGTGTTTGGGAAGGCATTCTCGAAGATCCTAGCCAAGTCCTTGTCCGTCATCTTCTCGTTCATGTCGTCGATGATCTGTTCTACCAGGTCTGATTCAAAGGTGCGGCAGAGAGTTGCTGGGCGCTGGAAGGGGAGTGACATGGGGCCTTCGGAGAAAGGTGGACTAGCACGCGGTAAGCAACAGTATGCGCCGATTGGGAGAAGACATACTGCGAGAACCTCGCATAATGCTCGTATGCCGGGCATGCTGCAAGTATCTTTGCCCTTTCCTGAGGGCTTTTGAGTGGTCGTTGGGCATCCTTTGCAGGCGCCTTCTCTCCTACGGCCAGGCAGATGGCCGCAAAGCCAAGAACCGCCACGGGGGAGAACATGGTCGTCGAGTATGCGCCGAGGGAGGTCAGGTGTGCAAGACAATACAGGAGGGGATTGTGAGCTGCGAGATTGGGGTCACAAGCTCATTCTGTTCGGTTTTGGAGAAGCTGGCGACTGCTTGATTCGAGTTGGTACCCCTGTGATATCTCAATGTTTGTTGATCAATCGCTTTGTTCCTCGAAGCATCACGTCGCCAAAACTCCGCGCCTCGGCAGTCAGCGTCACACGCGCTTGACATTACTCAAGACTTCAATCGACCGTGTCAATCTGTGATGAGGGACGTTATTCATTACTATAATACATGATGTCTATGGTGCTACTCTTCTTTTATCCAACAAATCGCCACATGGCACTAAATCTTGTGCCTTTGGGTGTTATACACAACAATCCTATTCTTCACGCTTCGACCTATCAGTCGTTGCAATGTCGTGGGCCAGGTTGACCTCATCTACTTCCGATGTATTCGAGCGGATAACGTCAATCTCTGGGACGTCTGTCGAATCTGTTGGAGATGTTTGTTCATCAGAACCTGCTTTTGGTGGCACGTCTTCGGCCACATCCGAGCCCATCGTCTGCTCTTGCATGGTAGCGACATCCTCGCTCGCAAGTCTCTCGGCCGGGTCCATGATTTCTAGATCCGTCTCGCCGGCAAACTCGTCACCTCCGGCCGTGACGCTGGTTTGCTGAGCAAGAAATGCAGATGTTTTGGACTCTTCCTTCTCATCCTCCAACATGAGCTCTCTTCGGAAGTCTTCCATCAGCGATTTCTCTCGGGCCGCCTTGATCTTCCTCCTCTGGTTCTCAGTAAAGGAGAACTGATGGAGAACTGTCTCGATCCTTTCTTCTACGAGGCCCTTGACATGGAAAGCCAGTGGCCGCGTAGAGAAGATTCCTGCGAATCTGTAGCTGAGCCACAAATATGCGACGATAGCCTTGTGCAACTGCTCCAGTTGGCGAAGATAATCTCTGCTCGGCGACATGTCCAGCTCCAACACTTCGAGGGGCATCTCTGCAATATCATAAAGAGCACCGCCACTTTGCTGTTCGATGCAACGCGCGAATGCTGGCATAAGTCTACTGATTAGTTCCTTGTCGCTCTTGGATGCGGGACATGCGCAGAGAATGTTTCG
>ERZ794946.296-NODE-296-length-21206-cov-4.383055_pt1 | contig 21206 bp, 16 predicted proteins | sample MGYA00433072_ERZ794946 | MGnify/ENA primary metagenome ERZ794946 (study PRJEB30137, sample SAMN04331413) | food metagenome | isolation source: Y3 must sample point D1 replicate A | place: Australia: South Australia | collected 2014 ...
ACGGGATGCCCAGTTTTCAGCTGACTGTGGCCGTATGTGCTTGAAGATCGTGTGATTTAGTATATAATGTCTAGATCTTGCATCAATGCATTCTGCACCTCGTATGCAGAACTTGGTCACGGGCATGCTGTACAAAAGCACAATGTTGTTAAGATCATTGCAGTCCTGCACGGAGAGTGTGAAAGCCAGCGCTTCCTAGTGGAAGAATGCACTGGTCTAAAAAGTATTGTGCATTTCTTTAGCCCAGATGGCCTTAGTTGTAGTCGCGAGAGATGGCTAAGAGTGACCTAATCCAGCAAATGGGGGGCTGCATACAAGAAAGAACTACTCTACTCCTCTAGCCTTCATGAAATCCACCAAATCAAAGAAACTCTTCTTGTAGTTCCTCTCCTGGGTCGTACGATTGACAGTCTGGATTCCAAAGTGCTGATCGTAGTCACCGAACTCCCAATTGTCAGCAAAGCTCCAAGCGAACGCTCCCAACACTTGCACGCCATCTTCCCAGATCGCCTTTAGCACTTCAGACATAAAGCTCAAGTAATAAACACTGCGGGGAGAATCAAACAACTGATCGGAGAGGTTTTCCTTATCTGCTTCGGCAAAAACGGGGAAGCCGAATTCGGTGAGCACGACGGGGGTGCGGAAGGTGTTGTGTAGGTAGTTCAGGTAGAGGCGCAGGTAGGTGGGGGTGATGTAGACGTATGATTGGGAGCGATAGCCGATGTTCCAGCCAAAGATGTCCGTGGTGGTCTGATTGACGCAGTAGGGTCGTAGTTCCGCTGATGAGTTGCTGGCGCATGCCTTGATACTATCGATGGAACCTGGTTCTGGAGGTGCAATCACTGTAGCTGTGTAAGGATCAATGCCCAGGAAGTCTGCAGTTCCGTTGATGTATTCGAGGTCTTGTTGACTCAAAGGGACGTAGTCGGTGATGGTCATCTTGTAGGATTCGGGGTAATCTTGACCTAGGAAGATGGGATTGCAGAATGGTCCCAGCTGGAACGAATTAAAATGGTCGGCAGCGTACACATCAGCTTCGCTCTTTGGGTCGCGAGGCACGCCAAAGTTGTTGTTGAATTTAAGAGCAATCTTGCCGGTACCCTTCAGCTCTTCCTTGTAGAAATGGGAAACACGAGCGTGCGACTTGATAACATGATCGATGGATTTGCCGTTTGCAGAGTAAAGCAGAGGCTCGTTGAAAGTATACCAGACCGGCACACGATCAGCGTAGTGTGACATGACAAGTTTGGCGTAGTTGACAAAGGCGTCTGGGAAGGTCTCATTCTGGTATCCACCATTGACATAACCAATTTCTGTCTCGGCGAGTAAGGCAGTGACGTTCTCAATCGAGCCATAAAACTGCAATGGTGTATCGAAGTGCAAAAGCGTGACTTCGGGAGCCATTCCCTTCTCGATGATATAGTTGATCACATCATCATAGTGCTGAATCGCTTGTTGGTTGACCGGGGTGCCGGGCAGTGCAAAAGGCAAGATCCTGGTCCAGGCAATGCTGAAAGAGAAGTACTTGACACCCATGGCAGCAACCCGCTCGATGTCCTGCTTGTAGGTGTAGTAATGTTCGTTGGTGACATAGTCCTTTGGTCGGTCATCTTGGACCAAGATATCCATTAGGGATGGACCTTTTCCTTCCTCCGCCGTAGCTCCTTCAATTTGGCTGGCGGAACTTGCAACACCAAACTCAAAACCAGGAGGAAAGTTGTAGCAGTCGGTCGGGCCGAAGTAGTCTCTCGGAGGCAGGACTAGCTCCTCAGTCGGCACTGGGGTCGGCTCGACTGTAGTACTGTAAAGAGCGCTTGCGGCTTCTTGGGTGAAGTTGGGCGGATTGGCCATTCTCCACAACTCCGTCCAAGCGGCGTTTCCATATGGGTCTGCCGTGTCTGTTGCAGTTGCGTTTGCAGTTGGATTCCATTTGCCCCAAGTGGTATAGGATACAGTACCGATGAGAGAAGTCAAGCTCTCTAATGGCGGAGCATAGGTTGTGGTAGTTGTTGGCGAGGGACGAGATGTAGCATATCGCACCGTCGAGGTCATGCTATATTGGAAAGGTGTGAAGGTGTACTGCGGTTCGCCTTCAATGCACTTGGTGCATGGTCGAGGTGTGGACCCGTTGGCCTCCAGGTATACTTGCTGGGTGACTGCCACAGAAGCCAGGCCAAGTAGTTGACCAAGAACACACACTTTTACCATGGTTGAAGTTATAGGAAATGATTCAATACTTACAGTCTTTGGGTGGACGAAGCCTTCTTATATAAGCTGTTTATTCCGGCCCTTGGCTCTACCAGGTTACAAAAAATCATCGGTTCTATGCCTTGACTTGGGCTGGGACCATGGAGGAACCGTCATGACGGACCGTGCAAGCAAGAAGCTTAAGAGCCATGAGGGGCCATGAAGGCACGATGTCCAAGCAAACCGTCGCCAACTCTGCCTTGTTCAGTCTTCCCCTCCAAATGGCCAAGCCGAAGGAATCGCGGAGTGTCGATATGGGGTTCTGATCTGCAGCGATGTACAGTAGAAGCTCAAGGTTGTACCTTCTGTGTTCGTATTTACCCAGCCTTTGCCGGTAAGTACTTGTCACGTGCGTCGGGAGACAATCTCCCGAATTCGCGAACATGCCGAGGGTAGCAAATCACAACGACTGCCAAACAACTTTTGTTTCTGGTCTCAAGTATGTTCGGTTCTTGGACGCTTCGAAAGGCAAGGCATTGAAACTTGCAGCCTGTCAAGAAATGCTCATCGGTGGTTTTTTCCTGCAACGTTTCCTCGACATTGGCGAGAGCTACTTCGAGCCAAGATAAGGCGCATCATAATCAAATTCTATCGGGGAAAGAGCGATCAAAGAAAAAGTCATTGCATTAAGGGGTATGTGATAAAGGTCATTTACTTTCCTGTATATCCCGCTCTACATTCAGAGCATGTGGAAGGGCGTGCCATTGTGCACCTGTTGCTGCGCCTGAGTCTGTTGTGGTTGACTCGGCAGCACATTCGGATTCGCGCTTCCATTCGCCAGAGCAGCTTTCCTCTCGGCCTCTTTTTTCTTCTTCTGCACTAACGTACCCTTCAGTCCAGTAAGGTATTTCATAGTTTCTGCCTTCAAGTGTCCAGCTTCTGAAGATGACTTGACAGCTTGGATCATCTCGCGTACTTGAGTCTCTGAATTGATGTGTGGGCAGATGCGAGAGAAGCCATAGTGTGCGAGACCGCAGAGTCCGCAGTGTTCGACGCCCGCAAGCTTGAGAGGACAGCTACCTAGGGGGTGAATGTGTTGACATGCTACGCATGACGCCATTTGAGGCTGTCGCGGTGGGTTGCCGTTCGAGGCTGGGATTGTGAACTCAGGGTCGTAATTGCGGTAATTGGGTATCTCGACGCGACGAAACAATGGTGGGGCTGGATAAAAGTACAAAGATTAGTAAGTGTTCAGATAGATTCTTCTTCTTGTTGAGGTGGAGGAGGCAACGAGTTGGCACCAGTGACAGTGATGTCTTCATCACTATCTCCGGTGAGGTCGACGAAGCCTGATGGGACTGCAGCACCGAATCTCTGCATATTGATCTGCGCCTCTCGCGCACTCATGCCATGAGATGCTGCCGAGGCCGCATACTTGACTCGCCTGGATGCTGGAGCAGGTGTGCCAGGAGTGGCACGCTTCTGTTTCTTAGGCGTTGAAGCCACTTTCTTTGTGGGTGTTGAGACTGCAGTTTTGGTCTTTCTTGGACTCTTGCGTGGTTTGGTGGGAGTTTTGATGGGGGTTCTTTGTAAAGAAAATTCCTTACCAGTCGGTCTAATCAGCTTGGAAGTGGTCTTTGCTTGATCAGGAGCCTGCAGCTCTGTCGGGTCGACGATGTCTTCAGGCTCTTCTGCTGCGACGCTCTCATCGTCACTATCGTCTCGGAAGTCTGTGTCGTAATCATCATCTACTTGAGTTCGTTTGGAGGGGCGAATAGGAGAGCCGTTATCAGCATCCTTAGGACCCATGACGGCCTCGGGACCGTCTTGGTTAGTACCATCGCCATAATCAACCGTCTAATTAGAGTTAGCAATGACCCAGGGAAAGTTGGAAGAAGATACGATACTGCTTTGGTTCGGCGACCACGTCCGAATGCCTGCTCAGCGGCCGCCGCTTCGACTGCCGCAATTCTTTCGCGTTCCTTAAGAATCTTGTCCCATACGTCGCGATCAGGAGCCACCTCTGCTGCTTCTGGTCCTTCGACAGCTGTGTCTTCGAGCTCGTTGTTGGCCCAAATCCTAGCGAATGAGAAGGTTGACTCTGCCGATTTGTCTTCACCAGCCTTTGTATGCTCGACGTTGCTAACTTCGAGCAACCTATCGATTGCGGCTGAGTCGTACTTGATGTCTTTCTCTCCATCGTCATCGAATAACTCCTTGGTACCGTGGCGAAGGATGCCTTCGAGGTCGCGATCTGTAGCATCGTCTGCGTCCATCTGTTCGATCAGGACGTGATCCAGTGCCATCTTGCGTCTACCGTAGGACATGATCTTCTCTTCAGCACTGGCACGAGTGACGATCTGGAAGCATGAGACCTTCTTCTTCTGACCGATACGATGAGCTCGACTCAGTGCTTGGATATCTTGGTGAGGGTTGAAATCAGGGTCCAAGATGATGACAGTATCTGCTGTCGCCAAGTTGATACCAACACCTCCGGCACGAGTGGAAAGCAAGAAAGCAAACAAGGCAGAGTCAGGTGCATTGAACTCATCAATACGTTTTTGCTTTTCCAGACTGCTGATAGTTCCATCGAGACGCTGGCAGCGCATCTCAAGGCCATCAAGGAAGTCCTCCACCATAGTGAGCATATCAAGGAACTGACTGAAGATCAGCACGCGGTGACCACGCTCCTTGAGCTTGGGAAGGAGTATCTCGAGCAATTGCAACTTTCCACTAGCATCGACGAGGTTACGATGGCTGGCAGCTTGAGACACGTTTCTCTCTTCGATCTCGGTGCTGTACACGAAAGGATGGCAAAGGCATTTGCGCAGCTGCATAAGGATGTTGTTCAAGTTAGCGCGTTCTGTGGGTCTGAGTTCCTTAGCTCCCTGGAAGATGGCGCGCATGAGGTCTGGATTCTTTGCGAGAATGTTCTTGTAAAGCTTCTTCTGGACGGTAGACATAGAGACCGGTACGATTACTTGGGCCATCGGTGGAAGGAAGGTCAAGACTTGAGCTTTTGTGCGACGCAGGAAGAAGGGGCGAATAATGCCGTGCAACTCCTGAATCTTGGCTGTGTCAAGATTCTGGAACTTCTCTTCCAGCTGACTGGCATCGAAGGTGTCGTCGAGGAACTGCAGAAGATTGAACAACTCACGTGCGCTGTTCTGCAGAGGCGTACCAGTCAGGAGAACCTTGAAAGGTGCTTTCAAAGACGCCAGCGCTGAGTATAGCTGGGACTTGTCGCTCTTCAAACGCTGTCCTTCGTCGACGATGAGTGCTTGCCAAGGAATGGACTTGAAGAACTTGCGAGCACTGTCATCAGCAGCGCAGTCGTAGGAAGTCACGACAATATGACATCTGAGCTCTCTGCTATCGCGAGCAAATAATTCGTAGCGGTAGGTCAAGTCGCGAGCTTCCTTGCTTCCGAAGTATGCGACGACTCTCAAGGAAGGAGCCCATTGCTTGACTTCACGACGCCAATTGGCACAAGTGGAGTTGGGTACCACAACCAAGAAGGGAAAGCAATTCCAGTCTTGAACTAGAGTGGCGAGGAAAGCGATGATCTGGATCGTCTTTCCTAGACCCATCTCGTCAGCCAGAATGGCGTTTTTGTGTGTGTACCATTTGTAGTAGAGCCAATTGAGACCCTCCATCTGGTAATTCATAAGCTCTCCTCCAGTGATGTTATTAGGCTGCTTCTTCTTCTCAAGCTTTTGCGCAAAGTCAAGAGATCTCGCCTTCTCGAGGCGAGTCTTGAGCTGCGGTGGTTTGGGCTGCTTCACGTATCTGCCAAGCACCCAATCGTTATAAGCGACGACGAAATCAGTCCAGCGATCAACATCATCAGGAGTAGGGGGCTTCTCCCAAACAACATCTTCATACCCAAGGCCCTTGTACTTGACCAGAGCGATGTCGACTTCACGAATACGTGCCTTGTCGATCTCTTCAGTCGAGATGTCAACAATACTGGTGTATTTGACATCAAGCACAATGTCGATGCGAAGGAAGTCCTCGGGAATCGCGTCTTCAGTGCGCATCTTGGGTTGACGTGCCTCGTCACGCTTCGCAAAGGCTTTGCGCATGGCGCCAGCGGTGGCACCCCAGACCCAAGGTCCAGGCATCCATGCAGCCTGGAAGTACGACTTACTATCCCAACGCACGAGGTAAGCCTTTTCATCTTCAGGAATTCTGTCGTAGCCCAAGCTAGGGTCGTAGTTGTCTTCATCGATCGGCTTCCACGCCACAAGTGACCCGACTTTGCCTGGACAATCAAGACACTCTTTGCATCTCCAGTCCTGGCTGTACTCTTGAAGTCGCTGAGCGGCCACATCGTCGCTGTCGAGGTCCATCAGGCTGTCCGACTTCGGCGGCATGTGCTCGAAGTGGAAGCCTCTGGAGCAGGCAGTGCAGCGGAACATGACATTATCGGGGTTGTTGATGAGATTTTGCGGAACAGGACAGATCGGGTCCTCACCATTGTTCTCTTCGCGGTCCTTTTGTTCCTGTTGAGGGGTCTTGCGCTCCCTGAAAGGAACACATGATGAGCCATGCTCCTTACAGTCAGAGCACCTTCCATGGTCTGGAGCTGTATGATCCTTCTTCATCGGATAGGCGACACAGCGGCGGCACTGGAGAACAAAGTCGTTCTTACCAATTTTGGTGACCAGATGCTCCCTAGATCCGCGGTGACCGATGCAGCTCTTGTGGTAGGCATAGACACAACCTTGACAGTAGATCAGAGGTGCAAAGTTAGTGCCGTTCTGACATGAGTCGCAGTGTTGGATGTGACGGGCGCGGAAAGGGTCTGAGCGTGGGAGGTCCCTGAAAGATTCACGAGCTCCGACAGGCTTGGGAGGGGCGACAGGACGTGGTTCCGACTCTGATCTATAGATGTCGTTAACACCTGGATCCTGCATGTCGCCTTGGTGACGAGTCGATCGACCCGACTGGCGGACTCCCTGGCCCATGGGGCGTGACGTGCGAGGCCTCGAGTTGTCGTATTGCAGCTCATCCTCACCATCATCGGCGTAGTTGATGGGACGACTTGCGGATCTCAAAGATCGCTTTCGTTTTCTGGTGGGCAGGACGTCGGATTGGAGAATGAAGCCATCGTCGTCGTCGTCGTTGTCTTCTGAATCGGCCTGAGACATGGATTGGAGACGTCTTGAGGCTCTCCTGGGCTCGGAAGCTGGCGGGACGACTCTCCTGGAACGACGAGGAGCCGGACCATCCTCGTCTGATTCGCTGTCGTATCTTTTGGTTGCCTTTGGCTTTCTTGAGCGTGAGGGGTTGTCTTGTGCTTCCAGGTATTCGAGGGCTTGAGCGGTGTCGACGTAACCAGATTTGCTGGGCCTGGGGCGCTGGATCTCTTCGACGTCACTTTCTTCTTCGGCATAGTCGCTCCTGTCTTGGACGTTCTCGTTGTATTCCTGCAGGGATTCTTGGCCGTTCTCGTACTCTAATAGATCGTTGAAAGAGACCTGGCGAGTCGGAGCGATTAGCTTGAGACGTAATGGAGGCATGTTGGATGGATGTGAAGACTATGGGTTGAGGTTGTGCAGTTGTCTTGAATTCGAGAGGTAAAGTGGAAGGAAGTCGAGTGGATTTAGGGTTCTACGACCCTTGATATAGGTCGATGAGAGTTGACAGAGGAGTAGAGTGGTAGTGAAAGAATAGAATAGCGAGTGATGAGAGATATGTGAAGGTTGTGAGGGTAGCATAGTGTGAATAGGAAGGCATCCTCCATGAATGGTAGCGGACTAATGATAGTAAGGACTCACCTGCTCTGTATGTCTATCGACGAACTCGACATTGTAGTATACATCTTCATTCTGAGAAATCTCTTTCAATACACGGCGAACAATGTTGGCACCATATGTACAGTCGGTATAGGCTTCACGGTCAAAGTTGGGGTCTTTTGTGATGACGATTTCGATGTCCCGTGTGGGTCTTCTGGTCGTTGTAGGTGGGAGAGTAGGAGCGGGTGATTCCAGTTCAGGTTCAGGATCATCTTCAGCTATGCCGTCGATAATGGCATCGATATCCAAGTCATCGTCCTCGGCTCCGGTGGTCGTCTCAGGTACAGTGGTCGGAGTGTTGATTGAGGCAAAGGTCCGAGGCGGGGGAGCAACTGGGCGAGGAGCAGTGTTTACAGTACGAGGCTTCCACTGGGAGATGTCGACATTCAGTTCATCTTCCGAGGCGGACGACATGGTGCATCAATTCGACATGCGCATACACGTCCCGGACGAAATAGTACGCGTCTTCGGCGAGAAGGATGCTGAGAAAGCCAGTGATATATATTGTGGAGAATGTACAGAGTGCACCAGTAGAAAGGAAAGGCCTATGTCAGTGGGAAGGAATAGATACAAACGAGGAAGTCGCAACACTTTCTGCTACAAAGAGCAGCAATCGCAAAGTCCAAGACGCGACAGGCCGAGGGACGCGACCGGAGCTTGAACCCTGACTTGCTCTCCAGATGCGATCCAGCCTGTCTGCCGCTTTTTATTTTCCTAGACTTGATTTGTTTACGGACAGGACCAAAAGTCGCCACCCCTCAACCTCATCTGGAATGCTTGCCGCCGCCTTTGCGCAAGCGCGTACTCCTAGGCTATACCTCCAATGTCGCCATAAATCAAACCTCTCCGCCATCAACCGTACCCTCGATCAATCTATCCGCAGAGACCGCCGCAAGTCTCTCGACGACGGAATCAGAACTAGAGACGAACGTGGAGGAAACTTCCCATGGCAGGACCGTGGAGACGATCGCAGACCCAACAACTATGACAACCGCCGGGACAGAGATTCGCCTCGGAGCAGAGACGATCGTAGCTCACCGAGAGCATACGAGGGCAGAAATCATCTGGAAAGAGGTTACACCAATGATCGTCCTGCTCCCAGAACGGACATACGTGTGAGGCCGGACGATGCCTCCGACGAAGGCTTCAAAATTCGAAAAACAAACAAATATGTACCCAACCACGAAGGCGACCAATCAGACCATGGGGGTGATATCATGAAGGTCCCGTTCACTCACAAACACCACTTCACCGAGGAAAATTGGAACAGATTGATGGACGCCGTCAAGCGAGCCGAAGACAAATACATCAGAGCCCTGCCCACACGCCCGTCAACCCTGCCCGTCTACGACAACAGCAAGCCTGCTTCATCCTTGGAAATCAAACAACAGCTCAAGAAGACTTTCAAGGCCGATCTTGCAACCGTCGAACCTACCTTGGAACGTCAGAGAAAGGAATGGCTGCGCGTCATTCAACATACAGGCGAGGCTCTCAAGAATGCGAAGTCGAAAAACATCTTCATCCCCGGAAGACGCTGGTTCACAGAAGACGATCCGAAGAGTGCTCTCAAAGCCTCCGTTTATCCCATCCAACCACCAGCCACTCCGAAACAAGGTGCCGACTGGGCTGGCGAGCTCCGCGACATATCCGTTTTGAACCAGGACATGCGTAGCGAGATTATTATGAATCTTGTCAACAGACATGCCACCGCCCTCATGAGTGGCAAGAACGTACAGGATGAAGACTTTGCTCCAGGCGTCCTTGGCTTCAATTCAAAGCCCAAGGAGAGAGATGGACAGATGGATAAGTTCTCGGCCAAGGAAGAAAAAGAGCGAAGAAGACTCGAAGAAGAAAGCCGCCTCGACGACGAACAACTCTCCTCTTTCGTCCGAAACAACAGAGAAAAGAACGAAGACCGCAAAAACAAGTACAAGGAAATCCAGGAACCGCGAGACCGTAGAGACAGGGACAGCAGAGACAGCAGAGACCGAGATAGCAGAGATAGCAGAGATATGCGTCCCTCTCGCGACGACAGAGATAGAGACGCCTACGTCTCCATCCCATACACAACAGCCGCCTCCGAATTCCTTTACGGCCTAAACGTTGTAATCGCAGCCCTCAAAGCCAAACGCCGCAAAATGTACAAACTCTACATCCATAGCCGCGCCCTAACCAATCCCGCATCAGCAAAAACCATCCGCGTCCTCTGCAAACAGGCAAATCTGAAATGGGAAGACGTCGACGACTCCTTCTTACCCAAAATGGACAAGATGGCCCAAGGTCGCCCTCACAATGGCGTAATCCTCGAGACCTCCTCCCTGCCTACCCTCCCCACAAAGTCATTAGGGAAGTTCGGAGTCACTGACATGAGCATCGGTATCGAGCTCGCTGAACAATCAGCCGAAGAAGTCCAAATAAATGGAAATCCGAACTCGATACCTTTCCACTACACACACACATGGCGCAAACCCCTCGTCCTCCTCCTCGACGGCATCCTCGACCCCGGAAACCTAGGCAACATCCTACGAACAGCACATTTCTACTCCGTCGACGCAGTAGCCATCTGCACAAACACCTGCGCACCTGTAAACCTCCCAGTGGTGCAAAAAGCCGCCTCCGGTGCTGCAGAAGCACTTACTATCCTCTCTATCCCTGGCCCTGCAAATTTCATCACCACTTGCAAAAAACACGGCTGGCTCGTCCACGCAGCAGTCGCACCTAACGCAGCGTCAGCAACGGCTGGAAAGAAAAACCTCTTCACCTCATCCATGATCTCTCCTCTCTCCCGCGGCCCATCCATCCTGATGATCGGCGCAGAAGGTGAAGGTCTCCGTGCAAACCTCGCCACGAAAGCCGACGCAAACGTCGGAATCAGAGGAGTCAAGCCCGCGATCCCTGAATTGGATGTCGGAGTAGACAGTCTGAACGTCGGCAGCAGTGTTGCGGTTCTGCTAGAAGCGTTTATGAGAAAACCTGATAATTTGGAAGATGTGGTTAAAGGAACGCCTAGGGAGGATGATGTGGCTGCTAGGATTGTGTGATGGATGACTTGCACTCCTGCCTGAAGGTACTTACTCCTCAGAACTTGTATTGTAGATATACCTCCTCTTCTCTGCATATAATATTCATCATATACCCTTGTGTGATCTGATATACCTTATGTTCCAGATTCATCTAAATATGAAATCTTGTTGAAAAAGGTGGTCTTGTGACAAGGTGTGCTTTGAGGTGAGTGTTGAGAAGTCGGCAGCTCGTTCGTTCACCGCCGGAGCGACCTTGCAGCATGCAATGACCTGCATCCTGCAAAGCACATCATGCACATCAGCCGGACCACAACGCGGTTAACACGGCATCCCACAGTTACTGACTCCCATGTACACCGTACCAAGCACGCGCGGTTTCTGAGTTGCACCTCAACAATCCGTGTACTCGAGAGTCTTGGTTTTTGGAAGAGTGAGAAACATTATCAGTGTTTGTGTAAAAAAGGGTATATCTATAGAATCGTTCTTTGCGTTCTTTGGAACAAAAGGAAAAGAGAACGTTGGAGGAGGCAGCCATTCCTCTGCTCGGTCCACGTTTTTTGAAGCTCTAAGGTTTCGGCAGTGCTTCTTTCCACTCGCCGTCTGCACCATCCGATCCAAGCAAGTAGAAACGCCATGGGTTTTGTGGTAAAAGCCAATCCAAAAGGGAGCCATCCATTTTTCGCTCCAGCAAATCCAACGGTGTAGTAAAGAAAAAAGAGGCTGATCGGTGAGAGCCAGGGGATATCAAGTAAAAGAATCAAAAGAGAGAAAAGAAAGGACCATTTACAACTTCAGAGCTCGCTCAAAGACATCGAGAGTAAAAGCAGTGTTTCTGAAGTCCTCGGCGCCTGGTTCAGGGGTCCACTTTTGGCGCGTTGGTTCGATGTCGTCCTCGGCGACTTCATCCTGATGGGGTCGAAGAGAGTGCTTCTCATCGATACCACTGTCGCTGCGGGAGACGTGGGAGATGCGGGATTCGTAGCTGGGTGTGCGAGCAAGACGATCGTTGCAGGCGACGAAGCGGGCAGTAAAGAATCCTTTGACGCCGTTACTGAGCCAGATAATCTCATCATGCTTGATGGTAGAAATGTCGATGATACCAGCATGGCAGATGCCTTGGTCGATGGCCCAACGACGGGTAGTTCCTTGCTGGCCGCCGCAATCTCTGTGCGGAGTCATCCATTTGCCGTCGCGATAGAAGTAGGGAGTCGTGATAGATCCGTCCATGACCTGGTTGTCGCGATTGAATAAGATGACTTCTTTTGCGTCCTGGTATGACTGGATCTGTGCACATTGTCTGGCATAGTTGTACATGGTACGGTAGTGAGTCTTGTCCCGAGTGAAAGTCGTGGTTCGAGTAGGTAACACATCCAGCACAGCCTTGAAAATGAGATGTTGTGATGCTGCCTCTCCACTGCACTTGCCCAAGTCCAGGGTGGTCGGGAAGAGAAGTGGTTGCTTCGTGGCCATGATTGGCTCAACACCAATCTCCATCTTTCCGCTGTGACGCAAGCATACTCGAACCTGTAAGACATTGTCAGCCCTGGTGTTTCATTGTACAAACACGGCAGTCTTCTTTTGACAATCTCTTTCAGAATGTCGCGTGCCTGTGGCGCATGCGCATCTTTGTTCATAATCACAGATTATGACGCACGTCGAGTGGAAATTTGAGAAATTGTGAGAAGAAAGAACAAATCGAAAGCTTACCTTGAATGGACATTTGTTGCCAGTCTTCTTTTTGTGCTCAGCTACGGCGGTCTGAATTCGGGTGAACAGATCGACAGGGCCTTTGAGCCTCTTGTTGGTGTCGTACCAACCCAGATGATCGGCTGCAGTGACGAGGCGCTCGTAGTGGTACTTGATGAGATATGCGGCCTTGGAGTCCGGGCAACACACGGGGTTCTGGGCATTGCGCTTCATGGATCCATCGTAGCGCAGCGACGTGAAGACATACTGATCTTGAATGGGTATTTCATCCAACATGGCGAGAAGTGATCAAGTGGTGGTGATCCAGGACGTCTGGGATGTGAAAGGACGAGGATAAATTTTTGGCGGGTGGAAAAGCGGTTCAGGCTAATAATCAGAGAGACATTATGGTTCGTGGTGGAAGTGAAGGCGGGGCGGAATTGTGGGATGTCCAGAAAGTTTAAGGAAAGAAGAGTCGGGGTATCAACAAGAGTCGAGGGCCATGGCACGGGCGAGCGCGGAGTAATTAGGAGCGTCGAAAAGACGACGAAAGAGAGGAGTCGAGGGATATGGGAGTTTCAGGACGAGATGGAGGAAATGGCAAGGTTTTAGAGAGGTGCTTGGTGTGTGGGCGTTGAGAAAGAAGACCCCCGCGCTTCTTGGGTCCTTGTATTTTGACGGGCTCGCTCTGGCCGACTTTGCCGGTCTCGCAATCACCGCAATCTAAGCGCAGCCAACAATGAGGCGCTTATTCGGTAGTTTTGAAGAGTCTCAGAGATTACGGTGCGACCAGGCTGTGAGCGACCAGACAGGAGAGCAGTCTTGGTAATCCAGCATTTCACAGTGAGACGACAGCGTAACACGACGGCGAGAATATGTCAAGGGAGCGTGAAACCAAACGGTCTGGGCAGCCAAGAGTCAAGAGTTCGCGGCATTTATTGATTTCACGCGGTCGAACCCATAACATCGCGCTGCATGAATAGACCACCGGCTCTCGTATGTACAGAGTACTTTCGGTTATTGCAAGATGCCAGGCTTTTGAAAGGCGCAGAAGGACATGAAAGAGCTATGGAGCAAGCTCACCTTATTGTGAGAGTGGCTGCAAGAGTTTCAAACATGAAGCAAGAAGCAAAAGGCTGAAGCATGATTACTGGGTAGGATGAGGTGACGAGGTGTGGTTGTTTGACGATCAAGTCGGAAGTTCGAGGAAGAAGTTCGAGGAAACAGCTCGGTGTTGCCAAGGCCGTGGACGATGAGAGAGCGCCGTCATCAGCATTTTCGCGTTCGAGCTGCAGACAAGCCATTCGTTTCTGTGCGTCACTACTACTTTTTTGTCCATCTCAACTCGACTGTGTCTTTTGCTGTTCTTTTGCTCAGCCTGTAATACTAGCACATAGCCACACACGCACAACATGGCCTCGACAATTCCCTCGACCCAGGCCGCCTCGCAGCCCAGCTTTGTCAAGCTCGAACCGTCATCGTCATTATGGGATCGCATCACTGGCTGGGCCTCGGAGCACAAGGCCGCTGTCTACACCATTGCCGGTGTCACTCTGGTCGCCACCGGTGCCGGAATCTACTACTACACATCCGAGTCGGCTCCCACGCCGCAAGATCTTGAGGCTGCCGCGGAGAAGAAGAAGGCTCGCAAAGAGAACAAGAAGGCCAAGAAGACTGCACAGAAAGAGCAGAAGTCTCCCACACCCGAGACCAAGCCTCAAGGTCCGTAATATGACCTGCGCAACGCACCCTTCCAATTGCTGACCCTCTCCATCAGAAAAGCCCCAACCGGCATCAGTACAGAGCGAGGATGAAGTTCCCGAGGTGACAGAATCAATGGTCGGAAGCCTGTCGGAAGACACCAAGAAGGACTATGCTGCCAAGCTCAAGGCCGCTGGTAACAAGGCCTACGGATCAAAGGATTACAACCGCGCAATCGACCTGTACGGTCAGGCCCTGCTGTGCAAGGCTGACCCCGTCTTTTACTCAAACCGTGCCGCATGCTGGAACGCCATGTCTAACTGGGAGCGCGTTATCGCAGACACTACTGCCGCCGTCAATCTCGACCCCGAGTACGTCAAGGCCTTGAACCGCCGCGCACACGCCTACGAGCAGACCGACAAGTACAGCGAAGCCCTGCTCGATTACACTGCTAGCTGCATCATTGACGCGTTCCGCAACACACAAGCCGCCGAGGCTGTCGAGCGCCTCCTCAGAAAGGTCGCCGAGAACAAGGCAAAGGCCATCATGGAGAAGAAGCAGCGCCGCCTGCCGAGCGCCACCTTCATCACCAACTACCTCCAGAGCTTCCGCGACAGACCTCTTGCCGAGTCGATCGCCGAGAGCGCCGATTTGGCCGAGAACAGCGGAAAGTGGTGGTTCCGCAAGGGTCTGTTGGCAATGGACAAGAAGACGGGCGAGGGCTACAACGAGGCCGCCGAGGCTTTCGAGAAGGCCATCGAGGCTGGTGACTTGAGCGACAACGAGGCTTTCGCATACAACATGCGCGGTACCTTCAAGTACCTGCGCGGCGAGACCGAGGCTATCGACGACCTGAACAAGAGCATTGAGTTGGACGCCACTTTGACACAGAGCTACGTCAAGCGCGCCAGCATGCACCTCGAGGCTGGTCGTCGTGATGAGGCCGCAAAGGACTTTGAAGACGCCATCAACCAGAACGACAAGGACCCCGACGTTTACTACCACCGCGCTCAGCTCAACTTCATTCTCGGCGATTTCCCAGAGGCAGCTAAGGACTACCAAAAGTCGATCGACCTTGATCCCGGTTTCATCTTCTCCCACATCCAGCTCGGTGTTACCCAGTATAAGATGGGCAGCATCGCCTCATCCATGGCCACTTTCCGCCGCTGCATGAAGAACTTCGACAAGGTCCCTGACGTCTACAACTACTACGGTGAGCTGTTGCTCGACCAGCAGAAGTACCAAGAGGCCATTGAGAAGTTCGAGACTGCCGTTCAGATGGAGCAGAAGGAGCGTGTTACTGGCATGAACGTCTTGCCCTTGATCAACAAGGCACTCGCTCTGTTCCAGTGGAAGCAAGACTTCAAGTCTGCTCAGGAGCTGTGCGAGAAGGCTCTGATCAGTAAGTTTCACCCGTGAATTCTTCATCTAAAATGCAAATGCTAACTACTATCCCAGTCGACCCCGAGTGCGACATCGCCGTTGCCACCATGGCCCAGCTCCTCCTCCAGCAAGGCAAGGTCCCTGAGGCCCTCGAGTACTTCGAGAAGGCCGCCGAGCTCTCCCGCACCGAGGGCGAGATCGTCAACGCCCTTTCCTACGCCGAAGCCACCCGCACCCAGCTCGAAGTCCAGGAGAAGTACCCCCAGCTTGCCAACAGATTGCAGGGTATGCCCACCTCAGCCAACAACATGCGATAAACGGTTGTCAAAAGCATGAAGGATGAGAAAACAATCATTAAGGAATGCATAATTCGATCGAGGACGAAGAACACACGAACGAACGTTGGAATTGAAAGGGTGTAAGTTTGACTGCAAAAAGGAGGAGCGGATGCGCAAAAATCGTTGTTGTGTTTTTTCCGATAGCTCTCCTCCCACACCACCACCACTATTGTACATTATATTCTATTAACTTTTCTCTGTCAAAACTCTTGCTACACACATGTGTCTTGTGCTTGTACATGTGTTCCTTGTTGGACCTGGGCTTTTAAGGGATGTCTGGTCCTACATATTTCTGATTTGCGAACCTCCCTCTCCCTCTTCTTCATGTTCTATATCTCTTAGCTTGTCAGTTCTGTCTCGATCAACGAGCGGAATACTCTGGGCCGAAAAGGACTTTATGTATCCAGGATTAGGGGTAAAGATACAGAAAATGATCAGGGTATGCTTCAGCCAGGGCGCTCCCGAGCAAGACTATTGCGAAATGATATGAGAACACGAGTGCCATTCGAGCGAGAATCGAACAAATCAGTCACAGTGTTTCGGGACAATCGGTCAAAGAGGATATTGTGTTGTCGTTGCTTTGAATGCTTCCGTTTTGACCAAGACATCTTGCAAATCCCGTCACCCTGCTCAAAACTTGAGCTATGATTTTCTGATCTTGTGTTTGCTTATATCTCTTGTGGTGTGGCTGGTAGCGATATGAGATACGTGTATAATTCTTGAGGTCAGTTGATAGTGATGGGCAAGTGTCGTTGTCGAGATGGGCGTGATGATTTCGTTTTGCGATGGAATGATGACAGCACGCATGTTTGTTGATCGCCCACCACTGTCTCAAGTTGAACCATTGTTGTTCAGTGTGGATCATTTGCATTGTGTGTACGAGAGAAGAACATGACTAGCAAGTGCTATGGAGAAACCTCTTTCAGGAAGGGAACATAGGCCGAGAGAGAAACTGCATTGCAACCAATAGGTCTAGCTCGTATGAATGCAGAAGTAAGTTAGTATCAAAAATAGATGCAAGTATCCTCGCACAGAGTTCAGACATGGCACCTGACCACCTGAGGTTCAAAGATAAACAGGAAAGAGTATGTTGTCAAGAGAAAAATATGCATTTCCATCAGCAAGTCTAGCTCGCGAGGCATCAATAGTGGTATCAAACATCAAACATAAAAAATGATCCAACCCATTACTCCCACACCCATTCATGCCATCGAGACATATCCGTCATCTAAACCTTCTCATTACCACTAGCAGCAGAGCTAGATCCATATCCATTCTCCAATCTCTCAACCTGCTCGCCATCACCCTTACCACCCTTGGAATGGTGACCATACTTGGGCTCCACAAGCGAACTCCTGCGGCGTGCGCCAGCAGCGGCTTCGGTGTCCATGTAGTTGATGAGGAGTTCGCCGTTCTTGCCGTAGCGGTTGGGTGTGTCGCGGGCGACGCTGACGACGTTGAAGATGGAGGTGGTGTTGCGGAAGATTTCGTCCATTTCTTCGAGGGAGCGGAGGCGAGTTTCTGTATGTGTTGTAAGCATGAAGTATAGAAAGGAGGGTAGTTGACAAGCAGATGCCTAAAGGAATAGGCAAGAGCTAGAGAGGATAGGGACTTACCAGGGTAGAAGAAGTACACGCAAGGGACGATAAATGCGTTGATGACAGCAAAAATGATGTAGGTTTGATACCCGATGGTCTCGAAGGCAACAGGAGTGATCATTACGACCATGAAGTTGAAAATCCAATTAGCAGAGGTGGCCAGAGCATTAGCAGGAGCTCTGATACGAAGAGGGACGATCTCAGCCTGAAAGAAGGGGAAAAGTTAGCACGTTTTTCGGTCGGATTTTGGGTACACCACAACACCAAGCCCATAGACACCAGCGCCCAGCCTGATGCAAGGCAGAAGGTGTTTTCTGGTGGTCTTTCTGGCAGAGAGATATGTAGATTTGACTTACAGGGTAGAGCCAAGTCATGCCGAGCCAACCAATGGCGAAGAAAGTGTTGAAAACGAAGAGGAAGACAGCGGCAGTGATACCAAGACCAGAGGATGTTCTCGAAGTGGTTCCGGCAAGGATAGCCATGGAAGCCGCCTGTCCCGCAGCACCAAACAGCATGAGTTGGCGGCGACCGAACTTCTCAATAGTGAAAACTGCAATCCAAGACGCGAGGAAGTACTCTGTTCCGTTGGCAGCAGCCAAGATACGAGAGAGGAAGCCCGAAAGGCCAATGCTGGTCTCGTAAATCGATGCGGCGTAATACGTGATAAGGTTAATGCCTGAGATCTGCTGAAACATCTGATTGACGTAGGCAAGAACGACACGGTGGAAGTTGCGGTCCTCGTCCATGGTGAAGAGATCTCTAAAGCCACCTTGTTGCATAATCATCGCAGAGTCCTTAATGGCAGCGAATTCGCTGACGATGTAGGGGTCTTCGGAGTTCTTGTCGTTTAAGGCGCAGAGAACGTTCAGAGCTTCGTCTTCTTGACCCTTCATGATAAGCCATCTAGGTGATTCTGGCAGACCCATGATGAACATCAAGATGATGAGGGCGAACAAAATCTGGAGAGCAATAGGGAATCGCCATGAAACAGTCGAGGGTTCGAGGAAGGAGAAACCAAAGTCGATCCAGTAGGACATACAAACACCGCCGGTAATCAAAGCACCCTCAATCATGACCATCTGGCCACGACGATGTGATTTGGAACATTCGCTCTGCCATGAAGGTACCGTTGAAGTGTTCATACCGTTGCCGACGCCAGTAATAACTCTGCCTGCAATCAAGTGGCCGAGAGAGAAAGCAGATGTCTGGAGTGTAGCACCAATAACCATAATTGCGGATCCTAAGAAGATCGTCTTACGGCGTCCAAGCCAGTCTCCAATCCAGATTGTCATTAATGCACCGACAAAGCATCCCAAGTTGTAAGAAGCGATTGAGATACCTTGGACGGTGGAGACGTACGAAGCAGTTTGGCCACGAGGAGGATTTTGCGTATCAATTTCGGGGAATGTGCCAACGAAGGATTTTAGGGTGAGCAGACCGCCCATGACACCTTGTGGCTGGTTAGCATTTCTACCCCGTACTCGAACTCAGTCTAGCAGAACTCCTTACCCTGATCGTAACCGAAGAGCAGAAAATCGAGACCGGCGATAACACCGACTGCAATATTCAATTTAGTGCCTGTAAGGCCATAGTACTTCTTGCCGAACATGCTGGGCAAGGTGTATGAAGTAGCTCAGCTTGTTGGAATGTCAATTGGGAGAGCGAGATCGAACCAGAGGAAAGGGCAAAACAGAGCTGATGAGATCAGCGGAGAGGCGGCGCCGCCAGTAGATATATATCTCTGCCCATCAATACACGGTACCCGCAGTGCAACACTGAGAGTTTGAGCACCATCAGCTTGGCGACTCATGTTTCTCCACTCTCCTCCACGAAGATACAAACCCTACGGTACAAACCTATCCGTGCCTCCTCGGACTAGAGAGACTAAACAAAGCGAACGGCTGTTGGGTGTATGAGATGGCCCTTGCGACTCGCGAGAGAGAGCCAGTGACGCACGACATGCCCGGGCAGAAAGACGTCTCCCCGGCCACACCCACATCTCCAGGTCTGTGATGGCAAGTGGAGCGCTACGGTATTCCCGATCCAGCAGCTCCGGTCTGAAGGATCGTCCCGAGAAAACGGGGTGGCTTTTTTCCCCACGCACACTTGATGGCGCACAAGAGTCGCATCTTGCTCAAGCAGGTGCAGGTTCGTTTCTTGAAGCGCAGAGGCAGTTGAGCTGCATGCCCATGCCGATATCTCGTGAAGTTCTCCTCATCGTGGGCTAGGTGCCCATGCATGTTATCGTGCCCGCCTCTTCGAAAGAGCTCGTGTTTATATCCATCGATATCGTCGTTGGCAATAATTAAAGGTGTCGAGCTAGTGTAAGGGACGACGTTGAATCTAATTTCGACTTGACGCTGACGTGGGTGGCCGTTCGATGCAACTCTGCCTCACGATTTCCTGTCTCAAGTCTCTTGACGAGCCAACTCCACAGTCATACGGAGACAGTGGGTCACCCCAAGGGGAAGTTGGCAACTCCCCCGGTCCTTCCTCGTAATGCCGCTTCCTGTTTCTGCAGCCTCCGCCAGTCAGGTGCGGTGTAGGGCGTGGGCGGACTCTGCCGACGGCCGGTCACATCGCGGTCAAATGCTCGGTCTGAATAAGTGGCGCGAGGAGATCGCGGGCGCTCCGCATTTCCTTGACTCACTTTGCCGGTGCATTTTGCCGCCCTGAACGTCTTCTCGTCATGGAAGTTTGTTCGATGCTCACGTGGGTGGTTTTGCGCTGTCACGGAGTGGTCGCCGGCATCGCACAGAACTGCGTGTTTGTGCATCGGTAGAAGACGGCGAGTGTACGAGTACACAAGAGCTGAGCGTGTTTTGAGGATGTGAGATGCTTGCGGCTGTAGAGTAAGTGTAACCGTGTTTCCTCTCCACGAGGTGATCAACAGGAAGAAAACCACGTGCGGATGGCCAGATGAAGACAACCGGCGAGCACAAAGTTGAATCAACACGTTTGAGCCTCGGATACAGAGGTACCTGGAACCCAAAAGCTTGTTCTTATCCAATCATCTTTGCAGCTCCCAGTGTAGCAGATCCGTGGTGCAACCTGGAGAAATGCGTTTCAAAAGAGGTCCTCGGAATCAACCCAACACAACGAGCACGCCTGGAGCTCTTGTCACTACACCGGATCCAAGCGAACGTCTATGCAGAGAGAGATCAAAAAGCAATATCCCCGCTTTGCTTGTCGACGACGATCCGGCAGTAGACACGTGCGGATTGTGTCCTGGAAGCTGGAGGTCGAGAACCTCACAGTCGATCGGTGTTTGATGCAGACATGTCACGAGCTACGGCCGTTCGTGTTCGTCGACGTCTTCCAGAATATCGATCGAAGTCTATGGTGCCTGTCGATCACCATAGATGCATAGATGGTGGTATGCGGCATGCCAGTCTCAATGCGCGATGTCATTGAGACGTTGCATGTCTCCATTGAGAGTACCAGATATTCGGTCAATAGACTAAGAAACAATCTGAGAGCACTCCGCAT
>ERZ794946.297-NODE-297-length-21132-cov-4.647198_pt1 | contig 21132 bp, 12 predicted proteins | sample MGYA00433072_ERZ794946 | MGnify/ENA primary metagenome ERZ794946 (study PRJEB30137, sample SAMN04331413) | food metagenome | isolation source: Y3 must sample point D1 replicate A | place: Australia: South Australia | collected 2014 ...
AAAGGTCAACGAGACGTTGGTGGTGCATAAGTAGGTGTCATATATACGTGGGACGTGCGTGAAGAAGATGATATCAAACGTACGGAGAATCTTATCCGCCGCGTGCCGACTTCTCACATCATAGTCGCATTGGATATCGTTAAACCAGCACGATTGAACTCTGGTGTAGAGGATACCTGAGGGAATCTGAATGCTGCAACTTGCTCAATAGATAGCTCTCGATGCCCGCGTACATGGTGGATGCGCTTGCAGAGCTAGGCACACTGGATAAGAAGTAGCCAGGCGCTCTGTATACATTTGGATGCGAGAGAGGTCCGGAAGCTCCGACTTCAACCGAGGAAGTTGCCGAAGAAATGTGCGGCCTCGCCTTTGGCTGGACAAAGATTTGGCGATTGGACTTCTGAATCACAGCTGCTGTAGCATATACCTTCTTGTATTATACTCATTTTTTTGTTGTACTATACCTTTTGAACATTGCGCAAGTCTGCTCATTGTTCTTTTTTCTTTCCCGGTCCTTGTCACAAAAGTTCGGCTGAAGCATGGCTGCAGAGAACGAGACGAAAGCTCAAGGTAGGAACCATGACGACGAGGATTGAACATCAAGCTGATGACAATGATTAGATGTGCAGAGCAACGGCGCAGACGTGCAGAGCAATGGAGTAGAGCAACACGAGGCCCAGGATGGCCAAGAGGTTGAGCAAGAGCAGGAACAAGCAGTGGAGAATGTCTTCCAGCTCACCATCCGTCTACCTCACGCTCCGGTAATGACAAGAAGAAGATGATTCGTGCGACACAAAGTCTGACTTGTGCATCAGGGACAATGCCAAATCATGGTTAGCCACCTCGAGCAGGTGCAGGACATTCGCCAATCCATCATCGACCTCCCCTTCACCTTCCAATACACCTGTTTCCACCTCGAGCACAAGGGAAAGCGCATCAATGACTTCATCGAGCTGTCCGAGGTGCCCGACATTCAGCAAGACCCGGAGGCCCACCTGGTCGAGGATCCCTACACCGAGACACAAGCCCGCATGCACTTTGTTCGCATCCGTGAACTGATTGGCGCATCTGGTGACCGCACCGACTTGCTGCACGGCATTGACGCTGGCCTCTCGCTCCACGATCACATCATCAAGCCTACACCCGCCGACCAGCCCGAGGCTCCCGCTAGCGAACATGCCATGGTCGACTATGACCTCGATGCCCGTGGTTCCGTAAAGACACTCCTTTCGCCCTCCCCCGAGAACGCTCCCAAGACTGTCAAGTCATTGGCTCTTTCAGCATGGAACCCTGCTCCCTACCACCTTCGCCAAAAGGGCCACCTCATGTACCTCTTGGTAACCACCCTCGAGGGCGAGCAGTTCCACATCACCTCGCACGTTTCTGGCTTCTTCGTCAACAAGTCGACCAACAACAAGTTCGACCCCTTCCCTCGCACCGCTCCCAAGCCCCACTCTGCTCACTCGCTCCTCACTCTTCTTGGCCAAATTTCGCCCTCCTTCAACGATGCTTTCCGTAGCCTGCAAGAGTACAATGGCCAGCGTGATCCCCTGGCTGCCTTCCAGCTCGCCAACGCCGTCCCTGCCAGCCCTTGGCTCGTTTCGCCCAACTCGGCTTCTCTCAACAGCCACGTCGCCGATGCTGCCCGTACCCAAGAGAGCTACCTCCTTGCTGGTCCCGAGAATGCAGAGACTCTTCGCGACTGGAACGAGGAGTTCCAATCGACTCGTGAGCTTCCCAAGGAGAATGTCCAAGATCGCGTCTTTAGGGAAAGACTCACTGCGAAGCTCTTTGCCGAGTATAACGAGGCTGCCGTTAGAGGTGCCGTCCTTGTTGCCCGTGGTGAAGTTGCTCCTCTCAACCCTACCGAGCCCCGTGACGCCCAAATCTTTGTCTACAACAATGTCTTCTACTCGTTCGGTGCCGACGGCGTTGGTACTTTCGCTGCCGATGGTGGTGATGAGGCTGCTCGGGTTGCTACTGGCAAGGATATCATGGGTGTCAAGGCCACTAACCAGCTCGACATTTCTGGCATTTTCACTCCCGGTACTGTTGTTGTCGACTACCTTGGCAAACGTCTTGTTGGTCAGAGCATCGTACCTGGCATCTTCAAGCAAAGAGAACCCGGCGAGCACCAAATTGACTATGGTGGTGTCGAGGGCAGAGATGTCATTGCAGAGAATGACGACTTCAAGAAGCCATTCGCCGAGCTCTCCAAGGCTCTGCGCGTAAAGAGCCACCCCGTCTGGGACAAGGAAAACAAGAGACACGATCTTGAAGCCAGTGTTGAGACCAAGGGTCTGCTTGGAACTGACGGCAGAAAGTACATTCTCGACTTGTACCGCATCACTCCATTGGATGTTGCTTGGCTCGAAAAGTATCGCAAGGACAATGGCGCCGAAGAAGACAACTACCCTCACAGAATGGCTGTCCTCCGTCCCGAATTGGTCGAATCATACTGGAGACTCAAGCTCCGCGAGTACGTTCAGGCCGAGGTTCAGAAGCGTCGTGAGGCCAAGAAGGAGGCCGCCCCTGAAGGTGAGGCTGAGAGTGCCGAAAAGAAGGAGCCCGAACAAGAGCGTGTCGATGTTTCTGGATTCCAGTTCAGCCTCAACCCCGACGTCTTCTGTGGCCAGCGTCCTCAGACCGAGGAAGAGAAGGAGCAATGGTCCAAGGATGAGGTCGAGGTCCGTGCAGCTTGCACATATTTGTCAGAAGACATCATTCCCAAGATGATCTCCGACCTTCAGGACGGTGATGTTGGCTTCCCTATGGACGGCCAATCATTGACCAACCTCCTTCACAAGCGTGGTATCAACATGAGATACCTTGGAGAGGTTGCCCGCCTTTCCGACAAGCCCGAGCAGCCCCGTTTGCAGGCACTCAAGCAGCTTGCAATCCAGGAAATGATTGCCAGAGCATTCAAGCACACCTCCAGCAAGTATCTCAGATACCAATCACCACCGTTTGTTCAGGCTTGCATTGCTCACTTGCTCAACTGTTTGTTGGGTGCTGAGCTCAACGCAAAGCCCACCGCAGAGACTGACGCGTCTCTCAAGTCCCTCTACCCTGAGGAGGACTTCTCTTACGAAGCTGCTACCCCCGAGTCAATCAAGTCTGACATTATCGCTGAAATCAAGAAGCGTTACAGATTCGACCTTGGCGATGCTTGGGTACAACCTGGCAAGCAAGTGCAATTGCTTCGTGAAGTCTGTCTCAAGCAGGGTCTCCAGCTCCAGGCTAAGCAGTATGGCTTCACCAAGGATGATGCACCTGCACCTGCTCCTGTTCAGACTCCTGCCCCTGCTACTAACGGTACTTCAGGTGGCAAGAAGAAGAAGAACAGGGCCAACGCTGAGCGCTCACCTGCTCCTGTTGCTGCTCCTTCTGCTCCCTCTCAAACTTTCCACCCCGATGACGTCCTCAACGTTGTTCCCATCATCAAGGATGCTGCACCTCGTAGTGTCTTGGCCGAGGAAGCTCTCGAGGCCGGCCGTATTTCCCTCTCGCAGGAACAGAAGGAGCTCGGTCAGGAACTGCTCCTCGAATCTCTGTCTCTGCACGAGCAAATCTATGGTATCCTTCACCCCGAAGTAGCACGCGTATACTACGCCCTGTCGACCATCTACTACGGTCTCGATGAGAAGACTGCTGCTGTTGAGCTCGCCCGCAAGGCAGCCATCATCTCTGAGCGTACTCTTGGTGTCGACCACTCCGAGACCGTTCTCAGCTACCTCAACCTCAGCTTGTTCGAACACGCAAGTGGCAACACCAAGAACGCCCTTGCATACATTCGTCACGCTCTCGACCTCTGGAAGGTCGTCTACGGTACCAAGCACCCCGACTCCATCACCACCATCAACAACGCTGCCGTCATGTTGCAGAGCATGAAGCAATACCACGAGTCTCGTCTCTGGTTTGAGTCATCTTTGGCCATGTCTGAAGAGGTTTCTGGCAAGAACTCGGTTAGCACCGCCACATTGCTCTTCCAGCTCGCTCAGGCATTCGCACTGGACCGCGACTACAAGAGTGCTGTCAACCGCATGCGCGAGGCCTTCAACATCTTCAAGAATGAGCTCGGTCCCGAAGATCGCAACACCAAGGAGGCAGAGACATGGCTCGAGCAGCTTACTCAGAGTGCTGTTTCGCTCGCCAAGCACGCCAAGGTTCTCCAGGATAAGAAGATCATGTTGAGACCCAAGGCTCCCATTGTCGGTAGAGGTGCTAGACCCCAGCCTTCCATCGGTCAGAGCATTGAGGAGGTCTCTGCTCCCAGAACTGCCGATGGTACCAACGACAACAGAAGCGTCGATGAGCTTCTCAAGTACATCAACGGCGACGGTAGCAAGACTACTCCTAAGAAGAAGCAAAACAACCCCAAGAGAAGACAAGGAAGATCCTAAATAGGTGTACATGCTGTACATATCTAGAAAAGGTCAAAGGTGGGAAGTGACTTTTTTTGATTAAGAATCTGGCATTAAGCCATTCGTATTTTTGTTTCTTTGCTTTCAGCATGGGTGTTCTCTCATACATACCCTATTATGGCGTTGGGCTTGTACAAAAGAAAAGCTTTTGTTTAAGGGATCTTTTTTTTACATCGCCGCTCATGCTTGGGACGGACTCACATCTGTCTTTCCAAGACTGTATTACTATTTTTCTTGCAACAACACTCTGCTTCTCTCCAGTTTTATCGTGATCTCTGGTGATTGAGTGACATGAATCCTGTGTATGCGGGTTGGTTGCTGGAATGGCTTTGGGAACACACAAATTGAGTAAGCGGCTCTGAATATCTGGTTGGTTCAAATATCACAAGAGGTAGATGTCTTGAACTGACAAAGCTGTCCCATGATACGGAGTAGAATGACAGTTCGAGCTTCACAAGGTGGTTTTGTTGTGTGTTTGTTGCACCCCGAGCCGGAGCTTGAAGCAAGACATGTCAGTCGTCACTCTGAAAGCTCTACAGACAATCAACAGGTACATAAAGATATCTTAGTAATCAGCTGCCAATCTGCCATCATATGCAATCTAACACATGTTCTTGTTGCCTATTGATGTGATTGGACAGGACGGCGAGAATTTTGACAGGGTCACCCAAGAAGGAACATGCTCGGCTCCGCATCAGCTCCTAAAACCGAGAGCCCGAGCCAGCCAACCAGCCACCTTTTCAACAATACAGCTGACCAATATCACGAACATGATGACCTTGTTCTTTTAGTTGATGGATTCTTGTCGTCTTGAATCTTATAGACCCATTCACGAACATTAACATCCTTGAATACTGGTTTCTTCAGCAATCTCTCTCAAGCCAAAACGCCGGCTCGATACGGACACGAAGAGCAACATGTGGCACTTCCTCGATCTGAGTCAAGACCAGAAACTTGAAAGAAGGCGTCTATTGGATCTATATGGCTCGTTGGCTCAGGTTTCAGCTCTCATACCTCTTGCTATCCTCCAGATATACTTCTTCATTGGATGGCTTCAACGTAGATGGGCGAGGAGAAATGGCGGGGACGATATACCAAGCTCACCTCAATTGAAGAAGCAGCGATCGGATGCTCTTACTGGATCTGTGACGAGGTCGAAGGAGACGTGGAGGAAGGTGTTTTGGTGGATGGGCGATACCATCGATATCTGGGGATCGCGAGTCAAAAAGGGAGAAATTGTCGCTGGAGTAGTGTGGACAGCTTGGTTGTTATTCTTGAGCTGTGTTCAAACTCAAGGCGGTATGTTTTCTTCAACTAGATCAGAACGGCAGTCGCTAAGTCGGAACAGATTACCTCCACCTGACGAAACGATTTGGTATCGTAGGTGCATCGCAACTGCCACTACAATATCTTCTTGCCTTCAAGTCGCCGTTCAGTCCTGTCCACCACCTCACCGGATGCTCCTGGCCAACTCTCAATGCAGCACACCAAGTCCTGGGTCGCATCTCGACGCTTCTATTCTATCTGCACGCAGGGTTCTATCTGAACTTTTTTATCCAAGCACACGTCCTAGCAAAACGCATCAAGGACTGGGATGTTATTCTCGGACTAGTCGGAACCATCGCTTTCACAGCTGTAGGAACAACTGCACTCTCGTGGGTTCGCAAGTTGAGTTATCGAGTGTTCTACACCACTCACGTCACTCTGGCCAGCATATTGCTTCCCGTGCTCTATTTCCATGTCCACCATATTCGCATCTACATTTTGGAGACGCTGGTAGTATATGCAGTGCATCTGGTACTGCGTATACTCAACGAACACAAAGTGGAGGGGTCCTTGACCATGGTATCTGGTACTTCCAACCTTTTGGAAATCAACATCCCCATTTCTGCAAAGTCGAAGACAAAGTCCATTATGCATTGGCAACCGGGTCAACACGTCTATGCTTCATTGGCAAACGGACCGGTATACACGCGTTCGCTCAAATCAAGAAGTCCATTCACCATTGCATCTCTACCATCTGAAGATGGTAACCTCAAGCTGGTAGCCAGAGTACTGGATGGAAATACCGCTGCTCTGGCAAAAGCAGCAACAGAAGGAGCGACTGGCAAGTCCACTTCCATGCCGCTGATCCTAGAGGGACCATACGGCTTGTCAACACATTCAAACACCTTACTCGGTTACAATCGTGTTCTTTTCATAGCCGGCGGAGTGGGTGCAACTTTCATCGTACCGCTCTACAGAACGCTCCTCAAAGACCTTTCGCCGAGCCCTGGAAGCCGCAGGAGACAAAATGTCGCATTCGTCTGGGCAGTAAGAGACGAAGCAGAGACGAACTGGGCAGTTCCAGAAGACGAACAAGAAAAGAAGGGCATGCAAGAGCGCATGACCGTCTACGCCACTAGAAGTGGCAGGATGGACGAAGATGAGCAAAAGACAAATGAGATGGACGAGGGCATCGAGATGGAACGACTGCTACCAAGCGGAGGCATGGATAGTTCAGCACAAGGATGGCAGATTAACCATGGCCGTCCTGATTTGGGCGAGATGGTAGACAGAGCATTCAGCCACACACGGGAAGATACAAAAGTGGCGGTTCTTGTCTGTGGTCCAAGGTCAATGGCTGACGAGGTTAGGATCAAGAGCAGTAAATGGGTTGGCAAGCGGGATATTTGGTTACACGTCGAGGCTTTTGGGTTGTAGTTCTGTAGCCATTTGATTTATTCGATACTATGTCAACTAGCAAAGGGAGTCGCTTGATATCTGTAAACTTTCGAGATAACATACCCGACAACTGATCTTGTCTGGTGCCGGGCGCTTGGATTTGGCCAAGTCGGCTATTGTACTTGGGGAGAGGTTCAGGATTCTGATGGAAACCAAAGCATAAGCAGACCACTCAAGGCATCGTCAATGTTCCTCAAATCAGGAGGAGAAATGATGTGAATGCATCTCAGAGGATGCATCAGAAGGGGTAATATAAATCAAGCGTCTCCAACGTAGAGGAAGCCTAGGCCAGTTGCAGCAGCAGCGACGCTCCACAGGGCAGCCCAACCAGCAGCTCCTTCGATAGTGGCACCCTCGACAGTACCGAAGACCTTGATGAAAGAGTGAGCAGCGGTGAAGGCGACAAGCAAGAAGGTACGCTTGCCAAGAATGCCTTCTCTGCTAGAAAACTGCTTAACACCGGCATTGTACATGAAGGTCTCGCCCAGGGTGGCGGTCTTGGGGTCGAACTGAACGAGCTCTGCAGGAGTTGCGCGGGCATAGACGATGGAAGTGCTAAAGAGGAAATCCTTGGCAGCCCAACCGATGGGCAAGCATGCAGCGAAAACGACAGGGAAGACGGCATTATGAGCGAACTCTAGAGTGAGGATCTCTTCAAAATTGTTGATCAAGAAGACAGGCAGCCAGGACCAGAGGCTGAGATAGACGACGGTGCCGTAGATGGAAGCAGCAAAGAGGGACATGTAGAACTGAATAGTCTTGTCGACAGCCAAATCCTTTGTGGTTCCAGGAGTGGTGACGGAGCGCAAGTTGTTGTGGTAGTTGGTGGGGCGCAGGAGCCAGAAGGGGAACCAGAGCGAGAACATGTCAATGACGAGAGCCAATGCGAGAGGTTCGAAGCTGACACCGAAGAAGAGGTAGAGCAGCGTGTAGTAGGGCATGTTGGCCATGGCTGTGAGCTGAACAAAGTCGAAGTCTGTGTCAATGGTATCAGCAAATGCAAAGGATGCGTAGTGCGACGCGTCTACTCACGATCGAGGCCGAAGAACCAGCCGACGGTGATCTCGAGCAGTCTCCAAGCAAGCAGGCCACCAATCTGCCATGGCTCGTTCAAGCTGCGGCTCACGGCAGCCAGCGGGGCACCCATCATGTCTGGTACGAAGCTGTACAGACCGGCACTGAGAGCCGGGCTCATGATGATGGACATGGGGTACGCGAACCAGGTAGGAAGGCCGCGCGAAGCATACTTCTCGTGCGCAATGTCGAGAGGTGAAGCGGATGATGCTGCCATCGAGGTGCGCTCCGAGGGTGCGCGAAACGTGTCTGCATCAACGAGGGGCGCCGTAGCGACCACGGTCGAATCGTAGCGTCTGTATGCCATGATGTGATGGAAAGGTGCGTTGCAAAGAGGTTGTACAGAACAGAGTTGCTCCGAAAGAAGACGCGTCTCAAAAAGTGGCAGGCGCGTTGTCTTGGCAAAACATGACGTCGCAAGCTCGAGGGTTGTTGCACTTGCAGGCAGGCCGTCTTGCTCTCTGCTTCGACGAGAACGACTCCAAGCCCACCTGCCGTAATGCGCAAATCTATCACGACCCGTGCTGACAGCGTACGAGTTGTGCAACTAGGCAGTGCTGGCAATCCCAGTACAGCCGTCTGGCCCTTCCCACTTCAGCTACTTCTGAAGCCCGCTCAACGAAATAACATCATTATTAAATCAGCCATCGCAACCTATATCGGCTTTACCTATCCCTCGAGACCTCACAATCCGATGCTTCCAATCGTCATGCTTTTAGACCGAAACCGATTCGTGCATTGTGATGAAACTCGTCGACCGCCCTGCTTACTAGGCACGGGTAGGCACACATGGCTCGGACAAGGTCAATTCTTTGTACGCCGCATGACCCAGAGTGGAATCCACCCGGGCTCTAGAGCCTCAAAACTGTCTTAACTAAACCAACTTTGCCTTTGACAACCGCTCGAATTCAATCTTCGTTGTAGATTCGTTACTTAACCGTTTAAGAATATAGTCACCCGCTGAAACCGACGTCTAGAACCGACAGATCAAACAAAACCATTCATTGTTCCTTCCCTTCACTCTGGTCCTCGATTTTGACCCTCTATTTCTTTGTTCTGCAGATCAAACTGACCAACGACGCCTTTGGAAAGGACCACCCACAAGCTCGGGTTCACAAGGGTCGTTCACTAGCAGCTGAGATTCGTTCAGTAGATCAACACACTACAAGCAACAAACGACTAACGAAACCCTCACACGCAAGACGGAAGACTCAAACACAATGGAGGACAACAACGTCGAATCAGTATTACAACTGCTTGAGAAGGGTGACGCTTCAGCCAATGCACATATTCAACTCATCCGAGCCATGAATTGGCAACAATATTCCATCGGTCCCATGTCGTCTTGGCCTCGAGAGCTATCCACAATTATATACCTGGTCATGGTGGCACCTCAACCGCAATGCTTATTGATTGGAAACGAAAACGTGCTGCTATACAATGCGGCTTACGGAAAGATGGTGCGAAGCCTTCACCCAGGCATCATGGGCCAACCTTTGGACACTATCAAAGAATGGCAAGGGTACGGAGCAAAGATGGCTTCACATCGACGAAATGCCGCCTTGGTGCCTACCTATTCTTGCCCATCCTTTGTCATACCAATGATGAACAACGGACGACTGGAAAATGTGCATCTCCAACTCGATGTCTCGGCATTACCACCGCCTCTTCAAGGCTTCCATCTATGCTTTGAGGAGACGACAGACTGCGACTTGCGAGAGCGACGACGATCAACCGTTCGTGAGCTTTCAGAGATTTGGAGTTCAGCAAGCGACCTGCCCTCGCTATGGCCCATTGTTCTGAAAAGTCTTGTTGAGAATCCAGAAGATTTCCCCATTGCCGCCATCTACTCCACAAGAAGGTTGCCCGAATCACGAGGTCATCAGGAACGAGCTGGAAGACCACGATATTATCTTGAGGGCTCTGTGGGCGACTTTGACGACAGTACTTTCGCACCCACTTTCGATCTCGACACGACGAATCCGTCTTTGCAGCCTCTGAGGCAAGCCGTCTCGTTCAAATCTCAAGTCATGATCAACAACCTACCCGATGAATGGTCCAAAGGATCATTGCAACGTGGTACTCGCGACCTTTGCACAGAGGCTGCTGTTCTACCGAGTAGTTTGACGCGTTACCAGGATGTGGAAGCCTTGCTGGTCATCGGGTTACCCACCAGAGCACTTCTTGATGAGCCTCACCAACAACATATCAAGCACTTGCAACGCGAGTTTGCTGATGTTGTCAACAATTTGGTGGCAACAACAGAAGCAGCATACAAAAGAAAAGAAGACGCCAGACGCAACCAGCTAGAAAAGGATTTACTCGCAAAGGAGCTGGCTCTTCGCCAACAAGAGGCAGAGTTGGCGACTACCTTGGCCGAAAAGGTGCTCAGCGTCATTGACCAGGTCGAGTGAGTGCATCTCCATTTTCCCTGACTCGGTATGCCGACATCGATACTGACTCCAAGCAGCATAGGATTCTTTGAATACAAAAGCACTGGAGAATTGGTCCGAGCGAACGAGTGTTATTACCGACTAAGCGGCTACCCTCGAGACTCTCCACCTGACACAAAGCACAAATTCCTTGATCTAATTCATCCAGATGACGTGAATCTTGTTTCCAACTCATGGAAATCCATGATTGGAGGCCAATGGCAAAAGTTTGAGCTGCGTTATCGCAACGATACTGAGGAAGGTCAATGGGCACTGGCGGCCTGCCAGCCAGTCAAGGATCGCAACGGCGTTGTCACATCAGTCATTGGTGCAGTCACCGATATCTCGACTCAAAAGAGAAGCGAGAAGATCGCGCTCGATCGAGCGGAAGCTCTAGAACAAGCCAGAGCCAGCGAGGAAAGATTCAAGCGTTGCATGGACATTGCCCCTGTCGGGTGCATGATTGCAGACACTACCAAGGGAGTCCAATACGTGAACGAAACATGGTGGCAGCTCTCACAACACGCTCGCGTTCCGCTTGATCAGATTGACTGGAACACTGTCCTTCATGAGGAAGATTTGGACATTGCAGAAGAAGGATGGCAGGTGAGTAAGCTGATGCATGATCTACCACCACATTCTAACATCGATCTAGGCCATGCGGCGCGGTGAGCAGGTCACCTACTCTTTGCGACTCAAGAGACTTTGGTATGACAGTGACGGTCAACCCCGAGGACCCGCTGAAGTAATGGTCACTGCCCTGCCGGAGTGCGACGATACTGGCAAAGTCATAAGAGTCCTTGGATTCACAATCGACGTGTCTCATTTCAAATTTCAAGCGAGAATGCAGCGAGTACGTATGGAGGAAGCACTCGAAGCACGAAAGAACCAGGAAAGCTTTTATGACACTGTGTCACACGAATTGAGAAATCCTCTATCGGCGTAAGATATGCTTACCTTGCTATGAAGACTACGCTGACAATTCTGTAGTGTCATCCACTGCGCGGATTCGATCAACGATAGCCTCATTGAGATGCGAAAATTGATCAAGAACCTGGCTTGCAAGATGAAGGACCCTTTAACCTTGGAAGATGAAATCAAAACTCTTCTTAACCACATCACAAGCAGCAACGAATCTGTAGAGACAATTGCGACTTGTTCCGATCATCAGAGGCGCCTGATCTCCGACATTCTCTCCTTGTCAAAGCTCGACTCTCAGCTGCTTCAAATTAATCCTTCGCCTGTTCATGCAGTTACTCTGCTACAGAATGTCCGCAAGATGTTTGGGATCGAAGCTGGGCGGTTGGGCATCACGCTGGAAATCGTGACTCATCCCTCAATCGACCAACTCAAAGTCGACAAAGTCAACTTGGATTCCGGCCGGATTTTGCAGGTCCTGATCAACTTGGTTGGCAATGCCATCAAGTTCAGCAAGAATGAGCCAGGTCCCGGCCGCATCAGAGTTGTCATGGGTGCGTCTGAGAAGCGACCGCTTGACCTGCCAGTCGACTTTTCCTTCCACAATCAAGAATCAATTTACGAATCATCTTCTGAGGGCCAAGATGAGTTCTATCTCTGGTTCACAGTTTCTGATGCTGGACGGGGCATGGCACCGGATGAGAAGGCGCGCATATTCACGAGATTTGCTCAAGGATCACGCAAGACATATTCTGAGTACGGCGGCTCGGGTCTGGGCCTATTCATATCACGCCAGCTCGTTGAATTACAACAGGGAGAGATTGGTGTCTCCTCTGAGCTCGGCAAGGGAAGTACGTTTGCATTCTTCATCAATGCACCGCTCGTCCTAGAAATTGAAGAAGCCGGTTCTTGTCCCTCGTTGAACTCATGTCACACATCGAAAGCCGATTCAGCGATTCATGTCGTCATGAGCGATGTGACAGGCTCCAGCGAAAAGATCAAGTTGCTTGTTGTTGAAGGTATGTCACGCTGATCCACATGCCAATTCACTGCAAAGACTAATCGCGACTAGACAATATCCTCAATCAACGAGTACTCAAAAAGCAACTGATCAAGCATGGCTACGAAGTCCATGTAGCCAACAATGGTCAAGAAGCCCTAGACTTTCTCACGAGTCCAACACAGATGATCCAGGTCGACTGCGTCTTGTTGGACATAGAGATGCCAATCATGTGTGGACTCACGGCGGCAAAACGAATCAGAGAGTGGGAAAGACGAAACAGCACCACAAGCAACAGCAGCAGCATGTCTAGACCAAGACTTTCCAGAGGAAGCAGCTTCAACTCTGTAAAAAGCACCTGCAGCAGCACCATCGAGGATAACAGCTACAACAGGTTACCCATCATTGCCATCTCTGCCAATGCTAGACCTGAACAGACGAATGATGCCATCATGGCTGGCATGGACGACTCGATTGCAAAGCCCTTCAGGATTGCTGATTTGATCCCAAGGATCGATCATCTTCTGGACAAGCGGACTGGTTCTGCTAGGACTTAGTTCCTTTCATTACATTTGATCCTTTTAATTCTTGTACATTCACATTTATAATCACAACACACATTTCTTGTATCAAAAAGGTTGCATTTATTCTGACTAACAAAGAGGTGACCAGAGTTCGGCATGAAAACTAATCTACAAGAAGTGAAATGATCTTCGAATCTTTTTTTTGAACAGTGATGACAGGAAAACTCAAAAACAAACACGCTTTATTGGGAGAGACGAAGACTAAGAGAGAAGAAAAGAAGAGAAGAAAAATCTTTATCAAGAGGGAATGTAATCGCACGTGGTTATCCTTTAATTCGTCAAAGGTTTATAAGCATCATCATCTAGTTCCAGCCAAGAGAGTTGCCTGCAAGGACAGGAGCGCTGATCCCCTGTTCTCGAACGCTAGGGCCATTGCCACTGCTTCCACTCTGGCGACTTCCTCTACCACTGGTAGGGGTTACGCGGCCACGGCCACCAGACATGAAGTAGTTGGCTGCACTGTTGCGCTGGCTCATCTCGCCTCTCTCGTCAGTGTACGGCACACTGTTGCTACGAGCATGCGAAGCACGCTTCTTCTTGTAACGACGAGCAACGTAGACCATGGCGGCGGCGTATACAGCAGCACCAGCAACGGCACCAACACCAATACCAACAGAAGTGCCATTGACAGGTGATGAAGTACCCGAGTCACCACCAAGAGGAGCACCGTTGCTGTCAGAAGTGGTGCCGGAACCAGATGGGTTGTTCTTTGAATTGCCTTGGCTGTTACTCTTGCCGTTTGCACCAGGAATCATGGGGATTGCAGGGTTGATCATGCCCATCAACGTCTTGGTGGCTGCGTCGGGATTGTTGTACATGGTGGCAACCGAAGTGTGTAGATCAAGTTGTAATTGATTGACTGCCTCTGATGGAACATATGCAAGAGCCAAGGTGGTGATGTAGTGCAATGAGTCGGTGGTGTCGTAGGGCTGCAGTGCGTACATTTTGACCTGGTCTGCATCGACGTTGAGACCATAGGCCAGACCGGCAGGAAGGTATTGGAAGATTTGGTTTGCAGATCCGCCAGTGGAAACAACGAATGGGTAGTTCAATCCATAGGTGAAACCAACCTGGATCAAAGTTGTGTTTTCGGGAGCCGAAGGCATGCCACCAGGAGGCTGAATGACGCGGGGCATCGAAGTGGGAATACCAGATGCCTTGGAAGCAGTGGAAGTGGTTGCTGTCTCAGAGGGCTGGTACAGAATGCTAGTGTCTACAGGCATTGAAGTGTAAGTGTTGGTGCCAATGGGTACAATGCTGGTGGGAGCGATGCTAGTAGACTCTTGTACAGAGGTTGATGCTACAGTAGGCGCTGGCGAAGCAGGAGGAGTCGAGACAACGGAGGTCAGTGGTGGAGACGAAGCCTCGGTGCTGGTTGCAAAACCGAAGGGTACGGTAGTATCTTCGGTCGAGCTAGCGCTCGTGAAGCTGGCGGAAGCACTGCTCTCAGCAGTGGCTGACACGGCAGTAGCCTCTGAAGTGATGTTGGTGGTCGAGGCGCCGCTCGAAACTGCTGAAGATGCAGAGTCTGTGGCTGAAGCCGAGACGGTACCAGACGAAACATCAAGGGTAGTTGCACTCGACAAGGGGATTGAGGTTGATACACCAATCACACCAGTGGTCATGGTGCCATTGTTGGGGGCGAATGAAGCAACCGAAGATGCTTGAGAAGCAGATGCGGCAATGGAAGACTCTACAGAAGAAATTGACGCAGAAACCGAGGAGGCAATGGAGGACTGAGCAGAAGAGATTGACGAAAGAAGAGACGATGGAGGAGTTGTAACGGGGACAGGAATCACGAGTGTACCAGAGGTGGAGGCCGTGAAGGAGGTGACCGAAGGAGAAACTCCTGTTGCGGCAGCGGTGCCAGAAATTGCGGTTCCACTGCTTGGAACGGCACTGTCAGTAGATGAGACAGCAGCGCTATCGGTCGAGGTAGGCGCAACACTGTCAGTTCCAGTGGATACAGCCGAGCTGTCGATCGCAGTGGCAGAAGTGAAATCAGTGTTGCTAGCAGTTGCTGCTACAGTGGTATTGGCAGGGGCAATGATGGTACCTGGGGTGGCAGTAATTGCAGCATCACTGCTGACGGCAGTGCTCGACACTTCACTGTCGGTGGCGGTAGCCGAAACATTGCTGGTAGCCTCGGACAGGGTGGCTGAAGTGGTTGCCGAGCTGTCGCTTGTCAGATCGGTAGCGATGGTGCTCGCGGTCGAGTCTGAAGTAACATTGTCGGAAGTAGCCGACGTAATCGCGGCACTGTCGGTGACAGAGGCGTTTGCGCTATCGGTGACCGAAGCGGTAGTCGACAAGGTCGAAGTGTTGGACCCGGTGACTGTGCTGTCGGTGCCTGTAGCAGACGGAAGAGAGCTCGAGTCAGTGATTGATCCAGGAATGGCGCCAGTAGTGTTGTCAGCTGCGCTAGTCGGTGTTGCAGAAGCATCTGTAATAGTTGCAGAAGTGGTCTCGGATGCGAGCGAAGCCGAAGCGCTCGACAAGAGGCTCGAAAAGTCGGAAGCCAATGAAGCAGAGATGGCACTGTCAGTAGCAGTGGCGACAACGCTAGAAAGCTCTGAATCGAGAGACGAGGCGATGCTGGACAAGGCGCCGCTTACAATCCCAGTTGCAGTGGGTCCATCGGATGAAGTCTGAGTGGCATCGGTGGTTCCAGCAGAAGCGACAGAAGAAATTTCGGTCTCAAGAGCGGCTTGTGCAGATGACACAATGCTAGACAGAACGTCGGGAATACCAGTGGCAGTGGCACTGGGAAGAGCGTTTGTAGCCGAAACACCACCATCCGAGGTGGTAATACCAATGGGCAATGGGATGATGGGAGTAGTAGAGCTCTCTGTGGAGGCAGTGCCCGTGACAGAAGGCTCGGTAGATTCACCAGTAGTCGTGGCAAAAAGAGGCAAGGCATCAGTTGAAGAAGATGCAAGCGCGGTAGCATTGTTGCCATCAGTCTGTTCGGGTAGATCAGTCGCGGTGCTAGTAGCTTGGATGCTCGATTCATCTCCAGTGGCTGAAGCAGGGGTGTCTGTGGAAGTCGTGGAAGAGCCTCCGTTTAGGAAAGTCGAGAGGCCAACAATGATGCCGCCATCAGTGTTTGAGCTCGAAGCTTGAGAGCCGCTGGTGGTCGAGGGAGTGGGCAAAATGACAATGTCGGGAATGCCACCTGTCGATGCGACGGTAGTTGCGGCCTGATCAGCTGTGGTTGCAGTAGGCTGCACTTCATCGGCAGACGAAACGGCGACTCCGGTTGAGGCGACCGAACCGCTAGACTGGTTGTCGTCGGAGGTGGCAGAAACAACGGCCGAAGAAGTCGGCTGGACTTCGTCAGAAGATTGGACAGCAGCACCAGTGGAGGCGACCGAAGGGCTGGTAGCAACAGTAGGCTGAACTTCGTCTGAAGACTGAACGACAGCTCCGGTGGAGGCTGCAGCAGTAGGAGCGACGGATTCTGTCACGGCACTTCCAGTGGATCCGACTTGGGAAGCAACATCGCTTTCAGTCGATTCGGCAGAAGAGGCCGAGGCAGTAGGAGTGACGGATTCGAAGACTGCACCACCAGTGGATCCGGGACGCTGAATGGTTCCGACAGAGGGTCCAGCACGAGAGGAAGATGCAGCTGCAGCTGCAGTTGGCTGAACAGTCTCAGAGACGGCTACACCAGTAGTACCAACATCAGTAGAGTCAGCCGAACGAGTAGGTGTCACGGATTCGACCACGACACCACCCGTCGAGTCAAGAGAAGCCACAGTGCCCTTTGCGGTAGGTGTAACTGACTCGACAACATCAACTCCAGTAGAACCGACAGATGATGATGGCGATGCACTTCTAGAAGTCAATTGAACGAAATCGGTCGACGAGTCTCTAGAAGTCGGCTGAACGATCTCACTTGGCATCTCACCAGTCGAAGCAGCGGATGCAGGAGCGGTAGGTTGAACGCTCTCTGTAGTAACCTGGCCAGTGGAAGCGACGGTCGAGGGCGCCGTAGGTTCAACGCTCTCGGAAGTAATCTGTGCAGTAGAACCGATTGAAGACGAAGCGGTGGGTTGCACAACTTCCGAAGGAACACCACCAGTTGACGCGACCGAGGAAGGTGCGGTTGGCTGCACGATTTCCGAGGGAGTCTCACCAGTCGAGGCAACTGAAGTCTCCGGAGCCGGTGCTTGTGTCGATGAGAAGGTGGGTTCAACGACCTCAGCAGGCACACCTCCTGTGGAAGCCACGGAGGATGATGTTGGCTGAGTTGCTGAAGAGGAAGCAACCGTAGGCTGCACGACTTCGGAAGGTACGCCACCGGTAGATGCGACAGAGGAAGGGGCTTCGGTGGAAGGTGCGGCAGATGAGGGAGCGATCGAGGAAGATGCGATGGTTGGTGTAACAGTCTCGCTTGCGACATTTCCGGTAGATGCGACAGAAGGGGCAGCGCTCGAAGGTTGCGCAGATGATGGCTCCTCGGATGACTGGGCGTCGGCTGCTGAGGACTGAGCGTCGGCTGCTGATGAAGCTGCGACACTCTCAATCGAAGAAGCCGCTGCCTGTTGTGCCGAAGGAGTCTCTTGAGATGTGCTAGATTCGGAAGATATGGTGGGGAAGATCGTGGACGAAGGGGATGATCCAGTGGACGCTACAAAGGCGTCGTCGGCGCTCGAGATAGTAGAAGGGTCCTCGGAGGAGGTAGTCGACTCACTGGTCGCAGCCGCTGCTGCGTCCAGCGCAGTAGAGGTTGATGAAGTCGAGAAAGGATCCTGGAAATCGGACGATGAAGTCGAAGAAGGGTCCTGAGATTCCGAGAAAAGAGAAGATATTGCTTGGAACCAAGAGGGATCCGAGGTGGTGGGGGCCTCGGCTTCGGAGCTGACGGTGGAGGAACTGGTGGTGTTTTGCAGAGCATTCTGTCTTTTTAGAGGGCGAGGAAAGTAGTATCGCATCTGTTGACCAGGACCGGTGCCTTGCTGAGGTGCGGGTGCAGCCTCGGCGGTGGTTAGTATGGGACCCTGGACAGACATGACTGCCAGGGCGGCAGCCCAGACAGCAGAAGAAGTCCTCATATTGGGCCTAGATTAGCTGTCGATTTATATTCCGGATTGGCGACGCGCAGTGATCTGCGGACGACGTAAATGCGCGTGTATAAACGAGTGGACTTGACGAATGTCAAAAGGGAGGTTATTCTGATGGCGTCTTGTCAGCGCCGGGCTGCTATGCAAGGGATGAGTTGTCGCAAGAGCGAGGCAGGACTTACAAAATATGGGCAAGACCGGAAAACGGTCGTGGTGTTTGACAACAAGAGGATAGAGGAGTGAAGACGAGGGTGTCTGAAACACTAGAACATCGTTTATCCACAAGCCAATCGTGATGAAATGAGCGTAAGGGGTCGGCGTTGGCAGACAAAGAGCAGTTACGAGCGGCGTGGCGGGAAACAACGATGTGTCAACGGTCACGACGGCGCACTCGTCAACAAAGAATTGACGTGCTGGCACAAAGAAGGCAAGGTCGAGTAATCCCAGCTAACAAGGCACAATGCGATGTTCTGAAGTGGTGGAGATTGTGCACTTCCTATGCACAAAATTCGACGAGAGGCAGATACGACACCCAAGTCGATACCAGCAAGAAAGAGTGAATGAAGGTATGAGAAAACGGTGTGAGAATGAATGGATGAACGAAAGGATGATCAAACGAGGTGACGACTTGAGAGAGATCAACCACGATATTAGACGAGTTTAATCAAAGGGCCAACGAAGGTCGATTAAGCGAAGGTGGGTCGACTCTTCGAAGAATCGCAAAAGAGAGAAAGTAGGTAGGAGTGGTAGAGAAGAAACAGAGTCCTGGGAGGGGGCTGCGGAAGCCGTTGTCGAGTACCGCTGGGAGAAAGGGGGGCGCAAGTCCAAAGGTCAACGGGGAATCGCGCTGCGAAAAGAAGCTCGCAGTATGGGACCGTTGGGAGAGATGGGAAAGATGGTGCGGCGGCGGTCAGAAAGCGACGACGTCGAGACCTGTGAGAGGCGTGAGGAAAGAAGGGGATCAAAGAGATTGCCCTTTCGGTTACGGCTGCCAGGCCGAGCTCGAACTCTCCGACTGTCGATATTTCTCCCGAAGCAGCAAAGCACCTTGAGACGCGTGCATCACCTCCGCAGAAACTAACGGAAGCCACGACCAATCATGGTGTGTTTCGTCGCGCTCAAAATAGTTCAACAGATGAACCGCTTGTCGCGTCTCTTTTCCTCTTGATATCGCCTCTATCATGACCTTCCATACAGCCGCGCGCCTAATCAGCTCTCGAAAGACATCACATCTCAAATCTTGACGACCTTTCTGTCACCATGCTGAAAGTGGGTCCTCTCACAGATGAGACGCATGCGCAACTTGCAAGCATAAGAAGATCTCCCGCCATGTAATCCCGTTTGATACACACATTAGTGCGCTGCTAAGTATCCACTTTCTCCAAGACTATCAAGCCACACGATCAAGCCGAGACAGGAACCAGTCCAGTTCCTCCAGCTCTTCCATAGTGGCTAACGCTTGCCCTGGGGTCTCCTGCACCACGATGAAATTAAAGGTCAGTTCCAGCTCAATTTCTTCAATCTGTTCAACTGACTTGATAATACCAAGCCCCCCTGTACCCAAAGTGTCATTCCATCCTTTTCCTAGGTGGACATCAGCATCATACAGGAGAAGCACAGTATCTACAACGTCTTGTACGCGTACTCCCAGACGGAACTTTGCATGACCTCAGTTGTTTGTTTGTGCGGGTGGTCTTGTGTTGCTTTTCGACCCTGCCCTGCAGTTCTGCGGGCACTAATTTGGCATGAAACAGCCCGCTTCCACAGCCGACCAAACCACTTTTGAATCATCAGCCAAGATGCGATTAAAGATTGCAAAAAGGTTTGGATTTTTCTTCGGAATTGACAAACTTTGAGGCTTCATCCTTCAGCCTCCACCACAAGGTCAGCCATAACGCCTCTTTATGTGCGTCCGAGTAAGTCAGTCAAAGACTCAAGACAAGGTTTCTCAGAGGAAACGATCTTCTGGGATTGTGTTACAGAAAATCTGGTGCTACAGTCGTCAACATGGCAACGAGGAATCATTTCGATGGAACCAATTCAAAGCGTGCATAACTACAGCCATTGAAGGGTTTTCGGCAGGAGTCAACACAGTTGTATGCCTTTGGGCTTCTTGATCTTGAAGTGTTTCTGTCTAAGACTACAGCTGTGAAATGTCCTCTGGCGATGGACCATTCAGCCTCTGTCATCGAGTGACTCCGAAAACAACACGTGTCTGCATCGAAGTGTTTCTCTATAACCAGCTAGTTACGCACCCAAAAACAAAGGGGTAATCAACTACCCAGGGCAAGTCGACTTTAGAAAGGAGTGACCCTGGTCGCAATTGATTGTTAGCATTGTCAGACATGTACAGCACCATTTACTTTCCAGAAAGGATCTTGCAAGCTCTCGAATTGTTGGCTCACCGCTCGTATAGCGCACCTTGTACTGGACTGTGTTCTTGGACTGGGTTGACCCCATCAGTTGGTAGTATGAGCTTTCCCTCCAAGCCTTCAATCTGAAGCGGCCAGAATTGTTCGCTTAGAAGAATAACGTGGGAAACCATGTTTTCATATTGTGGATGTAACAAGCAACTCGTGAAAAACCCCTGGTCTTGAACATGGCCACAATGAGATAGTTTGCACGTAGACGGCAGGTATTGAGTCGTGCTGGACCGACATCAAGGTGTTTGACATGGTCTGGAGTCTTGGCTAGCCAAGATGCTTCATCAGGGTAGGAAAATGGCAGGAGCCGGAAACATCAACCAACACGAGTGGCATTAGTTCATGGGAGCATTCAGCGAAACCGTGATTCACTCCATTTGTTAAGACGTCAAGCAAGAGTTGTGTGCAAACCAAAAGAACAGCAACAGTACTCTACTCGTAGTGGTGCATCCGAAGCTAATGTCGGCAAGTCGGAGGCAGTGACGAC
>ERZ794946.298-NODE-298-length-21092-cov-6.804250_pt1 | contig 21092 bp, 29 predicted proteins | sample MGYA00433072_ERZ794946 | MGnify/ENA primary metagenome ERZ794946 (study PRJEB30137, sample SAMN04331413) | food metagenome | isolation source: Y3 must sample point D1 replicate A | place: Australia: South Australia | collected 2014 ...
ACGTCGACCAGGTAAAGAAGGTAGAAGGAGGCACAGAAGTAGGGAAGGAGCAGACTAGGTCTGGCAGATCATCCGCCGAACTCGAGAGGGCGGCAAGGCAAATATTGGCGAAATGTCGTCTAAGCGACAAGAATGAAAAGTATAGGAAAGTTGTTGAGGAAATAAACTGTATATGGCAGACTGTCTGCCAGACTCGAATAGATATCAAAGTAGTAGGGCACTCTTAGAGTTAGAAAGATTTACGTAATTGGTAAGAGTGTGGGATGTGTCTGCCAGACTATCTGCTAGATTTGAGTAGATGCAAAGATAGCAGGGAACTGTTGAAGTCAGAAAACTGCTCAAATTTGGTAAGCGAGTAAGCTGTGTCTGCTGGACTGTCTGCTAGGCTCGGACGATCGGCCAAATAGAGCAATCCGCGTCTACCAGGATTGGCCTTATCTTGAGAATTTGTAACGTTACAATCTCAAATAAAACACCATTCTCATAGCCTTTGTGGCTGCATGGCGGTAAGCAGAGAAGGAAGCATATATGGTCAGTGTTCTCCTCTACGAGCATGAATAATTAAGCATACCAACTCCAGAGTTGCGCATACGTGTCTCAACTACAATGCGAGCAGCGATCTCTCTATGCAGATTAGTAGCGAAGTGACCAACATCGTTGGGGTAGCGGTAGTGGCATCGACAGCCGTTTCGAAGATCGCTGCGGAGAAATCGGCGAAGCTTGTCCAGGGGCAGCGGCAACATTAGTAGCCCATCGTCCTGCTTGTTCTTAGTATCGCGCTTTGGTCGCTTCTTAGAGTGCAACTTCCAGCACTCATTACTCATATGGCCAATTAGCTTGCAATTGTCGCACTTCTTTCTCTTATACATCAATTGCCGCCGCGTTGCCGTTAGGGTTGCCATTGATGTATAAGAGACTAGAGCCTTCTTGCGGTTAGAGGCGCAGCCGTGGATGAACTCGGTAATTAGCTCGTCAACGGTTGGAACTGGTCGTCCTTAGGAATGACCATCTTGTATGGGCAAGCGAAGTTTGCAAAACTAGCCTCATTAGCGAGGTGGATATATAAAGAGACGTTTATCGTTCTGTTGAACTCGTGCTATGCGTCTACTGCATCATACAGTAAGAGCTTAGAATTCCGGCATTTATTGGCAGCATTTTCAATGTTCTTGAGTCGAAACTGGTGTAGCACCGGGTTCTTCTTCGAGAATGATGATAGATACATGGCTCTTGGGCAGTTCTGCCCTAAATCCCTGCGCCAATGAGCAATAATACAATGCGGATGAGTATGCCCTTAGGGACGTTATTCATCTTGTTCGACTCGCGGAGTTCCTTCTTTAATTCATTAGTCTCGCGGAGACTATGGTCGTCGAACTGCTGGCCAGGATTAGGGTATGAGCCGTCGACGACATCATGGAAGTTCTTCTTAAGGAGGCAACCAACTGCGGTGGTATTCCATTCCCTGTAGTTCTGAGCACCTTAGAGCATGCGCACGCTGTCGAAGGTCGAGGTTGAACAGGCCATCCTGACGAGAGTTGTTGAAATTTCTGATGTACAAAGTGATTCTATTGGTGTGCATAATCTTTCGTGATTTAGTGAAAAATAGAAAGGATTAGACGATGAAGAAGGTGTGCAGTGAATGAGCCTATGTTGACAGTGTCTAAGAGCATGGTCATCTTCGGATTAAGCAAAGAGACTGACATCCTTGCTTTGCTAGTTGCTTTGATACACTTAATACTCGCTATACAGCTGACTCCAGTGTTCTCAAAGACTGATAGAGCTTGGCTACCATGTTGAAACCGTGTTGTGATCACGTCAGTTGGATTGAGTAGTCTACCCATAAACAATCATGGTTTTACAGAGCTTTCCTCGTTCATGCGACGCTAAGCCCCCTGAATAACCGACACCCATTGACTCCTTCCTACACACGTCTCGGCAAGATGCCTTAACGCCCGAATCGAAATGTGTCTCATGGTTGAGAAGCACCACAATGCAACTCACTCGAACGCATCGACAGACAATTCCAGACCTACCTCGTAATATGCATCCTCACATCTTGATCAAGATCTTTATCAAAGTTTGTTTGCAATTGTCTGATGATGAAAATACAAAAACTGCCATATCCTGACCCTAGACCAACAGAAGACCTTATAGCTTTGTGCAAAAAGTTCAAGTGAGGAGTTGCTTCTACTTTTGGAAACAGCGATGTTCGGGGCATCTGCTCTCGACAGCAAGACGAAATATCTCGAAGGGATCCGCAATGTTATCGCTTGACTTTCGACCTCGCGAGTTTCCAGCGAAGGTGATCTTCTAGCTATCGATCATCCTCACAAGACAAGATGACAAAAAAAAAAACATGGGATGGAAGCAGCCGACAATCGAGTTCAGCAAAGGCATCAAGCAAGAGATCCAAGGCATTCTTGGAGGGTCGACTCAAACTCTTGACGCTCCGTATCAAGCTCATCGCGTTCGGCCGCCACTTCATAAAACCTTGCCTGCTCCTCACGGGTGGCTTCATTATATTTCTTCATTGCTGACGCCTCGGCCGTCCTATGTTGCTCCAGGTCAAGCTGGCGCATCGCAAACCAATCTCGCAAGCTGGTCATGGTCATCCTAACCTCACTCTGGGCGCTGTCGATTTCTGCCGTCTCTAATGCAAATCTTGACGGTGGTAAGGTCGCGTATCACGATGTCAACCGATCTGTCGTTTGTTGCTTAACGTACTAGTATAGTAGTTATTAGAGAGGTTACGAAAAGCTGCAGCTAAAGCTATGTAGACCGAAGCTGCTAAGCAATCGACCATGGCCAGTGCGCCATTATTCACCTCCCCTCTCTAGCCTCAGAATTCGTTCTGAGCTCATGTCTCTCTGCGTCGTTCTTAGTGCAATAGTTTGATAAGTATGTTGACCGTTCCTGGGCCCTTTGGTATGATGTCGTTATGTCGTAAAAGCAAAAGCAAATAGTCGTTGAGCAACCGCAAAAGCATAGGATCAAAAGTGAGATAAGCAGCAGAGCCTGCACGTCTCCAACAATGTGGGACGGCCTCTGGAGAAGAGATGATGTTGTACACAGGTATAATTGCTTCCGCTAGTCCGGATTCAGTCCTTAGTAGCAGAAGAGGCATTTCGTCAATGCCCTTGAGATGTTGGCCGATTGTCCGGATGTCGATAGGGGTGCAAATCCCTTGTGCGTCATCCGCTTCATTTGGTGGTGGGTTCGGTGTCAGCAGCACCAGCCTCCAGAGCTGCTTCTTTCCTGGCCTTGAGAGCAGCCACAGCTCGTGCCACACGATCATCATCCGAGTCCTCGCCCTTATCGTCTGCAATGAAAGGCTTCTTTCTGGAGCCCACAGCGTTAGCTTTCTTCTTTGCTGCCTTGTCAGAAGCAGCTTTTCTGGCATCGCCTGCGACCTTTGGTTTAGTTGTTCTAGCCTTCTTGCGGGGGCGAGCTTCCCCGTCCAAAGTCTTTTGGCTAGGGGTGTCCTCGGCTGTGGCTAAATCCTTAGGGTCGGCGTCCAGCTTCTTGCGCTTGCGAGGAGCAGGTTTTCCTCCAGGAATTTTGACCTGCTTTGCTCCACCGGATGATCTAGAGCGATTCTCCCGAGGCGCTTGTCTTCCACTGCGATGGCGTATCTCTTGTTGGTCTTTGATGCAGCGATCTCCTCGGTAAGTTCATCAGGAAGTTTGAGGCCTTGCTGTTCACACCACATAGTGATGTCTGCGATGCGCTTCTTTCGGGCGTTCATGATGAATTTCTGGCGTAGGATTTCGTTCTGTTTGCCTGCGACGTACGCGGAAAGCTTCTCTCTCTCTTGATTGCCCCATCGTTCAATCAGAATACAACGGTTGATCAAGGCCACTGCTGACTCCCCGAGGTTTGTGAACTTGGCACTTCCTCTCTTCATGCCAAAGTCAGAGGTATCAACGTGCTCGTTGCCGGTTGCCATAATCAGCCAGTACTGCGCATTTAGAGGGTGCAGACCAGGTGTAAGGGGGTTGAAGACACCCGACAGACTTTGCCCCGCACCGTCCACTTGCACCGCGAGCTTGGCACTGGTTCCTCTTTTACTTGCGAGGGGATCCGTCAACTCTGGAGACTCCGTCAATGGTGAACTTCGCGTGATGGCGCAGGTTGCTGCTGAGATATTCGAGCATCTCAGTCGTGAATTCCAGTTCTTCGGCCGTGTATTTTCTCAGGTCGGATCCATGACCATTGTCGTCTCTCTTGTTGACATGTTGACCGATGACAGGATGGTGCTTCAATGTCTTCTTGATCACTTTCCCTGAGGACGAGTAGGCAGGGTCCGTCAGTGCATCCGCGAAAGCCTTTACCGCCTTGCGAAGAGGCTCAGGCAGGATTCTCTTTGACTTCGAGCTGACGGCCTTGCCAGAAGAATCGATGTCGACGATCTCGGTGGCCTTGTCGCTCAACTTTGTTCGAAACCTTCGACGGAACGAACATCTTGCCAACCTCCTGCAAATCCTCGCTCATGCCTTCCAGGCCCTTGTTCTTAATGACATCAATCTTCTCGAGACCTGCTTCATGTGCAAGCGCCGGTCCCTCTGCAGCGGTAAGGTCGTCCGGCAGATTGTCCAGCACGGCGTCCACGCTGTCAAGGATGACATCCTGTTCCTGTTCGTTTGTTGATGTAACAGGTTCAGCTGTCTCGATTTCCTATGCCTCATTGTCTTGATCACCTTCCTCCATGACCGCAGCATCCTGTTCTTGTTCTTCCCATCTATCCGAGTAGGTTTCGCGCAACGCAACAAGAATTTCTTCCTGCTCCGGCTGTTGGTCCCACAAGTCCATCACGACTTGCATGCCTGACTTTCCCAACTAAGGAGTGGTCAGAGTAGGAAATTCGGGTGTGTTGTTCCAGTACGTCAGTATCTCTTCGAGATAGTCACCGGCGGTGGCATCCATCTTGTACAGGTCATCAGCTGATCCGGGGGTCTAGTTAGCAAATTCCCACTCGTGTTCTTCAATCGGAATCATAAGGACGTCCATGTTGTCTAGAAAATGTCTGATGGTTGTCCGGGTCGAAAGGTTGTCCCGCAATGCTCTCGGTGTACGTTGCCAGCTTCATCGCACAGGAGGGCATGTCGTCGTCAGAGTCGTCGTCCTGATCCACAGCAGCGACATCCATTAGTCTCTTTCCCTTGCTCGAAAGTCTCTCGCGGAAACCACTCCGTGTCTTGTCTTGTGGTGGTTTCAGAAGGACTCCTATATAAGGCTTTGTCGTCTTCGCTCATGTCGTTGACGGCAAAGAAGTTGTCTCCGTGAGGGCTAACATTCGCGGAGGGGTCGTAGTCGGCTTGTCGCCTCGCCCGTTTGTTGTTCAAAGAACTCTTGCGCGCGCTCTTCAAGACCTTCAGTACTCATTATGGTGGTCGTCGGCTTCCGGGACGCGACTCCTTATTCTTGTTGTGTAGGTCTGATACCGGCGAGGCAGAGAAGTAGCGCAATGTGTTGAAGATGCCGGCGTGGCAGAGGGGCGACACCTTGGAGGCGATGTTGTTGTTGTTCGCAGGAGAGTTGCAAGGCGCGGAAGATCTCTCTCTCTCCCTGACGACGCCAAGTCTTGGAGTGAAGGTGAGGCGGTTCTGTTCTGAAGATGTTCATCGACTCCTACCAGATGTCGACCGATGCGTGATTTGTCGTTCTCCGTCTCATATGTGGATGCTCGTTTCCCCTTGCTCTACCACACCACCTCTAAAGGTGTAGGTGTAGATGTTGCAGTGAACAGAGGCCTCTCCTCTCTCGGCTCTCAATCGCCATGTCGACCGATGTCTCCCCTGTTCTTTCCAGGTCTACACTCCGCTCACGCCCATTTCCTGACTCTGCAATCACATCGAGCGGTCAACATTGACGTTTGCCTCTTTGTTACCAATGAGCTCCTGATCTCCTCTCATTATTCTGTCCGAATAGTTCCTTCTTCATCCTCTTACCTTTCCTCTCCGGTTCGCTCTCAACAGCGCTCTCGGATCGGTGGACATCTTCCAGTATATGTTCTCTCGCCTCCTTTATCCCCCTCCCTCTTGTTCCTTGCCTTTCTTCCCCTTCCTGCTTCCTTCATTTTCTTTATCATGCGATTAGGGTCATTGGGGTTGTCTGTTGTCCACCGGATCCACCTCATGGTTAGAAGGTTGCCAGTCATCTTTGACCTTCTTCCACTTCCTGTCAATCATGATTCCCCTCCTGGTCTTTTCCATCCAGGTTTCACCTTGCATGACTGCCTCTTCCCGTGGCACATACAGCTTCATGTTGTTGATACGACGTCGACCGATTTCCTTGTCGTCGCGCAGAGTCCGCAGTCTACCAGAGCGTTGGTTCTCCGACAGTGATGACAGGAGATACGGTCCCACCCAGCGAGGCTCGAGCTTCCTGCTCCTCTGAGTATCTAGAGCGTACCGTCTCAGCAAGACAAGGTCTCCGGTCTCTGGTGACTTCCAGTAGAAGAGATGACCCCCAATACCCGCTCTAGATGCGTCCGTTGCCAGATGTTACTGCAGATCAGGGTCGCCACCAGACACGCGATTAGACAGAACGCTGTGCTTGATTTGTTTGAATGCGTCGTCGCATTCTTTAGTCCAGACGAATCTTAGCTTTTTGGTGACCCCCTTGCGCTTGCCGTCAACGAGTTCCATCGACGTCTGCCGGACCACTGCTTTCTTCATGATCTGTAAAAGATCTGCTCTGCCAGGAGTACACGCGTCTCCGATGTATGGCAACATAGCGCAGAAGCGGTCAAGGTCCTTCTCATCTTCTGGTGTCTCGTAATTGCCAATTACATCTTGCTTGTCCTGGGATGGCCTGATGCCATATTCGTCCTTGATGAAGCCGAGCACCTCGATTTGTGGCGAGAAGAACTTGCATTTGTCAGGGTTCAGAGTAAGCTCCGCCTACTTGAGTCTTGGGAAATAGTGGTCGTGAAGGAAGTAGAACAGTGTGTCGACCGATGTAGCGCCACCGACAACGTCGTGCATGAAGTATCGAAAAGCCACATCATCTGAAACATCCCAAAGTGCAGGCTCAGGGTTTGGGACTGGCACTGGTCCGCGTGCTGTCATCTTCGAGAGAGAGTACGTGCGTGGTGAACCACACAGGCATTGGCCCATTCGCAAGTAACACACTTGTCCTTGGTCGCTTGGGAATGCCGTTCTGCAGGCGTCCTCCAGATCGAGAGGGACAGCCCAGTAGCCGTTGGCAGCATCGCATTGGAAGAACATCTTCATCTTTGCTTGGCCAATCGCATTGAGAATCGGTTCAATCCTAGCCATCGGATACGCATCCTTGATGGTCGCGTTGTTCAGCTGCATGAACTGTTGCACCATTCTCAACTTCCCCGTTCGCTTACGTACAAACTTAGTCTTCGTTGACCATGTTGACCGACAAGGTGCGATGACGCCCGCTGCCATCAGCGCAGGGAACATCTGCCTCATGTAGAGTCTCTCTTCTTCGGCATACAGCGGCATTTTCGCGATCCTCGCTTTCGCTCCCGGCCTCGTCGGTATTGCATGCTTCACCAGATCGGTCGCCGGCATGTTCACAACTGAATTCGTGGATAGGTCCTTCCAGGTGTACAGCAATGTAGCGCAGTGATGTCTCTGTTCATCTGACATCTCCGAATTTCCCAGGGACTCTGGATGTTGACCGATCAGCCATTCATCGACTTCCTGATCAGTGGCTTCTGACAGCTCCTTTCGATAGCCGTCTTGCACTTGCACACGTCTGTCTGTGGGAAAATCAATGGCCTCTTTGCCGTAGAGTTTCTCAACGCGATTCGGGTCTTCCCTTCTCTCTGAATCGAGAACTCTCGGTATCTGAATTGCTCTGCTGGTCGTTTCTGGCCATCGATCTTTCATGACTGGGATGTCCTCCAAACGTTTCACCATCTCTGGATCGTCGGTCTCTGACAGCGGCAAAGGATGGCTGTCGTTTGCTGTCAAGGACTGTTCCAATGTTGACCGATGTAAGATGTCAATGGGTTGCTGGGGAACAGTCTCGCCTTCCCTCCTGATCTCGGTGTCCTCCCAAAGAACCTTACTGTTGCCAGCGCGGTTCTTTTTGTTCCGGCTTCGCGTATACTTGCGCACCTTGACTTCTCCTTCCAGTTCTAAAGGCGGAGTCTCGTTTGGAAGAAGGAATCGCACATGCCTCTTTCTTCGGTCTTTCTCTTTTCGGTCTTTCTCTTGAGTGGCTTTCGTGCTTGCTGGATGAGATTTCAAGATCGCTTCTTTCTTCAGAGTAGGGTGCGCGCTCTGGTCAACGACCTGGAGTACAGATTCTGTTGTAGAAAATGGGACGTGGAGATTGATCGACATTGGAGGTTGATCGTCGTTGCATTCTCGCTCTCTTCGTCTTCACTCTCCACTGTGGCCCTGCGGTATTTACTCTTCCGGGAGTGATGCTTCAGGAAAGATGGAATCGGTCTCAAGCCTTCCATCGTGTATGCTCCGTGCAGCCGCAGCTCAGTTCGCATGTCGTCGGACGGATTCACCCATGTTTACCGATCTCTTGACGCAAATCCAGACCCAGGTTCCGCCAACGCTTGCGGGATTGGCTATTCTTGCGGCTCCATATCCAGCTCACTGCTGTCCGTCATGCATGATGCCTCTCTTGGTTTCGCAGGGCATTGGTCGAATGTCGACCGATGTCCCATTGCGCTCATTTTCTGTCCCAGGTCTATCGCCACTGGAGGAAACTTCCGTTTCAACTTGCGAAGCTGGCGACACTCCCTCGGATCTAGAGGCCAGGAATCTGGTTCGCTCACGATGTCGTCAATCGTTCCGTGCATCAGAAATGTCTCATCAGGAGTGCTTCCGGGTCCGTCTTGGTTCGACCCGTCCTTTGCGCTTCCTTTGTCTTGCGTGAACGGGGTCCAAGTCTACCAATGGAGTACAGGTGGACTCGAGTAACCTTTCTGCATAGTCCTTTGCGATCTAAAAGGTCTGGCTGCATGAGAGCTCGAGCTCCACCATCTCTTCAGGTTCGCAAACAGGCACCCCTTCTTCACTTCTCGTCTCATCTTCTTCAGATCCCGCATCAGAAGACGCCATCAATCGGATGTCGACCGATCCTTGACCCTGGTTGCTTTGCAACCCTGGCAGAGGAGGACGGCCAATCATGTCGCTCGAAGGTTTCTGATGGTTCTTGGAGCTGCGCGGAGGGACCACCCGCGGCATGTCGACTGATTCACCGTTGACATGTTGACGCTCCTTTTCTGGGACATTGAGGTCCTTGCCGTTAAACGCCAGATTGTTTAACGGCGAGAAGCATTTCTCGATCGCCGACGGGTAATGACAGGCGTGTCCGTGTCCGTGTCATAGCCTGTGTCTTGAATGTCGAGATCGTCCAGGGCCATGTTGGCACAGCGGTTGGCTTCGGCGATGAGTTCCTCTCCAGAGCCGGTGTCCTCAGACTCGTCTGATGTCTGCTCCGAGCTTGTTGTCTGCCTGTTCGTTGGTTCACCACCTGCCAGCTGCTTCTCCATGGCTGTAATCCTGGCCTTGATGATCGCAGCCTGCAGCACGGCTTCTTCGCCCCTTCCAATTCTCATGAGGTCTTGACACTGGGGTCTGCTTTGCTGCTGGGGGAGCGGAGAAGGTAAACGGCGTAGGGCTAGATGCTGGTTCCCCCTTCTTTCTGTTTGGGCGGGTAATGGCTTACGCGAGAGCATATGCCCATGCAGGGAATTTGTCCACCACTTGACCCCGGGTGATGTCATCCTTCTCTTCAATTCGCTTGTGTCGAATAAAATCAACAAAGTCGAAATCAGGCCGGTTGAGCATCATGTTGGTACGGCGCGGGTTGTTCTTGCCACCAACAGCGGGAGTGTATCTCTTCTGAGTTCGTCGTGGCTTGGACACCGATTAACTGCGACGTTGGGCTTCACCTCCTGCTTGTTCGTCGGTGGAGATTCTAGCTTCAACTCGTGTACGCTTGTTGTTGGTTGCCATGATCTCATCGTAGATGAACTCTCCATCTTCAGTGTTCAAGTCCTCCTCACCCAAAAGTGCTGCCACCACTTCCTCCGGAAGTTCTTGCCACTCTGGAGAGCCCATCTTGAGGCGTCAATGACGTCGTCGACACGCAAGATTTTCTCGCTCAGTGAATCGACGCAAGCGATCTCTCCGTCCTGATATTTCATCTTTAAACGAATCAACCATCGTAGATGCCGCCACTGGAACTGGACCTGCAGCTGATGCTGCTGTTGTTGCCGGTCGAAGACTCATACGAGGTACGGACTCCTCGCCATGCTTTGCGATAAACTCAAGTCTTTTGTCGAGACAAGCCTTTGGTCTAATCTTTCTCCATTCAGGGCAATTCGCTCTGAAATGGCCCATCCCGTGACAGTTGAGGCACGGCGAGTTCTCTGGGGTTCTCCGTTGCTGTTGTCCCGCGAAAGAGGTCTGTCTCTATGGCTGGGTTTCTGGCGCCATGATCTGGCCAGCTGGGTAGGTGACTCGAGGTCTCTCGGATGTCGACCGATTGGACTGGAGTTGACCCGCGGCCTCCATTGATCTCAACAATGGACCAAATGTCTCGCTCAGTCCTTTGACAAGTTCCCTTGTCGTGCCTTGGTTTGCCTGCGCGAACCCGTCTCCAATTCGTGCTGAGAGTTCAGCCACATCTCATGAGTGGCGAGCTTCTCTCGCTTAGCTGCAGATGGTTTGTGAACGACAACCAGATCAGCACTCGTGGACGGCGAGAAAACTTGTTCGGCGGTGGTGATCAACTGAGCCACATCTTCGAACGTCGGGGGGCAGAGCTTCTGCGTTTCCGAACATGTGGTACCACTTGGTCATCAACATCACTTGGGTACGCACACTTGCGTTACTCAATCCCTCCAATGTCTTGCGAGTGGTGTACGCTTTCGTGCCCTCATCTGCCGCACATCTGTCGAACAAACTGCGAGCGTCGTCCAGATAGTCATCAAGCCTTCGACCCTCCCGCTTGAGGTTGCCAATCTTCAGAAGAGGATTGACTTGTTGTTCTGGGTCCTCTCTTATACTGTACTTCTTCTTCAACGCATCCGTCAAGGTTCTGAAGTCACTTCTCGTGGTGTAGGGTAGGCCGTCGTAGAAGACTCTGGCGTTGACCTTTAGGTGATCGGTGAGCACCCACAGCTTCACCTGCATCTTCTCTGCTTCCTCCACGTTGGTCATGCCATATTTCACTTGGAACTCCACTCGCTGGATGAAGTCTGATGGTGTTTGGTTTCTGGTGATGATCTGAACCTGACTGCCTCTGAGGCCTCCCCCGTACAACACAAGGTTGAGGGCGCCTACCATTTGGTCCAGTAGCCTTTGGTCCAGTAACCTCATGCCGGAGACGAGGTGTAGTCTCAGTGTGCAGACACTGATCTTCTTCACATGGCGAGCGGAGATCGAAGTGATGTTACCCACGGCTTCAATACCAGTCTTGTGCAAGTCAATTCGGAGACATCCTGACCAGTTTGTAGCTAGCATGGAACCGGCGATTGGTTCAAGGTCTTTGCAAGTTCCGCGTATGTTTGGAATATCTCCGGGATCGCACGCCGTGAAGATCATCGAGAAGATCTCTCCAGGACATGCAAGGAAGGGCGGTAGAGGCTTCGGTGATTGCACAGGGATGTTGATGTCAGCCATATCGGTGTTGGAGGTCGAAGAGATATGTGCCATGGTTCGGTGACGGATTGGTCATTTAACAACGGACGATATTGAGGCTGCTATCATTGAAGTTAGCGATGCTGACTGCGAGAATAAGTGTGGGCTTCACTTACTAGGGGATTTTCTAGGAAACACAATCCTTTGTCGTGGCGGAAACAGAGGAGATTCACCGTGCTTTCGCAAGACCTATTGATGCAGGCGTAGAGTAGACATAAGATCGCTCAAGAAGACAGTAGACTCCAGTGGTTTGATGCAAACTTTCCCAGGTCGAGGAGAAGTACAAGAATCTGAACGTAATGGAATATTCGACCTCTTTATTGTTCTCAAAGGAAGATGTAAATCTTTGTAATCTTCCGGTCTGCAAAGAGTGAAAGCTGATCCTTTTGAAAGGCAACGTTGACGGCCATCGACTGTTCGTGATTGACCACAGTTGATTATCGCTATCGTAGCGTCAATTCATCCTCTTCACTTTTGGTGTTGAAGCATCAGAGTCAAAAACCGAACTCTGCTTAATTCCACCGAGGCTCGTCAGGGCGCAAGCCATCACGAACCCCCCCCCCCCCCCCCCCCCCCCCCCCCCCCCCCCTCCCTCAGAGTCATAACATCCACTACACTGACTCTCGTCGGCGTCTAGGTCTTCAACTACAACATGGCTTCTAGCTCCAGCACTGGCGCATCGCGCACGCTCTTCAACTCAGAGACCTTCACTCAGCTATCCGACCACTCGACCCTGTCCAATGGACAACAAGATCCCATCCAGCCATCTAAACTCATCGGGCTTCCCTTGGAGCTGTGGACGATAACTCTCGGATACCTCGGCAAGCAAGATCTGATGGCTGTGCGCCAGACTCACAACCGACAACTCTGTGATCTGGCAAAGTCATCGTTCGCCAAAGTCCTACCTTCCACATGGCGCTTCGTGTTCACTTCCGAAAGTCTGGAGGCTCTGCAACGACTCACGGCTGACAGGGTCTACGCAATCCGTTGCAAGGCCCTCAGTTTTGGGACCGATCGCCTCGTGCCCTCAGTCCCGGTGCCCTCATTCCCGCTGCCACCTGCCATGGCACGTACATCGGAACCCCGGGGCACAAAGACCTCGCGATCAAGACTGGTCGTAGCTGCCGAAATGCACACTGCTTCTGTACAGCGCCACAAGGAGAGACAGGCAGATGCCAATCAACATAAAGAGTTGCATGCTCGTCAAAACCGGTTCATCAAGGCCGGAGGGCACACTGCGTTGATCATCAAATCTCTACTCAATCTCAAAGCAGTGGGCAATACCGAAACCACCCTGGGAGTCTACGATGACGACATCTTTTGTCTAGTCACCGATGCCAGATATGCGGGCTTCGCAAGTAGAGATGCTTATGTCACCCCCGGTGGTAAAGCACTCGCAAAGGACGGTGCCGCTTTTGACACCCTCGGTTCGCTCAGCAACGCTATCTGCTGCTCCGAGTATCCAGTCAAGCGTCTGGAGTTCGAGCTCTCCGGAAAGCTCCGATCTTTCGACGGCCGTAGTTGGAGAAAGCTGGATCCACTCCCCGAGATTCGCATGCAGATTGCAAGATTCTCGAAGCCTTCGACTCTGAATGATTCCGTCCTAAACTCTTCCCTCACCATCGTGCATAACGTACTCTGGGATGAGACTTTCAAGCGCTCTGGCATACTCTATTGCCCCTTTGTGGACAGACTTTATGGCAACGCATCAGACGGTGCATTCGTCACGTCGTTCCGCACTGTGAAGCTTCGCAGCGGCTTCGGATTTTACGAAGCCATCGAGAAGCTCCTGAACCTGGTCTCGTCGAGTTTTTGGAGATTGATGGTTTCTCCATCCGCCAGACGGGCAACTCTCGAAGAGCCATGTCGGCGAACACCGCAGTAACCCTTCTTCAACACATCACGAGTATGCCAAACTTGAAGGATCTCGTACTCAAGTCGATCAGAGATACATACATCGGCATTATTCAGAGTGACAGGGTGCACTGGAGAGGAAAAGCAGAGATTCACGCCGGCTTGAATGCTCTGATCGCCAAGCTCGATATATGGGACTGGATACCGCAACAGTAATCCTAGTGGAGAGATTGCGGGAGAATCTGAACAGACAAGTCCTTTGCAGCTCAACATCGAGAACGACGAGGTCGAGGCAGCGAGGCTGTTGATATAGTTGCCAGATGACCAGTCTTAGCCTGAAGACATCATACGTTGCGAGAGAACTGTTCTTGCCGCATCTGGGTAGATAGAGAAGCAGAAGCTGCAATCCTTGGAGAAGGCTTCCGCTTCGGAGTAACTCCGTCTTTGTGACTTCACGGGACTTCGTATTGTGGGGTTGATGTCGACCGATGGTGACTTCCCGTCTTGGTTGCTTCCAGAAGCAGCTGTCGACTGTTGACTCGCTGTCTAGGAGTCTTGGTTGTTGTACTGGTATCAGGTGTGTTCGCGCGATGAAACGTGTTCTCGATGTTGACCGATGTACTGGTCGAACTTCAGCGGTGCTTGGTGTTGTTCTTTGTCGACTTGGTACGTCTTCGAGTTGTCTGTACACAGCGGCTCGGTTTATCGCGTCTCGTCGTAGCTTGATTCATCAGGTACTGGTGTCTCTGGTTCAGGGATGTCGCCCGATCCGTGGATGTCGTCCTTTTCGTTCTCTGTGTTCTTAGATGGATGAGTAGGTTCGCTGTCGCTGTACCACAGGATGTCACTGTGGATCGGACCTCGTCTATCTCAGTTGCCACGCCCCGGCCTTCGTGCTCCAAATGATAAGGTCGCGTAACACGATGTCAACCGATCTGTCGTTTGTTGCTCAACGTATTGGTAATTATTAGAGAGGTTACGAAAAGCTGCAGCTAAAGCTGTGTAGACCGACGCTGCCAAGCAATCGACCATGGCCAGTGCGCCAACGTGCTTCGGTGCCTCGTTCGCGCACCAGTCATAGATCGCCGGCAGCACCGCTACTGCCGTCGGTAATCCTTCATGTCGTTTTGTTCCAGGGGATGCTCATTAAGGCATGCGGGATAGATGAAGTAGATGTAGTTGTCTCTGCGGCGGGTGATGCGCCACCCGTAGTTCCAGATCCATGGACGAGAGGTGCTACGGTCATCAGGAAATCCTAAGTATCTGAGTCCTATCAGGTTCTCACAGCATAGCTTGCTAAGGGTTCAGACTGGGCCCGGATATGTACACGTGCTAACGTAGACAGCCCTACGGCACGCGCTAGTAGTAGTTTGTGTTCTTGCTAGGCGTCTCCGATGCCTCGGCCACTACGGAGGGGAAGGATTCGTAATCGGAAGAGGTCAGGGTGGACATTTCGGGATTTTCGGCGTCAGGAACAAGGGGAGGTTTCGAGGAGGATCCTAATGGCTACGTGGAAGGTCCAGCAGAGGAGGGGAAGAGGAATTGGTGAAGAACGAGTTCAAGGTTGATTGGGGGGCGTCTGGATTTAGGTGCTGCGTGCGGCTTCGAATTGTTGTGACCGTTTTTGGAGCGGCGTACTCTGGTTCATATGTAGGCCGGTTGAAGCGATGAATGCATGAGAATGTAGCGGCATGGCTGGTGATGAGGAAGCAATGAATCTGTGTTGCGATGTTGTTTGCGCTTGGACGTATGTACAGTAACCGTGGCCAAGACACTAATAAATTAGTCCCTCGCTAAGGCTTCAGGCACTTACAGGGTGGTGAGTGCTAGAGCTTTAGCGAGAGACTAATTCATTAGTGCCTTGCCCACGGTTACATGAGAGGAGCTGACACTGCCGGAACGTGCCGGCGGATCGATCGGCATGATGCGCAGCCTCCTCCTAAGAGGCTAATAAGCTTTTCTCGTTCTTGGCTGCTCGGGCACCAGTTCTCGCACTGATCAACGTGCACAGTTCAAAGAGTGCTGTCTTGGCCAGCAGTTCGCAGCAAGAACAGACTCACGCCGTCTTCGGATGATTTGCCTCTAAAACATGAAAAATTCTGCACACCCACCATGGGATGGCCCTCGCTGTACCGTCGCTTCCTTGCTACTGTCGCAAAGTCTCTCGAAGTTCGCCGCAAAGCAGTGGTCGTTGTATTCTAAGTTCCCATGACAGACCACATGCCCATCATGGGATGTGTCGAAGTCAGCATCACTGTGAGTTGAAAACGGAAACACTGGTCTAGACATGTAGGGTTGAGATCTTGATAGCGCTATGCACCGCGACTTCGATGCCATCGTTCGTCGCCATGGCATCGCACCGATTTCAGGACTCGTCAGATCGTCTGTGACATTCCTCTATTACGCAACATGCTACACTATCTGCTCGCCTTCGACGCCGTGAGCTTCTTGAGATGTATGTACACCGTCTTGGCCGCATCTCCTCCTCCCTGCAGCTCAAATCGTCAACATTAGTCACCTTGGCTATATCTTGATGCTGCCAATGCTAAGCAGCGTGTGTACACTGGCAACATGAAGGATAGCCAGGGTATGAACGCAAAGACTGGTGGCCCCCACTCCCTTCGTGACAAGTTCGTGTTATCTTGGAAGAAACGCCAAAGTGGGATCTTTTGGCCGAAATACTTAAAAGAGAGTGAGCGACATGTACTTCAACCCTTCGTTCCAGGACGAATCAAATGGCAGTATCTTGATCATGTGGGGTGACCAAGGAACCTGTCGCCAGATCCGTGAGTGTCTACAGAACATGAACGTCCTGCCTGATACGACATCGGCAACCGAGGATGCCGATGAAGATGCCAGAGGGCCCTCCGATGCTGCTATGATGCGACGAAAGCTCAGAAATTACTTCCTTTGGAAACGAGACTTCAAACGAGTCAGCAATTCTCTCTTTGCAGAGAACCAGAAGGATATCCACGGCACTACCGACCAGCATCATCCTCAGGCGGAATGTGGAGGCAGGGAGGGTAGATCTCAAGAGCGACGTCGTATGCAAGGTGGCTCATCTGTCGCTTCCATCCCTACAGCATTCGTGTAGAAGGAGACAAAGAGCCTCACGTGCAAAACCTTCTGGCTGAGCTTGAGCTTACAAAAGCCAAGACGCAACAGAAAATCCAAGCCAGTTACGGATCCTCTGTGTGGTATGGACGACTTTTACGAGCTCTCTGACATGAAAGATTCAATATTGGTACGTCCTAACGACGGCGACATGGACGGACACATGCTGGAAGATACCAAGCCGAGGTATGTCATGGGCTCCAAAATATATGGAACAGGCTACGGTGTGCCGTCAATTGATGTCTCTTGTATACCTGTGGTCTGGAAGAAATCACGAAGACCGTCGACTACGGAGATGGCAAGACAAAGCAGGTGTGACTATAACCGAGCCACAGAAGAAGCACATCTCATCTCTCCAACAAAGCCTCTAACGTGCATATGAAAAGGCACAATATCTTTCGATACCGAGTGCATTTTCACTGCGAGAACCATATCTCCTTTCTCTAGCAAAGCATTGTGAGGCTTTGTTATTTTCTCGGCGAAAAGTCTGGACTTATTGTCGAGCTGGACACGACGCTCGTGTTTCTCCTTATCTATCTCGGACATCATGACACTGTCACGAACGAAAAGGTGCGCTCTCGATTCGAGGTCTGCTTCACCAGTGTAGGGTGCTGATTACCTTCATACAGCACGATATCTGCACAGCTGCAAGCTTGGAAGATGGTCATCGGGATTTAGAGATAAGGACATGCGACACTTAAGACATCTGGCGGGGCGTTCCCTGATGTCTGGAGAATGAAAGGCGACGAAAAGGTTTGCGTAAGTCAGGCTGATGCACCGGATAACAGGTGGCAAAGATACGAGGACGATGACAAAAGACGGACCAGCAGCAGTCCGACGAGAAGCTCCATAAGGGGTTGCCAAAATGCCCAATCGCCCACGCAGCAAAATCATCAAGCGTAGTAGAATTGTCGACAGCAGTAAGAGGTCACCCAAAGTGAAGCACAGAGTGAAGAAGCTCAGGTTCAAATACCGCATGTACTGTTCACGTCTATGTTGGAGAGCGTCTTGGTCGCTCCAACTACCCTCCAAACACAACATTACTAACCACCTTTCCAACAGTTCAACACCATCCTCGGTTCCATCGTCAGTATTGTCCCGTACGACTTCAATCGCCGACAATGGTCACTTCGCCTTGATCTTTGTTCAGTGTGGTCAACAGTCCCTTCACTATATCTAACCCCCATCTGTCACTACACCGCTCCCCCTACTCTATGCTAAACCTCCAGGTCGCCAAACAATCAGGAGAACAGAATACTAACACGCCACTTCAACAGGTACCGGCAGCGCAAGACGAACAACACATTTCCCCGGTGCCACAATGACCGACTCTGCTCTTCAAATCGTTGCTGTCTGTAGTAGTGTGGCATCTGCCGGGTCTCTAACATCTATGACGACGATGACATGTCTTGCGACACTCCCAACCGAGATCAGTCATATGATCAGTTCATACATCGACGATGCCGACCTCGACACAATGCGTCTGGTTAACAGGGAGGTCCGAGACAGTGTCACTGATGAATGGGCCAAACGCAACATTACGGAGCGCAACCATACCGTTTCTTTTCGCGGCCTCAAAGCTTTGGTGGATATTAGCAGACATCCCATATTTGCATCCTACCTCAGGATCCTTGTCTTCAACGTCTTCTACTCATACGCAACCAAGTTGTCAGACCGACGCCTCTTCATGGAGGAGAAGGTTGGCGCATACACCAAGCAGATTTTCGCCAATCTCGCAGCGAATCAGACTGGTCACGTTACTGTCGGCTTTTCAGACAACTTTCCTTCGATCTGGCAAAGCGCCTGCGTCTCTTCAACCTTCTATCGCTGCTCCGAGAAGCCTAGTTATGGTTGGCAAAAGATGATGGCGCAAATGGACGATGGAACACGACGCTCCAAGCGCCGACAGTACCTGCCGTGCGAAGTATCCAGATTCGGATTCGCAACCATGGGGCAACTGGCCGGACTAGTGCTACCAATTGCGCGCGCATCGAATTGTCTGATTGCTGGTCTCGAGATCCGCATTGTTGGTCTCTTTTGCATGACACAATGGCCCTTCTCCGCCTTTCAGCCAGCTTTTGAGCATCAGTTGGCCGACATCACGCAGTGGGACGTGCGTGTCGTCGTCGTTGAGGACAAGTACGCGGAAGCCAGAGATGACGAAATGTCCTCGGTGATCTACCAGCATGCCACCAAGAAACTCACATTCAACCGCTTCGTCCTCGGACCGTTCCACTCCAACAGTATCTACTGCAGCGTCTACGAAATCTTTCTATACGGTGTGGGTAAGAAGATCAAGCAACTCGAGATTTATGACTCATGGATCGCACGTGCAGAGTCCTTTTGCAGACAACTCGCGCGCATGTTCCAACTCCGCGGCGACAAGTCACAAGAGAAGGAAGACGCCAAAGCCTACGAAGGATTGAACCAAGTGCTAATCAGCGGTCTGTGGGTTGCGGATGACCGAGGTTGGGACGAGATCCTAGCTAGGTTGGCTGCAATGGACCACGTAAAGCAGTTCTCCTTGCACGGTGCGCAGACCGCCCTAGCTGCCAACTCCGTGGACCATATCGTGTCGAATGCCCTCCAGCTGAGAGGTGAAGTAGAGATGAGAGGAGGACAAGGGTACCAAGGAGCGATAGGGATCGATCGTTCCATACTTGGAAACTTGCCAATCGCTCGCCAAATGAGCCACCGGGAACGTTTGCACGACGCCATTAACAATCTAAACCTCGATCTCGACACGGATCGAGGAGACGACATCCAGTCCGTGCTCCTCGCTATGGCGAATGACCAAGCTCTCACAGACACATGGCGCCTGTGACTTGTGCTCCAAGGTAGGCTATCTACTGCGACATTCCCATGTCTGCTGCAACAATCAAACCGGCAGGGAAGAGAGACACATCGTTCAAGGATGAGAGACTAAGATGAAAGGGGGGGGGGGGGGAAAGGTCCTTTCTCGTTCAAGCGATACCATGACTCCATTCCTCTAGTCACATATCTCGAGGAGAAAGAAAGAAGAAAAGGGTACACATTAGTTTCCACCACTTCTGCAAGAGCCCTATACTCGGTTACTTCATTCGTGTTTGCGGCTTCATGTTTAAGCTAGCTCTACGTAATTGGAACTAATCGTCTCCGGTGCAGAATCTAAGACGCTCTTCGGCTACGTTTACGGTTTCGGTACTCGACGAGTCGACATCGCTATTGCTCGACATAGTAGCTCGCAAGTCGCAAGATTTTGCTATGTCCGGAAATACTAAGTCTAGCATACGATAGATATAGACTAGTGTAGCACCGGAACTAGTAAGGAATAGGAGCTAAGGTATCTAACAGCTAGCCGCCTCGCGAATTTAGAGTCTTATGCTAGCGGCAGACCCTATCTCTATCCGTTAAGCCGTCCGTAGTAAGGCTAGCTACTTAGAGAGACGTCGTAACCGCCTAGGTTAAGTACTCTTACATAGGATGAACTAGAGGTAAAAAGAATTTAGGAGCGCTAACGCGTAAGGTTATAAGCTATATTCCCCTAGGGGCTTAGGTATCTTCTTACCTTACCTTATTTTTGCCTAGTACTAGCTACTAATTCAAACACTAACCTATAAAGCATTAGTTATAAAAGGCTTAGGGTTGTTATAGCTTACTATAAACATCTAATAATAGCTTACTATAAACATCTAGTAATAGCTTATAAAATAGTAAAGAAATTTTAAACGTTAAAGTTCTAAAGCTTAGTTAATTAGATTTACAAAAGCTTAGCTAATTATGTAACACGGAGTGAACGGTCGCTATGATTAACAAGATAATACGTAAGGAATCTAAGGTAGAGGGGGCTCCGAGCAGAGAGATAATGGCTGCGGAGCGCGCCAAGACTCGCTAAGCGAGAGGACCACGGTTCGAATCGGACCAGGGCCAAAACCGTGTCATTATGGTAGTTAGCTACCCCTCCTCCCTCCCTCCCGAGTAATTAGCCGAGCTATATACTCTACACGGTTTTACTAGCTTAGCTAAGGTTTTCTAACGAGCCGTCCCTACTCTGTCTAAGCATTTCCGTGTCGTAGTACCTAATTTAAGAGACCGAGCGCGTCTAACAAGTCGGCATCTAAGTCTTCTCGCGTATGATTTGAATAAAGCGCCGATGCAAGATTACGCAATCAACGTCAGTCGAGTAGTGCCGAGGGAAAAGGCATGAATTCTGCAGCTGCTGTAGCAAAATTTGACTAGACTGCAGGAGAAGTGTCTCGTTCTAAGAAGGGTTGGGCAAAAGTAAACCCTTCAATTCTGGAAGCTGCTAATAATCTACGGAGCGGCAAGCCATGCGTGAAGCAAGAGTTGGAACTATAAGCAACCCCGGATCTCACGAGTCACCAACGTCTGGTCGTACATGGGGATCGCGAAAGAGCCTATCGCTTTACAGCCACTAGCTTGACGTGCGAACTGACGGGTTCTTTGCATTTTGGGCAAGTTCTGACCTTGTTCAACTGG
>ERZ794946.300-NODE-300-length-21071-cov-4.694376_pt1 | contig 21071 bp, 16 predicted proteins | sample MGYA00433072_ERZ794946 | MGnify/ENA primary metagenome ERZ794946 (study PRJEB30137, sample SAMN04331413) | food metagenome | isolation source: Y3 must sample point D1 replicate A | place: Australia: South Australia | collected 2014 ...
TGTCTCCAGATGAACAACGAGATCGTCAATCGTTGCGTCTGTCTTCACGGCGCCGACAATTGCATTCAGCAGAACAGTGTTCGCAAAACATTGAGCGCCGGCGCTAGATGATGATGATGATGATGCGATCGATTGGCTTAGTGCATCCTGTCTAGATTTCAGCAAATCAGAAATTTGTGTAGACGTCAAAGAAGTCTCCAAGAGAGATCTTAGGGATTCCTCCAATGACGAGTCTGCCCAGAGAAGCCATCGAGACGTTTTTGAAGAGGTCTGAGCACTCAGACAATCCGACCATTGATCGAGGAAAGCAGGAAGATTACGGGTACGTGCGTATGCGTGCATGAGAGGGATTGCGATCTGGTAGCAAAGGGTACGAGGATTTATCCAGTCATCGTGAGAAACGGAGCCCAAGACAGCACTTGCTTTCGCCTTGCCATTACTCGTTAGCGCCTGGAACAAAGCCTTGGCTGGAGCAGAGTTGACATCTGTGAAGATACCAGCGTTCATGTTTAGGATCCTAGCGACAAGTGGGAAGTCCGGTAGCACATCTGAAGTCGTGTCCAAAGACGGTAGAAGGTTACATCGCTTGTCCAAAACCTCACTCAGCACATCGTTATCAAGCACCAGACCTTTTCCTGAAAGAACATCAAGCATCTTGTTTAAGGTCTGGTTGACGATGGTAGAGTCCGGTGAATTGTTGGATAAAGTGATTGTGTCTGATAGAGAAGTGAACAGGAGATGGATCCAAGGGGCTTCTATTATCCTTTGCTTTGGGTTGGCGATAGGTGCACAGCGAACGGCCAGGTCCAACAATAAAGGCACGCATGCGTATGCATTGACAAGCTGTTCTGTTCTGACGGTATCGGCACCGTTTGTATTGAGAAGAGCTGTGACTTGCAAGTGCAATGGTTCCAGTCTTTGCGCTAGCCCGGGAAGCTCGACCTGGGGGCGTTTCTTTTGTGTAGGAGTTTTTGAATTGTAGAAAGCCACTCTAGCTGGTACGAAGAGGTGTGTGGCCAGGAGGCGGTCCAGAGAGCGAATTGAGTGTTGCGCATAATTCTGAGAAGTGCCATCCAGCTTCGACTCTGAATGCAAGAAGCGAAGGAGAAGTGCAGCGGGCCATAAGCACTCGGTGCAAAAGGAGATATCCAAAGGGTCAACGGAAGCATTTGGTTGTAGAATGGCTAGATCTTGGATGAGGGTCAATGATGATGCCACAAGAGAAGTGGGAAGATTCTGGGAGGATTGCAGATGCAACAGGCCATAGAGAGTGTGCTTTACGAAGCGAACAAGCTCGGCGTGATCAAGACGAAGAAGAGCATGGACGCGGTTCTCTGAAGCGGCATCCGTAGCAGAAGTCTGCGTCGAACGAGAGATCAAGAGACGAATAGAAGCCGTGATTTCTCCAAATATGAGTGCAGGGTGGTCGGAGGCAGTATCATTGGCGGCGCTTTGCCTCTTTCTTTTCTTGCTAGAGCGTTTGGTATCGTCTACGTGACTTGGAGCCAGAGATGAGGCAGGTGGGAAGAGCTCAGCGAGAGCCTTGGAGCAGGTGTTCAGAGGGCTGGCAACGGCAAGGGACTTGGCCAGAGCAGCAGACGGCATGCGCTCAAGGATGCGACGTAGAAGAGTCCATGATGGGAGGCATTGACAGGGTTCCGGCTTTGCAGAGAGCTTGTCCAGCAGCCAACGTAGTACAAAGTCCAGACGGGCAGTATGCGAGGTTGAGGAAGGAGTAGCTGAGTCGACTTCGGCCTGAGGGTGCAAAGAGATATTGAGGATTCGAGCGGCTTCCTGCACGCGGTCCTCAAATGAATCAAAGGTTTTGTCAAGGGAAAGAAGGCGTTGCAGAGACGACTAGACTTGTTAGCACTTGACTCTACAAGAGACTGAGGCTTCACACACCTTTGAATCGTCAGCGCGGGCAGCCATGACCGGCTCAAGCAGAATGTAGAAAAAAAGGCGACGCTCTTTCCTTCGATGATGGAGTTGCGCATAACTTTTGCAATTGCATGTGAAGGGGTCCGAGCTCGGCGTCTGCAGCGGGAAAGCGCGAACGACTCCCGGAGCTGGCAGGGCAGGCCAGGGCCTCATCGCGACGACGACAAGCTTCCCTCTTTCCTCTTGATCAATTCTCCAATCCACACATCACAATGTCCGACTCTGTTGCTCCCTCATCGCCCTCGGCCCCTGGCTCTCTGCGCTCTAACAGACCCATGAGCGAGGCCCTCCTCAATGAGAAGGCATGCGACCACCTACTCGATCAATTGCGATCTACTTACTGACTATGCCATGTTAGTGGGACCACTGCCTGAGCACCATGCTCATCCGCTCTACCCTCGGTGCCTCGTTCGGTGTCATCTTCTCCGTCCTCCTCTTCAAGCGTCGCGCATGGCCCGCATTCGTCGGCTTTGGTTTCGGTGCCGGTAGAGCCTGGGAGGAGTGCGACAACGTACGTCTAGCAATCCATTGCACTCTTACTTCTCAGACACCTTCTGACCATTTACAGAGCTTCAAGCGCGCCGCTGCCCCTACCAGAGACGGTCTGAGAACCATGAGACAATAAACGCTTCGCTGAAGCCCGCCCCCTTCTTCCTACGCCTGTGTCTAATTCTCAAAATCGAACCTTTTTCCTACTACTCGCTGCACTGAGCATATCAAAATAAAGTCGCAAAACTCGTTGGCATTGTTACAAAATTCAGAATCTTTGAGAAGACCATTTCGGGCTACAGGACTTTAAACCTTCTCATGAACATCGTAACTTTGTAGGCTGTACTCTCCTAAACTCCTCCAGATCCAGACGCATCCCATACCTCCGTTGCAGCACTTTGGGAAATATAGCCTCTTACAATTGCAGCTCACTGTGCTCTACCAACCTCATGTGCCTCCAGCTCTGCCAAAGGTGACTCTTGTGTTACATCTCCGCCTCCATATCTCGACCGAGGAAGGCTGGACGGTGGCTGACCATTGTTGGAATAGTCCGAGGACGGAGTGAAGGGCTTGTATGCAGTGTACTGCGATGGCGCTCTGGGTGTTCCAATGGCAGGACTCACCATCCACAGTGATGAGTTGGATGGTGTTGGACTCGTCATTGTGGTCGGATTAGGGGAAGGCCAGACAGGAGCATCCGCAGGTGCCTCAGCTGCTCCGCGAATATCCTCAGGTGAGTACGGCTGATGATTCTCGTGTTGGACAGAAGATCCTAGTCCAGGAGTGGCACTATAGGCATGTTCAACACCGGGCATGCGTTCGGTCGCACGGCGTAGTTCCTCCTCTAATTCACCTGGACCGTGTGAATCTACTTGTTCGCCAGCTACACCATGTGGGCCATTATTGTGCTCCGTGACGCTGTCCTCGTTTGTGCCCAGGGAGTAGCCGGCCTTGTTTGACTCTTCCTTTGAGCTTCTTCCTCCAGCAGCTCTACGACGCTTCCAGCACTTCCAGAGTATGAAGATCACCGATAGGAGGATGATAGAGCCAGCCGCTGCTCCAATTACTACGCCAATTATCAGTCCGCGAGAGCTGGCCATGGAACTGTTTGAAGCCGCCAGAGTAGATGCAGAAGTATCAATAGCTTTGCTCGGCGACGTAGGAGATGTTGTTGAAGACGCCAACAAATATGGTGATACAGACAACTCTCCTGACGGCTGTGACGAAGGTGCTTCGGGATCATTAGCAGAGCTTGTCTTCGTAGCAAGGGAGGTAGAGCTAGATGTAGCCGAAGGCGTGGAAGAAATGCTTGTAGTCGAGAGTGCAGATGCTATGCTTGTAGGCAAAGCAACTGCTGTGGGAAATGCGAGAATTGCACTCTTCGTATCAGTACCCGTATTGGTGTACGTAGTAGTCAAGTGCTCGGTGCCGCAACCCAGAACGTATTTGTTGTCTCGGTATTGCGTGGTACAGAAGGGAAGATTGGAGTCCGAGCTAGGTATGTTCAGTTGGCGTAGCAAGATAGAGACAACATGAAATGCTTACCAATAGACACATGATCCGGTGACGTAGTCGCAAGGAGTTGGGAGGCCGGATGTGTAGTCAATACATTCTGTACGGGGTGCACAGGTGGTGCCAATGGCAGTGCAACAACCAATGAATCTATGCAGTCAGTCGTTGTTTCGAACCGATTGGAAATGAGAGGAGCCCATACCCATCGCGGCCAGACACACAGGCGGCTGGCAGGAAGCAGTAGACTAGAAGATGTTGAGTATATAGCAACTGAAGAACAGAACAGTAGTTGACTCACACTTGCTGCTAGAATCACACCAAGTCACGGCTGCGCGCTTCTGGATCAGCAGCCCAACCCTCGAGTGCCAGGGGTCTGCGAGAATTGGGTACGAAGGTGCTGCTGTTATCTGGCCCAGTGCATCGCCGACCAAGGACAAGAAGAAGAGAATAAGGTAGGTGAGGAACATGTTGATGATGAGGTAGTAATGCTACGATAAGCTCTTGTCTTACATGCGCGAAAACCAGACAGCCAAAAGAAAAAAGGTTCGTTTGTTGTGGATGGCGCGGACTTGGACTCGTGGATAGTGTGCAAACGCCCATGTGCAAACAAACGACACCACGACGATTTCACCGGAGGGGTGATGGAGTTTTGGAAATACATCTCATAGTCCGACCCATTTTACCTGACTGCTTGCTCGATGACACTGCCCTGTTTGACTGTCGTCCATCTGTTGACGTCTATCTGAATGAATCTCGCACGCCAACGGATACATTGCACGGCAGGAAGTGCCATTATTCCACCTTGTTCATGACGGAATCTGTATGGACACCTTTGGGAGAAACAAGGCGTTGGTCAGACGGATTCTTGCCGTGTTTTGGTCTTTTGTGTCGTGATGACACTCTTCTTCCAAGGTTGATCAGAGAACAAGAAAAAGAAATACAATGAATACCATAGATGCCACGGCTGACCTGACTTTTACAGCTCAGAGTCGTTGCTAGGACGAGATCTCTAGCGATATGTTTATGAGGTTGTACCTGTTGCACTTGGATATCGAGGATAAGGTTCAAGACGATGATGAGAGATGTACCTGACAGTGTCGTTGTTCACGTTATCTCATGTCGCTTAGTCAATAGAAGACGTAGCTATTTAGGAGATCAAGACAGGCAGTCGTTCGAAGATCAAGGGATGACGGGTATGAATAGAAATGACCATCAGCAAAAGACGTTCTCGAGGTCATTTGGTCTGGGCCGAGACGCTTGGCTTTCTTCAGGGCACAAATTTGAGCAAACCTTCCAAGGGACGAATGTGGAGCAGAGCAGTGATTCCTACGTGCCTCGTGCAGACCTCTAGATGCATGACGAACGGCAAGTTCGGAGCGTGTTTTGATTGTTATTTTGTTGTTGGGTTTCGTGCAGCGCCATGCTGTGATTTGGGAAAGGCCGACGGCGGACGCGCAGCTGAGACATTTAGCACCTGTTTGTCGAGTCTCGTGGATGGGGCGCTCATGTCTTGACCCCTGCGGTGAAGTTTCTCCCACCTTCTTCAAATAAGCGAAGACTGCCACCCGCTTCCATAGGAGCGAATCTCTCTCTGCGCCCGAAGCCGCGACAAACAAGCAGCGTCTGCAGACAGACTCTCGGGTGTTCAATACTTATTCTACTCGTATTGGGAGAGACATCTCGGAACGGTTTGTACGAGAGATCCGAGGGACAGCAAACGGTCGTAACCACCCACGTCACATAATGGACCGAGTGGATTCCTTACTCGGGGCGACGGGCAGCGGCCAGCTGAAGTTTGTTGATACGCCCATGGACGACAAAAGCGCTGTGCAACCTCGCTCGCATGCGCCGACGTATCCGGCAAGTCCTCTGAAGAAGCCGCCTGTGCCTGCAGGTCCAAACAGCGACAAATCTTCTCAGTCTCTGCCCCACAACCAGCACAAGGACAAGGACCAGGACAACAACAGCACAAACAGCCTGCCTCTGCCTCTGCGACCGCGGAACCAGTCCCCCTATACACGACCCCATTTGCGCTCCAGATCCCACGCCTCTGCGCTTGCTCCTCCCATGGCGCCGCGAGCCCACTCACTACCTTCGGTCCACTCGGCTGGCCACCAATATTCTTCCTCACCTTCAGCCTCCCCATTGCTGCGTCCATCGAGCCCCATGTCCTCCCTGTCTCCGCGACAGCCCTATTCACCAAACATGCGCCCGACCTCTCCATTCCGACCACGATCTCCACTGGACGAGTCGGCCTACGCACAACAATCTTCTTCCTACGATGGAGCCTTCCAAAGCATTTCCGAAGATGCCGAGCTCAACATCACCCCGCGATCACACTCCGACAACACATCACAAACTGCCCCGTTCGGACGTTCCCTCTCCGTGCGCCGCCAACGACCATCTTCCCCTCTGCATTCGCTCACTCCTTCGGCTGCAACTTCTCGCTCAGTGTCTGCCACTTCTTCGCCCTCAGTACCTAGCGCCCGCTTTACCGAAAACTTTCCTCAACTACATCACTACTCCAGCAATTCTTCCTTTTCGAGCATTTCTACCACACCATCATCCGCCCGCTCGAGATCTCCCAGTATTTCTTCCCTAGAGACCATCGAAGACAATCCCGATTTAGAATGGGAAGCCATTGAGGCCGACCGTGCGGCCAAGCAGCGCGCTGCAGCAGAAGCAGAGGAACAAGGAGATGACGACGAGCCTCGACGAAGGGGCAGTTTGGATCTTCCGGGCCACAGAAGCGTCGGCTTCGGCTTTGGCAGAAGAGGCGGAGACGCTGGCCGGAAGAGATGGAGCATCTGCGGCGGTGAGAGGACAGTAGACCTTGACCTCGAAACCATCTGGGAAGACTGATTGCCCGGCCATTGCTCTGCTCACGACAAATCTCTTTCAATGTTCTCTCTGGCGACTTCCCCACGTCTTCTTGTTTCATGTTTGGTTTCTGTTTACATGCGTTACACCACGAGGCCCAGGTTTTCCGGTTTGATGGAAAGTAAAAAGACTGCTGGCTGTCTGTCTAATTTTCCCGCTTTTCGCTACGATACCCCTATCAACGACTCAGGTCTTAAGGTAGACATGCATTAATGCCCCTGTTATGCTATATTCAATATGAGTCCTTTTTCCAGGCTTCTTCTATTCCCAATATTCACACTCAAAGTGAGATTGTTGATATTTGACATGTACAAAGCTGACTTGATGAACCGATTACGACCACGAGATGCTGAGGATTTCGTCAGTATTGCAGATTGGTAGGATTAAATGGCGGCCAACTTACGCAATCATGATACCAGCTCCAGCAGCAATAGCCACCAACTGGGTGACAATCTTCTTGACCTCGGCAACCTTGTTAGGTCCAGTCTCCATGAGTTCAGGCACAACGCTCATGCCTACAAACATGAATGTGCCGGCAGTCCAAGGCAACAAAAGGTCACCCCAGTGAAGACTGGTCCCGAAGAGTCCAGGAGTGGACATAGCATCGGCTGCATTGCCGCCGTACTCTTGGACTGCGATGCCCATCAGTGCACCGGTCAGGGCACCTGCAGCGGTCAGGAATTGTGCCCCGATTGCTGCGCGCTTGGAGAAGCCGGATTGGATTAGGAGAGCGAAGTCGCCGACCTCGTGAGGGACCTGTGATGTTCTTAGCCCAAGTTTTTGATACTTACGGATATGAGACTGACCTCGTGGAAAAAGACGGCAGTGGTTGTCAATGCTCCGACAGTAGGAGAAGCATAGAACGAAGATGCCATGGCAAGACCATCAGTGATGTTGTGAGTGAAATCGGCAATAATGTTCAGGTAACCTCTGTTGGAGCTGGGACCACTTTCCTGCTGTTGTTCAACAGGTACGACAGATGCCTTCTCGCCGTTGCGTTGACGCAGGCCTTCGGTCTGAGCTTTCTCAGAACCAGATGCTTTGGCTGACGCAGCTGCCTTTTCGCCGCCCTCGATCTTGCCATGAGCGTGACCGTGAGAGTGACCGTGACCTTCGTCACCTCCAGAGGCAATACGGATAGCCTTGTCGAGGATGACAAAACTGACGAATCCCACCATGATAGCAATGCCGAGCAAGATGTTCTTGTTGCCATCGGCGACAACCAGAGTGACATGCTCAGGACTGTCCTCGCCAACGAAGATCTCGGGAAGGAGATGGAAAAGAGTGTCTCCCATTAGACCACCGAAGGCAAAGGCAACCATGGTGTTCAAGGATGCTGGGTCAATGTCTGAGGGGCACAGAGCCAGCAAGAAGTTGGGAGGTCCAGAAATATAAAGAACGCTCCTATACGGTCATCAGTGAAACTTCCATTAGATGCCAGACTGCGCAAACGAACAGGAGTGTGTTGACAGCAGGAGAGCCGGGGAACAAGACGGCAAATGCTCTGGCTGTAAAGCCTGTAGCGGCCTCATGGGCAGTAGATGCCTTGTGTGCATTGAGAGTCTGGACCAAAGGACATTGCTAACGATAATGAGCATACGGATTCATATCTAGATCAATGTCTAGCATTCGATAAGTATGGACCAACCTGAATCTGTTCCTCAATCTCTGCAGATGAGAGCTCTCCCACGGGGATCTTCTCGGATTGTGCAGCGATGATTTGGCACAAAGCTACAAGAACGACCAACAGGATGGCATACACACGGCTCATGATTGCCATTTCCGATGCGATCAGAACAATTAAATCCAATCGTCAGTGTGGATTGGCAAGTTGTACACTACTTGTACTGAACGGGGGGTCCGAGGTGGAGCGATAAGATAAGGCGTGCAAACATGGGGAAAGTGCTTGGGTGTTTGATCTAAATTTTCGGGGTCCGACTTTCTCGATGGCGGCTTGACCTCAGACCGGCGATATTTTTTCTGAACAACCAGATAAATCACTCAACATGGGTCGCGAATTGCAAAAGAAGAAGAACCGCTCGTCGACCGCGAAGATCACGAAAAAGGCAAAGTCCAAGAAGAAGTTGTTGCAAAACCCCATCATCGCAGCAAACTGGTAAGTCGCATTGCGCACTCACGCCGTACTTCTGCGCAAAGTCTGACAGTACCAGGAACCAAAAGGAAACGCTCAGCCAAAACTACCGTCGTCTCGGTCTTGTGTCCAAGTTGAACCACCCCACTGGCGGTGTTGAAAAGACGTCCAAGACTTTAGAAGAGGCCGCCAATGGCCTTGCACCAGAGCCCACACCCGACAACCTCAACATCAGCACAAAGCTACCCACTCAGATCAACATCTCGGAAGTGAAGATCAGAAGAGACCCGGAGACTGGTGCCATTCTGCAAGTTCTGGATGAGAGAAAGGCCAACCCACTCAACGACCCTCTGAACGATGTCGAGGACAATGATCATGAAGGCTGGGAAGGATTCGTCAATGAGCACGGTGTCCTGGACGGAGCAAGACAAGGAGGTGACGCAAGAACAGATGTGGTCAGACAACTCGAGGAACAGGCTTCACGACCCATCAAGAAGGCGCCCAGAAAGCAGAGTGAGCGCGAGGAAGAGTGGATTGAGAGACTGATCCAGAAGCACGGCGACGACTACCTTGGCATGGCTCGCGACATGAAGCTCAACCCCATGCAGCAAAGCGTTGGAGACCTCAAGAAGAGAGTCAAGAAGTGGAGCGCCAAGAACAAGGCATGATGAGATTGTAGACTGGATGCTGTATTTGGTATGCATAGCGAAGGCGTTGGCAGGCACTGGATCGACTTTTTAAACAATGGAAATATCAATGGAGGCATCTCATTCAGTATCGTACAGAATCAAAGGGTCATTAAACGTCAAGATTTAGGCACCTTTTCCGCCTCTCTCATCCTGCATGCCAATGACTACATCTGGAGCCTCGGGGTTCTCCTGCTTGGCCTTTGCGGTGCTGTTGTTGGCATCTCTGCGCTGAGTGGCAGTACCACCCTCGCCACGGCTCTTTGACCTGAGGGAACGTCAGTCATGTTTGGATCCCTGTACAAGGTAAGCCACATACTCTTGGCCTTTGGCGGCAGTGTCGCTCTGAATGTCCAGCTTGTCCTTCTTGTCGGTGGCGTGCTCACTATCGGGGTATGCTTCAGTCGCGACGCTGTCGTCGGTGCTGAGCTTACCACCGCTGCTGTAACGACATGTCGACGAAACGAAGGTGCGGCGGGGAGAAGCTGGTACGATGCGAGACTGTCTCAGGCTTGTAAGGCGAGCAGTGCGACGGTAGAAGATGAGGAACTCGGAGGGAGAAGGCATGATTGCGATTATGCTCGAGGTGTAGGAATTGGTAGAGGTTGGTAAAGAGGATCAATGGTTGTGTTTGTGAAGAAAGACAATGAGCCAGTCATGTTCTCTCCAATGATCATATAAAGCGCCTACGTCACAGACAGCGCCAAGAGCGAGCTTGATCGAACTCATGATCAACTGGGAAGGCACGATGAGGATGCGGGGAGCAAGACTTTTTGGTCAAAACATACCATCTTGCAGTCATCATGACCACGTCCGACGAGTTTCCGTGTACTCTGTGAGCTTCATCAATCCGAACAGGCCGATGGAAGAAACCATGAAGCTCATGCGCATGGCCTAGGACAATCGACATTCCCTTCCCTACCCACCGCCTGGCCAGCGCCGCCATTCGCACTCTCTCAGTCGATCAGGAACTCTCGCCTTTGGTCCGCCGTGACTTTTCGCTTCATCCCCCGTCAGATGACCCACCGAATGCTGTCGAGGGCGATCCTCTTCGCGCCTCTCTCTTGACCAATGCCGCCCCGACCACTTCGCTAGACGCTGTGCACTCGACTCAGCCTTCATCTGAACAAGAGGATGCTACCGTACTGCGCACAATCTACCGTGCAACCACCAACCGCATGCTTCGTGTCTCCGTAAATGGCTTCTTCGAGAGTCTCAACGTTGTGCTCCAGGTCATGCAGGAACTGGATGTTGATGTGCTACAAGATCAAGGACTCGAAGGTCTTGAAGGCGCTCAGGGTGTTGAGCAAGGAATGATTGGCACTACCAAGACTGGTGCTTGAACGAACCGCATCTGTTCAAAGAAGTTCAGACACCAGTAGACAGGCCATCCGACGACTGCATCGCTGCATCTAGCCAACTAGGCTACGGCCAGTATTCGACAGTCCAGGACGATAGCACTTCGCATATACAAGAGCCTCGGTTACCATGGAGGGTCGGGTTCAATCACTGCTTCTCAAGCACAAACCGTTGCAAATTGAGATCGCTGCTTGCAAAGGCTGTATTCATAGAGTACCCGAGTAAATCATCACACCGAAGACCAAAATAGCCACACAAGCACTTTATGACCAACCCAAGAACTCGCATGTGTTGCTGCACGTTTCTTATATTGCCTGTGTATGTTGTGTTTCTAATGATTGTTATGGTGATCGTATGGGAGCCTCAGCGTACCCTCATCACCGAGTTATGGTCCAACGGTAGCATCGTCATGACTCTCTTGTACGTTGAACTCTACCATGCCTGACGCTTGACAGCAAATGTGCATGCATTCATATGAATCATACGTCTGTGGTATCTACACGTACGGCTGCGAGAGCCAGCAGTCTCCGTACTCAGTTGATAGTAATCTCTGCCGTGCACATGTGCCGAAGCAGATCGTCATACACTTCCAACCTCTCCGGAACAACTTCTTCTGAGCTTTGTCCCGACAACGACTGAGTAGTTGCTACAACAATGCAGTTGCGATTTCTCAGATGCTGCGCAGTATTATTTGCAGCTTCGGTTCTGGTTATCGTACGTGGCCAAGACCAGTTTGATCCGCGAGAAGCAACCATAGCTTCTGTTCACAATGCGCTCTATTCTGGCGAGAGTTGTCGAAACATCGTCTCTAGCTTCTTGTCACGTATCGAAGCCTTGGACCACGGCAGAATCAATTCCATAATCTCTCTGGATCCGGATTCTCTGTCAATTGCTTCACAACAAGACGCACTGTTCGCTTCCAAGAATGCCACCATAGGCCCGCTGTTTTGTGTCCCCGTGCTTTTGAAAGACAATCTTGACACTGCCTCTCTACCAACAACTAGCGGAAGCCTTGCTTTGCGTGACTCAAGGCCCTCGATCGATGCTGCGGTTGTCAAGGCACTCAAAGATGCAGGTGCCATCATACTCGGAAAAACAAATCTCCAAGAACTCGCCTTGGAAGGCATCTCGGTATCTTCGCTTGGTGGTCAGACTGTCAATCCCTACGACACTGAACGAACCCCAGGCGGATCATCTGGAGGCAGTGGTGCCAGTGTTGCCGCATCATTCGCAGTCCTCTCTTTGGGCACAGACACGATAAATAGCGTGCGTAATCCAGCGAGCGCAAACAGTCTCTTCGGGCTGCGTCCAACTAGAGGCCTCATATCACGAGTCGGCGTTGTTCCGAACTCGCATACGCAAGATGCCGTCGGACCCATTGCAAGATGCGTCGAAGATCTGGCCATCGCCCTTTCGGCAATTGCAAGCTCGCAGCCAGACATGGAAGATAACAGTACTGCACTTGTACCTGAAGGTATCCGCGGGACAGATTACTACACCGATCTTGCTTCTGGCTCCCTAACGGGTAAAAGAATCGGAGTACTCGAAACCTTTTTCGACCGTACCTCTACCAATGAGACCGATCCGGTCAACGAAGCCATGGATGTAATGATGGCGAGGTTGCAAGAAGCCGGCGCCATTGTTGTACCGATCAACGATCCCAAGTATAACGTAATCTCTATTCTTGCTTCTTGTGAGACTCAGATATTCGAGCTAAGGCAGGAGATTGATAAGTATCTTTCGAGGGCCAGCCTTAAGGGCCAGCATCCTGCCTCACTCGAAGATCTCTACAGCGAGGGAAACTCGTTCCTTGTGCTGCCACAACAGTATGGCTTCGTCAAGGCTGTGCTGAAGGGGAGTACTGACGAGAAAGAGTATGAGACAGTCTTGAGCAACATTCAAGAGCTGACCGGGCACCTGCATGCAACATTCGCAGCGGACCATTTGGACGCAATCATGTACCCACAGCAAAAGAATCTCCCAGTGAAGATTGGAGCAGCATCCCAATCCGGACGCAACGGGATCCTAGCTGGAGTTACTGGTTTTCCATCTCTGGCGCTTCCCGCGGGCTTCAGTCCTGTCACCAACACCGCCCCAATCGGTGTACCTGTCGGTCTCGAGCTGATGGGTTTACCCTGGACGGAAGCCAAACTGCTACAGATTGCGCACGAGGTCCAAGCTCTGACGCAGATCAGAAAGCCACCTGTGTGGGCTAGGCAGTCGATACCTCTTCGAAACTACGATGTTGTACCTAGCATAATGCTTAAGGATGGCAACAGAATCCCGTCCGCTTATCCGCTGGGTGTTCTGTCGTAGATAGCACAACGTGCATGCACCGGCAACGAGATCCCGCAAGAACCAACACTGTAGAAGAAATCCCCTGCTTGGTTACAACCCTACTTATCAGCAGTTGAACGGTTCAAGCCCTCTCGCTAGACACCATAGATACCACACATTCCTTTGGCTATAGATAACTGCTCAACGAAGATCATGTCTCGGTTCTGATGCAGTCTTTTTGCGTGTGCATTCGAGTTAGTTACAGCATCTCACACACTGTACATGTAGTCACGAGTACATGCGCGCGCGCAACATGTGAAAATCTGGCTCGAGCTCGGAGTTTGGTTGGATTCGAGTCTCCCCAAGAGTGCTGGCGATATGCATAAGCATGCAGCTTGCAGATGCAAGTCAGAGGCGCCGCGGAAGTCCTCGGCCGAGACGTCCAGCTGAATTGCGAAACTGCAAGACGTGGGTAATGGCATCGTAATGCCTTCGAGAAGCAGAGACCGGACGGACGGAAGATGAATCAGACCGAAACATTTTGCGTGAGAATTTGCCTCTGCGACTCAGGAACCAGACAGTCGAGGCCGCAGAGACTTGTCAGAGAGTCGCCATGGTTTGATTGCACGGAACCTGGGGCGAGTCGATCGCTGTGGGGAAGGGTCTCTGCCTCCTGCATTCTGAAACAAGATTGGTCGGTTGACGCGTGGAGACAGGTGTGTTGAGTTCGGATGCAGACCATGCGCCTTTGAGAGGGTCTTGAACTGGTAGATAGGTAAATGATTGATGGATTCGATAATGGATAACAATGTCGTAGTTGGCTGGCAGGTGCAACAAACTTGGACAGTTGCTGTAGTTCGTGAGTTCAAACGGCCTTACTATTGGGAATGGGCAACGCGATTGGCAATTGTGGTATCATGGCAACGAGATAACACAAGACAGGAACGTATGGCCTGAGAGCTGTGTCTGTCGTAGTGCATACGTAGATACAGTAGTGGGATCGTTAGTGGCACTGCTCGTACTGCCGGCCCAAGCTGGGAAGCAAGGCAGGCAGCGAAAAGCGAAAATATATTGGTATTTTATTGCCCGGCAACGATCTAAAGTGACCAGGGCGTTTCCGAGTCGCCGTCATTCGCTGGCTAGCGTGCAATCTACGGTACGCAATCTGAGGAAAAAGACATGGCGACAATGGAAGATCACCAGGGCCGTATCACACGGAGTAGCAGGAGGCACCGTTTGCGAGCAGGCCACGGCAGTCGCGTGGGAAATAGACGACGATTGTTATTATGGCATGCAAAATGGGCGCCCTCTGGGATTTGGCAAGTTGGCAACGGGTAAAGGGCAACGGCCTTCGTAAACGCTTCGATTATTTTTGTCCTAGCGTTTGGCCCAAGCGGCAGCCAAGGCCGAGTTCCAAGTTGGTACATGCATCTGCATCCTCCAAACCTCACCTTTCTCTTTGCTTCTCCCTCTTCCCGCGACCCCTCCTCCTCGACCTCTTGTTTAACAACCTCTTTCTGTGGGATCTTCTCGGACGACTTGCGAACAGTTGTCTGTAGTTGAGACTGCGTCCATTCCTTTTTTAATTCGAGATACTGCTTGCTTTGATTATTTGTTGTTTGCGCGCCTTCGTTCTCCCGTAACAAAGTGATTTAGCTCTGTGAGCCTCTCATGTTTCCAGTTTGGTATGCCTTATCCACCACCCACCACCTTTCAGTGCTGACTGATCATACAGATTAATATCCTTTCTATTCCTGTACGCTATCTGGCGACATCATAACGACTTCCATCGTCGTGCGCGCGCCTCACTACTTTACCTCGCTTTAATATCATCCTTCTCACCACTCACCACTCACCACCCACCACTCGCCTTCACAATCTGGATGCTATGGCCACGACCATGTCTTTCCGTCACCACATGAGCGACCAGCACTACAGGTCCGACCAGGAGACTTTGCAACTCGTGCCGGACTTTGTCTTCCCTCCTCGACCCACCACAGAGCAATCTACCAGCTCGAACCCTCGACGACCCGCCTCAATGAACCTGGCTCCCAGTGGATATCACGGCCGTTCTCGTTCAATGCGACAGTCGACCTCGGCGCTGCCTACCTTTAGCTTCAACTCATCAGACACATCTGGCCGTCTCGACAATCAACCTTCATCGCCGACAACCCTCACACCTCCTACCAGCCCACCAAAGAGCGCAGGACATCGTCGAGGAGCGAGTGAGTTGGTCGGCGGAGACAGTCGAATGGGAATCGGTGGAATGCTAGGACCTAGCCCTTCAAGACATCTCGACACACTGCCTCTCCCAGACACGAGTGGATCACCAGCCAAGAGACGTGGACACGCCCATCGTAGATCAGCCGCCATTTCTGGACATGACTTGGCCAGCATTCTCCAGCCGAGGGACGTCAATGTACGCCCTCAGACTTCTGTTCCACAGACGCCTACTGAGCAAATTCTCCAACCACAATATCCTTCGCCTGCCAAACCCCTGTGCGAGGAACGTAAATCGAGCGACAGCCTAAAGACCGTCTTTTCTCCATCTGGGTGTATCGCAGATGAGCCAATTGCACGACCCCCGTCAAGGCCCCGTGTCGGCTTCTCAGAAAAGATCGAATTTATCCCTCGACCACTCTCCACCGTTTCCGCCGACACTGCCAGCTCTGTATCAACTGTGCGTGGTCACTCTGGTGCAAACAGCATGTCTTCGCTCATCAGCCTTGGTGGTATTGGAAATCCTTCTCCTAGAAGGACAATGATTACGATTCCTGACCTGGCTTCTGAAGTCTCGCCTCGTTCTATGCCGCCAATTGAGCCTGAAGTTGTTGCAAACGCAGAGCCGATCACTCAAAGGTCTCCACCAAGCTTCAACCTTCACAACAGCAGCCTGTCTTTTGCGCCGGAGGCTACCAGTGATTCCCCTCGACTCTCCAAGAAGAAGACATTCTTGAAGCTTGATCGCCGCCGAAGTGAGCCTTTGATCTCATTGACAGCATCAGCGGATATTGGAACGTCAACTATTTCTCTGCAAGAGCCAGTCGTCAGCGACGATTCTCAAATCCCTTGTAGAAAGTCCGAAATCCACGACCAGGGCTTGCACAGAGAATCATCGCGAAAGCGTGTGAAGAAGTGGGCAACCTCTATTCTTGGCCGCAAAGCCAAGGACTCAAAGAAGTTCAAGCAGACTTGTGATGCTGCAGAGGGAAGCGAGAGTGGCGAGCAAACTCCTGATCTGGGACCTCAACTCGCCGAACCATTCGGAGAAGAACCCGATCTTGATGCATTGTTCGGTCAGGATCCCTTTACTGATGCTGATGATATCACCAGCCCTTCTATACTCTCGCCACGATCAGAGATCTCGGATTCGTTCTTCCCCTTCTTCTCATCTTCATCATCGGGCGGTGAAGACACGAGTCCTGTGATCGATTTGGATGCCGCTCTTGGACCCTACGGCACACCCACCATGAGCTGGGAGCAATCACGTCCTGCTCCAAAGAGGAGACAACTTCACAGCAGTCGCTTGGCCAGAGATTTCGTTGGACCAGGTATGCACTACCATCGTAGAACGGAAAGTGCCCCTGCTCTGGTCCCCTTCGAGTTTGCTGGTAGAGCCAGTTCTCCAGCACAATCACCAATGGATGACGTGTTCGAGGAAGAGGAAGATGAGTCTGCTGTTGACGGCGTCAAGGATCTCAGCATCTGCGAGACTTCGAGCCAGGCGGATGAGGAACTTGGCACCGGAATCCAAGTAGTCGACGCTGCCAATGAGCAGCTTGAACACAATTTCGATTGGAGCTTCGACGACGGTCTGGGAATTGAATCTCAAGGCTCTTTGAGGGGTGCTCAATCTCACGATTACATCCAACACATGCCTACTCCGCCACGCACATCAGTCGTTGAGGACACTATCATTGAGGAAGCCACGTCTGGAATTGCGGCAGACTATGAAGAGCCTCGTACCTCGTCTGTTACAAAGTCCAGCGATTCTAGCGGAGCCCGCACCATCTCGGCGGAGGTTACAGGTCTTGGTCTCCCTCAGTCACAAACCGTTCCCCTCACTCCTACATCCAATGTCGCATCGACATTCTCATCTCCGGATCTTGCACGCAATCAAGGTTCATTTGATGCACTACGTCTTGGTACATCGGCTTCTTCCATTGGCGACGCCCGCACCATGAGCTCCTTTACCACTGCAGAGCCAACACCCGAGCTGTACATGTCGACTGACGACGTTCCTTCTTTGACGAGCAGCCGTTCCACTATGATCAGCACCATGTATCAGACCAGTCCCCGTCGCGAGACCATGGAGCGACCTGTATCGGTAGCATGCGGCAAAGGTCAGGCAGATGTACAGGCCTCTGAGCGCCGTCGCAAACGTTCAAGCATTCAAAGCTTGAGCATGCTTCTGGGCGGTTCCTTTGGCGAGAGCAGGCATAGTTTGAGGACAGAACAACGTCCGCAGACAGCCATTGCGCCTTCAGTACACGACGAGAGCAAGAGGAAGAAGGAGCATCGCTTGAGTAAGCTAATGTTCTGGAGATCCAAAAGCGACTCTCGTAGTAACCCATTCCAGTCAAAGTGAAAAACTTTGACTGGTATTTGGGCACGATTTTCTTTTTCTTTTTTCCTTCTACATCGCCCTTTTCCTTCGTTTCTACTCGCATGTTGCAGGAGCCGTCTTGGCGTCCATGTTATGGTCGATGGTGCATGAGATTTTCAAAACGTCATGCGGCGCAACTACTAGGTGTACCTTGCTTTTCTTCTGGGGTTTTTATTTTCGGAGTGTCATTAGGTTGGCTGAACATTCGGATGGCTGGGATGATTTTCTATCATGGCTGTGCAAGGCAGAGTGGTGGAGCAAATGGGAGGGAGAGCGCGCACAAGCGAAATTAGAGATTAGCATAGAACGAGAATGCCAATGACAGGCTTTCACGCCGAGCACAAAAAGACGCGCACCACTGTCGGAGAAGTTGCAGGTCAACATAGCGGGAAGTGACGATCGTGTCCGAGGATTGCTGATCACACTGTAAGGCGGTGGCGTTTCAGAGCAGGCGGGAGCGCAATTTGAATTTAGAATGCTCCCCTGGAGAATACGGGGAGCACGTTGAGGCGAGTGACGGAGACCCCCACCTTGTACGATGTGGAAAGTGGCAGAGACTTGACGATTTGGTATCAGTAAACAAGTTCATTGCCGGACGATTTGGTATCAGAAGCAGGCGCATTCTTCTCGAGTTGTCTTCGTGGTAATGCAGGGATGTTCCAAGAAACATCCAAGGCTGCTTAAACTTGCTTGCCTGGTCAAGACTCGAGCGGACGATCAAACAGGAACACTCAACGAGGTCTTGGTAGGGGCTTCCGAGATGGGCTTGCTTGGCCGCGGATCGATGGACAACAGCGGCTGAGGCTTGACCCGTGCTTCTTGTCACTTTTGAATTGCTGGGCCAAACAAAACCCACTCATCATCCCCTGCCTGCCTTCGTCCCATCATCTTTCCTGCCACTCTCGTTGTGCAGTCTGCCTTTACTCGACTTTTTAATACTCGACTTCTTTCACCAGTTTCCCGTCACTCGTTTACCGGGAGCTTTTTTCTTGTCTCATTAGACCTTTGATTCGACATTTTCTTTGGATACATATTCGGATTCTCATATTTGACCATGAAGGCTTCAATCGCTGCCGCATCCGTCGCCTTGAGCGCAACTCTGGCTGCCGCCACCCCTACTCTTCAGGCTAGAGCATCTGGCACTTCTTCGACCAGCCTTCCTACCGTCACAGTCAAGGGCAACGCTTTCTTCGCTGGCAACAACCGTTTCTACATCCGTGGTGTTGACTACCAGCCCGGTGGCTCCTCGGACGCCAAAGATCCCCTTGCCGACGAGGCTGGCTGCATGAGAGACATCAAGTACTTCAAGCAGCTCGGCATCAACACCATCCGTGTCTACACTGTCGACAACTCTGTCAACCACGACACCTGCATGAACGCCCTTGCCGACGCTGGCATCTACGTTGCTCTCGATGTCAACACTCCCTTGTACTCGCTCAGACGTGACAAGCCCGCCATCTCATACAACGCTGTCTACCTGCAGAGTCTGTTCGCTACCGTCGATGCCTTTGCCAACTACACAAACACCCTCCTCTTCTTCTCTGGTAACGAGGTCATCAACGACGACACCACCACCAACTGCGCCCCCTACATCAAGGCCGTCACTCGTGATCTCAAGCAGTACCGCAACAACAGAGGCTACCGCGCCATTCCCATCGGTTACTCCGCTGCTGATGTCAGCGACAACCGTTACGAGACTGCCCAGTACATGAACTGCGGTACCGATGACCAGCGCAGCGACTTCTTCGCCTTCAACGACTACTCGTGGTGCGACCCCTCATCTTTCACTATTTCTGGTTGGGACCAGAAGGTTCAGACCTACAACAACTACAGTCTCCCCCTCTTCCTTTCCGAGTACGGCTGCAACAAGGGTACCCGTAAGTTCGAGGAGGTTTCGGCTCTGTACAACTCTGAGATGACTGGCGTCTACTCTGGTGGTCTCGTGTACGAGTACTCTGAGGAGGGCAGCGACTACGGTCTCGTCCAGATCTCTGGTGACAGCGTTACCCCCAACGACGACTTCACCTACCTCCAGGCTGCTTTCTCTAACAACACTGCTCCTTCTGGTGACGGTGGTTACAAGTCCAGCGGCACTGCCTCGACCTGCCCTCCCGCCAGTGACACCTGGGACACTGGTGACTTCACCGGTGAGGATCTTCCCGCCATCCCCAGTGACGCTACTAAGTACATGACTTCTGGTGCTGGTAAGGGTCCCGGTCTTTCTGGTGGTGGTTCTCAGGACGCTGGCTCCGACACCGTTAGCACTGCCTCTGCTGGAAGCGGTTCCGCTACCCGCACTGCCTCTGGCGCTTCTTCCACCGGCACTGGCAGCGCAAGCTCTTCTTCCACTGCTACCGGTGCCGCCTCGCGCGTTAGCATGGGAGAGCTCTCCTTTGCTCCTCTGGTCATGACCGGACTCGTCGCCCTCTCCACCCTCTTGGGCGCCACTCTTCTCTAAGCAAGTCTCTTCTTTTGTTTGTACCCTTTTTTTCCTTTCGTTCTCCTTACATATGCATCACCCCGGTGTTTTGGGCTGCCATGCGTCTTTTTTTTTGTTTTAGAACAACCTCTCTTAAGAGCGCTGGTCAGTCAGCAAGACTCCAGAGTCTAGAAATTGTGTATTGTTGGAGCTGTTTCTCGTACATACGTTTGATAGACAAAAATCCTTCTTCTAAAGTAACTACTTAGTGCCTGTGTGCCTTTTGTGGCGCATGTGTATGTCGGTGTTCGTTTTAATGGTCATGTTGCTGTCGTTCTGATCAATTCCTCCCACTTCTATCAGATGTAGCTTGTACGACCCTGACCAACACAGTCAACCCTCGACGACCAGCTCATGTACTTCTGATGTGCCTTGATCATAGTTGCTACTATCACTAGCGGTGTACTAGCAAGTATTCACTTCATCTGATTGTGTGTTCATGTAGTGTGGTCGTCGTGACTCGATCAAGTATATCCACGCCTTTTCAGTCCAACCTCGTCGTTTCGAGCAGCTCACGGGTTGGATATGTGCACTCGGTCATTTGCTCTTGCACAACTGGATAGTAAGTCTCAAGTGAAGGCACTACACTTCTCAAGATCATATGCCAGAGGCCGTCCCCCTTTGACCCCGGAAGAACTCGAGAAGCGCAAGAAGGAGAGGATCAAAAAGGCGAATGGGCGTCGTCGAAAATGTGGAACAGATCCGGAGTTCCGCGCAAGAATATTGCAGCAATCTAAACAAAAGTATGCG
>ERZ794946.303-NODE-303-length-20958-cov-4.033105_pt1 | contig 20958 bp, 25 predicted proteins | sample MGYA00433072_ERZ794946 | MGnify/ENA primary metagenome ERZ794946 (study PRJEB30137, sample SAMN04331413) | food metagenome | isolation source: Y3 must sample point D1 replicate A | place: Australia: South Australia | collected 2014 ...
TGACCGTGTCGAACTAGCGCCGATGGATGTACAATATCAACTCACTCGGCAAAGGTTTTGCACGTACACGCAAGAAGACAAAATTAAACAACAAAAAAAACACATTCTTATAAAATCGTAAATGGAGATGTGCAAAACTATACATTACTAAACGACCTCTGTTTCGTGTCTCTATCTTCCCCCCTTGTCACAAGACAAATCTTTCTATTGCTTATAACAGTATTTGTCGAAACAGGCGGTGCAAGCCTGAGGCAAAGCAGAGCCAGTTTTCTTCATAACCGCACATCCCAAACAAGTCGCCCACCCATCCTCTCCATTCTGCGTAGCGATGGCATTTCCATTCGCGATGATACCAGCCGTCTGTTCCTCAGAAGTCTGTATAATCACAGTATCGATATTGGAAGCATATGTGTAATTGTTATTCGGCAGATACACAACCGTCGCTGTTTCCGCAGTGTCGCAGCCGAAGAAAACGGCATGTTTGTTCAACCCTTGAGCGACAAAAGAGTCCAAAGAGGGGATAAAAGGCATACGGGATAGGCCTTGGAGTTGCGCTTGTTGGTATGCGGTTACGATGGCTGTGCCGGAGGGGAAATCATCGGCGGTGTCGGCGCCATTGTCGGCGGCGATGATGACATCGACGTTTCTTTCCGGTTGGATGAGTGGCCAGAATGGCATTGCGGAATTGCCTTCTCCGCCGTCTACGATCTGGATCTCCGTTTGAGCATTCGTGAGCGTGGAGGCAGGGTACTTGTAGAAAGGGTTAGGGTAGGGAGCGTATAGATCTCTGGTGACCGGGCTGTGGGCGTTGAGGATGATGGCTTGGAGGGTTTGAGCGAGTGATTGTGTGTTGTTTTTTGCGGGGAGGGCGGTGCAGTAGTTGTTGAAGAGGGCGGAGGAGGTGCCTGCTACGTAACCGATGTTGTCGTAGTTTTTGATGCATTTGCCTGATACGGTGGGGGCTCCGTTTGTGAGTCTGGACCCGAGGTAGGCGGTTTGGGTGAATGCGTTCACATCGGAATCCCAAGAGCCGAACTCGTGGGGAGTCTGTAGGATACGGAGTTAGAGGGTCGTTTGGATAGTTCACCATAGAAGAAATCTTACGAATTCGTATTGTGTTCCGTTTTCACGAGGAATGCATTCTCCTTCAAAGGTGTTCACACCTCTGGCGGTGATGATGGGGTAAGGAACAGCGTGATTGGTGAAGTTGGAAGATGAAGCCACGCTGGAAAAGGTCTTGGAGACGGCACCATCGGTCAGAATATCTTGAGAGTTGGTGCTTAGCAGCTGGTAGGAGAGCAGTCTGCCGTAAACGTCGATAAGAGTGGGCTGGAAGCCAGCCTTGGCCTTGTCTACGATATCTTTGACCTAGATTGATTGTTAGGCGAAAACCAAAGGCTCAATAAAGACATGAATGCAACATACAATCTCAGCATATGCAACGGCGGAAAGAAGACGTGCTGGAACGAGAAGCGAATCGGCAAAAGATTCAGACCACAGGTTGTCTCTCAAATAAGAGACGGTGGGCCAGTTCAGTCCAGTCCAAGATGTGCTGAACCATGCACCACCGGAAAGAGACGTCTCGTAAGTCATGGCCTGATAAAGACCACTGGTAGATAGAGAAGAGTCACGAGAATCCAGACCTTGAATAAGACCGGCACCAGAAAGCAGAGCACGGTAACCACCTCCACTCAGGACCAAACCGACAGTAGGGAGGTCAGTAGTAGCGAAAGAAGAGTCGGTCTTCTGCAACCAAGCAGCAAGAGCGGCATCAGCTTTGGGTTTGCGGGCTGCGATGTATGCAGCTTCCGACGAGCCGAGACCATTGGCAGTACGGACAAGAGGAGTGCTGGGGCAGCTTGCGGAGACTGGAGCATAGGGAGTGGAAGCTCTAGGTTCAATGGCAGCAGCAGAGACCTGGCTAGCGAAACCCAGCAGGGAGAGCTGCAGAATTGCAGCGTAAGGAGCCATAACGATAAACAGGAAGAGATGTAGGAAGGGACTGGAGAAGACAAGAGACGAGAGAGCGAGGACCTACATTACATACTACCGGACGATGGTTCATATATTTACCTCAAGGGCAGGGCATGGCAAGCACAGACAAGGAATGTAGAGAGGGTTCCGGTAGGTGGTGCGTAAGCGAGCACCTGTCGGCAGTCTTCGAGAAGAACGGTAGAACCAAATAAGATGATATCCAGCGGACGGGAGTTCTTATCCGGCGCATGCCAAGCACGAGCATATATTATTGTACTGCTCCAATTCTCTCAACTACAGCTGTAGAAAGACATAGAGTTTCTCCATGAAATGGAAAGTATCGGATGAGAGCCAATCTTGTCACTCTTTTGGAAGATACTGTTCACGTGTTCAAGATCTTCACATGTTTCTTACGGCCGGAGTCTTGACGGTCCGATGTTGAAGTGGCATTTGCTGGATAAGAAGTCCTCGTAGATTTAGTGTCATATGGTGAACAGACCTGCTCGGTTATGTAGATCCAACGGGCGTGTGCAGAAGTGCGAAATCGATAAATGGGATTCCAGAGAATACATCGGTCGCGTAAGTTGAAGCGGTAGGTCAGGACCAGTAAGAACAGGCCGGCAAGAGGGAATGAGATTAGATGTGGGAGCACGGTCGAGGATAAGGATAAAATATAGTGAAATCTGGACCTCGGTGTTAATGTGAAGGAACCAAAGTTTGAGACATTAATCGCGTGGGACGGGTAAACCGGGATGCCGGCAACGTCGACCTTGAGTGTAAACGACCTTCCAGATGGTGATTGAAGAGATGATGGATAGAAAAAGGCATGTCAAGAGCGAAGTAAGAGCTGACAGAGGTCGATAAGTAGTTGTCCAAGATCAAGCGACTTCCAAGACACAGTGAAACAGGCAGGCATGATCAGCAAGGTTGTTGGCGGCGGGCCGGAATATTTAAATAGGCATACGAACCCCACGTCTAGCGTCGTCGGCAGGTTGGACAAGAATTACAAGATTGAGGAAGAGCACTTTTGAACATGACGGATCGCGCGAGTGAAGGAGGACGGGAGTTGGACCTGGAAAAGGAGTTGTCGTGCTCTGTGAGTTTTACGACCATGTGTCGGCACATGTGGTCACTGGTCAGAGACTAACGGTGGCTCCAGATCTGCACCGACGTACTCTACCGGCCTCTGACGTTGCTCGACTGCTTGCATACCTTTTGCGGAAGCTGCTTGAAAGAATGGTTTGCGTGGCAGTCTTCTTCGAGAGGGCACATTTACTCTTGCCCAGCATGCCGAGCTGCTGTGCGCGATACACGACCGAATGCGACCCTCACCACCCTGCTCGAAATGTTCCTGCACGCCCACCCTGATAAAGGCAAGACGGCCCAGGAAAAGCTGGACATGGACAAGACATACAAGCCTGGAGACAATGTGATACCACCTGTAGACCTCGGTCAGGTATCAGATGAGGACGATGAAGAGGATCAACAGATGCTGGCCCAGGCCCGTGAGCTGAGCCTGGACGACGTCGGTCTTGGTACTCGCTCTACCCAGCGTCCTCGCCAGACGCATACTCGCCCTATAAACCGACATGCCGAGTCACCACGGTCAAGCCAGACCGACGGCTTGTCACATCAGTCCAGTATACGCTCGTTACTCAGTCAGTCGGACGTCGACCTGGGCGACATGGAAGATGAAATCATGCGTCACATCATCGACCATGGTCTCCTGGACGGAATGGATCTCAACAATCTGACTCCGGACCAGGAAGACGCCATCACAGACTCCATCGCCCAAGCCTACCGCTCTCGACGTCGTCAAGACCGTCGCGATCGTGATCGTGATCGTATTCGTGACCGTGACCGTGACCGTGAACCTTCTGCTGCTCACCATTCTCCGCTTTCCTCAACTCATAGACACTCTCCATCGACCTCTACCCACCGTCGAACCACATCGACTACCACAACTCGCAATCCTCACCTTCTGCCTTCTGCACAGACTCATCCTTCATCAGCAAGACGTCGCGCTGCCTCGGCCAATCTCACGCCCCGACTCAACACCGCTTCTGATCGCCATCAACGCCTAAATCCTGACTCCTCCTCACGTCCTTCGAACCACAGCTCTCCCGCATTGCCGTTACCGACTCGAGAAGAACCATCATCAGGCATCCCTTCTCCATCAATCACTTGCTCGAGATGTGAGAAGCCTGATATACAACACTCGCTACACTATAATTGCGACAAGTGCTTGGAAGGTAGCTTCAACCTATGTCTTGAATGCTATCATGCAGGAAAAGGCTGTCTCAACTGGTATGGCTTTGGCCGCACTGCTTTCGTTCGCTATCGACCTCAAGCTGCTCCAGGCTCCGACCATGTGCATCTGGACCCTCCTCACGTTTTGTCGGCCAGAAAACACGTCCAAAGCACTGCGATTCTGGAGCAAGGCTTGTTCTGTGACGGCTGTCAAGCGTTCGCCAATGCGTGCTATTGGCATTGCAACACATGCAACGACGGTGCTTGGGGCTTCTGCAATGCCTGTGTTCAGCAAGGCAAGCACTGTACTCATCCGCTAGCCTCAGTCGCTCATGTATCCCAAGCACCATCCTCTTCTCATCGCCACTCACCCTCAGACCTATACCCACCACCCCTGACATCCGCCACCTCTGCTTTCCACTTCGCCGTACCCTCCTCAGCCACATCCATTCTCCCCCACGTCCCCAATCCATCCTCATACACCTCAGTAACCCTATCATCCTATTGCGACATCTGTCACTACTCCATTCCACTCTCACACTCACGCTTTCACTGCAACACGTGCAACAAAGGAAACTACGACATTTGCACATCTTGCTACCATTCCCTCTGCAATACTGGGAAGATCTCCCGCGACAATGGACCATCAGGATGGAGGAGATGCTTGAAATCTCATCGTATGACCGTTATCGGCCATGAAGATAGAGAAGGCGGATCCCGTCGCCTCATCGTCCGCGATCTCGTCGGCGGCTGGGCCTTGAAGGAAGATCTCCCTACCCAATCCACCACTTCTACAACCACAACCAACCAATGGCGTTGGAAGGAAAACGATGGAACTTCCGTCGCTGTTTCTTCTGCGTCCACTCATCCCTCTAAACATCCCTCTTCTTCTCAACACTTCCCTCCAGATGGTGGAATAGGCTTCCGCGCCCAAGCCCTATGGTCATATATCCCTGGAATTGAAGCTACAGATGAATTGAGTTTTCCCAAACATGCGATCATCTCAGAAGTGGAAGATATCAATGGAGATTGGTACTGGGGTGTTTATTGTGGGAGAAAGGGACTGTTCCCGGGGAATTACGTTAGGGTTGTTTAGGTTGCTGGAGATATATCTGCTAGTAACTGGCAAACGTGCTGGAAGATGTGGAGCTAGTGAAGGTTTGGAGTCAGCGGGGTCTTATGGTATAGACCTCATTTTGGGGATAGAGTGGGCAGCTTCCCCGGAATTAGTTGATATGCAAGATGGTCGTTGCAGAACTTGGAGTGCAGAATTTGGAGAAGTGGCAGTCGCAGTGGCAGTTTTACCGGAAGTCCTGGAATCTGGAGCCGTACGGTTGGTTGCGATGGGATGCCAGGAGAAGCAGATGCAATGCAAGATGGACGATGCAACGATGAATGAATCCCTCATCAAGACCACATGATCTTTTCCGCTCTCAATTTCTTCCACCTTCTCTGCATACTGCATATGCACGATCCCCCCGTGCCCGATATTTCTCCATCGCAATTGCACATGCAATGCACATGCAGATGCATATATAACGATCATTAACTTCCACCCAGCATTTCCAGCATCTACCATCAATAGTTCTGTTTCCTATCACAATTGCATGTGACAAGCAACGAAAACCCGTTACAAACTTTATCATTACTTCCAGAAGTTCGTGGGAGTTCGAAGATTCTGAGGTTTCTGGTCAACGTTTTTGTGGTCTCAGGTTCAAGACCGTTAGATGTATTGTCCAACGGTCCAGCTGGTCTGAATCCTCGCCAATCAGCAACATGAGGATTTTCCTGGGACAAACTACCGTTCAGAAAGGTACTATATTGTCTTTTTGCCATTTCGCACCTTGCTGTTCCCCTTGTGCCTGAATTTAACTGGCTTTTACTGTTTCACGACTGTTTCTAGATATCCCGCAGCGAAGTTTTGTCTCTCGCGGGAGAGAGAACGTATATGCCATGCCCAGTTCTTTTGCGGTCACCAAGTATGTATGTTCTTTGCCTTTTTACTGCTTGAAGTTTATTGACTCTTGCTATCTACCGATCTTGTGAGACAAAATTTTGTGCTGGCTGTGGCTGTGAAGGTGCTACTTTCGAGTTTTGCGGAAACAGCGATGTCTGCAACACTATGGTCCTGACTCATACATGCCGAGCCGAATCACCTTACTAACCACCCGATACCTTACTAACACCGCTATCCCCTCTTTCGCTTTCCCAGTCCAGAACCAGCAGAATCAACAGCAGAAGTGAAAACAGCATAGCCTTGATATAAGATCCAGAATGGGATCCAGACCCAAAGCGTGTTGAAGAAGAAAAGGTATACCCATCTGATAGTTGCGAAAAGAGGTTAGCTTTTTGGGTGATCGTGAGGAAGGCTGTTGTGGTAGGAAGCAGCAAGGTAGAGAGTGGGGAGTGAAGGTGTAAGGCAAGGTGGATATTGAGGATTTCCATGGAGAGAAGGTGATGGTGGAAAGGTAGGTCGTGCGAGAGATGTGATCGCACAGGATGAGGGGAAAGGATATGGTGTATGCAGATATTGAAGAAAAGATGAAAGACTTACTTGTACATCCAATTCGAAGTAACGAGATTAGGAGACCCACTTAACCATTCAGGAACAAAAGTCATGAATCCTATAAAACATCAGTGAATCAAGTCCCCAAGCACAACCCTGACCCTTCCACACAAGCAAAGCCCACAGCATTTCTCGAGAAAAAGAAAACGAATGACATCAAGAATACTCACCACCATAAAGCTCACCAACAGCAAGCACACACATCCAAAACCACGCCCCACCCCACTTCCCCCTAACCATCTGCACACAACACCAAACCGCCAAAGGCCCCCCCACAAACACCGTCAACAATTCCAAACTCACCACCGTCAAATCAGTACCAGCCCATCTCGCATCAGCCTTGGCATATTCTCTCCAAAGTGCAGAATGCCATGATGACCCGTAGGCAGCGCCATAGTACCTGCCCGGCAGATTCAAGAAATGGACATGAGAAGGTAAAAGGGGGTCTGTGAGGAGGGTGGAGCCGTAGGAGAAGAAGCAGTTGTAGAGGAATGTGCCTTCGAGGATGAAGTGGATTAGAGCGTCAAAGGCGTGCCAGATGAAGAGGAAGCGGGTTTTAGAGGTTGCGTGGAGAGGCAGTGCATAGAGGGAGGTTATGTAGGCTGCGGCGAGGATTGCGAGGGTAGACAGCAATGATAGTACAGTTGTCTGATCAATGACCAGTCCGGTCGGAACTGGAGTTGAAGACATGATCGTGTGATGACGACTCGAGTGTTGCTTGAATTCCAGCACCGAAAGGAGGACTGAACATCTCAAGTCATGTCGTGCACACGCCATGTTGAAGCACGTGCACAAATCATACAGAAGATTGCATGCATTCAAAAGACAGTCACATTGGAGTACGAGGCAAAGCAAATGTTTAAGAGTAATAGAAATGTTGATTTCTGCTGCTGCCTTCAGTCCGCTTCGTGGCCCCTCCTAAGCATTGATTCGTAACAATCCCATCGGAAGAGAAACACGCCCTCCAACCCCATCCAGAATCCAGCATGAACATGATTGCATCCATGCTACGTTCCTTTCGTGATGAGAATACCCAAAAAGCCCATGCTTGCCATCAAAAAGTTACCATCCCTGTTGCCATGATTCCTGAATTAACTATCAACCAGAGTTGAGAGTCGATGCATGCGCCCATATGATGGCATCTGTACATGGATGCACAGCGACCTGCCTCCCAGTTTCCGGCAATGTGTGAGAAAGGAAAAGAAGAACACAAATACAATGAAAAAGGAAATAAAAGAAGAAGAAAGGAAAATGCAAAATGAGAAGAGTAAAAAGGAAAATAGCGAGAACGACTTTTCAAAAAGGTATCGCGCTCGAAAGGAGAAAAAGCAAGCCCAAGTCCACAGTGAGCGGGACACGAGTGTCTGCGGTCACTATTTCAAGAGCCATCTATACACCATGAGCCATCTCATGGAGGATCCGGAACGCCTTGCAAGATGAAATGATCAATGCCGAATCGCTTTGATAGACCAAGGAAAAGTATAATAAGACGAAAAGCCAGATTAGACCTGGGGGTTGCCCAAGTTCGAGTGAGGTTGATCGTAATTTTTGAATTGCAGCGGCTGCGGAGACAGGTGCTGGATCCGAGTGTGCTGTAAGAATGCATCATGCATAAGTTTCAGCCTTTTATCCACGGATGGCTGTCGGAGTGTGCGACTCTGAGAGGTAGCCATCACGAGCATAAGGGTAGTTGTAAGCTCGCGCAACATAGTTGTTGTTGCTGCTGATAGATGCGGGCGAGCCCGAACGAGAGATCAACTTGCTGATATCGTTGCGGCTGGCGAATTTGTCGTTGGCGCCATCGAGGAACGGCGAAAGACTTTGAGGTGGGGTGGGAGTGACAGAACCAGATTGAGGACTGTACTCGTTTGGTGATGCACCGTCGCCAGAGCCATCGGTACTGCTGGGCTTCGATCCGGAACTGGTTTGAGGCGAAGGAGATGATTTGCCCGAGGATCCAGGTGTGAACTGATTTGATAATTAGCACCATGGGGATTAAGCCTTGGTGGAAGTCTTGTTGGAACCTACGTAGCAGAACTTGTTCACGAGGTCTTTATATTGCTGGGAGCCGATTGCGGGTCTGTCGGTGGTAATAGCATCAGGACGCTCCGGAACCACAGGCTTGATTTCGCTGGCGGTCCTGGGTGAGAAGTAGTGTGCATCGGCCTGGGACGAGACTTGGGTGTGAGGGAGGAGTCCACTTTGCTTTCCAAGTTTGTCCTGGGCAGTCGACAAGGCGGCGCTGAGAGATGCTCCGAAGTCGTATCTTCCGCCGAGACCGTTGACAGCCGGTGCAGAGCCAACGCGAGTAAGGTCCACTCTCTTGGAGCGAGGCTTCAGCTTGACCTGAGGTTGGGCGGTAGGGTCACCAGTGATCTTCTCGGGAGAGCCGAAGTGGTAGGTCGAACTCTTGGCGAGCAAGTCTTCGTCAGCGAACAGGCTACGTTCCTGACGTGCTTGGCGTGCCGAAGCTGTGGGAGGTGAATGTCTGCTACGAGGGATGGTGTTGCGACCAGGTCTTGATCCGGAAAGGGATGACAGTGAGCTTGTGGAAGCCGACTTGGCCAACTTCTTGACAAAGTCAATCTGGTAGTTCATGCCGTTGTTGCTGTCCCAGTGTTCCTGGCCTCCAGAGTTGTAGCGCACGCACAGCAACAAGGTCTTGTTCTCCAAGTTTGCTTGGTCGGACAGACGAATGTTGAAGGTGAAACGATCGCATCCGTCGGAAGTCGCTTGCTTGCGGACGTCGGAGTCGTATTCGGCCATGACCTCGGAGGTGGTCTTCCAGTAGTCAAGAGTGAAACGCGCAGCGACATGTTTTTGGAAGGAGATGTTTGCTACGACGACAGTACCAATGAGAGTCTTGGTGTCGGCAGAGAGGTATACCTTCTCGACACGAACGGGCAAGTATTTGCGATCGTGAGTCTCCTCGGGGAAGTTGGCAAGCCTAAGGTTCCACTCGACCTTTGTTTGTGAGTCCTTGCCTTCGAAGGGATACTCGGTCTCTTCGTCATAGGTGTCAACGGGGGAGGAGCCGGCGCTGATAGCAGACGGCTTCTCGACCTGCAGGAAGTGTCTGGTTTGGTTGCCGTTGTCGTTGAAGTGGACCGACTTGGAATAGGTGGGTGTTCCGGGCATGCTCGAGTATCGGCGTCTTGAAGACGGCCTGAGAGCAGGCTTGACAAGCTCACCAGACTTCTTCCTTACAAGCGGCGGCTTGACTCGTAGCTCGTCATCGTCGTCGTCGTCCTCGCTCTCTTCCGAAGGTGACTCGGTAACGACTCGCTCCGGAATGATGATGGCTGTCTCAGTCGACGACCTCGAATGCGAGATCTTACGTGCTGTGGCGCTCAATGCAGTCGGTGAGTGGATGGTGGTAGTGGGCTCCGAGAACGAGACACCGTTTCTTGCAGGCGAACCTTCCCGCTTAAGTTCGATTGATCGCACGGCTTGCTCCAGTTCACCCCAGGTATGAGCGAAGTTGCGCCCCCTCGGTGCTTCGGAAGTGTCTTCGCCGTCCGAGTTCTCCGAGGAGTCAGGGGGTGACAAGATGGCACCTGTCGGAATCAACAGATTGTTCACAGGAGAAGGTGATTGGCGGATGCTACCGTTGTTAGAGATGACACCCTCGACATGGCGAACAGTGCTCGAGTCGTCGTCGACTGGTGATTGCGGCAGACCAGCTGACTCTTGTTGGGTGATCGAGGGTCCTCGCCTTTGCTTATTCAAGTAGGTTGTCGATGATACTGAGCGAGGCAATGCTGGTCTCGGCGATGAGGGAGACCGTGTTCCTGGGCTCTCTGCGCTGAATGATGATGAACGGCTGATCACTGGGCTCGTCGTCCTGGACGAGGCAGGTGACTGGTGGGAGGGCGGTGTGTAAGGCATTCCGGTGATGTGATGGAATTGCCAGAGGGGAGGGATCTGTGGATTTCAAAGGCCGGCGAGCATCAGAAGGGCTGCGCAACACTACGGTTGCTTGTCAGTCCCTGCACGTGGTGGGGGAGAAATACACCTTCGGCTGTTCCGAGCGGATACTTACGGATAGATAATCAATGAGGCTGGGTGAAGGTGAGAGTGGAGTAGGTGGGTGAGTAGGGTAGGTTGGTGATTGTATTGCGATATCAGCTAGTGAAAGCCGCACCGTCTCACAGGCAAATAATTCGAGCCTGGTGAGTGAGGAAAGGCACTGCAATTCCTCGAACAAACCGAAAGCGGGAGTCGCGGCTTCTTGGTATGTTCCAACCTAGATGTGCTTCGTCACTGCCCGGCTGGGAGGAATGATGCTGATGCTATGACGATAGATAAAAGGAAAGGCCCGAGACGCAACAACGCAACAAAAGTCGAGCAAACAACAAGATGGTCAAGACACAACCGGGAGGAGTGAAAAATCGATGCGGGAACAGGCAGTGATAAAAAGCAAGGAACCCAAGCCCCAGGACGATTGGGGAAGTGTGGGCAGTTAACTGGTGGTGCGGTTGGTTGAGGGTCGTTGAAGGGTTGAAGCGGGTGCGGGCGCGAATCACAGACGGATGCGGCAGGATTCAAGTGTGGCTTCGAACCCCATGCAAAGACCAGGAACACTGGAACAGGGAGCCGGGACAAGGTTTGACAAGCGAGGATTGGCTCTGGCAGCGTAACAGTGCGTTCCGCCTGCAGCGGGTTGGGGATCGTAGTGAGCAACAACTTGCAGCAGCTCGCTGTTCTGGGCTGGGCGGCGACGGGCGCAACGGCAACAGCGAGACCGTACCAAATCGAGGGGAAGCCCGGACAATACAACAGAAACAAAGGACCGCCCTGGCGCTTTCTCAGGCACAGACAAAGTACTCGACCACATGTTGCCCGCAGGCTTGGTGCTACTGAGGTATCTTGTCTCTGTACCATGCCCCAGCGGTTGCGCCGTCAGGACTAATGCACTCGAGGAATCTTGGAGTCAGGAGATGACTGCCGTAACTATCCGAACAAACACTTGGCTGCCTGCTTTTCGAAGACTTTTTCCCTGCTGTCTTTACGCGACGCCAGAAACATCTTCATCCAGCATCAAAATCCAAACCACTCTTGCCGATGATGTTGATGATTTGTCGATCTCGGCGAGCAAGCCTGCGCGGTCGTGGCCGTTTCCGAACGCTCATCACGTCTCCTGTGGTATGGATGGCGGAAGAACTAGCCGTAAGTGCTCAAGTGCTGTGGCTAGTGACAGGCTGCGTCCGTGCTTCCGTGGACACAAGCGCTGCCTGTGTCGTTGTCATGTTGTCTCCGTTACGATGCTGACTCCTACATGCCTACTAACATGTCGTCTTGTTACATATCTGCTGACGGTGACACCACCTTTGGACAGCAACTCATTTCTCGGCTTCGTTGCGAATTACCACGGCCGCCGACTATTCATGATTACAACGACGTCTCTTATCTCTGGCACAAATATGGTTCCTCTGGAGAACCAGGCGTTTCGCTCTTCCGGGGACCGGACTGACTTTCTCCAGATCGTCCCCAAACGTCCACATTCCTCAATTGATTTTTTGACTCTTGACTAAGCTCGGACCGGCACATCAGTCAAGACTGGCGACTGCTTGAGGCGCGTCTGAACCAGTCAGCGAAAACCGGCGTGCTTCTCCTTCACGCCCACACATCTCCGCTGTGCCCAAGAAAGGATATTCTCACCTCTGCAGGAGCATGCCAATAATCTTGTATTGGCGTCTTGTCGTAGCAGGCAACCCAAACGAAGCCATATGGATTGTGTGAAGAGGTGAGAGTACGTGTGCTTCGATACGATGCGCATTGACTGTATCAGCGATCGCATCTTGCGAATCGTGATGGTAAAATTCTGCCATGGATATATCACCTTGTTGAGGGTGCAAACTGCAAAGATTGTCGTTTGGTCCACCGCGTCGCGTGCACGATCTCTCTCGTCGGCATCAGTGCGTGGTTTGTCTGTCAGCAATGACGCTGTCGTACTATGGATAGCCTGATGACACCCAGTTTGCTAAAAGGCATTTGCTCGTGGATAGAAAAAAAGGAGGCTCTAAAAACGGCCATCTCCACTCGGCGGCAGAAAGTAGCTGAGTGCAGCGTCATTGCCGTTTCAGCATGTTGAGGGCTTCTTTTCCTCCACCCAGCAGTGACATTCTGTCGCGCCTTGCTGCTGTAGAACAAAAAGATCTACCCGCTTATCCTGCGAGCAATCACAATAAGTATTCTTATACAGAGACCGCTTCCTGGTCGTCTGGATTCCGAGGTCTCGCTACTGCTACTGCGTTGCACTACGATGTGCGGAGTCGTCCAATTCCAGCGGCCATAAAATTTCTCCATACCACACCTCTTTGCAATTACACTGGACGGTTTCCTCCAAGCGCTAGTACTGAGTCAGGTATAGTCCAATAGCTGACGACGAGGCAATGACATATTCCTTGAATCTCTATCCCGAGTTCCCCAGGTCCTTGTGGGATATTATTGTGGCTATGAAGTTAGCGGAGCCGAAATGGCACACAAGATTGTACACAAAAGCGAGTCTATGGCACGGCACACGGCCAAAGCGTAAATGGTTTTGTAAGCAGCAGTCCTATGCAATCGCGATTGATGAAACACGAGGCAGATCAATCGTAAACTTGCCTAGCAATTCTATGATGCTTGATAGTGTGTGGTTGCTGCTAACGAGCCTGACCAGCTTCAGCGAATCTCTTTTCCAACTTTGCCACCGCAAACGCTCTCCGGGCTCCGCTATCAAGCAAGCGCATCTGTCCGATACCGCCTGTCGAGGCACAAGGATCTTGTCAAAGGCTGTTCTGACCGGTCGGTACAACTTACACATATTACTGACAGCGCGCTACCGGCATCAGCTGTGTGCAGCATGTCCTGACGTAAAAACTTTTGGATGTTTGGATTTCGCAGTTTTCAAAAACTCCACACCCTGGGGCCGGCACGAGCACTTGTTTAACAAACACACGGGCCCGGCCGATAGATGAATGGTTGGTCATTACTAGCGCGGCACACACGCGCCAGTCGCGCCTCTGACGTTCAGCAAATCTGGCGGCTGTTCTTTCAACAACTTCCTCCCACACAAGCCACACCAGATGGGATATTCGTCTGGGGTCGAATACGCGTTGGTGAGACGGGGCGTTTCCTCACTCAAAAACCGTGCTCAATCGCAATATCTCAACAACGCTCGCGCTGCACTTTTGGAAATTCAACCCTCTTCCTGCACGAATGGTAATTACCATCATTATTGCTTTCCAAGGTTGTGGTGTGGCATGTCGAGGCTCTGCTGAAGTGCGCCTCCATTATTGTCTGGATTTGGTTAAGCCATTCCTATTGACACAGCAACGATGCACCTCTCTACCATCGGAAATGCATAAACTCATTCTTGAATAGGAACAGCGTTGCGGCTCGTCCTGCGAAAAGTACATGTGTACTCCAGTCTCCGGGGCGGAGACCGTTGACTTGCAGACATGGAGGGGTCTACAATTCCAGATGCACGTCTTTGACATGTATCTCCATCTTCATGGGCTCGAGCCACGAGTGCAGCTGGAGGATTATTCGCCATCAGAAATTGACCCGACAAACCCATCAAGACGGTGCTAGACCACGCCTCCATCACCTTGGCAGCTATCACACCATGTCTCACAGATAAGGAAAAGACACCGAGTGCTCGATGCATACACGTAACGTACGTTCGCGGACTGCACGGCATCGAGTGCAGCAAGACCTTGTCTCGTCCTCTTCAACCTGCGACGGACACTGGATTGCATTTTCGTTCATCTGGGAGCGGGGTGAAGGGCTTGGCTTTCAATCCTTCACAATCTCACTTATCACGACATGCCAGACAGCAGCGGCGACTGGGTGGCGAACTCAAGATATGGGTCCATAAGGCCAACTCAGCACAGCATGATGATGCGCTGGACACGACAGATTTGGAAACATGAGATGTCTTGTCGCACGGACAGATCCCCGCAATCCTCCGCAGGTACTTTAATAGACGTAAGTATTGGACCTTCCGAACTCGGGCAATTCTCCACGGATCTCACTGATATGCTATTCTTGTGCGCATCCTTTCGAATAGGATATACAGCGGCTAAAAGAGTCATGTCATCCGTGGAGAAACAGGCCCGTCTCCGAAACATGTTTGTTGGAGAAAAGCATGGGGTGTGTTCGTTGAAACTTTGCAAATGAAAAGCTTTGGAGCTTGAGCACATCCCACACGCACTCCAGAATCTCAACGTCAAAACCGAAAGGATTCTTGATATCCACATTTCGGCGCTGTTTTCGCACTCACTCTTCGGACCGATTGCAAGCAACGAGTGGAGTGATGAGACGCGGAGACCCCGAAGATGTGGGCAATATGTCTCTGCGCTTTCGTGGAGGTTGAGGAGAAGAAATGAGGAGTTGGAGGAGTCTCCGTCTTTGACACTTCTGGACCCCTTTCTCCTGAGTTTTCGCTTGGAGAAGATACACATATACTTTTTGACCAAAAAGTAAGACCCTGATCAACATGCATCTGGCTTGCTGCTTGCACATGAATGTTCTTGTTTTCCAAAGAGATAGACCACGAGTCCATAAGACTATTTTTGAGTCTTGACCTCACGACTTGAGTTTAAACTCCGTTTCGCATCTGCCACTCTGCCACTACTGACACCAAGCCATGCAAATTCTGAAAAGGGAAGTAGGGCCTTGGGCCTGGCTTATCTCTGTTTGCAAGCCATACCGCGGAGCTGACCTCCTCCAACCACAACTTTCTACAGACATGCTCATGAAACTGATCACCGCAGCGATCATTGTCTCTCGGCAATACACAACGAAATATCACATGCATATTTCGTACTCTCGTTCTGGAACGCGGATTTCACTGTTGAGCAACACACGAGTTACACTCACTTCTGCCTCCCTTCATTGCTCAACACCCCACCTCGAGATGTGCTGCCTGCCCCCGACAGCGGAATCGGGTCTGGGCGCTACAATGGTCGGGTGTAACTTCCTCGGCTTCCCTGACCCGCAGTCGTAGTTTGTTGTTGTACTCCGTACACAAGTATCTTTTTCCTCTCTCAGCACCCAAAACAATCCTTCCCACGCGCGCGGGGGGGACCCTCGGACATTTCTACTCACACCTCCAAGCTGGGGTACATGAACTCGAGTAGGTGTCTGCGCAAAAAGCTTACAAAGCTCATGACAAGGACGGCGGTGAACCATGGGTACTGAATATCATCCTCATGCACGGAACAGCAGAGGTCGAGATTTGGTCCAAACATACTTGCTGCACTTGTCATCTTGAACCTGCTCTACTCATCCCTCACTTGATGTCTCTTCAAGCCTCGTATATCGCTTGCGTGGCCCTCTTTCCCAATAACAAACTCAAGAATCTACAGAAACCCACGATTGCGACACTTTTGCAAAACCCACGTTTGCCAGATACAATAAGAAAAGTATATACCCGTACCTTGCTTGTTGAAACGACAAAGATCTACCTTCTCCTTTTTGAGAAGATCAGCTCGAGTTGTGGCTGAGAAAATGGACCAGCCAGTTGTAGAGTTCAGCGGGATGGCGTTTTTCGGGCCACCAAAGATTGCTCAAAGAGAGTTTTTTCGAAAGAGAGTTTGTCTCGGCAAGAAGGCGTCGCACGCTAGTGGGAGGTCGAGTCCAGCTCTCACCATAATCTTCGTGATGTTCATGCTCAACAGTAGGTGAAGTTCGAGAACTTTTGCTTGGGAGATTTGATGGTGTTTGGTGAGGGTGATCTGAAACGACTGCCTATTTCATGGATGTCGTTTGCTGTAATTAGAGTTATGGTATGGGATGTATCGCCCTGCTTTATTCGCGTTGCCTGATTATGCTCACTCTCCTTGGCTATCCAAATGTGCTTGATTACTGCAACTCTCGCAGTTCTGACCGAAGCAAGTGCATGTAGTGCGTTCAAGTCCCACCAGATGAACATGAAATTTCTGGTGAGGCGACCTCATTTCTATATTGCGTGTGCGTGCATACCTGCATATGCCTTGCATGTCCACGACAGGATTCACAAAGTCGCTTCGTTTAAGAAAAGCCATCAAAGAGGAGCCGAGTGCCGTCTCGCCGTAACCGCCAACCCTTTCCACTCGGATCACCGTTGCAGACTCAATCGATTCTTGAAGCATGCAGGGTAAAGTGTTGTACTCGAACGACAGGATAAGACAGGACCCTCTTTTTTTTGTTCGTTCACCCCCTCAGTTTCTGCTACTTCTCCAGGCCGATGGCAACCGATGTATGCTGCCAAGGTGTATGTGCGTTCCGTTGACGGGCGTGTACGGAGTACACGTACGATCCTTTTCTTCTCCACTGGCGTGATTGGAGTGAGGAGAAAGTATGGGGATATCGAAGGTGCTTCTTCGGTGTTTGTGTAGAAGGATTCCATCATGTCGTGTTTCGTGCCGCATTTGCTCCGGAGCTGTGGAGGTGGAGGGATATCACCTCCCTTCTGAGAAGAAGTGGTAAGATTCTGGAGGAGGGCTCTCTTGCTCCGAAAGACAAGCACGTGATACGGGTTTGCTGCGGTGCTGCCATGTCTGATGTCTGGTTGTGTGTTTCCGGCGCTTCCAGTGATGGGTATGTGAAGCCGGGCTTGAGACCAGTCTGTGTGAGGATGGACTATGCTCCGTGAGTGGTTTGACGCCTTGGAGAACTGTGGATCATCTCTTCCGAGACCGGTGAAGAAATGGATGTGGGATGACCAGGTCGAAAGACATTTGCTGGAAAGCGCTTAGTTGGGTTGAGCGAGTAGATTGTGTTGCCAGCCGCCTTATGAATGTAGGGATCTAAACCGATTGATGAGGTTTTAGGGAGACATCCTCTTCACCGGAGCCTATCGACAATCAATACTGGCGGAGATAGGGCGGCAGAGGGGTCTCATCAGCATTGACCAGCATTGAGGCTCACGATTGTGACATCGTGGTGCACAACACTTCTAACCGTTTAGGCCATGTACAAAGAAAGAGGTCGCGACGCTTGAGCTCTCGAGGTTAACGCGTCCGAGGTCGAAGAACTTGTGCATCTCGACAGTCGTTGGCGAGTACTAGTCAGAATGTCGACTGTAGTTGGTCTCGGTAAGGGGCCATTGCACGTGCGTTCAATCGAGAAGGTGTACTTCAAATCGCTACTGCCGTCCCAGTCGCGTTCGTAGTCGCCGTTTCGTTCTTGCGTTTCTTCGACAGTGGTACTTTGCTGCACGCTAGTGAGCCGAGCTTTCTTTTTATCCACAGCGGATCTGCTCGCGTGTCGCCCTTTCCCCTTCTCCTATTACTAAGTGGTGTCTTCAAATACCACACACCGAGTTTTGCGACGACTAGCGTGGACCGAGGGGTAAGAACTGTGCCATCAGTGACAATTGCGGGACAAGCAGTTGTTGGAACGCACGATCGCCTAACAACCTGAGCTACGTCAAGCAAGCGCGGCGATACTACGAGCTCTGAGGCGAACGAAGTCATCGTTACTTCGAGCATCGTGCCTTCTATCAGCCGTGGATCAACATTCGATGGGTAAGAGAAGCTCGATTCCGTTCAGGTCGTGTCGTGTCGTGTCGTGTCGTGTCGTGTGTGATACAATAACGCCTCCTCGAAAGGCTTCCTCAGACCATTCTGATCCGACCAAACTGATCTTGCACAGGTTTCTCATCACCGAGACATAGGTACCTGTCGTCATCAGGGTCAGCCTCAGGGAGCTCAAATCACAAAAGGCAAGAGAGAAAGAAACGGCGCCATACCCTCTATGATGTCCTCTCGTGATGTTGAAGCCACCGCTATCACCCCAGATGCTTTCCATTTCTTGCCTGTGCTTGCTCATTGGTTTTCCCTCTGCAATCCTCATCTTCTCGAAAAAGACGTACGCCGCATAAAAGACGCAAGAAGTGTTTCCAGTATCAGCACCTTTGTAGCTACGGAATTTGGTCAGCTGGCCCGATTGGATCTGAGATGGCTTTTTCTCGCTATGGTATTGATCGCGTAGGTCGCGGCAGAATTGAGCGGCTGTGACACCAGGTTTGCGAAGATAGGCATTGATCTTTTTGCGGATCTCGTCGCAGCTGTCGTAGACTTCAACCGAATCGTCATCTTCTCCTGTTCACACCATCGTCAGCCAAGCACAGAACACACCACTTTCAGCATCGTAATTACCCTCAAGATGAACAGAACTGATATCAGTGACAGCATCCTTCTTCCCGACCATCGTCGAAGATTTGGCAGAAGCAGCAGAAGCACCAGCCTTCGCGGCAGCAGCAGTCTTTTGCTTCTTGGTAGGAATCTTCAATCCAGCCATCTCTCTCTTTCTGAAAAACTCCCAGGCACTCTGATAAGTATCACACCCCATGCCACCATACTGACCCTTCTCCGCCATGAATCTTCTGTACGCATTTTGAGAGACCCCAATGGCATCGCAGAATTGCCCAATTCTCATCTCGCCTGAATCAAGAAAGCGCTTTATTTTGCCACGGACTACGGTACAAGAGTCCATGACCTGGCCTTCAGACACGTCGAAGTCATCGAGATGGATGGTAGGTGGTGCGTCGGTGGACTTTCGTTTGGAGCCAGCTAGTTGAGCGGGTTGAGCATGGGCTACATGCTCAGCAGTGTTTCCCGTAGGAGCAGTCGAATGAACAAGATATCTATCCATTGTCGAACAACACTCTCTCACTCCTGATGCAAAAGTCCAATCGAAACAGTCGAAAGAACAAGAGGAAGACGCGACTGTTATGTCTAGTGACGCGTGAGGGAGGAAGCAAAAAGGCGGGGTCCCGAGAGCTGTCTTTCGCTGACCAATTGACTTCGCGTGTACATCGATGACCAAACCAAACCAAACCACCTTGACGTCTTCCGAAAACCCACAATCGCACCACTTCCACATCAACTCCATACCGCATCATACACATCACATTACAAAACATCACAATGGCACCATCAAGAGCAGTCCTCCGCAACGCCACCATCACCTTCGCCGCCCTCAGAACCTCTTCCCGCACATCGACCTCACCAGTAACGCGACAATTGCACCATCTCTCCATCGCTCGCCCGATCGCAAACACACGCACAACACTATCCACCCTCTACACAAGACGTTTCAATTCCTCAGAAGCAGCCTCTGCAGCAGCAGCGCCAGAGTCAGCCGCAGTGGAAGCACCAGACTACCTCGACGAAAAAGAACTGCACATTTTCCAAAAACTGAATGCGGAATTGGAGCCGACGAAACTGGAGGTATGTTTTCCTTGTTCACCACACATTAGCTTTGTCCTTCCAATCCCTCGGCTTTTTCCTTGTTAGCTGCGCTTTACTTCTTGTTTCCATCTTCCTCTTTCTGGTTCCAAATTACTGACTGGATATTGTACAGGTCCAAGATGTCAGTGGCGGTTGCGGCAGTATGTACGCTTTGGATATTGTGAGCTCGAAATTCAAGGGCTTGTCCGTCATCAAACAACATAGACTCGTCAATGCCGTGTTGAAGGATGAGATCAAAGGGTGGCACGGTGTGCAGTTGAAGACGAAAGCTCCTTGAGCTTGCAAGAGTGAAAGACAATGTACAGAGGAAGAGCAAAAGAAGAGTGTTGTTCTTGGAAGAAAGATTAGGAGGGAAAGGAACACCCGATAGAGGATCAGACGTGGCAGCTGCGAGGGATGGACATGGCGGAGACGAAATGCTTCATGCTTGGACAATGCCTTTGGAGGAATCGCAGAACTGTCGCAGTGATCAGCGTAGTGGTGACAAGTGGAGAAGAGGACATCAGGTATGTCAAAACTTTCTTGTAAAACCAATTTTGTACAAATATTATAAAAGAAGCAAAACCAAAAGGGTTCAAAAGAAGGAAGGCAGCAATAAAGCCATCCCAACTCCACTCTATGTAAGAAGAGAAGTAACCAAGGAACCAAAAACCCATAGCAGCAATTTTTCGCAACTTCCGCATGCCCTCGACTTTCCGAGGTCGCATCTTCAATGTTTCAATCTTCGCCAATCCTCCAGTCCTCCCTTTCCCTCCCATCTCCAATGTCCTCCCCCATGCCTCAATTTCTAGGCCCAACCACAGTCTTCTGGACCACCCAAATTCTCACTCTCTCCTTCCCTCCTCCCTCTCCCTCTCTAATCATCTCCCCATCGAACAATTCCCTATGATCTTCCAGATCCTCAAGTGCTTGCTTGCGAATTCTATCGGCCTCTTGTCTGTT
>ERZ794946.304-NODE-304-length-20924-cov-4.549379_pt1 | contig 20924 bp, 21 predicted proteins | sample MGYA00433072_ERZ794946 | MGnify/ENA primary metagenome ERZ794946 (study PRJEB30137, sample SAMN04331413) | food metagenome | isolation source: Y3 must sample point D1 replicate A | place: Australia: South Australia | collected 2014 ...
CATTCCTCCTTGTTCTTGATGAAGATGGGTATCTTTCTTGCACCAGGCGACTTCAGAATCTTGGTCAACTGGGTGATGGTTTGCTGGAGGATATGCGGCGGGCAAATATCGATTTTGGTTATGCAGACCATGACAGGCACATTAAGCGCGAGGGCGATACCAAGATGCTCCTTGCTCATGCCTATCAGGCCGTTGTTGGCAGCGACCATGAGTAGGCAGTAATTCGGTTCACTGCTGAGCATGCCAAAGACGGTGGTGCGCAGATATCGTTCGTGTCCAGCTAAGTCAGTGAAGCTGATGACTTTGGCCTGTGGATCGCATTAGCCCCTGAATGACCCTGAATGGTAGAATCATGCATCTCCCATCTATCTCGGCTCCAATAGAGGGGCTGAGGTAGCTGATACGATCTTCTTCACATACCGATCTGTTGCCGATCTCCTCCCATGAAAGCTTGCGACCGGCAGTCGAGGCCATGACGACTTCGCCTTTGCTGTCGAAGCCCATGATCTCCATACCCACCGAGCTCGTCCTTCCACTTTCAATCTCGTGCTTGTGGCGGAACAGGTTGACACGAGCCTTTCCACGGCCGTCGTCGAGACCGCCCTTGACTAGAACGCCGAGCAAAGTGCTCTTGCCAGCATCGACGTTGCCAACGACAGCTATTCGAGTCTCGATGACATGGTCGACCGAGTGTGGCCGCCGCCGGATGATAAGCTTGCCGCTGCACGCCTTGTCCTTGGGGTTCACATCAACCTCGGTGTCACCACCTACATTCTTGGTCATGAGCACACGGTAATCGGCGCCAAGTGACTCGGTGACAGAGTGAAGCCTTGCGAGGGCAAAGTCCCAATCACTTTTGTCAAAAGCCATCGAGTCGCCATTGTCCTCCAGACCAAGGTCGAACATGGCTTCACCATGACCCTCCTCTAGGCGGCCGTTCACAACACCAGTGAGGAGGCTTATACTCTCATCCGAATCATCTGACTTGTCGAGAAAGAGGTGTTTTAGTCGTACATTGGTAGGCTCGTCACTGAGATTGAGCGAATCGAGGATGTCCAGTTCGGCGTGTTCTTCGGTGGTAACGACAGACTGAGTGCCATATGCAGAGTCCTGGTCTTGCGGGTGACGGCGGCGAGCTTGCTGTTTCTGTACATAATCGGCGAAATCACTAAGAGCCTGTTTTCATAGAGCGTTAGAGCTATACGGCATCAAGGTGGCGTGGCGGTGGTGCGCATACCGATTCGCCAGCCCGGCGCTCCTGTGGCGATAGCTTCTGGTACCTGTCCGTCCGTGATGCCATTGTCTCGAGCTATAACAATTGGAAAGTCGAGAAAGAATGATCGAGTGCGACTGTTTGCAGGAAATGGCAGACGAGCCGGGCAAATATCAAGGTGCTTGGAGCTCGACTTCCCCACACAAATCATAGAGTCATAGCCTCACCGTGACCCTGACCGCACTCTCGAAGCGGGCGCAAAGCCGCAACAGGTCACCGCGAGTCCGCGACCGTGTGACTTTCCGAGTCGCTCTCATGTTGCTTGGCCCTTGTTGCCACTTAGCAAAATTTGCTCTATTGCTCTACAGAAATTGCGGGCCAGAGGGGAGCTCAGCATCTAGCTCCTTCCTGTTTACGAATCGTCTCAGCATCCCTTTGTTGATTCTCGGCACGAGAAGTACTTGAGCCTGCCGAACCCTGGTGGCGTCGAGACCATATCCGTCGGGGCACGGAGGGGTCTCCGCGTCTTTGTTTCTGGCCCTTTTTGATTGAGCGCCATAGTCCACTTCTGATCTCTTCATGCTTACTTGCTTGCTCCAACATTCACGCTGGAAGTGATGTCGCCGCCTGTACTGGGAGTCGCGCGTCCGCTTGCGCCTCAGCCTGTCAGGTCTGCTGACGCTGCCGTCCTGCAACCTCTGCAAAACACTTATCCACTCAAGTCTACGAGATCGAGGCGTGGCACCATCAACGCTGCGTGCCGTGAGTGTCGCATCAAGAAATTAAAGGTATCGTCCCTTTCTGATGTTTTCCATCCGGTCGTGACCTGGTGCTGAGTTTCTGGCAGTGCGATGGCACCCGCCCAAGATGTCGACGTTGTCAAGACAAGGGTCACGACGTCTGCGAATATACCGTAAATCCTGGAGAGACTCGGTTTACTGCTCTGAAAAGAAAGAATGCCACTCTGGTTACAGAGTCCGATCGCATGCACAAATTCATCGAGGCACTGCGTTCCGCCTCCCCGGCTCAAGCCCAGAACATGCTCCAGGATCTCCGGACTTGCGATGGCGCCAAAGACCTTCTGTCTACACTGACCCTGTCCCAATCTCAGCCTCATGAGTTGCGTCACCGAGATTCCGACTCGTCTGTTTCTTCCAACAATCCATCTCCTCCTTCCATGACCACCGATACAATTCTGACACCTCACACTTCTCGATCACGGAGTGCAAATTCGGATGGGAAACTGAACCCCTTGCTTTCTCAGCTCTCCTCAAACGGTTTCGAGAATGAATCTCCTTCATCAACCGAAGCAACTTACCAGCCGTTCTCCGACTTCGAAAGACAGTTACCAAGCCGAGGCACTCTGCAGGAATGTATCAATTCCTTCCACAAAGAAGCTGGCAAGTTGTTCCATGTCTTCTCGCTCAACCATATCGAATCGCAATTCTCCGTCATGTATGGTCAAGGAGACAAGCAAGCACAGCGTGTGGCTGCTTGCGAGCTCTCTGCTGTGGGCGCACTCGGCTCGCAATACATCAGGGAGTCTCAGCCTGAAGGTACAGCACAAAAGATGTACAGCGTAGCGAAGCATCTTCTTGAAGATGTCGTCAGTGTAGATGCCACTAGGGCCGCTAAAGTATGTGCGATGCTTGGGTTGTTCAATATCATGAGTAAAGAGAAAGTCGCCATGACTTTTGTGGGTAAGTACTTCTTGAGGCCGTATCGATCATTTTACTCACAACACTCTTCCAGAAATGGGGTTGAATCTTCTATCACGACCACAAATCGCACAAACCTGCCCTCCCAATATGGAACGGAGCGAATGGACGGAGCTTCGAAAAACATGGCGAGTTTTGATTTTTCTCGAAACCTGGCTATCCTCCACTCTCGGCTATGTCTCAGGATTACAAATTTCGAAAGAGCTTCTGAATGTGAAAAATCTTGAGATTGAAGGCGAGTCTGATCTCGAGGAAAAGGTGACGACCGAGATGATCAAAATCGCGGTGATTAAGTTCGATATGCTACGACTCAGCTTATCTTTCAAGGGCCTTAGCGCACTGATGGTCGGAACAATCACCAAGGACTTGCAATACTGGCACCAAAATCTACCGAGTGAGATGCGTCTCTCCGAACTCGACAACAATCCCAAGATATCAGACGAACTACGGAGAACCATCTACTACGTCAATTTCCTCTACTCTGGAGCTCAGATCATGCTCTTACGTCGAGTACTCCAGAGTCTGCACGAACGAAGCAATTTGCTCACTGGCAGCGAGACTGTAGTTGAGGAATTGATTTCGCAGGCAAAGGCCGCTGCCAGAGAGTCCGCTAAACTGTTCGGCCGCCTTTATGTCGAAGGTGGCATTATCCAGAGATGCTGGATCTGCATGTGAGTTCACAAAAGTAAGATTGTCCAAATAATAGTGCTGACATATGTTCAGATTCCAATCATATTCTAGCTGTGTGCTCATCCTTCACCATGTAGCGGAGGTGGTACTTTACGAGCAACACTCACGAGAACAAGGAGCAGATCCGCAAGCTGATTTGGACCTTGCACTTTCTTGCCTTCAAATTCTCAACATCTGTCGCGAAAAAGACATAGCCGCCGGACAATTCTACAGCACACTGATGCCTCTTTACGAGACCCTCACCGCAACGGTAATCGGTCAACCCGTAAGCCAGTCTGCTGTTTACGACGCAGCGCGTACTCTGCACGACTTGATCAGGAAACCTTTCAAGGACTCTGGCAAAGACAGCCCACAATCTCAGTTCTTCTGGAAGGACGAGCAACAGCGTCACAGCCAAGACCCAATGAACAATGATCCGTTCTCTTCCAGCGATATTGCGAACGCTCCTGATCCGTCTTTGTCCTGCGACAGCTGGCAATGCATCGATGGCATTAAAAACGACGGCATGATCCATGATCTGCTGAGTGCCATTCGACCCGGACACTTCCTCCCTGGCTTTGAATCTAGTGCCTGGGGCGACAGCAACCAGGTGTTTTGAATCAGTCCATGGGCTAGACCAAGGGATAACGCTTACGTTATCTAGTCACTCTTGTGTCATTTTCCACACCTCATACGCTCAAACTGCCAGAATTTCTTTTAACATGGTTCTCTGTGGCGCTGATTGGTTTATCGTAGGAGTTCGGTGTTAGAGCCTGTGGGGGGTAGGATCCCATTTGGTTGACGAAGGTCTATGTCATTTGTGTCGAAGGATTGATGGTCATGTAGATTGGTATATACAGTCCCCTGCTACAATGTCAACAATATCATGAAACTTCAGTTCCTTATGAACGTAGCTATGGTCATCCGATGAACAGGACACAATGCTAAAAGAGCAAAATCAGAGATCAAAGATACAGGAGCGAAAGCGATGCAGCCGAAGCAAAAGAAAACGCAAAACATACAGCAGCAGGGATTCCCACGTGGTCACCCACCGTAGTACTAATCTGCCGTTCAACTGCTTATGTATGGCAGAGCGGACGGGATGCCCAGTTTTCAGCTGACTGTGGCCGTATGTGCTAGAATCCCTTTTTCAGTCGGCATATCAACCTACGCTTTGAGAAGGACATCTAGTTGCTTTCCAGGTGGTGGACACGGGCGGATGGCCATCGTTGTGTGCCCTGGTACGGCCACCAGCCACCAAATCAGCAAGTGTTTTATGGCGCGTCGGTAGTCCCTAGCCATGACGAGCTAGGGCTTCTTTTTCAAGGTTCGGTCGTGATGCATGGAAGAAAGCAGGACCAAGGAAAATACAAGCATGCTAAGGCTCGCTAATGTGCTAAGCAACGGTGCGATCAACATCTTGACTGTTGAGAAGAAGTTGGCATGTGCATGTTTGTTTTCGTCCAGCAACGACCTTTGTATGTCCTCCAGCGTCGCACTGCAAGAGCGACTCTCGGCTTGTTGATTCTTTGATTTGCAGTGGTGGAAGGTACAAAGTTAAAGGTCGGACCGACGAAAAGAAGGAGGATGAATCGGAGCCGAAGGCGGGCAAGACGGGTTGGTCGCTGTCGCTTGCGTGTGTCGACATATCAAGATCAACAGAAAATCCACATCCCACTCGATTGAATCGCAACTCGGCCAATAGAAATGTTTCACTGGTCTGGAGTCACGGTACACGGCGACGTGATTCCCGTCAGCGCTTCTCAACAAGGGTAGACGAAAAAGCGGGCCTCGGATTAATGATGAACAATAGTCGGACATTCATCAAAGGGCTGTGCAAAGGAAGCACCAGGTTGTTGTTTCAACTCCTTGGTGCACACACACTTCGTCATCACACCTTGATCTCGCTGCCCTCTGTCGCGTATCCGCACACTCCGACAAACTCGAAGGCTGGCCTGACTGGACTCTCTTTTCGACGCCACCACTACTCGTCTATCTCTCATTTTATTGCGAGGCTGGTACTCTTCCGTTGTCTACCTAAATCTGGTTTCCGCTGTGTACAATCGCCTTCTCAGACTCTTGCATGATCGCAAATTCTCCAACATGAAACCTTTCCATTCGTCATGGCTCGTCAGCACACTCGTTGCAACAGCACAGTTCGGGTCAGCATTGCAGCTTACAGTCTCGGATGCAGACTCGATCAGGTCAACGGCTAGTGTCGTCGCATATGACTTGATGTCGTACTATACCGGAAACCGGACTGGAGATGTTCCCGGAAACTTGCCTTCGCCATACTACTGGTGGGAGGCCGGCGCCATGTTTGGCGAGATGGTCGAATACTGGTACTACACTGGTGACACGACGTACAATGACGAAGTCAAACAGGCTCTGTTGCATCAAGTTGGAGACGACAAGGATTACATGCCGAGAAACCAGTCCAAATCATTGGTATGCATCTTTCGGCATAGCACTTTGCAAGCGTCTGGCTAACACGATTGTGAACAGGGTAATGATGACCAAGTCTTTTGGGCTTTCAGTGCCATGACGGCAGCCGAACTGAAATTCGAAGATCCCGGAGACGGCCAACCGTCGTGGCTGTCACTCGCACAGGCTGTATTCAATGAACAGGCATCAAGATGGGACGATGCAACCTGTGGAGGAGGATTGCGCTGGCAGATTTTCACCTTCAACGCTGGATATGATTACAAAAACGCCGTCTCGAACGGAGGCTTCTTCCAGCTGGCCGCACGTCTCGCACGTTACACACAAAACCAAACATACGTCGACTGGGCAGAAAAGACATGGGAGTGGTATGCGGGAACACCCCTGCTTGAGACAGACAACTGGCAGGTCAACGACGGATCCAGTACGCAGAAGAATTGCTCGGATGCCAGTCAGCTGCAGTGGACCTATAACTACGGTGTCTTCCTTGCTGGGAATGCATATCTCTACAACTACGTAGGTTTTTCTGCGCGACCTGAGAGCGACAAACACTGACTAGTAATACAGACTGGTGATGCAAAGTACATGGATCGCATTGATGGTCTTCTTAACTCTACACTGGAGAGATTCTTCCCTGACAAGATGGGAGGTGTCATGGTTGAGGTTACCTGCGAACCCCTAGGAAACTGCAACAACGACCAACCGGCATTCAAGGCATTCCTTACACGATGGCTCGTACTGACAGCACAACTGGTCCCCGAGGTTTATGACCGTATTTTCGAATACTTGCGCAAGTCGGCAGCTGGTGCAGCAGGACAATGCTCTGGAGGTGAACTTGGAAGACACTGCGGTCGTGAATGGAACTCGACGGTATGGGATGGAACATCGGGAGTCGGTGAACAGATGTCGGCACTCGCAATCATTCAGGCTATGATGCTGGACACTACCGAATTGGCAGCACCCGTGGGAGCAACGACCGGAGGAACGAGTAAAGGTGATCCCAGTGCAGGTACAGGCACTAGTGGGACGACGGGCAGCAATGGCATGCCTGCGGTGAACACAGACAAAATCACTACTGGAGACAAGGCCGGAGCTGGAATCCTGACAGCAGTGGTATTATGTCTCGTTTTGATCACTGGAGGATGTTTGGTTCTTGAGTAAAGTTAATGGATAGGATCTTGTATATATCAGGGATAGGGAATGGCTAGGGAAATGGGTTTGGTAACGGCTGGCTGGCTCCAGGATGGTATGCACAGCGTAGACCGAGTAATCGATGTGTTCGTTTCTTCTGAAAAGTTTGCATTAATCGTCTTCTTCCGCTTGTCGTATCACTCTCTCCAAGATTTCCTACTCAGTTCAATCTCAGAAGCTCTGGAAAATGAAAAACCAATTGTTGGTGACATTGATGGTTCGAATGTCTGTTGGAAGGAAAGGCACGTGATTGGTCGGAGCCACACGTCCGACAGGCGTCGCGAAGTTGGCGGCGTCGAGACCGTCGGAAAGAAGATTATTCGACACAACACAATACACATCAACCATGCCGCCACGACTCAATCTCCTCTCACGGGCATCGCTATGCCGGCCCACAGCACCACACTCGAGCGTAGCCTCGCTGCTGCAACCATTCCTCAAAAGCGCACAACAACCCCAACAGCAAAGAAACGCCTCGATTCTCTCATCGCTTTCGGACAACTCTGGCGCCTACAACAAGAAGATTAGAAGAGGAAGAGGTCCCTCATCGGGCAAGGGAAAGACATCAGGACGTGGTCACAAGGGTCAAAAGGCACACGGAAAGGTCCCGCGCAACTTCAATGGTGGTCAAACACCTGAGGAGGTTGTCCACGGTGTCAGAGGTTTCGAGAACCAGTGAGCCCTCGTCCTGCTACTCGCAGCACATTGAACAGAAGGCTTATACCAGACTTCCAGACACTCGATCGAAATGACTCCGCTCAACATCAACCGCCTCCAAGCATGGATCGACGCAGGCCGTCTGGACCCTAACCAACCCATCACCCTCAGAGAGCTCGCAAAGTCCCGCTGCATCCACGGCATCAAGGACGGTATCAAGCTCCTCGCCCGTAGCTCCGAAAAGCTCACCACCCCCGTCGACATCGTCGTCAGCCGCGCCTCTGCCTCCGCAATCGCCGCCATCGAAGCCGCCGGCGGAAAGGTCACCACTCGCTACTACACCAAGCCCTCCATCTCGCGCGTGCGAAGAGGCGAAACCGACCCCATTTACAGCATCCAGAGCGCTGAACCTACCACACCCCGTCCCGAGTTCAAGTACAGACTTCCCGACCCTGCCAGCAGAAAGGACATCGAATACTACAGAGATCCTGCGCATAGAGGTTACTTGAGCCACATGTTGCAAGAGGGCCAGGGTCCCAGTTTGTTCTTCAAGACTCCTGGGCAGGGTCGTGTCGATCACAAGAAGGTTACTTCCAAGGGTGCCAAATCTGCCATCAAGGGCGAGAACAGGGTTTGGTGATTTGTGTAATGATAAGGAAAAATCAGTGTATCAATATCTTTCTACCTTCTCTTCTCACTGTCGCCTTCTTTCCGTCGGCTTCTCTCTCGTGAGAGGGACACGGCGAACGGGCATAAAAGTCTTGTTTGTCGCGGTTGAACACGAGTTCCGCTTTGTGGTATGGCCATGTGGTTACTCCGCTGCTATTCACGCAACACAAACCTCTGCTATGCTCGTGCGACGTGATGGATTGCGTGCTACCATGCTCTCACACTATGTAAGCGACGGACCATGGTGCTGGTTAGCATGAATCAGCACCCACTCGTACACTGATGGAAGGACGACAGAACAGCAGCGGGATGCAAGCAGCAAGAGCGGAATGGAAAATGCAAGGCACCTTGTCTCTCACGTCAATGCAGCAACAGCAAACAAGATCTCCTCTTGGCTCTCTCTGATCTAGATGCGCACTCATTCTATGTGACGGAATGACATGTCATGTAGAGAAATCTATCTGGCGGTGACACTTGGTAAGCTGCATACTTGGTTGATTCGACAAGGCGCTGAAGAAAATGTAAATGACATGTAGCAAACAGCATCAAAGATATTCTGGCGGTGACATTAATCCCTACGCATCGCATCTAACATACCCCGTTTGTTGTATGCAGCAGACTACTTGCATGCATACGTGGACGTGCACGCTACCCAGAGAGTGCGACGAGCATCAATCACTCTCTTGGTCTTGCAGTGCGCATCCAGCTGGCCATTATCAACTGCTGCATGGTCAAAGTGAGAAAAAAAATGCGAGAGCGGAGAGCAAGCATCGATCGCTTGCGGGAATGTGAGATGGAACATGCGCTTGCATGCATGCATGAATGACTTGAGACTTGCGCTGCTTGCCTATCCCCTAACCATGCCAAAGAGGGACCACGCAGACAAGTCCAGCTGGGCGGACCTGGGCTAGCTGGCTGACGGCGGTGCCCTGAAGGCGAACCACGCTTGCTGTCCCATGTTGAGGTTTAGATGAAAGACAGAGAGAAAAGCGACTTACCATGCGCTTACACACCGCCAGAATTAGTTGGCAGCAGGAGACGGGAGAACAAGAGAAATTCCAGAGCTGCGCCCTACCGTAGCCTTGCTCTGCTTTGCTGACTCTTTCTCGCGACTCGTTGGGTTTTGTCCATGTGTGACCTGTGACTTGAGGACCGGACAAGCTGTAGTGTGGCACGAGCTGGGTAGGTAGATTAGATGTTGGTGGGATATTAGTCGAACCTGCGCGAGGTTGGCTCGCCCAACAGGTGGCTCATCTGACTACAATATCGAAAGAAGATCAGACGAGATGTCGTTGCCGCAAACATGGCTTGGGATGGATGGATCGTGGCAAAGTATTTCGGGTTTGTGGTTTTCGTCTTTCCGTCTCTGTGATACGACGAAAGGATTCTTCTGATATGGCCGAGGATTCCTTTCGAGATTGATTGGAACAAACGTCACGAGACATGGCTACCGCTTTCATTCATGCACACATTTCGCCTACATACTGTACCAGCCAGGTACTTTTCATGTTGATCTAAACGAACGGTTGTTATCGAACTGCACCGCATCGTCTCCCCTGCTTTCTGAATGGATAGGCGACGAAGGACGATGCTTGAGGAATCTGATCAGCCCTCGGCATCGTGATTCGCAAACGAAAAATCGATTAATTCCCTGGTGACCACGTCTTTGCTTGCATCCGTTGTCGAATGGAGAAACATGTGTATCTACACGATCTTGGAACACTATGCGTCATGCCCATCGTCCATCTTATTACTGTTCTGCATCTCCACTACGCCGCATATCGAACCATCAAAGGTTCGTTGCCGAAAGAGAAGAGCAAAAAACGCCTTCTCGCTTGATTGGCTTTTTGGTCGTTTTTGCTTTCTCTTATTCTAATCATCCTCAGCCCTCAATTATCAGGGCCCGTTACCAGAGTCTGGGTCTTTGGGATTTATGACTTTTCTTGTTTAGCACAGTTGAGGATGTTGGTCATGCAGGACAGTAGAGAAGTTCAGACGACTCAAACGTAAACGCCTCATTTCTTCCTTTCCCTTGCGGCTTTGCCCTCGAAGGCTGAAGGCTGAAGGCTGAAAGCATTTTCCAAAAAATCACTTCCCACCCGTTCGCCGGTGCAGTGGCTGCGGTCATGCAGGGTTCGTGGACCGAGGAAAGCGGGAGCGAGGCTGCGACGACGAGCTGCGAAAGAAGAAGCCACGACACAAGACACAAACAAGGTCTGAGTCCGGCGGCGACATGATACGTTGATGAACATACGTGGTCTTGTCCTAATTTGTGGTTCTCGATATAATTTTCCCAAAGCATCGCATTACACATCGGGATGCGCGGCCGGCAACCCAACGAGCCGGGTTACGGGAGCGAGAAGGTAGGCAGAAGGATTGGCATCTTCGCGGAGATTCTTTTGTATTGACAAGGGTGGACGGGCTATGCTTGCTACCGGACCCCGGTTGACACGGTTGGCTTGCATACCTCTGTGACTTCCGCGACGATGCGGTGATGTTGTGTCAATGGTTTTGACTTTGTTCGAGTTCTTGTCAACTAGAAGGTGCCTCGGAGCGAAGATGTGTGTCAAATGCAAGGTTACAAGCAAGGGGTTAGTTTTTGTCTTTGCCCTGCTGCGTTGTTGCCCACGGCCGGCGGCCGCCGCCTAGAGCTGCAACCGTGAAATCAGACGATGAGACATGCGCGGTGGTTTGAGATTCGAAGAAGTGCAAGCTTCCTTCCTTCTCGACGACGCCCGCCCGGCAAACAAAGTTCCCTGCTCCACTCACAGCAGGACCTCTTTCCCGCATTGTCGGTCTATCACCAACAAGGACAAGAAAAATTTGTGGCTGGGCTTCGCTGATCCTACGGTAATCCCGGCCGGTCGACCGACCCTCGTCCAAGTCTACGCATGATGGAGAGTCAGTAGTTTGGGATCTGGTCTATCGATGGCAACATGTCCTTGTGCGCTCAAGATCGTACTCCATCCTGATGCGAATCCGAACAGCTAGCTGGTGACTTGTTTGAAACTCACAGCTCGAAGGCTGGCTGGCTTACGAGGCGCTTGACGCTAAATGAAGAAATCCAAGAAAGTCGTTTTCGTAAAATCCTTTTTGCAACCCTTGTGGACACCACACGCGGTGCAAGATGATCATCTATCAAAGGAAAATCGCCGAATCCACACCTTCGCATACGAACGATGCCAAAGTTTTTTTCTCTAGGCCCCATCTTCAAAGGGACATGTGCGGCACGGAAAGGGGAAGGCAACATAGGCAAGGTGGAGAGAGCAATAATGAGATGCAGGAATGGAACAAGCGTGTCGCTGATGATTAGCTACTAGCCCACATGATCTGATGTGATGCGCAAAAGAAAGTACAGCAAAGCGGTGGACAGCAGAAGCCCAGACAAGAGTACGAACTTCGTCTTGCTCACAAATGCACTAGCGAAGAGCAAAGCCAACGGGCAGCGACAAGCGTTGATTGGTTTTTGTGTTATGGACGACTCGCGGCCGCCCTCGGGAAACAAGGAGAGCATGATTTCAGGATTTTAGGTGGTGACTATTTTGCCTTTTGGGACCTTGCCTGGTGCGCTCCACCACCGCTCCCCGTCAATCCGTCCCGCTGCGCTTGCCCGTGCGTGTCTCTGTTCCCTTGGATTGAATCGTATGGAGTCACAGCTGAAGTTGTTGGACATGGTCAAACGCAGGCGACGGCGGCTATGCGAGAAGCAGCAAGGAAAGAAAAACAGTTGCTATCACGAGGTTGCAAACAAAAAGGATGAGATCGATAGTTGATTTGTTCGACCATTCGCCTGATCCGCATTTTGCTCGGTAACGCTTGCACTTTGATGCACAGCTGTCGCTTCACCTTTTGATGACGAATTTGATGATGAAGAGACCTCCTTGTCTCTGCATCTGATCTTACTTTCCCACCCCAGTTACGAAACAGGAGTCACCAATCGTGCATAATACAACAAGAATAGTCGGAAGCACAGGCTTCCTTTTGCGCACCGCCTCTCGTCAACGTCCAAACCACATTCAGGAAAAGCATGTACGATACACCGATAGGTCATCAAACGACTCGCCGAGATGATGCGAACGCGTTTCGCGAGGGCGTCTATCCAGATCAATCAAAGTTACCCATTTGGAATAGCTCCTCCTGACCCCACACATGTTTCCACACAGCTGCCCGCCCAGGCTGAGAAGCACCTGTGCTTTTCACTAGCCCTTCGGATATACGGTCTCGGGGCTCGCTCATGTTCGTTGCTCATGAATCGCGATATGAAGCTGCCTCGCCTCGTTACTCGATATCAAGCATGGAACGCGAAACGGGCGGCATGGGTAGATGTTATTATCTTTTGATGATGTGGTCCCGCTCCTGGGCTTCGTGGCTTGTTCACATACAAGGACAGTCGTGTCAGCTGCTGTCTCGGACATTCCGCCGATGTGGGTACAGACAGGCATGTTCACAACAACAGTACCTGTACTGCTGATGGTTACTACGCAGATACCTGCTGCAACGATTTCCGGTGCGCCATTCATGAACCAAACATGCGATTCACGTCGGGAGGTGGCGACAATCCAACAATTTGATCAGGGACATACCTTGTTTAGTCCATCCGCCCGTCAAGGCTGATGCGACCACCAGTTGTGACATGCAAACAAGTTCCAACGGCTTTCTGAATGTTAGAGCCTGCTGATCCTGATATTGAAGATCCAGAAGGGAGTCACGCAAGGCGCCTAAAGTTTTGAACATGCCGCGCGTGTGTACGATGCTCTTGCTTGCTTGGTATCAAGGATGCACTCCGGCAAGTCAATGCGATCTCGCAAGCAGCCGTTCAATGCTGCTCGAGCCAGCTGGTATGTGTACTAAGACATGATGAGACGCCCTCGGGCTGGAATACGGACAACGATCAAATGATATTTGACTCATCACCGCTTAACAGGCTTTGTGTATTCCTCTAGAGCAGCATGCTTGGTAAGGCAGATGAGAACGAGGTGTGGTCCCGGGAGATGGATCCAGATTCCTCGCTTGATTGAGAAAGGCAATGATTAGCATCCAAGCCCTGGCGTGTGGTACAGCCAGCGAACGGTTTGGAGGAAAGTAGAATTGCAATATTCGCGGTGCTGTGCTGTGCCATCTGCACCATGCGTGACAAGACAAAGATAGCGTTCGCATGCTTGAAGCACACCAGTACCAGCCAGTGCACCATCTGATAAAGTGAATCGAGGCGACCGCGACTGAGCCACGGCTCGCGGCAGTTACGAATAGGCAAGAGCTGATCTCCTGCTACGGACGAGTGCCACGTCCTCGGCTTTAGGAGACGAATTCCAGAATGAGATGATGTTGCAACTTGGCTGCTTACTCGAGACCTCTTCTCTTTTTCAAATTAGACAAGGTGGGTCATGGTTAGAAGCAAAGGGCGGAAGTCTAACGCCGGCGGTAATAATCATTAGGGTGAGAAACGCCAATTGTCATCGGCATGATGATACCTATTAAATCGTCAAGGCATCAGGACCCAGAGACAAGTGTGCATAGCACGCTGCCGGGCAAGTCGGATATCGTATCGCTTAGTCGCCCAGGCTGTGTGTGGGTCGATGAATATGCAAGACGAAGCGCGGGGAGGGTTTTGAGATACGGACTGGTCCGATTAAATTAGCCCGCCAGCCGGCAGCAGTTTTGGAGTCTTGAGTATAATTTTGCTGGCTGTTGCGGGCGCGCAGGTGGTGGCACCAAGACCGTGTGTGAGACGGACCTGAGCCAGCCAAGCGTCGTGGTCGGTTTGCATCGCCAGTCGCAGCCATCGTTACGTTGGCTTGGGGCCGTGATTCTTCCTTTGCAAGGTTTTTTCTTCTGTCAGAGGACTCTTATTTTTGATTGCTATTTGCCGGCCCTTTTGTGGCTGCCAAGGTTGGCGTACGGTTTGGCGAATCAAAGGCGGTGCAAGTGTGCCCTTGTCTTTGATCATGATGAACGAGATTCTCGAGCCGCACAAGCCGCGGAGGTCATGCACACCCGTGTTCGAGCATATATACGCCGATTGTGTATGGATCGGGAGCGCGAAGGAAGGAAGGTCACTGATAAGTTGTTGCATACATGGTTTTATCCTTGAACTTAAATTTGACGCGTGAGCGGTGGATAAACGTAGGATCTGGCACAACCAATACTTGATTCGGGTGATGGGTGATAATTATCGATGATGGGCTGCGTGCGTTCGTTACGTTGCTTGGTCAGGCCGACATCCGTCGTCGCGCATCGCAGCAGTAGCAGCAGCAGCAGGCAGGAGTCGCAACACGACCAATCGACCGGCATCAACTCCCGCAAGGAGCAGCGGCATGGCAAGGGTGATGATTGACGGTTCATCGTATCACAATTTTCCTCTCTCTTGCGAGGGATTCGTGTTGGTCGGGCCGGGCTTCGTCAGGGAATGATGATGGCAACTGGCAATCTCTCTTGGACCCAGGGGCTACGAGCTACGCAGCGTGTGTGCACATTTGACGAGACACGACGATGATACAGTAGTTAGGTAGAGACGGCCTAATGCGGAATGCCCTGGCCAGCGGAGCGCAGGCAGCCGGAGGGGGGGCAGCTTTGGCTTGATGAATTGCTAGCCAATAATACAGTATCCGCCGGGCTAGCAGTGCTTGGACCGCAGTTGATGTCAACGTTTTGGCCTGACTGACCCTCTTTTTCCCTTTCGCATCTGCGCCTCTTTGCGGTCAAGGTCTTGGGTCCATGTCTGGAACCTACCGACCACTGATTCACACTTCACGCCGGGCAATCCTCATGAACGTTGTGGTTTGCCAGGTCCGCCGGGCTTTCCGCCATGATCATCGGAAGGCTCTTCGTTATTGCTGGCTGCCTGCGTGCATCCGTTATGTACCCTGTGCTGCTGGTGCTTGACGAGGTGGCCTCCACTAAACTCCGCAGTGTCATAGCCATCATGGAATAACGTTTGGTCAGACTTGTCTTCGTCTTGCCAGATCTGCCGTCCGTCGTTGCTGTCATACCTCCTGCCTCTGCCTATTATCCTACATACCTACCCTCACTCACACCAGTCGCTCCTTGCTTGACTGTCCACACCTTCCCCACGAGCCTCGACCGTGCCCTGTTGTCAACTCACGCACCTGGGCTATGCAATAATTTCTGCTCATCAAAGTCCATGACATCTGTCGTCGTCTGCCACTGACACCAATTCACTCTTCTCCGTCACATCTCCCCGTCTGCCTCATGCTGTCCATGTATCCGCCGCCAGGCATTCACTTCCGCAACCCTTTCGTCGACTCCAGGCCCTCGACATCTCAGACCTTTGCCAACTCTCACTACAAGCTCGACCTCGACATCCAATCTCCCTCTGGCTCGGCCAAGGTCTCATTCCCCAGCAAGAAGCCCTTGACGCCGCCGCCGGACATGAACAGTATTGCCTCGCATGTGCAGCCTCAGCACAGCAGCTACTATGGAGAGAGATCTTCTGCCGCTCCTGTCAAGTACGAGCACCGCACCTACGACCAGCCCGCCTACGATCAGAGTCAAAGTCAGAGTCAGAGCCACAGCCAGAACCAGAACCAAAACCAGCTTCACCTCCCCAAGCCTGATGTCAGCGCCGCAAGACCACCGAGTCCAGTCTACCAACCACACCCCGTACACTTCATCGACCCTCCAAACCAGAAGCGGGACTCTCACATGAGCGCCATTGCCCCGTCGCTACAAATCCCACGATCCGTCAACAACAGTCAAGGAAGTATTGCTGAGCTAGCAGCACAGGTGCGTTAATCTTTGTACTCACGTAGTCTCAGCGGATTGCTGACTAAGATCAGATCACATGTCTCTTCTGGTTCGAGAGTTCCAGCACATTAGACCGGGCTGACGACCCTGCAACCACGTACAACGTACAATCACTGGTACCCGAGGCTATCCCTACAACAGGCTTTCGCAAGTGGGTGACAACCATTCTCTCGACCACCCAAGTCACACAAAATGTCATCATCCTCGCCCTCCTGTTTGTCTACCGCCTGAAAAAGCTCAACCCGAGTGTCAAGGGAAAGCCCGGTAGCGAGTACCGTCTCCTGACAGTCGCACTGATGCTCGGCAACAAGTTTTTGGACGATAACACTTACACAAACAAGACATGGGCTGAGGTTTCGGGTATTTCGGTGGCCGAGGTGCACATTATGGAGGTCGAGTTCTTGAGCAACATGAAGTACGCCCTCTTCACGTCAGCAGAAGAATGGGGTCAGTGGCAGAACAGACTTGGCCGCTTTGCCAGCTTCTTCGATCGCGCTTCAAGACCCATGCCTCAGCTGCCTCACACGCTTCCCTCGCCGCCTACTTCAAATTACGCCTCGCCTCCTCATTACGGTGCCACCAACCCCGTCACTCACTCCTTCCCTCAGTACCCGTCCTCGCTCGGCCCGCTTCCTGATCTGACCTCTCAGTTCTCACGAAAGAGAAGCCTTGATACCTACATTGAGCCTCCTGCCAAGCGCATGGCTGCTTACCCTACTCCGGCTCACAACTATACTCCGAGAGTCACTCTGCCAAGCCTCCCTCTCCCCCAGCCGACGTCTCATTCATCCCAGCACTTGCCGCCTCAGCTACCTCAACTGCCTCAGCTGCCTCCACTGAACTACTCGCACCGACCCATGAACCAGGTGACCCAGCCCCCTACTTCGTGGACCCCGGCCACCTCCATTCCCGCTCCCATCTCGCATGCTGGTACCCCTGCCGCTATCACTTCGGTCCCTCAATCTGTTGTTCACTCGAGACATCAGAGTCCCTACCCTTCCTCTGCCGCTGTCTCTCCCACCGATGGACATTACCAACCTGCAGGACAGGCTCACGTCTCTCAACTGTCGCCTTCCTTCTTCCTGGCTCAGCGTAACAGCCCTTATCGACCAGTCCGTGGTGTCTCGACTTTGCTTGTTCCTCCTCCTTCTCGTGCCTTGCAACAGCCTCAGAACGTTCAGCGCGAGCAGATGCATTATCAGCCACTCGGACGTCCACAGGAGCGCCAACAAGGCCGCCTTCCTTACATCGATAGTCAGTGGTTCGAAGGAAATCCTTCTTCCAATCAGTGGTACTCGCAAACCCAGCATCCACAACTCCCGCCCACCTCCTTCTACAACAGAGGCTAGTTGCCTGACCGTTTGTTCGAGATGAACAACCTTCGATTCTTCTGTACCATATTCCACGAGCTGCCCATATATTGCTCTCGTCACCCCCTTTTTCATTATCATTGTCATTGCTTTTATGCATAGCACTGCACCCTCGCATCAACATCCGGAGTTATTGCTTTATCACTGAACTGTATTTGATTCATTCAGATCATATTCTCATGGCTGTTCACAGAAAGCGAGCGATTATGCATTGTCCCCCCTTTACACAGCACAATTGGCGTTTTTACACTTTTTTCTCATGGGCACGATACCACTTTCCTGTTTTAGCTACTCTTACATGTAGCTTTTTTTTCGGCATGCAAGTCCTTGTAGAAAGGGCTTGCCATAGAACGCTATGGCTGTGAAATCAAAACCATCTTGCCAACCCGAATATGATCTCCATTCCACATGTGACTACCAAATTCGTGCTGCGCGACAGAACACATCAAGGCTCACACAATCGAGGAGCCAAGCAGGATCATCCACATGCTGGCGGTCTGTGAGAAGTAGCCGACCAATCGTGCTCTAGAAGCGGCAGGGTCGACCGTGGAAAGTTCGGAGCTCCGCATACACTCAGAGTTGGCCACCACCACCACGATATGAACCTAGCGAGTCCTTCAGCTATCGGTCCAAAACTTTGCGAGTGCGATCTGTCATGTCTGTAGAATGCGACCTGAAAGTCCTAGTACTGCTAGTGCCTTTTCATCCAAGTAATATGCTCCGAGGCCGAGATGCAACAGAATTCTGGATAGCATGCCAGAGAACCGACTATGCTCCGAGGTGCTGTGAGACCCTTCCGAGCATGATCTACGATGGCGAAAGATGGTTGTCACAAACTGCTCGTGTTGAGAGTGGTCGTCTCTTTGAGATATGTTATGCGAGGTGATCTTCCACCAAAACCCCATGCCAGAGTACCGAGCATGCTCCGAGTTGCTATGAATCTCTTCCGAGAACAATTTACAAGGTCGAGAGATGGTTCTCGCAAGCCGTCAGTGTTAGGAGTAGTCGTGTCGCAGACTTACTTGCTGCGTGATAACCCATCACCAAGCCTTCTTATCTGATGCTGGCATGCGAGAGTTATCAGAGGCCCTCTGAATCTCTTCCGAGCACGATCTACAAGGTCGAGAGATGGTTCTCGCAAACCGTCGGTGTTGCGAGTGGTCGTGTCGCAAATGTTACTTGCTACGTGGTGATCCACCACCAAGACTCTCTGTTTAATGCTGACGTCCGATCGTTATCAGAGGCACTGCGAGATCTTGAGAGTATATTCTGCAAGGTAAGAAAAGTGCGGATGGGTAATGCTGGCATCTGACGAACCGATCTCGGATCAACATTGTGGATTAAATCACCATCAACAGCAGGTATCTATTTCGGTCAGTTGGTTGCGACGATTGGAATTTGAAGACTTGTAATACGCTCGAATAAATCATCAAGGCCTGCTCTGCAATCTGCCTGCACTTGCTGTACCGTCAAACAAGATGGTCATGGGTTTGCGTTGCAAGGTGGTCGGACTTTTTGATCGAGCGATATCAGAAAGTCAAAATATGCCGTGACAACATCAAACATGTACCAGGATTTATTAAACTAGGACATACCATACTTGCCGCGTAAAAGGCACAGATAATGGATATACAAGAGAGGAAAAGTTATGTGGGAGGAAGATATATCGTTGATGACCTCAGAAGAGACTGTCAAGGGTACGACCCTGCTCGACACAACTTCCATTGTCACTTTCTGGATTTTGAAAACTTACAGAAGTGAATTCAGTTTACACGCAAGATCACACAAGTGGGACAGAAATGAAAAGAGAGAGCCATTGTGGTCGTCGAGAGAGGCGCTAGCTATGGATGGAGTTGAGGAGCAAAAGCGCTCACATAGCATGTAGAATGGTGCCCATGAGTTGGACAATCAGCTACTATGATTCTGCAAGACCCGCTAGGGCTTCGTCCTTGTTCTATGTCCTTGTAGTGTCATCATAGCTATAGGTCCAGAGGAATTTGACTGGGAACAACAATATCGGCCTTCATTCGAGACCGCAGTCGGCGAGCAATCATGAGGGTGAAAGACTTCAAGATGGATGGTGCTTCGATTATAATCGGCTAAAAGTTAAGCTCGTCGATGTGATTGCTCTTCCAGAGCTTGTCGATGTGTTCGATCCGAGAAATGTGATATGCTCTCAAGTCGTCCATTTGCTTGCGGACCCATGGAATTGCACTGTCAATCTCTGCCCTCACCTCCATCTTCTCCTTCTCTGTTGCGACGAACCTGTTCACCCAGCTGGTACAGATTCCATGATCTACCTGTAGTAGCTTCTCCCTGTCGTCACACAGTTTGTCCAAGGCTCTGATCGAAGCATTGAGGTCGTTCAACCATAGCTTAATGGTCACGCTTCGTACGTTCCACATTCGGTAGTAACTGGTTTCGACACGCTTGGACAGTCGAAAACCTCTGTCTAGAAGACAAATTACCGGTCCTTTGCTGTCGTAGTCGACTGAAACGGCTCCGTAGAAGATTTCGAGGAAATACCTGTGTGCAGGAACTTCGAAGTCGTGTAGACAACGTTTCAGCTCGTAAACTTGCTTTGGAATCCAGCTTGCAAGAAGGTCGTTATACAGGCATCGGTCATGGTAGAAGAGGTCATTGTACCGGAATCGTTCAATAGGAAAGGATAAGTGAGCCATGGCAACACCCACAGCTCTTGTGTGTCTGGCGAGATTTCCCTGTTTCGAGAGTTCTGCGAGAAGGTTCCACAAGCGTACACCGTCAGGTTTCTGTATATCTTGGTCTCTGAGTAGAGTCGCGAAACATTCTCTGCGAACGAGCTTCGAGGTTTGCATTAGGGGCAGGCATTCAAGGAAGACTCTCGCATCGATGTCATGTCGTTCGAAACCGAACTCTGGATATATCTTGTAATGGTTGATGTACAGGCTGGTATCGTTCCACCAGCCATCGTTGATAACCAAGGCAAAGCTGTAGATTGTGTCTCGAACTTCGGATGGTAGAATGTCGAAAACGCCGAGAGGCGAAGGGGGCGCCGTCACGGCCAGTGAATACGGTGTGCTCATGTTGTCGAGATTGGAATCGCGCGCGATAGCCAGTGATCGTGATGACTTGATCGATGCTGCGAGGATGCAAAGATTAGCTGGGTCGATGGAATAGAGGAGGCGCAGACAAGATTTCACCTACCTTGAGCTCGCTTCTTCTTGCGTGATGAGAAGCCGCGCATTGTGA
>ERZ794946.310-NODE-310-length-20649-cov-4.326309_pt1 | contig 20649 bp, 13 predicted proteins | sample MGYA00433072_ERZ794946 | MGnify/ENA primary metagenome ERZ794946 (study PRJEB30137, sample SAMN04331413) | food metagenome | isolation source: Y3 must sample point D1 replicate A | place: Australia: South Australia | collected 2014 ...
TTTGTCCATATGCTACAATGTACCCTGTATCGCCAAGCTCAGGAGGCTAGACATGTTTCCAACCAGAACCCATCTTGGTCCCTCATTGTTTTGACAAAACAAACGACACTCAGCATTCAACCTGTGACAGTTGCTTCGAGAACTTCTTCTCTGCCTGCATTTGTCAACTTGTACTTGGAGATGAAATCATCCCGATTGACTGTCCAAGTCAGTATTGCTCCTCGACCTGCAGCATGCTTCACTCACTGTAACCTCCGGCCATTCGTCTCTTGCCGCTGAAGACGCTTCTTCCATGCAATACTCGCCAGTTATCGAAAACTGTCCGCATCTGTTAGTACCTCTATGTCGCCGAGTACATATACACTTACTCAATGGCATTCCTGGCTCTAGCTGTGTCCAATACTGGTTTTGCGCATCATTTAGGATACCGTTGAACTTTCTGTTTCATCTCAGCATGCCGACTACTCATCGGGCTTCGGATGTCTCTTACCTGGCAGCCTCATACCACTTGTCTATCATGTCGCTTGGCGCTTCAATCGCAGCTCGGTCTGAATTATTCCAACGCACTTGTATCAAGTGTCCCATGATGGGATCATGAGAAAGTACAGGGAAGCATACGTATGGCTGGATACTGACGTCCTCGTTTCCGCTTGCGTGCGCCCAGATGCCGATTGTGCTGAGTATCTTGTATGCCTCCTTGTCTTCGGCGTAAAGCTGTCTCGCTGCTGCAAACCCGTCAACAAGCAGGGACTCACCACCGGATCCACCCGTGTGAGAAAGCATATGGAACATCTGGAGTCCTGCCGGCTCTGAGAAGTATGTAGTGTCTGTATGCGACTCGAGTGCCAGAGATGTGTAAGCGGTATCTTTGCTTGCCATGTTTGATGTGAAATCGTAGAAACCACCTGCGAATGTCAGATTTGTTCCTGCAGTATAAAATTCTTTCACTCTGACCGTAATGAGTTTCGCGGATGGGCCCAATCTTTTCCAACAACTTCTGTGTTGCATCAGGATCAATTGGGCAGTTCTTCACGAATGACAGTCCGTGCACGTTCTTTCAAGTTCAGCTCCCATACGCATCGCTGAGATTGGCATACATACAATCTGACGAGTCCATTCGGCGATACCATCTGCTTCCATGATGTCTTTGTAATCGACTGTTGGTGGAGTGGCTGCGATGGTCTTGTCAAACATGATTTGCCTGAAACGTATCAGCCTCTGCTGGACTCGTCAATCCAACGACTACTTACTCAACAAGGCCTCTTCGCTTCACAGTGGTATGAGTTGGTCTGCCCTTACGGAGCAGCTTTAGCGGGTATTCGCTCTGATGTCCATCTTGCCCTGGTCGGCGATTAGAACTGCAGTATCGTCGAAGGATGCATGTACCCACATCCAATTTGTATAGTCTGTTTGGCTTGAGTCTGAATGTTCAGGCTCGAAGGCTTAACGTTGGGATCAATCTGTCTTTTCATTAGCATATGACACGACGACCAAGAAAGGATAGGAATAGGACCGAGAAAGTATCAAGCTGCCTCTGTCGAGTCACAGGATGCACACACTCGTGACATGGGCACTGGTCTCTGTTGCTAGTAAGTACTTGGAACTATCATCATCTCAAGGTGATTATGACCTTAACCACATGTTCGAGCTAAGCAGTCGTGGTCAGTATTACGTCGATAATGCTTCAAGATCCCAATGCTTACACATATGTGCGTTCTTCACCTTCGGCATTTTCAAAATATAGCCTGTCTCCATCCCAGCGCAGAGATTCACTGTTTGGACGTTCTTTGACCTCGAGATCTGTAAAAGGCGTCTGGTTCGTCAGTCTTGAGCATCGATGCCTGAGTTTTGATCATCAAACTTACGATACGTAGTCTCGTGTCAAGGTAGATACCGTTTCTTTTCAGCGAGATACTTCCAAGATTTTGACCATTCGAGAATCCATGGCTTGGTGTCGTGACATCTGCCTGGGCCAGGATGCGTGCATCGGAGAATGATCGTGCAATTACACGTATGCCGTGCCTGGTTGTGGTGGCTGTGTTAAAGACCTTAAGGCCTCCTGAAGCAACGAGACCGGAGAGTCTGATATTCATAGCCATACGGAGATTCCTACAGAATGTGTTGTGAATGGGTGGTCGAGTCGGCTCAATGGCTGATGGTTGTTCGGCAACTTGAAGCCGAGGAAACCGCTTCGTGTTCTCCAAATTCTCCCCAGCCACAACCCAAAGAATTGCCAACAACTCGTGCTGATTACAACAGTTACCTTGCGATATGTTCAATTAAGAAGTAAAGGGCAAATAAACGTAGTATAGGTAAACTAGAGTAAATAGAAGTAGGTAAACTCGAACTAGGAATTTTATCATTTTGGTCAAATTTTAGGGAATAAACAGTTTGAACAAATCCAAAGAAAAATCGAAAAGAAACAAACTATTGTAGGACTGTAACGAACATCCTTTACTCCCTAGGGTGTGTTAGTGGTTTTATGTAATAAGATACTCCCTAGGGTGTGTTAGTAGCTGTTTATAGTGAGATACCCCCTGGGGTGTGTTAGTAGCTATATATCGATAAGACACTCCCTAAGGTGTATTGATAGCTATACAAATGCACTGAGAAACTTTGCGCGACTTCACCAACATTTTTTGGACTAGTTTCGGTTTTTGTTTGCGCATCTTCCACGCGTTGCAACTCGTAACCCGTTCGCCCACTTGCAAAGCTCCCTTTTCTATGTTGCACCTACCACAGTGTTTTCAACTCTCAAAACAACTCTCTCCCTCCTCTCTCCCGTCTACCTTCTCTCCCCATCTCTTCTTCGCCAACCCTCTTGGTGGCCTGTCTGGTCATCAAGAGGAACGGTCTCGACGCATCGCCTCTGGACACGCGCCCGCTAACGCCTTCAGACGTGGGTGCCTCAACGAAGCACTCTTCGAAGCATAAGGAAGCCCCCCAATTCGGCCTCTCAGGAAGTAATGCCCTGCAGAGGCTTGTTTCCAACCCTCTTATCAATCTCAACTACACCACGCAAAACTTTAGTCCTAAAAGATCTCGAATGATTCAGGAACCTGGACCCATGTGCTGCACTGGACCTGTAGTTCATGTTTTCATCGCGCAAGGATGAAGAGCACTGCCGCAAGACGTGCAATCGCCAACACACAGTACCACTAGCTGTACAGAAAAGGAAGGGACATGTAGTCGGTCGAGCGCCAAGGTATGTTGAACGTTAACCCTGGGAAAGGCTGTGGTAAAAATCGATGGAAAAATGATTCAACCAGAGCCTTTGCGCCTGCTATCGATGGCAGCATAATTAACATGGACAAGCTCGGCAAGATGACAATATACTGAAAGAAGGACGATGGCAGCGAGCAGAGAATTACTCTCCAAGGTGGTATGGCTATGGCTCCAAAGTCAGGAGAAGCAAAGGCAAGAAAAATCGTCTTCGGCGCTGAAGGAATTAACATCCAAGATGGTTCTGGCAACTCGATGACATATGCAGCGGACAAGCGACCTAGCACCAATCTCACATTTCCTGGCAGCGTTCTGCAAGACAAGCTCGAAACGAATGCGCCTGATGCTCAAGCAGTGATCGACTTGTGGAAGCATGAGACCGGCTTACCATTCAACTTTTCCTCTCGATACCGACCGAAGCCGGACTGCATAAACTGTTCCAGGAATAATGCGCTGTGTACTGGTGGCCGACCTTGTACCAGGTGTAGAGAGCGCAATCTTCAGTGCGCCTTTGGTCTTCCTAAACTCACGCCTGTGAATCAATCTTCAATCACCAACCTCTTTCAACCTCAACCCTCATCGCAAGCTATGACCACTTTGCCGGTTCCTTCTCAAAGTACGCAGCTGGGTCCATCGACTACTAAAAAGCCAAAGCTGTTCGGTGCTGCTGCTTCCAAGCAAACCGCTCCCAAGAAGGCATAGTCGTTTTCTCAACAGTCATGATCTACGAGTGTGCAAACCACAGCACTGCATAGCCCGGTTACTCCTTCGGAAAGGCTCAGAAACACGAATATCATTCTTGCACCTTCGCATCCTACCATCGCTCACTCTTCATTTTCTCTTGCTTTTGCTTTCTCCATCACGTTTCGCTCCGAGATACATAGTTTGGACAGATAGCTTTCCCAATGATAAGAACGATATATACTCACATCGTCGTTCATGGCTGATGTGGTCACATTCACGAGGTGGCGCTGGACTTCCCACTCGCCCTGATAGTTTTGTGCCTTTGACCGCGTTAAAACCAATCGATGGCGACTTCCTGGCAGATGAGGTTGTGACACTCCTTTCGGAGCTACCCGTGGTGCATGCTGTCTTGAGACGTTCGCAGAGGTCGCGCCGCCTGGAATTCGCATGAGAAGCATTGTTCTGCGGGAGAACAAGTTGGTGGGGGTGCCTTTGCAGCGTAAATGGAGAGCGGAGTCAGTACCACGCTGTTGGGCATGAACGGTCGGTCTCCCTCTTACATCGCTCCTGGTTCCCAGAACACTCAAAGTGGGTCACACTGTTCGAGTACGTCTTCCGGAAAACAAGACAAGGACAGACCTCGAAGTCCGCCGCCGAGCGAAAGTAAGCCAATGACCATTACTGATTCCAAAGGACACCAAGGATATGGACTGTGCTATGTGCCGTATCATACTGATTGTTTCAGCCTTCGGTCAGTGGAAAGGGTTTCGGCTAAGTTAAAGCGAAAGAAATCGCATCGTGTCGTGAAACCGAAACGAGCGACGAGAGGGCAATAAACTTCGGAGGCTGACAAGCGGAGGAATACGGATTAGAGTCTCAAAGAACAGATGTAAACTTACTTATTGGCCTTCTTCTTATATCAATGATGGCAAGGTGTACACCTTGCACTATATTTCGTGACACTTTGGCGATTGTAGACTCGAGCAGAGCAACAAGGTATGTGCTAAAGTTTCCAGGGTGTTCCTAGTCAGTCACAGAAACTTCTTTTGGTCGATATTCGGAGCCCAGTGGAAGAAAATGCTGTGAGGATGGTAGAAGCGAGAGCAAAAAACAGAGCACGACAACAAACCGCGAGTCCCGATTCTTGTTTAATACTGGCTTATCCAATTCAATATAGTAGACTGGTCGGGTGTATCTACCACATTTGGCCCTGTGGCGCAGTGGTAGCGTGGTAAGACGAGTCCCATTAGCGCACTAGCACAAATATACTAACCCAATCAAGTGAGTTTCCGATGATCACTTTCTCCTGTCACAGGGAGAAATGATGCCATGGTACACTTGAGGTCGTCAGTTCGAGCCTGGCCTGGGTCGCTTGCTTTTGCTCTTCTACACTGGCGTAGTGGTATAAGCAAGGACAATATCTCGCATGTTTCCCCCCTTCCGGCTGCCCAACTTTTAGCCGTCCGATGAGCAATAAGAGGATCCCCGTCGTTGCCGATTGCTTTTTAGCACATCCTCTGGATAGATATAGCCTTTTGCTTCCCCTTGTTTTTGCTGTGTTGTATCACATGAATATAATGTAGCGGCGTTGATTGTTTAGATAAGCACAGAGTTGCAGTAGGCAAACACTTGCAGGACGACTATGTTCGAGTACATAATCTATGTATAGATGCACTATGTACACATTCAGGTAACGAAGAACAAGCAAGATAAAGGCATACAACTGTCCAAACATACCATTATAGCTAGCACTTGACCTTTGGGTCATTAGATGCTATATACTCTTGTGTTACAAGTATATGAGAGAAGCAGATATATGGAAAGTGCCAAACTACGTTTTGAACTCTTTTAGCAGGTGCCAAAACTGACCCGAGTACAGCCGGAGAGGAATTCTTTCATGACTGCAAGCTCTGAGGACAAGCTGAAACCATGCAAAGTGCTTCTAGGTTGCAAAGATCGCGAGCAAAAAGAGTCTAGGGCGATGAGGCCTCGGATTCTCTCTGGATGATGGCTAGCAAGTGTGTCATGAGCAGCGGGTGTTGTAAATGACGTAGCAATCAACAGAGACACCACCAGCCGACGTATATACACCTCCTGGAAAATGAAGGATCCGAACATTGAACGCACTGCGCAAGGAAAGCACATGCGTTATGCGTTCTATGTCCACCCTTTGTGTTGGGACACAGTCATGATGTCGGGAACGGATCGCTTTTCGCTCTCTTCTTGTCGACCAATGTACACCTCAGACTAGAACCTGTCGCTGGAGCAGAAACTGAAGAAGACGACGAATTTAAAACCGGGTTGTTTGAATGGTACCTCTCGGCTCATGACCTGGTAGGACTCGAAGGTCGGAGAAAATTCCTAAGATACGGAATTTCAAAAAAAGGATGTAGTATGTTCAGTGTATGCAAACGGCATGATTGTTCTGCTGGTCAAACTCTACTAGTATCATATCAACATCTTGTGCTTCTTGGTAAACATGCCGGGCACGCAATGAGAGTGCATCTTCTTTGCATTCTTCGCGGATGTTTAAAGCAGACCGGCTGTATAAGCTTACGTGGAGCAACCAAATAGCATTCTGCCTAGTTGTTGTAACGCAACCGGACAGGTGGTCGATTCGAACATGTGACATGCATCGGACGTGTTGGTGGAGTGTCCACAAAGCATGCTAACAACTTACAATTCGGCAAGGCTGGGGGGCATAGGGTTTTGTGCAGCCTTTTATACGATAATTCACAATCGGTTATGTTTTAGGATGGAAAGCCACATAATGCCGAGGCCGTTGGTGGTGAGCATGAGGTGGAGCGATGACTCGACGAAAAGAAAGAGCGATCGAGACAAAGAGTTGGGCAAAGACGGCGGAGACCGGGCGGCGATGAGGAAGTGCAGAAGAGCCGAGCGCAACCGGACACGAGTACTCGTATGGGTCATCAGGATGGTTGAAAAAGCACTAAAAACGTGGCTGGGTACTTTTGGGCGTGTACAGTTAAACTCAGGTTTGCGCGTACAGATGAGGTGAGGATAGGGGTGTGCGAGGCAGCGCAGAGGAAGAGCATGCGCTGGACAAAGTAGTGCAAACAGACATGAGCGAAACAGGCACAAGCGAAGAGTACTTGAGTAGCGCGAGGGCGAGGGCGAGAGCGAGAGGAGCTGTTCGTCATGATGAATTGGTTTTGCCGTGTCCAAAGTCTGATTGGTGCCAAGGCCACGGCCACACACTCTGTGAATCAATCAATCCCTGAGGGTCCGAAGGCTGCGTCGTCCTTTGTCAACTCTCCACCAACTTCTCTCACCCTTCTCGTTGGGCGCATCTCGTGAGGAGCGTCTCTTTGCTCTCGACTGGCTCGCAGGTAGCTTGGAATTCTCTCGTCTCTCGGACGAATCTCCCTGCACCGCCGCTCTCGCAGCCTGTGAACTCGCTCGACGCAAACCTCACTTCGAGTGAAGCCTTCGTCCACGCCAGACAGATAGCCACGACGACACCCATCATCATCGCTCGGAGGACATATTAGTTTATCGTCCGTTCACTCCAGCACTCGTCTCTTCGCTTCCTCTGCCCCCATCCATCCGTCGCCGCCGACCACCTACGCCTCTCGCTGCCTGGTATCCGAATATCTACACCCGACCACCTTGCACACTGCCCGCGTCTGCCGTTGTCCGCTTCGTCAGTCTTGCACTTAGGCCTGTCCTGTCGCGCATGCAACTGAGCCTGTAAAGAAGCGTGGGCCCAGAGCTCTTTGCGCTTCGCCGCCGGCGCGAAGTAATCGGTTCGCTTCACCGACTTCCCTCGCTCGTCGTCTCTTCGTGCTGATATACGCCAGGGTGTGAAGCCACACTCGATTGTCGACCTCTTTCGAAATCATGCCGTCTTTCTACCCCCGCCAACTCCCACCTACCCCGCCAGAGTTCTTCCCTTCCAGCTGTCAGCGCATGCAGTACCCTCAAGACTCATACCGCACCTGCGACTCTCGCCAGGATGTCGCCTATGACTACTCAAGAGGATATTCGCAGTCTGCTTTCCAGCGTAACCCGATTCTTCCTCCCATCAACAATTATTATGAGTCATCAGGCGCCCCCATCCTGCCTCCTTTGAGAATGCAGGAGCGTCTGTCTCTGGAGGACGATTACCGCCTTCGCTTACAGGAGGAGCAACGTAGCCAAGCCGCTCAACAACAGCAACAGCAACAGCAGCAACAACAAGCGCAGCAGTCGACGCAGAAGGAGGACAAGGCAACAGGCGGAGTATCGGCGAAGCTCGATTACGACATGGAACGTATGACGAATTTTGTGGCAGAGTCGGCGTCGGGAATGTATGCTCTCCATCTGTCCCCCATCTGCCTTGCAGATATTGACATCTGTCGAAGCATCCAGCCTAGTGTCCCCATCCAACCCTCGTTCCGCAAGTGGGTCTCGCAAGTCCTGTCGGCCACCAGGCTGCCCTCGGCAACCATTCTCCTCAGTCTGCACTACTTGACCGTCCGTCTCCGAGACTACCATCCCACCAAGTCCAACCCCTCGTCCGAGAACCACATCTACCGTCTTCTCGCCGTCGCCCTGATCCTGGGTAGCAAGTTCCTTGACGACAACACGTTCATCAATCGCTCCTGGTCTGACGTTACTGGCATCAGAGTCTCCGAGCTGAACAACCTCGAGATGGAGTGGCTTGCCCTCATTTCCTTCGACCTGCACTGCGATCCCACTGACCCTGCTGGTCTGGCCAGCTGGCTGCGCGCCTGGACCGACTACGATGCTCAGGCCGTCAGCCGTTCGCGCACTGCTCGCCTGTCTCCGCTCAACACTAACGTTCAGCGCCAGTCGCCCCGAGCTTCGCGTTCTCCTTTCCAGCCGCAGTACAAGGGTAGCTTCGCCGACTTCACCCCGCAGTCTTCAAGACCATCCTCTACATACTCTGGCACTCCCTACACTTCAGCCGATCCCTGGAACCGTCCCGAGCCCACCAACTCGGTAGAGGCATTCTACAACTCCCAGCACCGCTACCCTACGTTGGAGGAGCTTGATCACTCTAACAGCCTTGCTGCCTTGGAGCAGGCTCGCCGTTCTACTGCATACGGTGGCTGCGCCTTGCCTCTCCCACCCGCTCTGGCTTCAAACTACTACTCCCCTTGGAACCAGCCCACCTGGGGAGGCTCTCACCCTCCTGGCTGCAACTGCATGGCATGTTCTCGTCAATACATGTCTTTCATGGGTGCTTCCGGATATCCTGCCCAGACTGCTGTCGGTTAGTCGACCACATTCAACACGAATGACACCTCGAATTCGATCCCAGAATTACAAAAGCTCCACGGTACCAGCAGCTTACTGCGTCTTGATTCAGCATTGCTAAAAAAAAGTTTTACTTCTTGCCGCGTCTTCCAGCGTACCCCGGACCACCAAAAAAGTTTTTGATCACACGCTCACATCGCCACAAAAAAATCTTTCTCCGTTTAGCGCCTCTTCAACTGTTCATATTTCCTTTCCAAGTCTGTCGAGCCTGGGACAGACAGCACAGCTTTCCGTTACGATGCTCCTCATTTCTTTCTTTTCCCTATTATCAGCGCAGCCATAATATGCGCGGCTAGATTTTCTTCATTGCGTTTTCTATGGATTTCTTTACATCTCTAGACTATCTCAGGTTTTGGGGTCGCACTTGGTATGCGGTCTTCTCGCATGGCGTTATGGTTCCATTGCTTTGTTGGCGGGACATCCTGCAGTGTCGCACACTTAACGCCTCTCTTCTTTTTCTTGATGTTCTTTACCTCCTACGTTTGCGAATCATGTGGTCCAACAGGTACGAAGTTCCGATTCGGCGACATGTTGTCGCTCTGATCCATCTTCTCCTGGCCTCATCGCCCGTTTCACTTTCTTTATGTTACTCGCTTGATGCCTGTTACTGGGATGTTCATTCTTTTTGCTTGATTCCTCAAATACAAAAAAAAACTACCTGGCACAGGCAACTCCTGTCTTGCCAGACTTTGATCGTCAAACACGTTCGTCATCACTCGGAATTGTCGTTTCGCAGTGATCTTGCAAGGCCCCCAGTAGATCACCGGCTTGGCTCCAGAGGCAGAGAAACTGCACTGTAAGGGCTCCGAGAAGGGGCCTACTACAGTCGCCAAAAGGCATAATACAATGTCTTCTATGTTGACATGATCATCCAAGGAGAACCCGAAGCAGTGCTGCTCTCATTGGACGTTTGCCTAATCCTCAAGAGCATTATGGCTTCTTGTAGGTAGAGCTAGACAAGAGTCTAAGGAGGGAGCGGTGGAGTTCGCTGCCAGGACAAGATTGATGCAGCTGTGTCTACGCTACTGCAGAGCTTTATCTCACTCTTTCAATCAATTCAGGATAGCAATCACAAACAACAGAACGATTTTGCGAGTTTGGCGAAGAGCTCTGCTCAAGCGAGGAACGATAAATCCACTCTTGTTTTATTAGGATACGGCCCCTGCTGAAACAACTTTTAATAATTAGGTTCACCTCACACGATTACGACCACCGGGTATCATGCGCTTGCTCAACGAATACCACCAGCGAGACTTGTCCGAAAACTAATACTCTGAACCGTAAACCCCGCCACAAATACCAGATCATGTCTGCGTTGACTGTTTCGAAAGCTGTTTTGACCAGAGTCGAGTGTACTTACCGTTTAGAGCGTAGAGCTGCTCATGGGTGCCTCTTTCCACGATCTGCCCATTCTGTACAACAAGAATAAGGTCTGCATCCTGAATCGTGGATAGCCGGTGAGCCACGACGAATGTCGTTCTTCCCTTTGTTAGTCGTTTGAAAGCCTTCTGAATTGCGGCTTCCGTCTCGGCATCGATCATGCTTGTAGCTTCATCCAACAGCACGATACGCGGGTCACGTAGAATTGCTCGGGCGATGGCAATGCGTTGAAGTTCACCACCACTGAGCTTGACGCCACGTTCACCCACTGTGGATTGATAGCCATCGGGGAAAGACACGACGCGGTCGTGAACTGCTGCTGCGCGACAAGCCTCTTTCACCTCCTCGTCTGTTGCTTCCATTCTAGCGTAGCGAACATTTTCCATGATGCTAGTGTTGAACAAAGATGGATCTTGAGGAACCATGCCAAAGGCTGCACGAAGACTGCTTAACGTGACATTTCGAACGTCTTGGCCATCGATTTTGATGCCACCACTCGACACATCGTAGTATCTGAAAAGGAGCTTGAGGATCGTCGACTTGCCACCACCAGTCTCTCCAACAAGTGCAATGGTCTTGCCTGCTTCAGCAACAAAAGAGACGTCGTCGAGTGAAGCTTTGCGCACATCGTACGAGAACCTGACATTGTCGAATTCGATCCTGCCTTGGGTGAGGAGAAGAGGTTTTGCTCCGGAACGATCGGCGACACTTGGCTGGGTGCGCAAAAGTTCCAATAGTCGTTCCGAGTCAATGAGCATCTGCGACAATTGTCTAACCGAGAACGAGACACTTGTCAGGGGAGCCTCGATCGTGTGCCAGTAGGTCACCAAAGTGATGAAGTTGCCGACTGGCGCATCACCGCGAGAGACACGGTACGCTGCGAGTAGAGCAGCGGAGAGCTGACCAAGTAATAGGATCAGATTTTGCGCGGCATATCCTGCATAGTGAACCATGTAGTAGCGACCTCTTGCAATATTATGCTCTTCGACAGCCTTGGAATACTGGTCACACTCGTATTCGGCCATGTTAAAGTGTGCGACCGTCTGCCAATTTCCAATGCTTTCGTTCTGCACCTTGGATTCATTCCGTTGAGCCTGATTGTAACGTCTGCGTCGTTGCATGGCCCACGAAGTAGATTTGGTTCCGATACAGGTATACCCAACTCCGACCAAGATCATGATCAAGGTTATGCTTGCATCGAAGAGAAGTGTGACGTAGATCAGTGCGATTATCAGGTCGAATATCATCGGGCCTACGTCGAGAAAGATGAAATCACACAGCCGATACAGATGCTGACCTTGACCAATGGCCGCCATCAACTCTCCTGAATGCTTGTTGCTGTGGAAGTCCATCGACAGATTCATAATGTGACCAAATGCAGTTGTCCCGATCTTTCGGTAGGCGTGCTGCTCGATGGGAAGTTGGCAAAACTGAGTGATCGCATGGAGCCCGGCGTAAGAGCTGAGCCATACATATAACATCCAGAGTCCGATTTCTCGGATAGGTATCTCGCCTGGTGGCTGTTAGTCCCTAACTTCAGAAGGTCCAATAACGATGATGAGGCAAAACAGTACCGGTTTCGTGCACAGCAGAGAGCTTGTCGGTGATGATTCCGAGTTGTCTTGGAACCAAAAGGTTCAGAGCTCTATCGGCAAGGATCACGACAATCAGAATAGCCAGACAGATCTTGGCTGATCGGTTTCCAGAGGGCCAGGCAAGCTTTGCGAGCAGCTTGAAGTCCCTCAGATATGCCATCCAACTTCCACATTCCTGCAAACGCTTCCTTTGCTTCTCCTTCAACTCTTTTGTCCTATTCGGTCCATCATCTTCATCATCCATAATCAAGCGGTCCTGGTCGTCATCTGATGCAACTGAAGCGTAGTCCGCATCTGCTCTACCGTGGGCACTGAGCAGAGGCTGGTTCTCTTCATCGACGCTTTGCCGAAACAAGCTGCAGGTTATGGAGAAGCAGAACCCACTTCCAGCAAGAATCAACAAGCAGACGATGCGACTAATCTGCAGAGCAGGATCAAGACTTGAATAGAGCTCGCCAGATTTAAGCGAATCATTGAATAGGAGAACGCAGGTCTCAAGCAAAGCACCTAGAATCCATATTGCAGCGTAGGGATACCAAACCCGTCTGGACTTGCCCAATAGGTTTACGGTCACAGTGCCCCAGATGAATATGGATCCACCAATATAAACCTGTTCAATCAAGTTAGAACGAGGATTTTGACTGGCCTTGATGGCTGCTTACTTGGAAATCCTGCGATATATTTCGCTGCTCGAGCCCTTGAAACTGTTGGAAGGCATATCTCACAGCTTGTCCAATCTCAAGGGTGTCAGTGAAGGTTTCCAAGAAGATGCCAAGTAACATACGAAAAGCAGCAGAACAGCTGCGGACAGGATCGCGGTCACAATCTGTCTAGTTTTGGCCAAGCTACGAGAGCACCTGGATGGTTTCTGAAGTGCGCAGAATGCAACGAGCCGTGCGACACTGAAGGTCGTGCCGATCGCGATGGGTGTGATCCAGTGTAGAACGCGAACGGCCAACGAGTTTGGAGACATTTGGCGTTCGTGACCTGCTCGCTTAGATACAGCCGAGATGATATGCCGCTTCCCGTCTTCAGGTTTGGATGCCAGTACCCGTTCGGATGTGGGCAGAGTGTTTTACTGTCAACTAGAGACGGATTTGACAGGCATGAAGCGGAAACCAGATACGGGCCAGAGAACGCTATTTATTGCAGAGATGCTCTTTTCGGCCAGGAGCAGCACTAGTCAGACAAAGAATCAAGCAGGACAGTTCCTGGATCCTGGGCGCCGGCTCAGTCTTTAAGTCATACAAACCACGGCTCCAAGCGATGTTGCAATCTAGAGAGGTGGCCTGTCCATGGCTGTCCTGTCTTGTATTGTAACAAAGCATTTACCTTAGAAGGACATGCAAGCAGGCTCGGAAGTCGACCCATAAATTCCCATGGATTTCCTTTGAATTCGACCGGTCATGGCCAACCAAACAAATTGCGGGCTGCGCGCCGCACCGACAGCGCATGTAGTCACTCCAATCAGAGTCGCTGAGGCACCTGATGATTGAGCAGGCTTACAACAGTCGGGCTCACACCGCACCTATTGAGCGCTACACCGCTTGAACTGGCTTGGGATGATTGGTGAACGATTTCCGCACCAAGGAATTGTCTCTCGCCCCGCTGAATACATACCATGGCTCCGGTATCTGCGTGTTTCCGCCGTCCGGACTCCGCTGTCAACGCAGTCAATGTCTGATACCCCGAGTATCATGCAAGGTGGTGGGCAGAGACATGACCATCTCTAGACATGTTATACCGCAGTTCAACAAGACCGAGCTTGCAGTGTTTGCTCGAGCGGCTAACAACTTCTCCCAGCTCGCAAGTGCCACCATTGAATTCTCGTGGAGCTGTGTTGACAAAGAAAGTCGCGGACGTAAAGATGAATATCTCAGCGGAATTGCATTTTGTTCTGGTTGTGTTCCAACTCCACTTGGTCCATTCGACAAACATGCGGCAAACTTCGATGGACTTGGCAGAAATCAGCAACCACTGGTTTCAGATCTACCCAGCGTCTCTCCTATCCTGTCGACAACATCGTCAAGTGGACCCTGCATGTGTATAGCTTCTGGAATTATGTATCTGGAAAGTTGGTCAGTCTTGGGTCCTACACCGCAGTTCGATGTGAGTCTAAAGCGATGCTCATCGACACGTAAGGCGCTCTTCCCATGGGCAAGCGACTGTGCATCAATCTATGGAATTGCAATAAAACTCTACAAACAAGAGGTGCCTCTGCAGAACTTCTTACTGCCCTATAGGTCTCGATCTCGATGTCTGGACCTTGTCACTATCCGCCGCAAGAAACACTGAGAACTCAGGAGATCAAAAAAGGATCAGAAAATGGAGATGATCAGGTTCAGCCAACTCAATCCAGGACGCTTTATGTTCTCTCTCACGTAGACTCTGTAACCTCTCAACAGTCTCTTAGCTTTCCCTCGAGCAGAATCCGCCTGATACCGAGCAAACATCAGTACTCAGACTCAGGGGTGGGGATAGCGCGATGCTTCGCTCAGCTTCCGGTTCACAGAAAGGTAAACTGTCCTTCTCGATTGCTTGAAGAGAGCATTTCGGTCGCTCTCATGGATGCAACATCCTCATATTCCAGGTATCCTCCACATAAGAAACAAGTCTGGCTTTCCACAACCTCACCCTAACTAACAGATCTGTCTGTCGGCAGACATAGACCTGAGGTCAGAAATGGTCATGTCCCGAAAGTGTGTGCCTCCCCTACTGCTGCACTCTTCAATGTCTCCAGCAATAGACACAGACAGGCACAGCCTTCAAAGCATCATGAAAGCGCAGGGAGCCATTACAAATTACCGACCCTTTGTTGAGCTGTCTTTCAGCTAATCTCACGTTTCATTCACAAATTGTTCAAGTGGCTTCCACCATCCTTCACCACATCTCCACGTTCGTGTCACACATCTCATTGTCGCTCGTTCTCTCGTCGTTCACAACTTCCTGCTTCTTTGGTTCTCGCGCCTCTTCTTAATCTCCACCATCTCTCCTTTGTGCGCGGTCTCTAAGCCCTTTCAATCGCGGGTTCCCTCCATTGTCCATACCGCAATCCATGAAAGAGATCCAAGGCCATCAAAGCACATAACTCTTTGTGCCCACTGACAAAGGTATCGCTCTCTCTCGGACCTGAATCCAATACTTAATGCACATTCGATGCCCTCTCCTTTCCTCTCTCCAGATCCAAACACAAACACAAAAACAAAACAAGAGCAATCTACCCAACCCACCCCAAAACAACAGAACGACTGGCTCGTTCTCCCCAAAACAAAAATGCTCATCCTCACCATCATTCCTATCATCTTCATGATGTTCAAGCTTCTCGACCTTACCTACATCCTGCTGACTTCCGGCCCTAGCTTCCTCCTCAACCTTGTCAAGCCTTACACCAAGCCCTTCTTGAAGAAGTACCCCAAAATGGCTTACTCCCTGATCGCCTTCTCCATCGCCTTGTCGGTTTACTGCGTCTCGGGCAAGTTCTCCAACCCATACATGCTAACCTTCTTCCTGCTTAGTGTGTTCCGCTACTTGCGCCTGATCGTCAACATCATTGCCTTTGCCAACCTCAAGGGTCATCCTATCAAGTCCGAACCAACCTTCACCTCCAGTGACGTCTCTGTTGTTGTTCCTACCGTCTTTGCCGACAAGGCTGAGGTCATCTCTTGCCTCCAACGCATTCGTGTCTGCAACCCTCACCAGCTCATTGTTGTCACCAGCAATGCTCTCGTCGAGAGTGTTCTTGCCGCCTGCGCTGAAGTCACTGCTTCTGCCGAAACCGAGAGTGAAAAGCTCGACATTGTCCAGGTCGTCGGTGTTGACAAGCTCAACAAGAGAACTCAAATGGTTGCAGCTCTTCAACAAGCTGTCACTGGTTCAATCGTCGCCTTCGCTGATGACGATGTTTTCTGGCCTAAGAATACCTTCATCGATACCATGGTTGCCTGTTTTGAAGATTCGAGAGTTGGTGCTTGTGGACCATCTCAAAGAGTTTGCCGCTCCACTGACCTTGACAAGCCCACATCCTTCACAAATTTCCTTGGTATCTGCTATTTGGAGCGCCGCAACTTCAACACAGGTGCTACCAACTCCATTGACGGTGCCGTTTCAACTCTTTCTGGTCGCACCAGCTTCTACCGTGCCAGCCTCCTTCAGAACGATGACTTTTATTCATTCTTCCTCAACGCTGCCAACCATGATGACGACAAGAACCTCACTAGATGGGTTTATGACCAGGGCCTCCAGATCACTCTTCAATTCGACCCCAACGCCCGCATCATGACCACCCTCGAGACTAAGCCTAAGATGTTCTTGAACCAGTGCATGCGCTGGGCTCGTGGTCACTGGAGAGGTAACTTCCGTGTCATGCAGACTACAACTTACTGGTACGACACTCACATCTGGTCTCTCTACGCCATCTACATTGGTCAGTTCCAGACTCCTGCCTTCCTCATCGACGGCGGTCTCTTGACTCTCCTCTACAACGGTATGTCTACCTACGACAGCTACACTCGCAACGCTGCTCTCATTGCCCTTGTCTCCTGGATTCTCTTCACCAAGATTGTCAAGATCATCCCTCACTTCTGTGAGTTCCCTCAAGACATCAAGTTCATCCCTGCAATGATTGCCTTCAGCTACTTCCACGGCCTTCTCAATGTTTACGCTCTCATCACTAGAGACAACAAGGTCTGGGGTCGTTAAAGGGTCAGCATGTTCTCGCTTTGGTTATTCTCACCGGTTACTTTGTACCCCTACCCCCTTTTTCCTTTGCCCCCTCCCTCCCTAAACTATACACTCGCGTCTTAGAAGCAGATTGGAATAGATTTTCATCGGCGTTCTTGGATACATTTTTGCACATGCCAATTAATACTGCATTTTTGGGATGGCGGTTAGGGTTGCTTTTAGTTACAAACAATAAAAACTTTTTTTTTTCACCCTGAAATAAACGTGCCAAAGACCATTTCCTTCGTGCATTTCTACTCTCTCTGGACCAATTGATTGATAGTTTTCAAAAACACTGTGCATTTTTACAAGTATTTTGCGAAGTGGAGTTCAGTGAAAGTAGATGAAGACCTGTGAAATATCCCTGAGATGGCCCTAAAACACCCTTCGGACCCCTCTATCGTTCCCAAAAACATTGTGCATCTTCATAGACTTGAATAGTAAGTGAAGCATAGTTGGGTACCTAAGTGGGTTGTTACCTAAGCAAGTGTGGTGGAAATGACGAAAGGAGCGCACAGACGCAGCATGTAGGGTTTGGTGGGGGGATTTTCCCGAACGTGGAGTGATTTCAGCAGTGCCTCTGCCAGCAGCATGTTCCTAGATTGACATTCGAATCACGAAAAAGAAAGCTTGTCGAGGGGAAGAGCGTGGCTCGGATGACGGTGAGGAATTCAAAGTGACAAGAGCAGAGCGAGGGCAAGCACGCGAGTGAAACAAGAAGCTGCTTGGAAGGACCCCGCAGAGCTCCACAAGTGACAAGAAGAAACCCCAGGCTGGATAATTAGAGCGGGACATAGTCGTATATATTCTCCGGCACCCACATGCACACATCAAGACTGCTCGTCTGACGTCGACTTTTCTCACCTCACGCAGCAATGGCAGGAAACGTGCCCGTCACACAGTCGCTCGACGACATCTACCCTCAGGACGCCCTCGACATCCAGCGCAAGAGATGGAGCAAGCTGCTGTCATCGTTCAAGGACGCCTACGGCCGCCCCGCCGAGTTCGTGTCACGCAGTCCCGGTCGCGTCAACCTGATCGGTGAACACATCGACTACTCGCTGTACGAGGTCATCCCCATGGCCGTGACAGCCGATGTCTTGCTCGCCGTCGCCGTGTCTCCCGCCAATGGCACTCCCACCGTCCGCATTGCCAACGTTCAGTCTGACAAGTTCGCTACCCGCTCCTTCACCCTTGCCCAAGACGGAGGCGTCGACATTGACGCAAAGTCGCATGAGTGGACCAACTACTTCAAGTCGGGCCTGCGCGGTGCTACTGAGCTGCTCAAGAAACACGCCGTCAAGGGCATTGGCCAACTGAACATCGACATCCTGGCCGACGGTACCGTCCCTGCCGGAGGCGGTCTGTCTAGCAGTGCCGCCTTTGTCTGCGCCAGTGCTTTGGCTGTCATGAGAGCCCACGGCCAAGAGACGGTCGACAAGAAAGAGCTGGTCGAGCTGGCTGTTGTTTCCGAGAGAGCCGTCGGTGTCAACTCCGGCGGTATGGACCAGGCTGCCTCGGTCTTCTCCCAGAGAGGCTCTGCCCTCTATGTCGGTTTCCAGCCCGAGCTCTCTGCTCGCACCATCGAGTTCCCTCAGACCCACACCCCTTTGACCTTTGTCATTGCTCAATCCTTTGTTGCTGCCGACAAGCACGTCACCGCCCCCGTCTGCTACAACCTCCGTGTTGTCGAATGCACTCTGGCTGCTCGCGTCCTGGCCAGCATCTGTGGCCTGAAGGACCTCCCAGATGACTCCTCTCCTCTGGGTTTCAGTCTGCGCTCTTTCCACGACAGCTACTTCAAGAAAAAGGGTGCTGTCGGAGATGATGTCAAGGACTTCCGTTCTCAGCTCGATCAGCTCGTGCACATTGTCGACAACTACCTGCCTCAAGAAGAAGGTTACACTCGCCAACAAATTTCGGAGCTCATTGGTACCTCTGTCGACGAGCTGGAGAAGAGATACATGACCAAGTTCCCTGTACGCGCAGACACCTTCAAGCTTAGACAAAGAGCTATGCACGTCTTTGGTGAGGCTGTGCGTGTCCTCAAGTTCATGGACCTGCTCCAGTCGCCTACCCCATCCAACGAGCAGGAGAGCGAGGAGCTTCTGAAGGGTCTAGGTGGTCTCTTGAACGACACACAGGAATCATGCCGCGACGTCTACGAGTGCTCATGTCCCGAGCTCGATGAGTTGTGTAAGCTCGCTCGTTCGGCTGGCGCATACGGCAGCAGATTGACTGGTGCTGGATGGGGTGGCTGCAGTGTGCATCTTGTGCCCCAGGCCAAGGTCGAGGCCGTCAAGAAGGCATGGGAAGAAAAGTACTACAAGAAGCATTTCCCCGACATGGATGCTGAAAAACTGCAAGATGCCATTGTCGTCAGCAAGCCCGGCAGTGGAAGCACTCTCTTCCAGGTCGCCGGCAGGGAGAGTCTGTAGATTTGGGACGACGGATGACAAGCACGAGCTCGATACCATTGCTGCGATTTTGCTTCCTTGTGTATAGAATATTATAGAAGAAACTTTCAAGCATTCTCATTTTCCATGCGGTCGCGTGACTGTGCAACTGCTGCTGTTCTATCTCACATGGGAGCTTGCGAAGCAGGAAGACCTGGCATTCCGTCGAAGCCGCCGACCTTCTCGAGCAGCTCCCTGAAATCAACGCCATGCTTTTCAAACTCCTGCTGCACCTTCTTGTATGTCTCGACTTGACGCTCAGGAGTGAAATCGCCAGGACGACTGCTCTCGTACTGCACGATTTCGATCCAGCGGAAGAACAAACTCTCCTTGCCCATGACGGTCAAGCGGTCCTTGAGCGCGACAATCTTTTTCCTGTTCTCCTCTTCCTCGCCCTCTTCGTCCAATTTGTGCACAGCCCAGTACAGCCATCCATGTTGTTCACTGTACGCGAGTACACTCTTTTCAAAGTCCTTGAGACTGTTCTCCTTGTCGTCGATCAAGCGATGCGCCTTCACCATGGCACCAAAGTCCAGGTCCCAATCCTTGCCCATCATAAGGTATGCCGTCTTCTGGCGCATGTAGTTGCGTTCGATTGCCGGCAAAATGCGCGTTGTGAAGAACGGGCTATCTGCTCCAGTCTTTACGCCATCCAATAGCTCTTCAGTGCCCCAATCGCGGCTGATGCGTACAGCGACTTCTTGATCGCCGAAACCGACCTTGATGCGCCAGTAACATGGGTTGGCAGGCGCCTCGAGGAAAAAGGTGATGGGCCAGGGTAGAATGAAGCGGCAGAGGACAAAGTCGAACATGAACATGGCCACGCGCTTTGTCAAGACCCATGCCAGATGTGACTTGGTCTGGCCGGCTGTGTCAACGGTTGCAGGCGATTCGAGGCCAATCACCGAGGTGAAGATTGCCAGGTATGTAGGAAGGATGGCATAGAGTCGCCATGCGAGCAGTGCGGCGATGGCAATGTTGAGGAGGACGGGAACGGTGAAGATGCGCTTCTTGAACGCTGCAGGGAATCGGTCGACATGGACAATGTAGACGTGGGCTTTGTCCAGACTTTCGACAAAAGCTTCCAGAGCCTCCGGTGCTTTTGTAAAGGGCGGCGGTGGTAATCTCGGATCCTGTAGGGGCTTGGTAGCCTTTTTCGATGTTGCTCGAGCCATGTTGAAATGCTGCCTTTGTGTAGTTGACGTGGCAGGTGTGTGGATACTAGAGGGACTGCGAATGTGTGATGGCTGACTAGGTAAATTACAGAGGCCCCACTAAAGTTCCCTTCCACATCCAGGCACATTCAGGGT
>ERZ794946.311-NODE-311-length-20573-cov-4.269081_pt1 | contig 20573 bp, 18 predicted proteins | sample MGYA00433072_ERZ794946 | MGnify/ENA primary metagenome ERZ794946 (study PRJEB30137, sample SAMN04331413) | food metagenome | isolation source: Y3 must sample point D1 replicate A | place: Australia: South Australia | collected 2014 ...
CGCATGTTTATTCCCCCCAAACGCTTGCAATACCAGGAGTGAAGAAAACGAAACAGGCCAAGAGGCTTAGGACGAATGAAACGTAGAAGCAAAACCATGCCTCAACCAACAGAGAAAACTTACTGCATAGTTCAACGAAGCGGAAGTTGAAAGAAAATCATGTCGACCATATCATCATACAAGAGGGACAAGACGTGATGATGTTGTCGAGCAGCTGACAACTAAGACAGCTCCAGTACCATACGACTCTTTGACCCATTCAGAACTTGCTCGAGATGAAACTCATCTTGCGATAGTCGAATTGGCATCGAATGTGACACGCGAAGTCTCGAAATCAGTCGGGTGGTCTGAAAAGCGATCTTTCATGAACTGAAGCCACCTGGGTGCCGAAGCGGCGATGACTGCTGTGTGATTGAGTCCCGAGTATTCGAGCAAACCGATCGTGTTCAGTCGAGTCGCGGATTCGTACGCACGTATAGTGCATTCGGGAAGGACAGCTGTGTCTTCGAGTCCTTGGATGAGCAGCATTGGCATGGATGCTGGGTCTCCTTGAGCAGCTGCGTGCTGTTGAGTCCATTGCTTCAGAATATCGTCATTCATGGGGGTTGCAGCACCGGGTGCGATGATTTGCTCTATTCTGAGGTTTGTAGCAAGGGTTGTGATCGCAACAGCACAAGATTGTGTGATGTTTGTAAAGTGCAACATATTTTGCAGTGCGTCAGCAGCCCAAGGCATCTGATACTCGGGGTACGCCGCCTTGATGCCTGTGAGGAGTAATGCACTCAAGCCTGTAACGGAGTAGTCCTGATAATTGGGCAGAGGAAGGATCTTCTCGTAAGTAGTGGTTGCAAGGTCAGACATGTTGACAGCGGGAGCAATTGAGACGGTGCCGACATAGCCAGACCGAGGATCTTGAACAAGTGGATGCTCAGCCAGCTTCCATACCGCACCACCTTTTGAGATTCGTTAGTAACGAGTCTCGAAAGACGCTGCGGAGGAGTAGCTTACCTCCCTGCGAATGGCCAATGCTCATCCATTTGTCATTGAAGACAATGGGAAACATCTTGCGCGCAGCCACTACCGAGTAATAGATATCATTCGCGTGAGCGGCAAAACTGAGATACTTGTGGGAGGTGTAGTTGTTCCCAAGACCGGCGTAATCGGTAGCAACCACAGTATATCCTTCGGCCAGTAATGGTTCCAGGTTCTCCTGCTCGAAGAAATGCATGCCAGAAGACGGGGCGCAACCGTAGTGTTGGCCAATCGTGCCGTGGGCGTAAGCAACCAGAGGCAACACATTGCGTTGGTCACCAAGTGGGATGTCGGGCATAGATGTTCTTGGGAACATGATGATCCCGGACGATGGCACAAGGCTATCATTCGCATCTAGAGAAGTGTATTGGAAGCGCCAAACTGAAAGCGAGATACTGTGAAGACGCCCGACTCCACGATGAACAAGTTCTTTCTTCAAAACGTCTCCAGGGGTCGATGAGGCGAAATCGGGGGATGTAGCGTAGAACTTCGCATCGTAATATGCCCCCACATTCTCCCGATCCACAGGGTCGGCCTCTGAGAGTAAGGATTGGCAATGTGATCTGCATCCATAAATGCGGGCTTGCTCCGGTTCAAGTTGAAGGTTGGACACTCGACTCTCGTTGACAGCCGCTGACGATGACTGAACGGCCAAGAAGATGATGGCAAAAGCCGAATAGAGATGCATGTTGAAAGATGCAAAGAAGAACAAGAATCGGGTGATGATGCTTGTGTTGTGTCGGAGAGATGGATGGTGTTCAAAGCCGAAATGGTTTGTTCGGTGTCCCTGGATTTAGTCAAGAAGCTACAGGTCAGTTCGCTCTTGCCTTGTGTCGGTTGCAGACAACTGTGCCACGCGATTTGGCGTCTGGCACGATCATGCATTGACGGCTTCGTTCGAGGCTTCGGTCCTAGATCGCACCTTTTCATTAGATTTCGACTTCATTCTGCAAAAGTCATTTGACACAATTCGCGGCGCATAAAGGTTTCAAAAACATGCATTAGGTTAAAGAGCTATGAGCCAAAAACCGTGGGTATCAAAACTAAAAAGGAAAACTGCAATGCCAGAAATGCAAACTCGCAATGGATATGTAGCATCGTCTTTGCACTCGCCGAAAGAAAGCAACACCATCAACATTTGAAGAAACCTCACCATCTACCACCATTGGCAGCAGCATCGGCGGGAATCTGGAATGCGTCCGCACCGTCTCCAAAGAAGCTGGTGTACAGATCGCCGGAGAAGTCCAAGCCGGACAAGGCAACATCGATAGCCTGCTCAAAGTCCAAGCCCTGAGTCCACTCGGGACCGCCCGACTGCTTAGCGAAGCTAGGGTCAAGCATGTTGGCATACGCAGAGGCATCGTTGGCAGACAGGCCCTGCTGGTTGGTGGATCCCGGAGTTGACATGACAGTAGAAGCATAGTTCCCAGCATTGCTGTAAGCAGCATCGCTCTGAGAACGAGCAGCCTGATTGGGGAGATCATGCGATGGGTACTGGGACGAGGGTGCATATGGAGAGTCAAAGCTCCAGTTAGTACGATCAGGCTCAGCACCTGCGGTCGCGGCCTCACTCAAGACGCGAAGACTGTCATTGTCACGCGAGGGAAGACGCTGGGGGGCAGCGCCACGAGTGTTTGCTTCTTTTGTGCTATCGACACCGTTGGGATGTGAAGCAATCCACTCCCGGAGAAGACTGAGGATCTGGTGAGCCTTGTGGAAGGCTTTTTGAGAGCGGCCCTGCGACAGTGCAACGAAACAGTGGTAGACGCGTTCCAAGAATTCAGGAGCCTTGATGTCCTCAGGTTTGATGACCTTGCCTAGCTCTGAGCCTGGATAGGTGGCAGCGACATGCATCTTGATAAGAACAACAAGAGCATAAACGATGCGCACAAAATACAAGAGGGCAGGAAGTGTAGACACTGTCTCGGGACCAAAGTCGCAAAATGTTCCGATGACGTTGTGGCATGCTGTGAGGCAGGCCTCGATTGAGGCCATCTGCTTTTGGCTGAGCGTCTCGGAGAAGTGACTGCCAGACTTGAGGGTTCCTTCTGTTGCGATTGTCAGTTTACTTGGCAAGTATGCAGATAAAAGGAGAACAAACCGCTGAATGGCACCTTGAAGTCGTCGGTGTTGTGATTGACATGCAGGCCAATTTCATGAAGATACAGAGATGTGACATGTCTGTAGAACATCAAGGTCGGGAGTTTCAAATGGGATGGCAAGTTTTGCTCCCACTCGGTGAGCTTCTGCTCAAGTACGGTCAGAGTATAAGCAACCTTTGGATCCAGAATGGAGATGGAAGCAGTTGGATCTTCCATGGCAAAAGAAATGGAGATCTCATCGCAGATACGCTGAATCTTGATGTGCTGGGCAAACAAGGGGTCGGTAGAAGCGGCTTCAGATGAGCTCTCCAGAATGTCAACACACTCCTGCATGTAATTTGACCAGCGCAAGAGATTGGGGCGACGTAAGACCTGCGAGACACTTGCTGAAGTGTAGTAGCATGTCAACCACGCTCTGCGAGACTCAATCGCATCCGAGTCGACGAGTTGACTGCCAGGACCAGGAGGTAGATCGGCGCCTACCCCACCGAAGCCACGCTTCACCTTGTTGGGGTTGAAACGCTTTCCTAGACCAACGTCAAGGGACATGACGACGGCCATATGGATGAGCATGTAGAAGTTTGCCTGGGCAGGGCGGTCCGGCGGCTTGTGCCAGAGGAAAGCGACCTGTAGCCCCTGGATGATCTCGAGACTCTTGAGACCTTTACGGATGACGGCCGTAGCAAGCACGTCGAAGACTTCCTCAGTCAAGGCATCCTGCACCTCAGTAGCCACGAATCTGAAGCATGCGGCAGCCGAGATGCACAAGAACAAGATGGGCTTATTTTCGAGCATCCACTCAGGAGTTGCGTCGGCAGGTAGCACGATGGCGGGGAACTCAGGAATCAGACGGTCTTTGAAGTGGGCGAAGATGGTGCAGGCTGAATCCCAGTCGATAATCTGACGGACGCGCTGCTTGACGTACTCGCCATACTCGGTGTAGATGGTGTGGTACAGAGGCTTGGAAGGGTCGTCGAGGCGTCTGCGCTTGCGACGGTCTTCGGCGTCGTAGTCGATGTCGGCGAGGGGCGCCTCGTGCTTGACGGGCTCGAAGGTGGGCTGAGGATAGGCATCGGGCTGGAGGGGCGACTGATGCGGCAGGTGCTGTTGCTGCTGGTGGAGGACCTGGGTAAGCGCGTCGATCTTCTTCTCGAGCTCGGCGACGCGTGTGTCTGCCTTCTTCTGACGGCGTCGGCTGGGCTGGGTGACGATGCATTGGCGACCAGCCTTTGCGCAGCGCTTGCACGGGTTCCCGCTGTTGTCCATATCACATCGCACCTTGAGGCCGCGACAGGCTTCACAGGCTCTTGAGCGTTTCGCGTCGGCAGCGAGCATAGCAGCACCGCCAGGGCTCATGTCAATCATGTCGGCGCCGACAGCGCTTTCGCGTCGGTCTCGGTCCTCGTCGCTGGGCGAATGGCCCGTTGGTAGAGCGGCGGCATATCCATAGTAGGGCTGTGAGATTTCCTGGGCCTGTTGGGCAGTCTGCGCAGCCTCTCTGTACAGCTTGATCTGAGAGTCGGAGCGCGCGAGCGCCGGCGCGGGATACGGAGCAGGTTGATGCCGCGTTGGTGCTTGAGCCACTTGTGCCTGCGCTGCTTGCGCTTGCGCTTGAGCTTGTGCTTGGTACGCTGCCTGGACGGCGTCACTGGCCTCCAGACGCGGATCGATGGGTTGCGCACTCATGGTTGCCGATGGTATTCCTGTTCATTTACCCACCGGAAACAAGACGCGTTTCTAGCAAAAGCCCAAAAGCTGCTGACTGGAAGGAACCGCGCACGGTCCACCAAAACTTAGCTCTTCGCGCCTTCCCTTTGCTTTCTATCGACTTCTCGGCTAATCACGTTTGATTACAGCTGCTCACTGTGCTCTTCCAGATTCACCTCTTCTTCTGAAAGAGCACGGGGGAGCCATAGTAGGAGCTCGATTGATCGTACGAACGACCAGAGATGCCGATGATATCATACGACGGCTGTAGAATTGCTTCCCTTGTTCATTATACCGAAATCCCCTAATCGTCACCTCTTAATCAGTCATGCAGTTGGTGAGTCGGACATGTGCCCCTGCCTCGTGTCTGCCACCACTCCTTGATACACGCCCGATGGAACTTGCACAAACACTCCAATCTACCCATCTCGGCTCCCTCCTCGAACTCTTCGAAGCATATCACGCACTCCTGTGCCTGTCCATCTTCGTCGAAACAGTCCTTCTCCGTCGCATGGTAAACCAGCATGCGTTGCCTAGCCGTGGATGCTCCTAGCATTGACGAGACCCGCTGTGGTATGCTACCCACAGGTACGGTTTCGCTACTTCCAGTTCCTGTCTGATTTGACGTTTCTACCGGTGTTGCTCCGTGACTAGGTCCTGCCAGGTGACTCGAGATGCAGAACTCAACATGCTGTTCGCGCTCTTCGCTCGTGCCACTCGTTCCGAAGGGATGGTTTCTCGTACCACAGACAGGGCATTCGTCTTCTTCGCTTAACGCTTCTCGACCTTGTGGTTGTTGCATCTGAGTCTGTGCAACCTGAGCGGCTGCGATGCTTGATGGCGTATGTGATGCAGATCGGTATCGGGATCTTGATAGATGTACTGTGTCATTGTCTGATCTGGTACGAAGCCCCTGAGTTGATGACCTTGGGCGCTGTGGTACACTGTTCAGAGCCTGGTATCTTGCGGTATGCAGCTGAGGTCGATATGACCCCCGCCTTTCAGTTGGTTGAGGAGGCGTGGCACCAAAATCACTCAAAGTTCGAGCATTATGAGGTACAGATTGGCACGTGGCCTGACCCAGATCTGACACATTCAACGACCCAAACATCCTGGCGAAACTTATGCTTGATGTTGTGCCTTCATTTGCGGCAAAAGTCTGAGCACGTGATCGGCTTGATGGAGTTGATGGAGGCGGTGATCTCTGTTCCTCCTGCTGCTGAGGTGGCGGCCCATAGTTTGGATCAGGCACGCATGGGTTGCAGACACGAACTGTCTCGCCACCACCCAAGGCCGGATTCTCATGGCCGTCGGAAGATCCGGTGTTGCTTCGACTTCTGGTGTTACCATCTGGGTTCAAGGGTTCTTCCTCTGGAGGATGTACGATATACTGGCGGGGTATTGTGATCCGATGTGGCGAACAAGGTCCGCACACAAGTCTTCCACACCGTCTACAGTGATGTCTTCGAGTGAGGAAGGTAAAAGCATTCCCGCAGATTGAGCATGCTGAGAGCTCATAGTCCGGCTGCCATCGAGGAACGACGACCTCGTCAGTCATATTCGCGTCGGTATTGGTAACTTCAAGCACAGAAGACGCAAATGACTACAAATAAGAAAACATTGAGGGAGTTGTTGGATTTGAGGAGTAAGATGGAACACTAGCGGTCGGTGAATGGTCGCTGATATGGGCGCCAAGACCTGTCTCATGACTCGGAGCTTATCGGCTGTCGTCTACCTTTGGCTGGCACGAGCACATCTAGGCAATTGGTTTGCAAGGAGAATTGGTCTATAACATTCGAAAAAGCAATACCAAATCAGCGCCGCGCTAGCTAGACGTATGTACAATAATATGCGACCATTTGTTCTGTCGCCCTCGACTTTTTTGCAGGCCTTAGAACGCCACCGCTGTACCAGACCATCCCTCCAAATCGAGATCTTGGAAAAAGCGAGAAACATGTTGCAAAACTACAAGGTAAGAATAAAATCAGAATTACTAGAAGAGTTACAAGAGTCATCGAGGTGCGTGTCGTGATTCCATGCTCAGGGTACGATCGTTGGTCACGATCTCCGCTATGCTGCCTTCACCAACTCCGGCACTTTGGAACACACTGTCGCCTGTCATACGCTGTTGTACTGTACCCATACTGGTGGGTCTTCCACTATTACCGACATGGAACGGATGTCGCGGAGGTGGTGATGTGGGGAAATACTCCTTGTCGGCAGCGCTTGAAGGAGCCCTTACGGGCTTGTCTTCTTGGTCGAAATTGATGCTGCCTGTTCGAGAGATAGGCCGGAGATATGGCGGCGACGAAGGTCTTGTGTCTGAGATATCACTCTCGGAATCCGATTCTTCAACATCCATGTTATTCCATGTTCCGCCCAGACGGCTCCCCATGTCACCATAGCCCTCTGGGCTGTACGATCTTCGAGCGCCAGTTGCTGATTGCGGGTCTGGAGAATCTTTGTAGGGCAGATAATTCATGGGTGGTGAAGTCTGTAATTCCTGCCCCTCTTCGTCTTCCAATGGCTCACGCGTCATGTTGGCAGGTACACGGGAGCTGCGGACTACTTCAAAGCCCTTGCCCTTGTCCTTTCGTTTACCCCCGACTAGACGCTGGAACCACGTGGTGGCAGAAGAAACAGGACCTACAGGATCAGCCGGTCCTGTCTTGAGTTTTCTGGCAGGAGCGTTTGACAAGGCCGGACCTCTGACGCCATAGTAGAAGTCAACTTCTCGCACAGCATAGTCGGTTCTTTCCCGAGGTGTCAAATCTGCTAGATCCGGATCCGAAGCACCTCTGTGTTGAGTTCGAAGATATGGAGGTGCAATCGAGCCGCCTTCACCAAGGTCGTCAACACCGATGGCATGTTCTGGCGAATCTTGATACGGTAGTCTGTTCCAATCACCACTGGTCGAGTGTCGGCTTCTGGCCCCTGGTGTATAGGGATCGTTGGTATTCCTGCGTGGTCGAGGCGCCCGATAGTATGGATCGGAAAGAGGTTGCTCAGTCTTGATGCCCAGAACTGGGCGCTTTCCAGGATTAACAGCTCCTGCGACAGAACTACTAGACTGTGGGACAGCGCTGTATGGCGTAGTTGGAGTTTCGGCTGTTGGGGTATATCCGTACTCAGATTGAGCGAACTGATCGAAGCCGCCACTAACACGATTGTCAGGCAAGTGCTGGCTGAGCATCATTTGGGAGCTAGCAGACATGCTTCTCGACCGTCCTCCCATCAGGTTGAGTGATTTGGCGTCCGAGTCGTTGGCTAGGATAGCGGCATCAGACATCATGCTACCAGGTCTGTTTGCTTGCCTACCTGGTTGCCGCTTGCGAAGCTGACGCCAACCGAACGATATCAGGCCTCCTCTCTGAGCGCCGTGCTGAGGATCACCTCCAGCACCTGCCATGCGGGCAAAGACTTCTAGAAGGGTTTGAAGGGCGTTCATGAAAAATCCAAAGATAAGGACTATGCCATGAATTAAGAGAATGGCATAGCCGATCCATCCCTTCGGCGCCTCGGTGACGCCCAAGGATGGCACAAATGCTACCATTAGAAGGACGGTAGCAAGCCTAGCCGAGGCGAAGAAGGTGTGATAGGCATTCATATGTGTAGGCGAATGGAAAGGACGGAAAGCATGGAGTGTTAGTATGAGGATCACCTCGCAAATGGCCATAATGACCAGTTGTGCAATGCCTGAAGGTTGTACCGCTCCAATAGCAATGCCTCGAATGAAGGTGAGAATGGCGGGAATGAGGGCGAAGGGGGCTGCTTCGTCGGAGTACGTATTGTAGAGCGGGCCGTAGAGTAAGACTGTAGGGAGGTCATCAAAGAGATAGGCACGTGGCTTGGTGCGGAAAATGAGATTGAGGATCCAGAGGGCAAGCGCGATGATGGCCAGTAGTAGAATGACTGCCATGGCGACCACAGAAGGAGGCGAACGAGGAGCCACTATCAGCTGGAACATGGAGATGGCAACAACAGGTAAGAGGAAGTAGTTAAAGAGAATGCGCACGACCATACCACCGCTCAGGGGCCAGTTTTTCTGGCGAAGGTCTTCTTCTTGTGTGTTGGAGAGGAGTCGGATCAACCAACGGACAAGGAAGGCTAGCTGACAGAGTACGACAACGGCAACAGCGACTACTAGCAGCCAGACAGCCATACAGGCCCAGATGTCGCGGACTGCTGTCATACCCACCAGCTGGCTCATACGCGTCATACCGTAGGTGCCGTTTGTAATGTAGATGCCGTCCTGGAGGGATTGCGTGCCGTCTCCTTGCGAGACATAACTCGAGTTGAAAAGCAGAGCAGACCAGCTCGCCTGCTTGGTAACGGGTGCATAATAGCCGGGGTAGTTCAGGCTGAGGGCGCCCGTCAAGAAGATAAATTGAATGTATTGCAAGCAGTCGCCGAAGCCAGGTGTCACAAGACGCAGTAGATCCTGATCACGGCCATAATTTGTAGTCCATTTGAATGGATCCGTAGAGCCCCAAGGAGAGTATATGCCAGCAGCGGCGGTGGCGATGGCGACGAGTATGAGGATGGCGACGGGGAGATAGGTCAACAGGCCAGACAGGGTATGGCCAAGGGCAGGTGTGATGTTGGCAGAGATGCAGGCGATGTCGGGGGCTCCAGCATCGCCAGATTTGGCCGAGATGGTTGTCGCGAACGTGGCGAAGGCATACGAGCTGTAAAAGTCGTGGCTGACACTAAAGGCCGAGAGGCTGTCGGGATCGGAGGCATTGGCGAAGAAGGAAGGAATCAATGGGCACGAGTCGTTAAGGGTGGAATTGCAGAAGCGGCTGGGTTCGGCCTCGTAGGCATCAAAGGTGAGGACTTGGTAGCGCTGGAAGAGGGTCGAATATCTGTTGTTCGAGGGCGAGACGTCGACTATCTTGCCAAACGTGTCGTTGGGATTGGACCATAGCGGATCGTCGGGCGGCGGGTAGTCGCCTTGGGTGGCCTGGCCACTGACATTGCCGTAGATGGTCAGATTGAGATTGTGACTTTTTGCCGACGTGTTGAAGCGCGCATCGACGAAGAGCGGGATGAACTGCAGGTGCAGCGGGTTCGAGTTGCGGATGTTCTGGTCCAGGCAGTTGTCGAAATTGATGAAAGCGGCCGAAACTTGCGACGGTCGGGCGAGCAGAGCGACGAGGGCGGCGACCGGCGCAGACTGCAGAGGCGGAAATCGCATCTTCGAGTCTCAGGTCTGATCCACGAGCATGTGTGAACGAAGGGCGCCCGACTCACGGCGGCATGGGTGGTCGAGTAGGTTTGTAGGCGGCGCAGAAGGATGAAATGAACGTTTGACAGGCGGGAGAAACGTTGTCTGCGTTGGCTGCCTTGTGAGAGAAGGCTGGCGTCTGTCGAGATGTGCGCCGTGTTTTTGTTGAAGCGACACTTGATCACAGATTGCGCACGAACGTCGACACTTTCTTGGACGACGATACTCGTAGAGCCCCTGTCCTTGCTGACAAGCAACAGCCTGTTACCTCTAGCCAAATGGCGAAGAGTCCGAGTATGATCGCCCTACCCTAGGCCAAGAGTGCCGCTCCCGAGAGCGACTTCTCGAAATAGATGGCCAAGTGCCCCACACATCAACAACAATGACGCGAAGAGGCCGTCTCCAGCCGTTTCGTCAAAACTTTCGACCCGCATTCCGAGGAAGAGGAAATCAAGCACTCGATCAGATCAGATCAGATCACTTCAGACACAGCGTCAATGTCATGGTAGAGCTTTCCATTGAGCCGAATCAAAGTCGACCAGCTGCAGTGCTTGTGTCCTCACTCCCGTGCCACGTTAGATAACATGACGCCGTTCCCGCCAGTCACTGGCATTTTGCTTCACGAGCACTTCAACACTGACTCGAGAAATGTTGATGTGTCCAACGCCGAGCCTCTTACTACACGGCAAGAGACATCAGACTGAGCACATGTGTTCTCGAGTAACGCTTGCTCGACACTCTAAGGCATTCTTTGAATACAAGGTTTCGAGTCTTTGTTTGCACCAAGCTCTTCAACCGGAGCTCACAGGTGGGATGATGGCCACCTCGTCACCCTCGTTGATAAGCATACCGGCATCAGCATCCATGTCTATGTATTCCAGATTCACAGTAAGGGCACAGCTGTGCAATATTTTTGTATTGATATCGGGATACATGTTCTCGAGTTGAACGAATAGAGTCGAAAGCTTCAAGGGAGCAGCAAAGTGATCTGACGACTTGTTGGTAAAAGAGGCAGCAGATGCGAAGTAAAGAATGCTGAAGTGACCAGTCGGCGGTTTTGACGTAGACATAGTGGCTAAGCTTTCAACAAATCAGTACTGGCTCGTTGAAATTGCGTGCAGAAGGAAGGTGCAAATTTGAAGGATTGGGAGGGTGTCAGTCACGAAGAGTTTCTCATCGTTCACGGCCCGAAGGACGCTAAGATAATACATGCTATTTTTTCTTGACTCATCATTCAGGATGAAGGGGTGTTTGTGCGACAGAAAGAAGAGTACTAACCTTTTGCAATTGCTTGGAGGAAGAAGAAGAGGAAGAGAAGAGAGAGAGGATTGAAGATTCAAGATTTCCACCACAGACAGCTTGGGCGCAGATTGGCTTTGACCACGTCGGTGACGCGAAACGCCGGGCCTGTGCCCGTGCTTCCATCTTTTGATCCCGAATCAAGCATGTGAAGATTCAAGATTCGACATTGAAGATCGCCACAGATTTCCTACGCACGACTTCCCATAGTCGCCAGCCGAGTGCAAGTCGACCGACGTACTGCTGGAAGGAACGCGACTTCCACTAGAAGCACAATCACAATCACAAGCACAAGCACAAGCAGCATGCTCAGCCTCCGCAGCGACACGGCGCGACGCCGTCCGGATCTTGCCAAAATGTGCTGGAGCTGCGCTCTGAAACAGCAGAGATGGTCTTCGGTCGCTCGCCCTACCACCCAACCTAACACAACCCGCATAACCTCCCGCCGCATACCGTCATCCTCACGGCCGCCTCGCAATGCTTTCTTCTCCTCATATTCCCGCTCGCAACAGCGCTTCACACTCGACTCTACCTCGGACTCGCCCGTATACAACCCTGCAATAGAATCCCTCGATCGACTAGAACCTCTCGATACTCCTCGAAGCGGAGGTATAAGAGATCAACTGCGGAAGTGGCACGAAGAGCATGGTCACGACCAAAGCAACGTCGTACACGATCATGATGTCAATGCCTTGGGCGAAACCACAAACAACTTCACCCGCTTGTCTGACGTAGACAACCTCCGTCGTCCCCACGAAAGTCTCGAGAACGATCGCGACGATACCTCCCAGTTAATACAGGCCCATCCTGCTGATCTCGAGCACTGGGACCCAGACCATCGTTTTTTGCGGAGGGGAGACATGGTTGTGCTTGACTTTCCCCGTAGCGAAAGAGAGCCTTTGCTTGCCATATTCGTGCGAAGAGTCGGCCGTCCTCTGCAGTCTCAATTCTACACCATCCAAGGAAAATGGCTTCATGCCACCGAAAGGAATGTCCAACACGCTGTCTTGTCCTTCGTGGATCCAACCCTTGTCGACCCCATCATCCCACATCTTCCTGACGAGGGAATCACTGAGGATCTGCTGGACAGAGCCCAAATGTTTGATTTGAGTGTGCCGAGACACGTCTCTGCGCCTTTAGTCACCCGCATGCTCGACTTTCAAAGAAAGAGCGACGAAATCTATCGCCAAAATGCAACGACTCTTGACAATGCCCATCACTTACTAGCTCACCCTACTGACCTGAAATTTGGCACTCTCGACCTCATCGCCTCCAGACTTTTGGGAAAGGAGAAGAACGATTCCTTGACCCAGGAAAAGATCTACGCCGTGCGCAATGCTCTCACGCGGGGAGGCTTTGCCTTTGGCCATGACCGTAGAAGCCATCGTCTGACAGGCTTCATCCAAATTAGATCCAAAGAGCAGGTGGCGAATGTCGAAAAGATTCGAAATTGGCTTAGATCGTGGCAGGACGATCTGGCCATTTTTGCGGCGGGCAAAGATGCAACTCATCAGTTCTCACGATCTGGTCAACACGTTGTCAACTTTATTCACAAAGCACAATCACTAATCAGAAAGAGCCGTCAATTGCGCGACGTCACTCCGTATGGTCGGGTGGGACCTAGCAAGAAACGCTTTGATATCAACAAACAAGATGTTGTTCAATACGAATACACAGAAGCATTTGACGATTCTGACCGCGAGCTGATCAAATTCATGGAGGCATGGACGTGCTCTGGCTTGTTCCTCGGTCTTCCTCGTGTAGAGGCTCTACCCCCTCTTCTCCTTCAGGCAACTGGCATGTACGAAGAACACAACATGGACCCCAAGACTGGTTTCACCTTTTTGCAAGAGATTGGTGTCTTGACTCCTCACGAAAACCGGGTCCGTTTTGATTCTCACCTGCTTCTGCCTTCTTCACAACATTCCAAACCACTAGAGCAGCTTATGACCAAGATTATGGAGATGAACAACAACCATGGATTCGTAGACTCAATGGCGCATTTGCGTAAGGACTGGGGCGACCTTCCCGTTTTTTGTATCGATGGAGAAGGTGCACATGAGATTGATGATGGCGTATCTGTGGAAGATGCTGGAGAGGGTGAACATTGGGTTCACGTCCACATTGCCAATCCCACCGCTTTCTTTGAACACGACAATCCTCTCGCTAAGATGGCGCGACACATGACCGAGACCATCTACATGCCGGAGCGTGCTTTTGTCATGCTGCCCAGATGGTCAACGAAGAAACACTTCAGTCTGCAAGCAAACCGCCCTTGTTTGACCTTCAGTGCTAGGATGAATTTGCAAGGCGAGACGTTGGAGCACAAAATCCAACCTGGCTTCATCCGGAACGTCAAATTCATAACCCCTGCGGAGGCGTCTCGACTTGTTGGTGTCGACGCTGGTGTACGTCCCGACGTCACGCTTAGAGTTGGTGGAGACCCTCCCCATCGTACACCAAAAAAGACGGGCAACAATCTACTCAAACATGAGATAGACATGCTGAAGAAAATGCAGATGCTTGCAGAAAGACGTCAAGCAAACCGTCGTTCGGCTGGAGGTCTCTTCTTAGCTTCGAATCAGCCCGACTTTACCATCTGGCAACAGAAAAATAACCCAGGACTCGGATGGGAACATCCGTCTAGAACAAGAGCACGTTACGTGCAAGGCGATCCTATCATTGAGTACCGTACCAAAGAGTTAACCTCGTGGTTCTCTACAGGTGAGGATGTCTCTGATATCCTTGTCCGTGAACTCATGCTTCTAGCATGCGAGATCGGTGCGACATGGTGCGCGGAGAGAAACATACCCCTCATCTATCGCGGAACTGTGGACAGTCCTGACATCAAGGATGCGAAGGTATTCTACAACGAGGTTCTAGCACCAGCCACAGAGAAGAACAACGGCGAAGCTCCTATGCATCTGGCCATTGAATATCTTCGAAACTCTGGTTCTACTATTCTCACAACCAAGCCATTGCACCACCGTGTCTTGGGTCTTCAGTCCTACAGCAAAGCCACATCACCGCTTCGTAGATATGGCGATATGGTCCTTCATTGGCAGGTTGAAGCAGCCTTGCGTGAAGAAGCCAAAGCGGGCCAAAAACTCGACTTCGGAGGCAAGAATCAGTCCATGTTGCCCTTCTCCAATGGCGCTATCACCACAATGGCAACTGGACTTCAACCTCGTGAATCCATGATCCGTCGTGCGACTATTTACGCAGAGCAGCACTGGCTGAGCTCGCTTTTCTTCCGCGCTCATTACTACAATGAGTGTGAGCTGCCGTCCAAGCTCCATGCTTATATTCATATGATGCCTGTGTCCCAAAGAACAGATTTGCCCATTCTCATCAAGGAGTACAGCGCTTCTGGTAACATGCTGATGCCAGAAGCGTACGGTCTTGGGCAGGCCAAAGCAGGCGATACTTGGGAATGCGTGATTGAACAGGTCATGTGTTTTGAGCGAAACATTCAGCTTAGACCTGTGCGTCTGGTCGACCGCTGGCAAGGATAGATTGGTGAGACATATTCACGTGCAAGTATGAAGGAAATGCTACATGTAACCGAATACGTGAATGATAGTTTGGATGCTTGGATAGTCACCTGACAAAATGTCTATATCCCTCCTTTTTGAAACAATGACGTTACGCCTCTTTAATCCTTTAAGAAAGGGTCCAACTTTGCGTGGTTTTGATTGGCTGTTGCGACTGTCTATGCGCGGGACCCTATGGAATAGTGTCCCCTCCGACGCCGGTTCCGCACTGTTGAAGACCCTGTATCAATCCGTAGGCATGGCTCATTACTGCCTTGCGCTCTTCCCCTGGAGCACCAGTGTGATAATCTTCTCTTCAAGCGTCTTTGCTCTTTCCGCTCAGAGATGGAGGAAGACTCTTGGTGAAAGGACGAGGGGAAGCGACGAACGAGATACATCCACGCAGGAGCTATGTTTTCCGCGGTGCCCCACCTCCAGGACCTGGGTCCGTTGTGATGGTAATCCACCTCATGAGTCGTCAGCATTTTGCATCGGTGGATGCAGCGGGATCAGAGAAGGCGTAACCTAGTTTTTGAAACCTCCAGCTATCACCATGTGCCCTTCTACTGACCTCTCAAACTGTATCTAACCCTACCGAAGGAGCTCCAATCGTCACGTCAACGTTGGAGACAATCTTATTGACGACAAGATCCGGATTTTGAATCGATCTAAGACGACCCGCATTCTCATCTCAGGACTCAAGCCTCAATCGCTTATTCCGAGCATCTCCATGATGACTGGACGTGCGAACGACGCCCGTTGATGCAGCCTACCAGAACGGGTACCCGCCAGACTGTTCCTGGACTACAGCTGCCGGGAAAGACGCCGACTATTGGATACCCAAGTGGTTCCTGGATAATTAGTCACGAAATCGTCCCCCAGACGAAAGCGAGCGACTTTGGTTGTATCATCAACCTTGGCGTGCTGTACGAGTACAGCCACGACCACCCTATCTCCTGCAGACCGGGTCCTTACACGGAAATGAATCAAGTGACTTTGACGGCAGACCCGGAACATGTTTACTGTAAGCCATTCCGCACATGGCAGTGCCACACCCGCGATTGTGACGCCGCCCGTGTGGCCAAGGGGACTGACAAATCACTCGCGCTGCCATCTGCTCAGTGAATTGTCGCCATCTACAATTATTACCCACTAGTTATCCTTCAGCTGTCGAAAACCCTATGTAGTATTGGGTCTCAAGCCATGATATTGCACGAGTTGGATTCGCTTCATCCTGCGAGCGTAAGAAGGCACTGACTATGCCAGTAAGGGCTGGCCATCGTTGGAGGCTATTATCATCGTCGTGGTTCTGGCGAACTAGGGCACGTTGTTGCGCCAGTCCGCGCTCTCCGAGCGATCCTGTCACCTTAATCTTTACTGCTTTAACCTTCGGCCAAAGCCGAAGGTGTATTACTGTCAACCTCATTGAGCAACATTCTACAGCCTGACCGAACAGCTTGAACAAAGATGGTCTCTCTACCAAATGCCGATTGGAGGTTTCGATCACGAGGGTCAACGTGTCTACCGTCATGTTGCGACCGTGGCTCCGGGTCCGATCTCGTCATCTGCCTCACCGATGTCCCATTCCTAGGAACATGGCGCTATTGTGCATGATCCTAACGGGTCTAGGCCTCTCGGTCACGTTGTACACCCGATTTCTTCTGCAAAACCTCGCAGACATACGCTGCGTATACGTTGAAGTCATGTTCAATCTTGGAGGGCAGTCTATCGTGCACATGACGATATTGAATAGAGGCACAAGCTGAGTGGAAGCCAATTGCGTCTTGCTTGCTGCTTTGTTATGCATCTACACTACATGTCATATTTCCCCGGAGTCTCAGGTCTGGGACGGTTGACAGGTGTGGCTTGAGCTCTGTGAGTCCTCAGCCTAGGGGTTCCGGCACCACGGCCGAGTGTCTGCGTTTTCCAAGATAGGGATGTGGGCCCTGTCGCGGAGGTCATTGGCTCACCACTTCTTAGCATCTTTAGCTCCGCCACCTGAAAGCATAAGTTGAACTTTCTGTTGCATCGTTTCACGCTGACCTGCCGCTACAGCGTCCGTGTTTCCTAGCATGTGCTTTAATACACCGCAATGACTTTGACTATGTTAATGATTCAAGACCCTCAACCAGAGTCATGCTCAGCTTGACAGTCTTTTGATGAAGAACATGAATTCCTGGCCAATGCAAGGGTTACCGGAAACTACACAGTCTCAGCAGACATTGCCGTCTTCTTCACTGCGAATCGAGAGTCCCTTGACCGCCTCAGAGAAGAAGCTCAAAAAGCAGCAACCACGCCAACTCCTGAGCTGCACGAAGTGCAGAGAACGAAAAGTAAAAGTAAGCCTTTCAGTCCAGCGATTTTCATACCTGTCAATACTAAGCTTGACAACACAGTGTGATCGTACGAAGCCATGCTCGGCGTGTTGTGCTCGAGGGCTCCCAAAGGAGTGCCATTTCGTTTTGGGTGAGGGAGCAGATTTTGGACCAATACAACAGTCTCTAGAGCTCCGAAGATTACGAGCAGAGAATCAACGACTCAAGGAGCGTCTTTTGGCCGACAGGACGTCCCTTTCTGAGGATAGTGAGACCGAGGACGGATCATCAGGCGTCCGTACGATGTCCACGGGACGACGACCAAGTCGACAGCGAAGGTTTCGCGCGAACGATCAAACAGACAGTATATACTTCGGATCTCCAGGACTGGCAAATGTCATCGCGGATGTGAGTAAGGTTCGTGTACTCTGCATTTGTCTATTCTGACCGACCATTCAATCAGTTTGCAAATTTAAACACGGAGCCAAAGTCTCTCTCACACGCTATGCCTAGAGCAGCAGATATGTACACAACTCAAGATGCGATGTACCCTTTTCCGACACTGTGGCCTGCCATGTCGCGCACTGAGGGGTTGTTGCAATGCCTACCTCCGAGCGAGCAGCTCTTCAACTACCTCGACTCGTTCAGCCAGAAAGCCAAAGGTTTCGCTTTCCCCTACGTACCCGAAGAGTTGACTCGAAAGGAGGTCGAACACTTTCTCGACAACGTACAAGAAAACGCGGAGAAAGTACCAGATCTGCTCGCACTCATTTTCGCGGCACTGGCATTAGGCGTACAGCTGGATACGTTCGAAGGTCATGAAGAGGCGCAAACCGGTGCCTCCAACACCCAAAGCCGCAAGGGTGAGATATTCTGTAAGTGACACAGAGGTATCAGTGGCTGTCGTCTTATTGCTGACTCAGGTAGCCGTCGCCGCAATGCAGGCTCTCCGTCTAGCATCCTTCACTAGTCGCCCTACTCTGAGAGGCATCCAGACTATGACAATGCTTGCCCCCTATCTTACGAATAGCGGAAGGTTTCTTGACGCCTGGTCGTTGTCGGGTATGACAATCCGCCTGGCCCATTCTATTGGTCTACATCGCGACCCTCGCTTCTTGGATCCAGCTCCATCGTTGCGAGAGTGCACCGTACGCAAAAATCTATGGTGGTGGTTACTGCACATGGACCAAGAATATTCCATGACTCTGGGTCGACCTTTGGGCATCTCTGGGATTGGGGATTGCCCCCCTCCTGACCCACTCACAACAGATCCAGTAGCTCTGCGGTTGAGCGAGTTTTTCGATCAACTCACCATTCTAGGTCGACAGATACTGAGCAGTAACCAGCTCACAGACTCGAAGATTGATATGTACACAGATCGCTTGATTGCTCTATGGGATACGATGCCAGACTCATTACAGTTCAACAAGTCTTGGATCAAGGAAGAAACAGAAATCCCAGAATGGCCGATGGAGACAAGGGCAACGAGTAAGACGAAACAACCATCAATGTTATATGTCACTGACACCTTGCCTCACAGTATCTTACTGCAACATACACAACTACATCATCCTTCTGAACCGTCAGCGCATCGAAAACAATCGGAACAGTCCTGACTACCGACCATCGTCACCCAGACTCCGACAATTCAGCACCATGCCTGAATTCTTTTTCCAACCAGCATCGCACCCATCCTCGCCGATACCTCTTATACCCAGAGGTAGACCACTGGTGATAGACTCTTCTCTAGCACTTTTAGACGCATTCCGGTTCTTCCACAAACGTGTACCATCGGCGCTCGTCGACTGGACGATAGGGCAACAAGCCTTCAACGCTTGCATGATCCTGTTGCTGGACGCCATCGACTGCGAGAGTCTTGAACATATTGAAAGAGTAGAAGCGGCACACATGATATTCGTCGAGATGGACAAAGCGGAGATGCATCAACTTACGGGACTAGCAATGTCTCGGATAGCTGAAGGCCTGACACATGTGCGAGAAGCGTATGAGGCGCGTAAGATGTCGATGAATTCCGAGGCAATATCTCCTATGAGTGTGCGGAACCCACCAAATGGGCATGATGCACACACTACGAATCCATTCGACTGGAGCATGGGCCAGAAGCTGCGTTCGCACGACTTTTTGCACGAGTCCGTGATGGGAGCAACTGGTATGTTCCTGCTCGAGGACCATGGCCTCCAGACCAGCACGTCTCGACCTAAAGCCTCGGCACCAATGAATGTTGTCCCGACGCCGACAATCACAGTCGTTCCTTCCTCAGACCAAGCGAATCACAAGACACACTTGTTTCCACATGCCACACAAGTGGAACCACGACGAGACTCGGCACATCCAGTGATGTTTTTGCCTCCCAGCAGTCATACACAGCAGCCACTATTGCCTACATATCAACATGCTCATCCTACTCAATACCCTCCAGGGATGCAGCCGCCGCCATCCTGGAATAACACCGGAGTCTGGCAGAATATCGGACAACATCCTCACCATCAGATTTATACGCAGCCGATAGCAAGAGGAGGACACCATGCAATACCGAATCAGCCAAAGCAGCAGCAGCATCAATGATGGATCGAGAGATCGAGAGGGATTGTCCAGCATAACGGGATCGCCGATCATCTTTCCAGAGAAACTCACGAATATCTTAGGTCAGATGCGAGATCATTGCCAAGTCACAAGTCCACGAAGTGTAGTCTAGATAGACATGATGAATAAACTTCTGTCATCAATTGCCCGTTAATTTACCCAACACCTTAATTCTAGTCCCAAACTCTGCCCTTAGTCACGGATCTTCTTTGACACTTTCCACTCTGGCGGGGACTCGTCTGATTGGTGACCCTTGCCAATAACCACCATTTCATATATGAGTGACAGGCATGTAAAAGACACTAACCTGAGGTTCTTCGTTTCCAGGACCCTTGTTTGGTCTAGTCGGAACGGCTAGAAGTCGAGATCTCCTCGGATGCAAAACTACCCCGGCTCCGTTGAAAGATCCATACTTGATTCTCCTTCTCGATCAGTGCATGAAGACGAGCAATTGGTGCCGCAGGAGTCTAATTCACACTCACTCTAGCCAGCTCTCTTCGCCTCACAATTCATTGCTTCCCCTTCCCTCTGCGATCGCCCAAACAAAACATAGAGCAAAACCCCCCATCATCATCCCCAAACCCCGGAGCAAATGCCCGACTCCGAACGAAACCACACAGCCTCACTCGGACACACCGAAGGCGCGATCTTCCATCTCCCAAACACTTTGACGTCTGCACTGCCTGATTGTTTCGCTTTTTGAGCCTCATAGTGGTATAGGGCTTGGGTAGCGGGAAACTGTTTTAGAGTTTAC
>ERZ794946.312-NODE-312-length-20538-cov-3.804033_pt1 | contig 20538 bp, 16 predicted proteins | sample MGYA00433072_ERZ794946 | MGnify/ENA primary metagenome ERZ794946 (study PRJEB30137, sample SAMN04331413) | food metagenome | isolation source: Y3 must sample point D1 replicate A | place: Australia: South Australia | collected 2014 ...
GACGGAACCCGGTCTGACGTTTAAGCGGTGCTTCGACGAATGCTGAGGTGGTGAGAAATGTTTCCGTGCGCAAGGCGCTCTTCTTGAGTTGGAGTCCATGTCATGTCCCGACGTGCGTTGTCTTCTTCGAGGAAAAGTGAAAGTGTGAGAGGTATGACGAAGGGTCGCCGTCGGCCGAAAGCGATTGCCAAGACCGTGTTTGCTTCTTTCCCTTCCCTCCGCAGTGTCCGCTCTGTTGACAACAACCTTCTGGCAAACATCATCCACTCAACCATTCCGACATGCTCTAGCGGTCATGAATGATTGAACCATTGACTAAAATCAGATGATAACACAACAAGGTGCATCTCAGTCACGACATCTCGCCAACAGTGCTGCAGCGCTGCGCCTTCTGCGAATCTCTCCATTAAGACCGACTTGGCCGCCGAAGAAATACACTCAAGCTTCGCCAATGCTGGCGGTGCTGAACGCTCTACTTGCCATGGCCATCCGCAACGTTAGAGACGGCCCTTTTACCAAACCGTGTCAATCAGATATACTTTCTTGACACCTCAACGTGGCCTGCATCAACCGCCTTCAGTTAAACCTCTCGACCATCTGCGTCAACGTGCTACTTGGCACAGAACCATGTGCACCACGCTACGGTCTTGATGCGCCGTTTGATATCTCTTGTCCTTCCTTGTCCTCAACTGTTTAGACCTTTGGCCCTTGCGTATCGCTTTTCTCGGACCGGCGTCATCACGGTATGGCCGTAGGTACATTGATGATATCAGGACCTTGATGCAAGAGCTCAGGTATAAGAGGTAGGTGAAAGCTTTCTGCATGTCCTCATCAATCACCACCAGTACCCCTGATCACCATGTTCTCTCTTCTGTTGGCTTGCGTTGCCATTCCTCTCGCTCTCGCAGCCCCCACTAGATCCTCCAACACCACTCTGGAGGACTCGTTCGATTATGTTATTGTCGGCGGTGGCTTGACTGGTCTAACTGTTGCAAGCCGACTCTCGGAGAACCCTTCCATCAGGGTGCTTGTCATCGAAGGTGGTCAAGACAACCACAACGACCCCCGAGTCTATGATGTCCGAACCTACGGCCAAGCGTTCGAGTCCGACCTTGATTACAACATGACTTCCACGCCCATCTCATGGAGAAACGGCACACAGCTTCCCATGGCTGCCGGCAAGACTCTTGGAGGTTCAGGCAGCATCAATGGTGCTAGTTGGACCAAGGGACCCAAGACACAGTATGATCTTCTTCCTCTTCTCATTGGCGACGAGTCATGGGGCTGGGACGGCTTGAATCAATACATGCTCGGTGCCGAACACTTCTATGCCCCTTCCAATGAGCTCAAGTCCAAGGGCGCCGACTTTGACGGCCACAAGCACGGTTTCAGCGGTCCCGTCAAGGTCTCTTTTGCTCAGGGAATGTTCGGCGGCATCAATCAGCCCGCTCTCAACGCTTCCGAGCAGGTCTGGGGGCTTGAGCATGTCGATGATGTGGCTTCTGGTATCGTGAACGGCGCAACCATCATCCCTAATATGGTACAGCCCGACGTCAGTCAGAACAGATCTTCCCCCTACACTGCATACATCCTCGGCGAACCTCAGTCTCGCGACAACCTCGTCATCTTGACCGGACACCGTGCTGTCGAGATCCGTTGGAACAACACTTGCACACAAGAAGAGCCTGAATGTGTGCTTACTGCTGACGGCGTATACTACCAAGCTTCTCGCGAGAGCGAGAGACTGTTCGTCAAAGCAAGTCGCGAAGTTCTCCTGGCTGCCGGCTCTATGCAAAGCCCTCAACTCCTTGAGCTCTCCGGTATCGGCGACCCTGCAGTCTTGAACAAGGCTGGTGTTTCAGTCAAGAAGTCTCTCATGGGTGTTGGCAAGAACCTTCAGGAGCAGACCAAGAACACGGTCACATACACACCAAAGTCCGACGACTTCGAAGGCTCCGGTCCATCATCCGCCATCGCGTTCCCCAACGTGCACCAGCTCCTTGGCAATGCATCCTCCACCGTCCACGCAGAAACTCTTGCCGGCCTCGCCGAATACGCAGCCCAACTTGAAGCCCAAGGTCTCGTCGCCAGCGCCAATGCGTCTCACCGAGTCCTGCAATACCAAGTCGAAAACCTGTTCAACAACAGCGAAGCCGCAGCCGAGATCTTCTTCACCCAAGCGCTAGCCACCGAAACCAGTGCAGCGACTGTTGGCGCAGATCTTTGGAACCTGATTGTACTCGCCAGAGGCACAATCCACATCTCCAGCGACGATTCTTTCGACTTGCCGACTGTTGAGCCATCATACTTTGGACATCCTCTGGACTTGAAGCTGCAGACATTGGCTACGAAGCAAGCACATGAGGTTTACAACACTGCACCTCTTGCTGAGATGGTCAGTGATGTCACTCTGCCTGCTGAGGTGCCTAGCGACTATGCGGGCTGGGAGACATTCGTCAAGGATACGTTCACCTCTGTCTGGCACCCTATCGCAACGTTGAGTATGATGAAGGAGGAGTTCGGTGGTGTAGTCGACAACAAGCTGAAGGTCTATGGTATCAGCAACGTCAGATGTGTTGATGCGAGTGTGTTGCCTGTGCAATTGTCTGCGCATTTGAGTTCGAGCTTGTACGGGATTGCGGAGAAGGCAGCCGTTATGATCAGAGAGGACCAAGTTTGATGAAGTTATGAATGTTATGATGGGTGATAGAAGGTTAGAGAAATAGATAGATTCGAATAGATCAGAGTAATAATACGGCCATGCATACATACTCATATGTTTGTTCGAGTGATTACAAGATTGCGACACCGTTGGGCGGACTCGCGACACCTCCGGGAACATGTATTGGCATACTGCTGAAGAAGAAGGAATATTTGTTCTTTTCCTTGCACTCTTTGGCCAGCTTATCCAAGTCGAAGATCTCGCCAATGGGAAGACCCCAACCAGCAAGCAACCACTCATGCAGCAGATAATCGGTATTCTGGCAGCAAAGCCCTTCTGCCAGATCCATCTCACCGTCTTCTCTGACGACTCGATACCAATGGCAGGAGGTGGATATGTCTCGGAAAGCTTCGTCCTCGCCTGAGTGTCCAGGACATCATATGCGCCCGTCCATCCCGTGCGAATGAACAGAATATCGCCTTCCTTGAACTCGACAGCCTGTTTCGTCGCAATCTCCTCGAGTACATCAACGGTGATAGGTGTGGTCTGGAAACAAGACTCGACACTCCAAACCCCTTTATCTTCAGCCCAGCTCTTGTAATCCAACAACACACCTCTACCCACCACACCGCCATTCTCGACCCAAACGTGAATGCCATTCTTCTCCGACCCCAAGACATCTTCATTGGTGCAGTCGTTGTAATATCTTTTCTCTTTCTGGTAGCCGTAGTGTCTGAAACCATCCCATTGCGAAGAACTCTGCGTGTTGAAAGTGACCGTGTCGTCGTTTACGGAGCGAGGGGCCTTGTTGATGATGTCGTGACCGAATGCGACGCGGTTGAAACATGGAGGCGACATTTTGTTCAAGGGCCAGTCGACGGAGATGCGAGTGCCGTGCTCGATCTCTTTGGATGCGGCGGTGGTGTTGGTGGGGGTGAGGAGGTTCAGCATGCCGAGTTGGTCGTTGGTGCCCCAGAGACCCCATGCATTACCGTGGGGGCCATCTTTGCGCAGGGGAAGAGAGTCGAAGGAAGGACGAGATTTGGTCATGGTCAATTGGTGCTGGCGATGGGATGGATTTGTTGGAGGGAGAGCTCGGCGCTGTTTTGTTGATGATGACGATGCGGGGTCGAGAACTCGCGCGACGGGGGTTTGTTTTCCCGAGCGGAAAAGGAAGCCGCTTTTCCGATCCGCTTGTTGTGCTGTTCACCCTGTTCTGGATTTGCCCATCTCTCGCAACGACGACAGCACGACTTGTCGCGCTTCCAAGATGCGCGAAGTACTCTTGGTACCTATACAGATGTTGTGTATCAACAACGTCAATGGGATTTCGGTCGTGGATGTTCATACGCTGGGGTTTCTTGTCAAGTACATTCTGACATGGAAAAATCCACACTTTCCGAATGGTTCACACGTAACAAGAGTGATGTTCAGATGTGAGACCCACTTGTCACAATTCATCGATCACCTTTTTCTCCCCTAAGTCAAGCTCTTGCAAAATGACATTCACATGAGTGGAAACTACACGCGAATCTGCTGTTGGAATAAAGTGCATGGCGTCAAGGACCCTCACGCAGCTTTACGGATGGCTTGTCTCCCGCAAGAGTCAAAGCACCCAGATCGTGGGGCGCCATATTACTCGACCGCTCGAGGCTCTGCGAAGACTGTTTGCGCCATCGACAAAACAAGACTGACGAGGCTTGCCATGCATCTCTTGCAGTGCTTGGATATTTGCAATGCGACATCTTGTTCGCTGCGTCTGTTTAAGCATCCTCCAGGCTTCAACCTGCTTGGTGTTGTGCTGTAGAGTTTCCGATTCGTCTGGACATGTCTCTGTCCTTTCATCGCACTCCTTCTCGTCCTTCGTCTCGACTCATACCTCTCCAACATGAGCGTCATCCCAACACACTCTCACCGCACACCATCAAATCAAGCCACATCCATCAACTTTCACCGGCTTCCTGACCGTTCCTGACCCGACGCACCCACAAAGGGACTGCCGGAGGTACGTCATTCCAGATCTCGTCCGATAAAGTTAGGACCCCGATCCTTTGAGACGATCCGGAAACGGGTTTCGCTCCCCTCCGAGCAGCAAAAAGCCCTTTTTGTCACCAAAGCATCATCGATCCGCACGGCTTTTGTTTCCTTGTCGTCTTTTCCTTCTGTCTTCTCTCACCTTTCCATCGCGTGGGCCTCCGCGGCTTCAGCGAATTGGCAGCTTAGAAATGATGATTTTGCGTCCGATGATATCATCACTTTTCACTAATCGCTGGCTAGACAATACATTTTCTCGACACCCTTTTATCGTATATAGGTAGGTCGTGCTGGTAGTTCTCCTTTCTCCACCACCCTTGCTACACATCGACCTTGCCATACCAGGGTTTTACCTGGCATACTATTCATAAAATGGCTCTCTTCAAGGACACTACCTTTGGCTTCCTTATGCGCAACATTTCCGGTGGCAGACTTTTCCCATACGAAGATTACTACAACGAAGAACTCCGTGAGAGTTGGTTCAACGCTGGACAGATCAAGGATGAAGAGTCCTCTGACGACGAGGAAAAGAATGGAGCCAAGGGCAAATACCTGCTCATTGACTTCCTTGAGAACGACCCCGACGTAAGTCGCATTGGCAAACTACTTGCCCTGAGTACGACCTAATTTGTTACAGAATCCGCTCAACTGGTCCACTGGCAAGAAGTGCTTTGTGACTTTCTGTCTCTGCTTCCTGACTCTCTCCATCTACATCGGATCCGCCATTTACACTTCTGGTCTACCATTCTTGACGGAGGCCTTCGGCGTCTCCACTGAGGTCGTCACCATTGGTCTGACTCTTTACGTTTTGGGCTACGGTATTGGACCTATGATCTGGTCTCCTCTCTCGGAAATTCCCCAGATCGGCAGGAACCCCATTTACATCGGCACTTTGGTTGTCTTTGTCTTCTTCAACTTCGGAGTCGTGTACGCAAAGAACATCGGCATGCTGCTCGCCTTCCGTTTCCTTACTGGTTTCTTCGGCTCTCCCGTTCTTGCTACAGGAGGTGCTTCGCTGGCAGACATTTTCCCTCCCGCCAAGCGTGCTTATGCTCTCTCCATCTACGGTATCGCCAACATCATGGGTCCCACCATTGGTCCTGTTGTCGGTAACTGGGCTGCTCAGTTCGAAGGCTGGACTTGGCCGATCTGGATTTTGATTTGGATTTCTGGCCCTTGCCTCGTCTTCTTGATCTTCTTCTTCCCAGAGACCTCGGCAAACAACATCCTTTACCGCCGCACCAACCGCCTCCGAAAGTGGCAGGAGAAGAACAACGGTCTGGAAGGCAAGCCTTACGACAAGATCAAGTGCCAGCCTGAGATCATGGGTGAAAACATGTCCGGTGCCGACATGGCCAAGATGACTCTCGTCAAGCCTTTCTCCCTCACTTTGACCGAGCCCATCGTCTTCGCACTTAACCTGTACATTGCTCTCATCTACGCTGTACTTTACTGCTGGCTGGAGTCAATTCCCATTGCCTTTGAACAGGTTTACGGATTCAGTCTCGGCATCACTGGACTCTGCTATCTCGGTATCTGTGTTGGTGGTCTCATCTGCATTCCTCCTTACTGGTACTACAACTATTACTACGTCGAGAACCGCTTCTCGGAGGATGGTACTCTTCGTCCTGAGATCAGACTGGAGCCTGCCTTGGTCACTTGCTTTGCTCTACCTATCTGTCTGTTCATGTTCGGCTGGACCGCTCGCGTGGATGTCCACTGGATCGTTCCCATCATCGCGACCGCCTTCTTCACCATCGGTGCCTTTGGTGCCTTCTCTGGCGTCCTCAACTACCTCGGTGATGCTTACCCTGCGGAATTCGCCTCCATCTCAGCCGGAAACGACTTTTTCCGCTCGTGCTTCGGAGCAGCCTTCCCTCTGTTTGCCCGCCAGATGTTCAGCACTCTTGGCCTGAACTGGGGTAACTCTCTACTTGGTTTCTTGACCATTGTCTTCATTCCGGTCATCTTCGCCTTGTGGTGGAAGGGTGATAGATTGAGAGCTCGCAGCAAGAACGCTACTCAAGAGTACTTGAGCAAGAAGGATGAGGGCAAGAAGAACAAGAACAATGATGGCGAGAAGAGCGATGACGAGAAGACTCAAGTTGGCAGTGATGAGGATAAGGAGAAGGACAACGCATAGAGGAAAGATGCCACTGACACGAGCGACGATATAGACTAATTTGTAATATATAACGATAACGACTGTACTTTTACTTGACAAGATCCATCACTGGCCCCATCTCAACATGCTGGTGATCGAAGAGTTGTATAGGAACAGCAATCCGAAAGACCAGGATAACGATATTAGCCGCTCGTACCGAGATAGATAGGGCATCCTCCCCCACACTGCCATTTTGAGTTGTTGCACGACTCGAGAGCTCCCATGCAGGTCTGGAAATCCATACTTGGATTGGCTATTACGCGGTATGCGCTGAACACAGGCCACGCTTTGTAGCTCCAACAAGCAGCTGAAAGCCCTCTAAGAATTCAATATTGGTGACAAGAGAATCAACAAAAGCGGATGCTGATGGAACAGGGGAGATTCGCCAAGGCTTGCGTCGCTTCTCCGAACCTGAGGCTGAAAAAACGTTTGAGCTGTCGATCGTCGTCATGCGCTGCAGAAAGTTTATCGGCGACAGGTGCCGCTCTTCTGCAGCAAATTGCTTCCTTGGTCCTCTCGCTCTGGCCCGAATACTGTCGATTGTACTCTGAAGCGCTGCTGTACGAATCGCCACAGCACCGTCAACCCATGTAGACGGTCAGGGAAGGCGCGACACTCTCTTTCATCAGTTCGACGATTGCTTCGACTTCTCGGTCCCGGATAAGCGGAAACAACAGCGGCGTCATGTCGACTTCAGGCGCCTCGGACTCGGTGCAAGAGTGGCTTCGTCTAAGAGCTTTGGCAAGGTACGACAGGTGTGGAGGAGCATGAAGGAGTGCGAAGAAGAGGAGGAATGAGAACAAGCATGGAGAGGATGAGCCGGGTCAAGAGGAGGACAGAGCAAGAGCAAAGAGGACAGAGACAAGAGGACAGAGGACAGGCAGTACCGCACGGCTGACACTCGTGGGCGCGCCACAGATACTTTGCACCAAACAACATCACCGCCGACCTCGTCAATGCCGAACGCAGCGAGCCCCTGCCACCAGAACTCGCCTCTTCCCCCCTCCTCACCGCCATCACGCAGAACGGCTGCCTGCGCATGAACTGCGACCGCGCCTACGTCTCGCTCATCGACTCGTCCACCCAGTACATCCTCTCCGAAGCCACCAGGACCATCTCGATCCGCGACAGTACAAAGTTCGTCGACCCACAAGACACCCTCTTCCTCGGCGTCCAGAGTCTGAACAAGGAATATGGCATCTGCCCGCAGTCCGTCGACATCTTCACCGACCGCACCGGTCGCCGTGCCATCAGGTCCCACGAGGTTGTCGCCAACACCTCCCGCTATGTCATCCGCGACTTGCGCCAGCTCGCCCAGTACAAGCACTGCCCCTATGTCGTCGGCTTCCCACACTTCGTCTCGTACGCAGAGGTCCCTGTTAAGAGCGCTTCCGGCCACATCCTCGGCACCTACTGCATCATGGACAACAAGATCCGCGAAGACTTCTTCAACGACTCGACAATCGAGATCTTGAACGACATTGCTGCTTGTGTGAGCGAGCAGTTCGAGCTCCACGCCATCAAGCAAGAGTCTCTGCGAGGGGTACAGATGATGAGGGGCTTGTCCGAGTTTATCGAGAGCAGGAGATCAAGAAGAGACAGTGTCGGAGCCACAACAAGACGTTCCTCTTCAAACAGCCAACACAGCTTCATCGACTACCTGGATCTCCCACCTGCCCAATCGGATGCGACACTGTCACCCAGCCCCTTGCTCTCCGACAAGCAGAGCCCCAATGACACCCCGATGCTGGACGTTACTCCGTCAACTTCCATGTCCGACCTCTCATCCTTACCCAGTCCCAACATCGCTCTGGATGAAGTCAAGTCTTCAAGCACTGGTCAACCCTTGTCGGCCAGTCAACCGCTGAAAGCCATCTACTCTGGAGCTGCGAACCTCATCCGAACTGCTATGGATATCGAGGGTCTGATGTTCTTGCGTGGCTCTGCCGAGAACACCATTAACGACTTCGCAAGCCAGCCCTTGAACCACGCCTCATCAGCAAACCCCAAGCCCAACAGCCGAGTCGCATCCTCGATCTGCGAGGTCCTTGGAGACTCTATCGTACCCGGGGGTTCCGATCTTGGCTCACCTCAGCAGCCATTGGCAATCAACGACGCTTCTCTTAACTACCTCATCCGGCACTTCCCTCGGGGCTGCGTCTTCGTCGCCGACACTCAAGGCAATCCCATTTTCGAGAAGGAAGGTGCTTTCATTGCCCAAACTTATACTCATCGCACATCGTCCATAGCCGTCGAGGTCTCTGGCCAGCTGCAATCGCTGATTCGAAAGGCGGGATCCCTGATCTTCCTTCCGCTATGGGACAATGTAGAAGATCGTTTTATTGTTGGCATGCTGGGCTGGTCAAGCAATCCCACCCGTGTGCTTGGAGAACAGGACATGACGTGCCTGTCAGCCTTCGGAAACACCTTTATGACCGAGATTGCCAGGACCGAAATGACAGAGCTGGCACGAGCAAAGTCTGACTTCCTCTCGTCCATCAGTCATGAGCTTCGTTCACCACTCCATGGAATTCATGCTGCCGTCGATCTCCTCCAAGACCCTCAAAACGACTCCAAGTCTGAATTGGTTGAGATGATCCAAAGCTGTTCTTCGACACTGCTCGATACTCTAAACCATGTCCTTGACTTTTCTCGAGTCAATAAACTCACTGATGACGAGCCTCACCCGGAGACGCTTTCCTGTGGTGAAACACAAGAGCTTGCCCAAAACGCGTTTGGAGACTACAGTGAGGAGTATCTTTGCGATCTGGTTTTAGGGGTAGTCGAGGGATTACACTTCGGTCAAGCCAAGCGAAAGGCTACTTATAACAAGATGCAAAACACGCCTATCGGTCAATCTGCAGGCCCCGACTTCTCCTTGAATTCGGCCCTGCTTGTCGATGGTGCCAACAACAGCTCATCGACCACAGCTGGACCAACTGTTGCAGTTTATGTTGACATTGAGAGCCGAGCAGACTGGTGCATGATGCTTTGTGCTGGCGCCTGGAAACGGCTGGTCATGAATCTCTTCGCCAATGCTCTCAAGTACACGAATGAGGGTTTCATTGAAGTTGCGTTGAAAGTTATCAAACACCCGGACAATCCAGTCAAGCGCACTGCCCATCTTATGGTAAAGGACACCGGCATTGGAATGGCTCCCGAGTTTGTGCAGCGCAGCCTATACCAGCCTTTCGTCCAGGAAAACCCCATCGCTGACGGGACCGGGCTTGGACTCAGCATCGTCAAGAAGATCATTCAGGACTTGCAGGGTACCATTGATGTACAAAGCACACAGGGCGTTGGAACTCGCTTTGATGTGTTTGTACCAATCCCAGATTATGACGAAGCAAAGCACCCATCTCTGCCCAATGGTGGCGACAGATTGGACCCGAAAGCGATACTGAAGGGTCGCTCTATTTGCTTGCTCTCGCCCTCGAACAAGCCTGACCTCAATTCCTCACCTGCACAACTGGACTTGCAAATGAGACGAACAGCAGCAATGCACTCATGTGTGCAGTCCATTACGCGGCAGTGGTTTGGTATGGATGTCATGACTTGCGGCAAACTGGAAGACGTCACCGCAGATATCGTCATCGCGGAAGAGTCGCTCATTGCCAACCTACTTGCGACAGATCCTGAGCTCTCGACGAGACTCGGCAAGCAACGCCTGATTCTGGTTGATGCCAATCCTGGCAAGAAGCTTTTGTCGAATGCTGTCATTCTGCCGTACCCGATTAGTCCAAAGGCACTTGTTCGCGCCCTCTCTGCCAGCTTGACTGAGCCTCAACATCTTTCACTCGAAAGCGTTGTTGTATCGGATCCTATGACGACGACACCATTGCCTCCAACCACGACCGCGTTCAGTCCAGATCTTGAGCCATCCTTGAAGAAGGCCAAGAACATCACCACAATCGCGACGGAGACCATAGCACCACTGAAAGAGGACATCACTCTTACACAAGACCAACAGCACTTCCTCCTTGTCGACGACAATGCCATCAATCTCCGTCTTCTGAGCACCTTTATGAAGAAGCTTGGCTTCTCTGCTGAGACCGCCGTCAATGGACTGGAAGCTTACGAGAAGTTTAAGTCTACGAAGTTCACCACAGTTCTGATGGACATCAGTATGCCTGTCATGAATGGTTTCGAATCGAGTCGCGCAATCAGAAGTCATGAGGCTTTGCAAGGACAGCTCAAGCCTGCACGGATCATTGCGTTGACAGGACTTGGGTCAGAGGCTTCGAAGCAAGAGGCAAAAATGAGTGGCATTGACGAGTTCCATACAAAGCCTGTCAAGTTCGGTGCTTTGAAAGAGTTGTTGCAGAGATGATGATATCTGCCACGACATGGCGCATCGATTCGATGCGATATCCACTCTCTTCCAGTCGGTCCCTGCATGGTGCGACATTGCCAACAGGCTGTCAGGCTGTCCTTGATTTGAGAAGAAAGGAACTTATCGAGGATCCAATGCGAAAGCAGTTTCGGTGCATATCGACGGCAGAGGCACGGGACTTTGGACCTCCGGCAGCTTGGGAGCGGTTTCTTGGCAGACATCATGTCTACCCTTCTGTCAGGCTCCCCTCACTTGTTACTATCTGGACTTCAACACATGACTGCTGCCTCGATACCCAGCCCTGGAAACCGAACAGAAGTCATCAGCCGCATGCAAACGATGGGATCAGGAACCAACACCAGTCTTGAATTCTGTCCATTCATCGACGTCGAGCTCTCCATCACCCCTTCAACCCACAGCTTCACCCAACCTAGCCCGCCGATCCTTACAATGGTATTGACCTCTCGCGCCACCAGGCCTATCACTTTTTTCACCTGGGATACCCCTTTACACTTTAATCGAGCGCTTACCAACAACGGCGTCACCATCACTGATATTGCAACCAACGAACCCGTAAAAACAACACGCCTCTTGGTGCAAAGAGTAGCCATTAACCGCATCCGCGGCTCTTTTGACGAAGAGCTCTATCTTACCCTCCTCCCCAACATCCCCGTCACCCTCTCGAGACCTTTTGGCAGGGGCAATTCGGGCACAGTCAAGCCATTGCCCAAGTCTATCGTACAGAAAGGTTGGGAACTCAATGACCAGGGCAACCCAATGAAGATTCGCAGATCTCAGAGCGCGACGGGAGTTGATGGATTGGAAGCCGGGAAGGAGTATCGCGTCGGTTTGAATATGGAGTTGCTTGAGAAGTGCAAGTGGAGCTTTGCGACTAAAGATGAGGTATTGGTTGATCGGGGAGACAAAGGCCCATCTCCATCTGATTATGCTTGGGAAAAAGGGGTGTTGGACTTTAGCGTTGTTGAGACTATGATCACGGTTGTAGAGTGAGAAGGTGGTCAAGTATGCTTGACTGCTTTGTAAGGCTACCATGTTTTCGGTACTCAAGCAGAATTTGATATCGCCGTCTTAGCCCGGAATGCTACGAGATCCAAGTCACAACCAATTTCCTCGGCCACGCCTTGCTCACATGGCAACTCTACCTCTCCTCTTTGCAACTACGCTCTATGCGACATTCAAAGTGCTGAGGCCGGAGGATGGATGTAATAATTCTTCAAGGGGTGCGACCGTGCAGAGAGAGTCGTTGCAGAATGGTGTTTACTATTCTCCGGACGAAGAGCATAGGATGCAGACGAGATGGACCAAGGATAGGGAGTTGTCGGATATATCTTGAGAGTGGAATGAAGAACCTCGTCAACCTTACTTAATTCAGTTGAAGTTCAATCTATTCGGTCTGCTTCAGGTCCGTTACGATATCCTGATGGCTGGGACCGTCGTGCAAGCAAACTGCGACCTATACCAGAGTGGGCGGACGCGGTGGACCCTGTGTTTTCTTGGCCAAGAGATTTGGCCGCTCGGGAATGAAAACACGCCCACCTTGCTCCTAGTCACCTGTGAGACTTGCACCACGATTTCTTGATCACCATTCGTCTCCGCCTTCGTACGATCTTTCGTCTTGTATCGGCGCATGCTTTGATCCATTGATGTTCATGTGAGATCATCGCGAGCAGCGAACGCAGACATGGCCGCGGCGTTAGCGGCCGACGAGGTTCAGCCTCTCGACATCCAGAACCTAGCCATCAACGATTCCACATTCAATCGCCTCCTTACAAGACTCGCACTGAAGACTTGGGGAAGGTTGTACAAGTCTGATGGCTTTTGTAGCCCCATATCGAGAAAGAAGATAGTCAAGACTGGCCCTTACGTTCATTTGACCGAAGCCGCGACCATGAGGTACATCGCCGAAAATACATCAATCCCAGTACCGAGAGTGCATTGCGCATTTGCTCACAAAGGTCGCTCTTTCATCGTGATGGAGCGTATCCATGGGGAAGAGATACCCGCCGCTTGGAATCGGCTTGGAGAGGAGGGGCGAGCGAAAATCTTCGCACAGCTCAAAGGCATGATCGAGGAAATGAGGTTTTTGGAACCTCCGCCGGGCACTGGAGTACAGAGTTGCGTTGGAGGCAGTCTCTATGACTCACGAATGAACAGAAACGAAACTCGCTTCGGCCCGTTCGCGACCATTCAAGACTTTCACATCTGGCTTCGAAAAGGCTTTCGCTCCACCGACCGTACACAATCTAGCAATCTGGAAAGCTCTGAAGAGAAACAGCTGGAAGAAATGGAAGCTATGCAGGATGGTCCATGGCCACACCCTGTTTTCACACATGCTGATCTCAACCCATCCAACATCTTGGTTCGAGGCGAGGAGGTTGTAGGCATCATTGATTGGGAATTTGCAGGTTGGTATCCGCACTATTGGGAGTACACTTCCGCATGGTTTGGAAACCTGGTCAGGACTGGTTGGCAGGATTGTCTGAGCCGCTTCCTCGAGACGTTTCCCGCAGAGTTCGAGATGGAGAAAACACGAAACAAGTGGTGGGGTGAATTCTGATTCATCCCCTCTCTCGATGCGACGCCACCATACCCAGTTAAGTCCTCGACAAAACAACGTTTCAAACAACTCGAACTCATGGAACGGTCTCCTTCTCTTCCAGCATATCCCACATCGGTCTGGGTTTAGCTATGATATCCTCTTGCTGGTATCTTCCCGCCGCAGTCTTTTGAGCCACATAATCCCTGGCGGTCCGCTCGATCTTCTCCCAACTCAACTGGGCGGTCCCAACAACTTGTCCATCTTTTTCCAATTCTCCCAACGCATTCTTAATCCAGGTTCGGCATCTCCACTCAGGGTCATTCTGAATAACAGGCACGTTCTGCAGAATCCGTTCAAGTCTTTCAACATCTTCGACTTTGGCGATCATGATACGTGCGAGCAGATTGTTGGTGAAGCGAACATTCTTAAGGTCGGCTTTCTCGTATTGCCACCCGACGTGGGGAGGGTTGGTAACATGGTAGCGTATGCCTGGAACTACTTTGGAGCTTTCCTTTTTCGGTCCGACGATGAAAGCCCAGTGGTATCTGCAGACAGTCAGTTGTCACGATGTCCACTGCATACACTCCATTTGGCCAGGATACCTTACTTGCGCTCCTCGCTGTTGGAAACACCACTTGGGTACAGAGCAACATACAGGCGTGGCTTTCCGGAGGGCATCTGACTTAAAGACAAGTTTGATTACAGGTTTCGCCAGTCGAAATGATCATTTTTAAGGCCCAAATGTGGACATCGCATAGTTAGACGCTAAGACGAACACCTTATGTATCTGCTCCTAGGACAAAGGTATCTGTGGCTAAGCATCCTCATGAAACACCAACTGCATAATAGACGCCAGACTGCTTCATGAGAAAGGCTTTGCTCCAGCGAATCGCGACGTAGTACGTTCTTTGCAGCGCTTATGTCGCGCTTTGTCCTATCGCATTGATGACAGTTTGGTCATCCTGGGTGACTCACTTCAGAGAGACAAGTCCCCTTTGTTGTCGGTGATTACTAGAGTACCAGGCTTAAAAGTTTGTTATAGATAATGACCAACACATCAAACAGTCCTACGTCGCGCCCAGGAGGCTAATTACGCGGTTCCACGTGCTCGTGCTCATGCAGTTTGCTCTTTCCTATCAATGGCTAGGCTTGCGAGATGCTTTTGTTGAGCTACGATACTTTGCATCGGGATAGTCTGGTAGTCACTTTTCTTTTGTCAAGGAAAGCAAGATCAAATCATTCTTAGTTGCGCTCGCAGACGACTGGATTTCGCAGCCTGAAATGCGACGCAGATCATCACATCCGTCCGGCGCTTACCTGCAGACGCTGCTGCCTGGGGAAGGAACGACCTTCAAGAATGATCAGGCAACACGATACTGTGCCCTACCTGCGATAAGGGTATCAGGCACCCGAATTCTTCGCCTCGTGTAATCGAATCGGCGAATCACAACGCTACTTACACCTTTCTCTTTGCAACTCCATGCGTAGCTTTACTCGAGATAGCTCACTATGACTGCGCTTACTGAAACCACAAGTCTCTTGCCTCCACGCGACACGGAAAATCAGCCAGCAAATATTCACGAAGCCGCAACTCGAAGTCTCGGCAAAGAAGCCGACATCTTCACCCGTGCCGGAAAGCTCACCATCTTGCTCGCAGGGATTTTCACTGTGATGTTCCAGTTCGCCGACATACTCCGCTTCGCACCCTCCATGCGCCTCTTTGAACTCGGATACTGCAGACAATGCTATCTCAAGCACAACCAAGATTTCATCGACGCCGGTGGAAATGTGTCCGAACATCTTTGCAAGATAGGAGAAGTCCAGGAACAGCTTTCGCTGCTGAAGGCATGGCTTGGTAGTACTTCGGAAGGCGCTGTTGGTGAGAGTGGTCCTTTTCCACGATGGAAGTTGTGGCGACTGATAAGATCCAGGGCTTCTGTTGGTCATACCGTACGGTATGTTGGCTGAAGTCAAAGGCGGTCGATTTGTCGCAGGTCTCAACTTGACTGGGTATGCCCTTTCGAATGTGTGGATTCTCATAGTTTGTAAGTTGTTTCTTGTCTAGCTGTTACTTCTTTGAGAACAAAGACTGAATAACCTATCAGCCTTCTGCTGGAACGTCTTCCCGATCAACGCAATTGTGGTATCCCCATTGCTCAGAGCTATTGGTGGTGGCGCACCTATATCTTCCGCCGTGATACTTGCAACTGTTGCAAATGCAGCGCCAACATCAGAGAGGTGCGTATCTCAGCTCATACCAGACTCACCCAGGGCTGACATGCTATCGATAGGTCAACAGTCTTCTTCCTCATGGGGGCTGCTGAGCTCGTTACGGAAATGATCATGCCCTTGATCAGCGCTGCCTTCATGAGCAAAGGTTTCATATACTCACTTATCATGCTGGGTTTTGTGTTTGAAGCTCTTGCCTTGATCGCAGTCTATGCGATCCCTCTCGATACAGTGAAGAAGTCATCGACCGAATATCAAGAGATTGACCAACAGGAGAGCCAAGATCAACAATCAGTCCTCCCCGACGCCGATGACGCGCCCAAGAAAGGACTGGCACGTCTTCCCCACTCAGGGTCATTCTGGATAGCAGACACATTCTGCAGAATCCGTTCCAGTCTCTCACGCGCACGGGCTAGCTAAACCTCTCCTTACGCCGCCCATAGTATCATTTCGGAGGCCTTTATCTAGTGCTTACAGCCATACCCAACGGCCTCACGCACTAATTTAGCCTTGCTTGGTGGTCTGGTATCCGGCAGTAGATCGGCTCCGCTCATGTCTACGTCGTCCTGGACAAGGCGTTTGGTGAGCACCTTCTGATTCTTCGCAATAGCATCCAAGTAGGCGGCCAGTCTTACACCAGCCCTAGCAATCTGGAGTTCGACAACCGAGATAGCCGAGGCGTAGTAAGCTCCGCTGAGGTCGACGTCCTCAACCGCGGCTTGGCCATTAGGCATGACGGTGGAACACACGTAGGCGTTAGCCTCAGAAGCCCAATCAAGAGCGGTCGTGACCGGATCAGTAACGTCCAAGCCCTTAGTCCAGCTCGCGACCTGGGATGCGTAGATGCCGCTCTTGGTGGCAGTGTTGAGGGTTTGAGCCCAGGCTTTGGCATCGGAGAGAGAGTAACCGCCGACGAACTTCTCGGGGATCTCTGTATCCCAGATGTGGTGCAGGTTGGTTGAGGCTCCGGCAAAAGTGACGTCGATATCGTTGCCACCGATCTCGAGGGCTTCGTCGTGCAGAGGCTGGTGAATGTCGCCGACAAAGTGAACGAGGAAACGGAGCGCGTAGTTGACCTCGGTGTTACTCAGAGTGGTGGAAACGACACGTTGAGTGTAGTTTGCAATAGCACTAAACAAGAGAAGCAAAAAGATAACATCAGCCGCTAGAATCAGACAAGAGGTACGTCTTGTAGACCCACCTGACAACACAGCCTTTCGCTCCACAGTCGCGATCATAGTCCACACTACACGACGACGGTGGACTATCTTCTGCGTCGATGAAGTGGAACGGGGCGCTGAAGGTTCCAGCAGCAGTGTAGCGGTAGGTATCAGCCCACGCGGCGATGCCCGCCAGGTAGGAAGTGCTAGTGTTGTCTAGAACACCCTGAGCCCAGGAGACCGTGTGCGCGGCCATGCGGTCCTGGGCAATGAAAGCCACGGTTTCATGGCCCAAAGTGCCCCAAGCGTTGGCGACGGGGAGAGCTGCGATGAGCACGGCGGCAAAGGTACGAATGTGAGGCATGCTGAAAAGGTATGCTGGAGGAGGAGATGTATGATGGGTTTTCACCGCTCGCATTCACCGCGCTGAGCCCACGTCTTTATACTTTGACTTGCAACGCATGTCTGATCTTAGGAGTTCGCCTGCTCGCTCTCCTTGCCAGAGTTTTGATCTTCTTTGCATAGGATACACGCATGACAACGTGGCAATATCAAGACTGATGTTTGAGTTGCACTTCGTGCCTGCCCAAGGCGGACGGACTCGTAGCTTGCAAACACCATCTCCCGTGCTAAGATGAGTGGTCTGACCAATGACCTTCCTGAAGCAGCCAAGTGACGCGCCGATCTGCATGCGTGCACCGAGGCTTGATTGTGCTTGGCTGGAAAGATATGCTTGATTGTTGCTTAGCTAAAAAGATTGGCGGGTCGAGGTATAATAGGTTTATCGTCTTGCCGTGTTCGGTTACGCCGTAGTATGAACGTGCGTAAGGAGATTAGCTGATTGCACTTCTACACCGCTGCTATATACGAATGATAGCGGAGCGGAGGTCGCCTATCTCACTTTCAAGATACCCCAAAATTACTACACATTTAACGCTAGACATGAGCGCGGCATGACAGGATACTGGGAGCAGCATGAAGTCGAACAGAGAAGCAGGGGTTGTGCCGGAAGAGCTTGATCATGCTACTGATCATGTTACCAAGCGTGAAGCAGATTCTTCGACAGGTTTTCTGCTTCCACGCAAACAAGATTGACTTTCTTCTGGCTGTGACAAGTAATGTTTGTCTCATTGCTGGGTCGCTTGGCATGGGCATGGCAAACAGCGAACCCATCTTCTTCCTTGGTACCTGCACTTCATAGATTCCTTCTACTGCACAAACTGAAAGTGAACCCAGGCCTCGTGGTATTCACATCCGGATGCGGCTGCCGAGCAAGCCTCCAGTCTCTACTTAATTCTTTTGTTGAGCGCAAGGATTTGACTCGACTATACGCGATTGTTGCTCTGTTTCACGGGATTGGATCAATGACGGGTGCTGTTCTAGCCAATGTGGGTTTGACTCAGGGTATCCACTGAGGAGGCACGTGGCTGGGTCTGCCATTTTCCCTTGCTGCAGCTGCATATGGCATCTCATTTGTGGGCATTTTCGTGGCTCGTAGATAAATGGAGTCTGCTTTTGTAACGGAAACCACAGTCGGGTACATGGGTGTTCGGGCTGACGGAACTGCTCACTCCTCGTCGCATCTCCGGCGATACATCAAAGTCCCGTATCCAAGAGCATCGAACCCTCCCGAGTTCGGACCGTAGTTACCGCCACCTCCTTCCACGCCGAGCTCAGTGTTCTGATTGACGTAGTCACGATATGCTGCACTCCAAGATGCATTCAAACCTTTGACATCCTCATAGTGCGCAACGAGCAATTCAAAACCAGGACGTATGTCACCACGGCTCTTGGCTGAGATGTTGGACTGAATGCCTTCGAAGCTGTCGTACGCAGTGTATGGTACTGTCTGGTTGACATTGTACTTTGCAGCATATTCAGCGCTGCAAGAAGCATGTCAGCAAAAGAGGGAAGGGGAAGCAGATAGGGGGACTTGCGCGTTCAAGATCATGCTTTCGTATGTCGCGAACAGATCGTTGCCTTGATTGAATCCTTGCTGTGCAATCACACCGAGCAGTGCAAAGTCAAGAGTCGCATGTCCTTGATCTCTTCCTGCTTCTTGGCCCTGCGTGAGGGTCTTTCCTGTGCCCTCTTCGGTGAAGTTGGCGACTGCGAAGTTGGGTAGGGCACCATTTCCAGCACTAGTCAAGAAGTATTCTGTGGCGTAGTCGTACATTGTCTGATTGTCCGTGAAGATACCAACAGACATGAGATTTGCGATGTTGCACAGATCCCAGTTGGCGTAATAATGCCCATGGAACTTGGAAGTTGGGTTGCCGTTGTGTTTCTCTAGAAACGAAAGACTCACGCTCGCAAAGATGTCCGTGAGCATGGTTCCGAAGTCATGTTGGCTTGAGATGTTCCATCCAGAGTAAGAGCGCATTAGTTCTGCAGCGTTCGCGAACTGATATCCATATAGTCCCGCTGCAAGGTACAAATCAGTGCTTCCTTGGAGACCCTTGAGGGTCGAGCTATATGCACTCAGAATGCGAACGGACGCATTGGCGAAAGTCTCATCGCCTGTAATGAGCCATCGCAGGGCAAGTTGGTAAGCGGCAGCAGCATCGTTGTACGCGGATCCATAGTTCTCCGCATATCCAGATCCTCGGATGATGTATTCATGCGCTGAGGGCTTCCAGGTGGAGTGCGAGCGGCCGTTCTGGGTGAGAAGTTCAAAAGCAGTGGACCATGGTTCATCGCCTGCAGTGACGTGATATTTGACACGGGCAATATCGTCTGCAGTATGCAAAGCCCCGGGATGAATGAAGGCGGCTGCGGCGCCAGAAAGAAGCAGAATTGGAGTCATTAGCATGGCTGCGCAAGGAGGTTTGCGAGAATGATTAGGACGAAGTGCAGACGGTACAAAAAAGCGACATGGTGAGAGCTTTTGACGATTACAACAAAACCCAACAAGCCCTACCTTGAGGGTCAATACGAGGCCAAATAGATCCACTCAAATATAACTGTTGCAAAGCAAAGATAGTTCATAATGAGGGCCATGCCCCTGACGAATCTCGACAGGAGCCGTTGCAAGACGTTGCTTTGACCCTTGCGGCAGCAACGGAGATCGACTCCAGGATCGCGCCGGAGGAACGAACGTCCTGGATGCGCCATCCTAAATATCTCTCATTATTCATGGATGCGACATGGAAGAAGTCGTCCTTCCTCTTCGAGAGACCATGGATAGGGCGCACCAAGGACGGATAAGGTTTGCGCTATCAGACACTTGTCCGCATCGACCTGGAGAACGTTCGAGCGACAGCATCGGACCTTGACAGGGTAACAAAAGATCATCGGGGTTATCAATGCATTGAAGAATCTACTTCTAGCATGACTGAGATATGCGTCTACGCGTCTGCCTCGACAGTAGCATGTCCACCGACCTCTAGCTCACTC
>ERZ794946.313-NODE-313-length-20474-cov-94.689064_pt1 | contig 20474 bp, 9 predicted proteins | sample MGYA00433072_ERZ794946 | MGnify/ENA primary metagenome ERZ794946 (study PRJEB30137, sample SAMN04331413) | food metagenome | isolation source: Y3 must sample point D1 replicate A | place: Australia: South Australia | collected 2014 ...
AAAAAATGTCACCGGGACGATATCATCACAAATATGGAGGGCCGCAAAAGTGAAGATGAAAAGAACGAAGCCGCTTTAGTCTGTGATGTCTTTGAATCCTCCAATGCCAAACTACCAAAGAATGTATTCAGAAGTTCCTTTACTTGGTATTGCTATGAAGTTATCAATAGGTCAGCATTCCATATTTGGTTATTGTTATGTTTAACGCTCATTGTTGGTTGGAAGGTTTTTTCAGGCATCGGTGGTAGAAGACCATCTGACTCAAACATGGACGGCCCCCAAACCAAACATAAACGGAATCCAGGTTTTTTGAGGCGTCATTCGACCATCGTTATCTTAGTTATATCTTTAGCAGTGTCTTTCTCATGGGAAGCTTTCAAAATGTATCGTGAACGCACCTTCGGGAAACAAATCACTCAGTTTGCCAAAGAAATTATTAAAAGTGCGCCAAGCACAGATATGGAAAGCTGGGACCGTGTTGCAGCGGATTTTAACTCTTATATGTACGAAAATAAACTTTGGAACACAGAATACTTTTTTTTTGATGGTTCTAGCTGCCATGTAGCATTTAGGAGAACCCTTCTATGGATTTCCTCAAGAATTGACGGCGACTATAAAATAGAATATTTTAGGAAACACCCTTATATTGAAGAAGCCCTTAAAGTATATTTTGCAGAAGTGGATAGAAAGTGGAATTTAAATACTTCTCAGCAATTGTTAAGCAATATTTCGGTTGGAAATATCAAACTTCCTGGTCAATCATGTCGTTTCAAATTATTTCATATTTTCAAGAAAGTCATGAAACAGCGTTTTTCTCAAGTAGCAACTGTTATATTCTTCGTCATGAGTATCCGTTCTCCAAGAAATCTCGGCTTTTTTTTTACTCTTGCCCTTTTTGTCGTACTTGTTTGCTCCCAGGAATGGTTCTCCTTTGAAATGAATAGATCTTGTTCAATGAAAGTGGAACATAGAATGCAATTTTTGTCAACTATAATCAGTGAACATCAGAAATCGGATGTGAATTGTTGGGACCAAATCGCAAAGAAGATGAATGTATACTTATTTGAGCAGAAAGTTTCCGGCTCAGACGTGTTTTTCTTAGATGGAGCAGATTGTGAGCGCTTTTTCGAACGTAATTTCCTCCGTTATCTACCCTCAAGAAAGTCTTCCCATCCTGACCTACCAATTGCTGAATTGTTGCCGTATATCAGAAAAGCCGACATTGCCTGTGCTGGTAAGCAATTGATTTAACTACTGAAGTTTGCCTTTGGTTTGAAAAATAATTCTGCCAGCCAGACATGTTTTTAATAGCGCTAACCTAAATAATAATAAACAGCAGTGCGTAATAGACTTATGATACTACCTGATAATTAGTTTGACGTTTCACTTCGCAGCCTTTTCTGGTCTGGCCACAAGACTATATGGCATCAAGAAAGGTGCTTACGTTTATAACACACATATTGTACAAGCTTTCTGCGTTGGCTTTAGTGTCTGTAGAAAATTATAGAAAATTCTAATTATGTTTTAAGGTTAAGTGCTAGTGGTGCTCAAAATAAAAAACTGTTTAGTAACTGCTCGTGTAAAATGGAAGTACTCCAAAAGTCCCTTTTCTTACTGAATTGCGCCGATTTTAACCTTTTAATTCGGATGTTTTATGTTTTTTTTTCTACAATTGCACCCGTTTAGTCCAAGGCATATTACATTTCGATCTGAGTTTAATGAATAGGAAGAATTTATTACATAGCATACCAGTCCCTTTTAATGGCACCATATTTTGTGCATATGTGATACATTGGTAGGCCACAGTGCAGATCACACACATCAGTAGCGCATAATTATTTTTTTGCCTGTTCAATTTAACTCTACGCAAATAGCGCATCTCTATACGCACATATCCGATTTCAGCACGAACTATACTGCGGGAACTGTAAAACTAGAAGACATGGTAATAATTTTCATGTTTTTCAATCCCTTACAATGGACAATCTAGCCAATGTCCGAATCTGTAAAAGCGGTAGATGAAGAGATTACGAAGACAGGCAAGTGAAAGATTAAGATAACTTGCTACAACATATGAAAAGGCTTACTTTAGGCTTCAGGCACCCTATAGAGGCCAACCACTTAATAAATTCTTGGCGTAGTGCAATCAAACAGTGAACAGAAACAAATCACATGTTTCCTTGGCAGAATGCTCATATAAATGATGACGTAATTTTTACAAGAATGCCATATATTAACTTTTTAGGGCCAACTTAAGAATGAGGTGAAAATATTCATTTTTACGCTACTGATCTTTTTGAATGCGCGCAGTTTTCTAAGTATCAAGCTCTCTGCAATCTTGTATGAAAGATGCAGCTAGGCACATAGGAAATGAGAAATCATAGTTATTTTTATTTTTATTTCTCTCCGTAAATATGCACTTCATACAAACAAGGAAAAAATATGATCAAAGAAAGGCAAAAATAGTAAGTTCAGGCAATATAGAGAAAATAATTTATTTCTACAAGTAGAGGGGCGCAGTAGAATGCATTTGTATAGCATAGCCAAGTCAACAACAATACTGCGTTTTCTAAGGCATATTTTATTGCCATTTTTGCATCTCTCTATTCATTTTACTAGTTGCTTGTGCAGAATAATCTATGTTGGCTGGAAAAGTTTTTCGAAACATTTTTTTTTTTGCGGGCATAAAATAAAAACTCCGCTGTTCATCGCTTCCTACGCAATGTTCTTAGCCAAGCAAAAAATTATAGTTACAATGTTTGAGGTTTCTTCCATTCTAGAGAAACTGCCGCAGAATATTTTACTGTTTCACTACCCTCTTCCTTCCAAAATGGGAAATAATTTATTAATGTCGTTCTTAACACAAAGATCGATCGATGAAAAGGAAATTGATGCATTATTACATCCTAATGCGGTCTATCGTTTCTGCAATATGAGAACCACATTCAGAACATTATCCTCATATGGCAAATAAACGAGATATCAAGATACCGGACCCCCTTTTTTACAGTAGATAAACCGGAGAATACCAGAGTATTTTCCAAATATAGAAAGAAAAGGGTTATTTCTAATTCTCGCTCTCTGTTTTTGGAAGACGAAGTTATTAAGTTTTTGCCTGCATTTGGAAACCTGCTGCGATTTCCTCGATATTGAAAAAAAGTAAAGGCCACAAGAAAAAAATTTTATAGTTGCCTTGGGATGACAAACAGCTGGATATTATTATTATTGGCAGTAGCCCTAGTATGTTGTAAAAGAGTTATTTACAAGATTTTCTTTTTACGAGGGCACGTTATAACGTTGGACTCAAGGGGAAAGTTTCTAAAGGCACAAATAAACATTATGGGCTTATGGAAAAGGTGCCAGTGACGTGATGGTTACGCCTCGCCATTCATGTTAAACGATGTAAATTACTTCTATTACAGGATATTTTCTTGCCTTCGTTTAGCGTATTATCAGCCCTTTTCTCTGTTTTACAAATAAGGAAAGCGCGACGTCAGCCAATGTGAATACCGTTTATGGTTCAACCTTGTCTACATTTAGCTACTTTTTTTCTTTTTCGAAAGCATTGATGCGTTTGCTCGGTGATTACATCATAATTAGTGAACACACGCAGCAAACCGTGATCACTGCGAGTATTCTACTCTTGTCATCCCAGACTACAAGTAAATCATACTATCTCTTTACAAGCTGAATGGAATGGGGCTTAGCCGACTGGAAGGATAGGCTTGCCAAGGAAAAACAAAGAAAAAAGGCGAGTGGATTTAAGATTCAGCGACCGCCTGTCTTCCCTTCCTTTTCACCATAGTTGACATAACACTTTATCTTGTCTTTATATCTCTTCTCGAAGCACTTATGATAACCGACTTCAAAGTCAAGGTACATAATTATTCAACGCCTCTAATTTTTCACTTGTTATGAAGCAAGTGCTGAGACAACTGGCCAATCGATGTTATAAACAGGCAGAACAAAAGAAGTAAAGATATTACTCTGTTACGTAATATTAAGTAGTGCCGCACTATACATGTAGATATGCATATACTGTTATGATAAAAGGAATATGCAAAGAACTAGACATTTCTGATCTTTTCTTTTCTTGGTTATGATCATTAGAATGGTAGAGTCTTGTAGAGAGGAAAAAGTAGAAGGTGACACCGTATATTTTGGACAATATAGTCATGGAAAGTGATATCAAGCAATCATGCAACGTAACATCAACTTATTCCCGTTTAGAAGTGAATTTTGATGGAAGTTTTTCAAACCAATCCAAAATTGGATCATTGTCTTTCGTGTCGACATATTCACCATCCTCGATGTATTCCACAGCAACAGTATCAGTCAATTTAGGATCCCTTAGACATAAGGAGAATGCAATTAATGGAACACAAAATACTAAAGCCACGATAGTTTCCAATCTTTGAACGTATTTGTAAGCGTTCATTAAGGCATTCCTTTGTGGGGTACCCCAAGTATAGGTTTCAATGAAAGTATATGGAGATTCGTAGGCAGTTGTGGCTAGAGCAACATCACCCATTCTCTTCAAAATTTGTTTGTACAAAGTCTGAGTCCAAATGGCACCGGAAACTGCGGAACCGACAGCAGAACCAATTCTATAGAGGGTATAGTTTAAAGCTGTAACTGTCGCCATGTTTTCATGAGAGACGGCAGATTGTACAGAGACGGTAACTGGGTAAGTGAACAAAGTAGTGCCCACACCCCAGACACATAATGCACCAATAATACCTGAATGGGACTGACTTCCACCTCTAAAGTGGTACAATAAACCCATAGCCACCATCCATAGCGCGCATCCAAACATTATGAATGGTTTCAATCTCGTACATCTTGTTACAAGTAAAGCGAAAAATGGAGAGGCCACAGTAGAGACAAATGAAGATAATGTGGCAATTCTGGTTGCAGATTTAACGGATTCATTGACAGCAACAATCATAACCGTGTACAAATAATCAGCGGCCATATAGTAAATAAAATCAATCAGGAAAGAAATACCCATAGAAGACCATACAGCCCTATCTTTGACCAGCTTATATGGAAGAATTGGATCTCTAGCGAATCGATATTCCCAAATCCATAAGATAGGGATCAAAACAAAGCCAAGAACAAAGGGGCCGATCAATCTTGAATCATTCCAGGTAGTTTTGACCCCACCAGCCAAGGTCAGTGGGACCAAGATACAACCTAGGGAACAACCCATCAAAAGGACACCAACGACATCTAACATCCAAAACAATTGCTTTAAGATCTTAATAAAACCATGTTCTTGATAATAGGACTTCTGGCCCTTCAAAGCGTGCCATTCAGGAGTCTTTCTGGCCCTCCATTGCATGTGCAACATACACAAAACGATTGGAACACATGATAGGGGAAAGATGAAAGCCCACATACCTACATCCCAAGACCAGTTTACAACAGGATTGGCTCTGGAAGTGATATTACCAGCAATCCATGTGTTGATGATAAAAGGCCAAGTCGGGACAAATTGATACAGCAGTCTCCACTTTAAAGATGAAAAATCGGATAGGATAATCAAAAGAATAAGGATTACACCCACATAGCCAGCATTGTAGAAAATGGCACCTGCAGCGTATCTTTGAACATCATAAGCTTGTGATTGAATAATTGTACCCACAACATATAGGATGACAGCACTAATGAAAAGGTATAGTCTACCAAACACATCAGACAACCTAGCGTATATGATTTGCGAAGCGGCACTGACCACAGCATTAATGACGTTGATTGTAGACAGCAGAGAATGCTCACTATAGGATGATGTGGCGTAACCAGTGTAAATATAACGGATGTTACCGTCCAGTCCATAACCGTAGCCACATATGAAAGCACTCAAAAGTAAAATCGCTTGTAAGTACCATTTATTGTAAGCAGAGCCAATGATTTCAGTCTGCTGGATAATTAGGCTCCTGTTCTGTCTCAAGGCATTGTATTTTTCAGATAACTGAGGGAGACCATATGAGTCGGAGTTGGAATCGTTATGAGTCTCAGGATTCAACTCGTGTTCCATTCCCATGAAGACATGTTTCTTTTCCTCCTTAACAGGATTGCGAGAGTGAACAGACTCCATTAGTACGTTGCTATGCAGTGGCTTGAACTACTGTCCATATATTTTTAAGAAAGAAAACAAGAGATATAGTGAACGAAAGCAAAAAGAGAGCTATCGAATGTTTCCTCCCCTATATACAATTATTCCTGAAATCTTCAGTTCTATGCATCTTGCATTACTTCATGTAAACTGTACTCCGATTTGCTTGGCCTTTTTTTCTCTTTGACACTATTTTCCTAACGATATGTGCTTGTTATATCACACCTGCTTTTATGGGTGCATTTTGATAAATTTGCAATCCCAAACAGGAAAGAAGTGAAAAAGGCCAAGACATATGTGGCTTTCTAACAAATACAGGCACACAAATTTCGTAAGAGAACAAGTCCTAAAGATGAACGTTAATGATAATATACAATTGTCTTCTCATTTCTGTTGATGGATTTTCATTCGCAGGTGTATTTTTCCATCGCTTCGTGATAGAGCTGCCAGTACGCTTCATCGCGGTCGCTTACATGCGTGATATTTAGGGGATCTTTCATTGGCTTCCGATCAGATAATATGTATCATTAGTCAGCGGAAGTTACAGGTGGAAACCCTCCCCACCTTGATAGTTGTCTTGATTGTATAGGCCTGTAATCTATTACTATTATTCTATTGGAGTCCTGCTCGTTGTTCGTTCAAGGCGAATGTGCCTGCGATGAGTTGACTATGAAAAAGAAAATTTTTCAACTTGAACTTGACCATTCCAACAAAGAAGAAATGATGGAAGTAAAAAAGACTAAGGAATCAAGCTTGGTGAAGCTACCTCGTCATTTAATTAACGAACTTCTGCATGATCACCCAAACTGAGCTAGATAACTGCTTACAATGGGCTCAAAATAATGGAGCCTTCATCGATCCGAAAATCTCTTTTAGGATTACAGAGGATGCTGGTGTTAGTGCATTTGTAAACGAAAAATTATCTCCCAAACCCGACCAAGCTTTGATTAGGGTACCCGAAACTCTGCTGATCACTTCCCAGCAAGCTTTATCAGAATTTTCCCAGGCTGCTAATGAAAGGAGTCTTTTGAATTCCGTGACACAGTTGTACTTGTCAAAGTTGAAATTTGGCACCGATGCAGTTCACCTGAAATCCTTTTACAAACCATATTTAGATGTGCTACCCTTGCACCTTCCACAACCATATTTTTGGTCTACTGATGAAGTCATGAATTTGCATGGTACAGACGTGTACTTAACTATGAGAGATACGCTGAACAAACTAGTAAAGGAGTGGAGGATGCTGTTCCAAGCTTTATCTATTGAACACTCTTCTCAAGATAAGCAGTTCTTGTCTTTATTCCAGGAGAATAAAGACTCTGCCGTAGTGCCGTTGGAACAGTTCTGCGCACACATCAATGGATGTAAACTAGAAGATTCGGAATGGAACTCGTTCGTGGCGTATCTTTGGTCGTACTGCATCTTTAATTCTAGGGCATTTCCTCGTGTCATTTTAGGCAGGGCCGGTACAGACCGCACCAATCTGAACGAAGGATTTTTGTATCCAATAGTAGATTTATTAAACCATAAAAACGATGTACCAGTAAGATGGGAGATGAATGAACAAAATGAACTTTGTTTCATGTCGCAGACTACCACATTTAGTGCACAGGATGAATTGTTTAATAATTATGGTAATATTTCTAATGAAAAATGTTTGTTAAACTACGGGTTTTGGGATTCCTCGAATAAGTTTGACTTCTCTAGGTTGACTTTAAAGCTACCATCCACCTTAGTTAGCGGTTTGCCCGTGGATTTTAACAAATCAGGTAATTTTGTTACTGACGATGGAGAAACTACCATTTTACAATTTAGTTTAAAAATTTCTGAACCATTACCACCGGTTCTACTAGCGTTATTTGCCTACCTAAGTAAATTAAAGTCTGAAGAAACTCCAACCGTAAGGAGCGTATTGGAAGGTATTGATCAATTAACATCTGTAGTATCCCAGAGATTGCTGTTTTATAAGAATTTTAAAATTAAAACTTCTTCGACTCAAAAATTACGCCCTCATGTTATTAAACTAATCAAACTATACTATCAAGATAACAAAAAAATTCTGAACGCCACTACTGAGAAATTGTCCGTTTTACAAAAAAAAATATATAGCAATAATAAGGAGTTTTCTCTGTCATTCAAGACAATTTTTAAAAACGACAAAATATTTGCCAATTCTCTCTTACTGGTATTTGGTGCTATAAATTACGAAGATTTGATCACAAAAGACTGTCTTAATGACGCATTGTTGCTCTGGATAGTCAAATTAATCAACGATAAAAGTAATAATCAGGGAGGTTTCATTAAACAAACCTTCAAAGAAGTTAGTGATTCAATTGTCATTGAAAAAGAAGATGTTATGGAGTTTTTGCCGTTCTATAAAAAATACTTCCCTAATTTATCGGAGAGAATTCCAGAAATTTATAGTGTCGGTGATTGGGGCATAAGACAGTTCATTGTGGCAGATACTGCGATTGATAGATTGGTTTGGATCAGGAAATCAAATAAAGAGCCTATATTTCTAATGAAGAAGGCATACGACTTACAGATTTAGCTTTGATCTGTAGCCTAAGTATAAAATTCTACGTATGTATATATTTACATGCAATTTTTTCTTTTTCCAATTCATGTTAATGTTCTTCATCATTTGATAATAGGCCAATGATATTATCTACTATCTTCTCCTTTTGAGGAGAAGCTGCTTTCACTTCCTCGTTGCTTTTCTCTTCGTATAAATACATGAATTTCGACTTGTCCAGCATTTTTTTATCAATACAATGCATGTGCCCATGAAGTTCTACCTCCGACAAATCTTTAACAAAATATGTCGTTATTTGTGTCATGAATTTCAGTAGGGTTTGAAATATTTCGGGTATGGCGTTCTTCTTATCCAGAATAACAATTTTGTAGTTTGCTGATAATGTTATTGGACGAAGCTGGATGGGCCTATTTACGCGGAACTTTTCGCCATATATTTCCTGTTCGAAGTATAAAAGTTGGTTGGCCAATTTCTTTAATCCGTTTGCAGATTGTAGCGATTGTTCATTCGCAAAACCAGGTTCTATTGTTGCATTTATTGACTCAGTGAAACCCACCAACTCCATTAAAGTTGGTCTTAAATCATCTTGCATAAACTTGTACAAGTTTGGCTGGAAAATTCTAATCATTTTCGATTTTGTCAGCACGGTTTGCAAAATTAATGTGATGTGTTCAAATCTTGATAAAGTCGTTTCATCATTTTGGAAAATAGAGAATTGGTTCCATTTCATTTCTGAAATTACCAGTGCGGAATATGTTTGTAGGTCATGAAGAAAAGAGTCGTATTTTGTCTTGTAGTTGATCAGAGAAGCTTGGTCCGTGGGTATTTTCATGGACTCGGTCTCTTGATATTGCTTCCATATATATGAGTCCCAAACATTCCAACTAAATTGAAAGGAAGGCGCATTATCGTTACCAGAGAAGGAACGGATGCTTTTCTTGTTACGTTGTAAAATGGTGAATATATTGTAGAGAATGAAATTTTTGCAAAATTCAGCCCTCAATTGCCGGATGGAGAAGTCGTTTGATAATATTGTAGCTCTTAAAATGTCTCCAGGGCACGTTCTGTCTTTGTTTGATTGTTTGCTCCACAATGTCTTATGGCTAACCGATCTTTCTAAAAGTTGCTTCAAAGTGACGACATTACCATCAGCGATTCGAGTTGTGGCACTGTTTGCATCCAGATAGAATGGTTTACCCTCTTCGTTCGCCAGTATCCGACCAGCGTTAGCCTTCTCAATGCGCTTTCGTTCATTCAAGGTGCAAAGTGGCGAAGCTATCTTGGTCTTCAATTTGTCTACCTCAGTAACGAAAAATTCTCTATGTTTATCTACAAAGTAAGGGAAAATACCAATTCCATCGAATTCCCCAATCATCGCCTCATCGGAAACCTGGAAAAGAGGCAAGGGCTTTGCATTAGCTGGGTTTACAAACATGGGTACCTCACCATTATTTTGTTCCAAGAGTCTATCGTAAGTGCTCTTCTTAACCCCGATTCCCCGACAAAAGTTTGAAAATATCGACTTAGGCCAAATTACACGCTGCAGTTTCAACTTATCATCTTTGCATCGTACCCTTATTAATTGTTGCCACTCGAAAGATGGCTTGAAGTCCTCATCCATTTCGCTGAACAACTTCTCGTAGAGACTTAAGGGGTGGTCAAACATAGGCGCAATCCGTTCCCAGTGTTGGATCCTCTTCTTCGAGGATTTTTGAGTTAGATCTGTTCTAACAATCTTGAATGCGTGTTCGCGAGGGGCGTTTATATCACGTAATAGCAGTTTTTGCAAGTCCGTGAGTGAAATATTATACAGTACTCCTTCAAGATCACAATATTCATAAGATAAGTTTGTCTTCTTAAACGCTTGCTTACAGCGAGGGAACACCTGATGTGTGATATTCTCCATATTGAACTTATACCTGTAACGAGAGGAACTGCCCTGTCTCCTCAATGAGACCATGAACAATGTTTGCCAATTCACCATTTTGGTCACTCTGTCTCAAACCTTTCCTTCAGCGCAGCCTTACTCCTTCAAGAGAAGCCTTCATTGTCCATTCACTTAAGCATAATTTGTCATCTTCAATGCAATTGAACTTTCACTAAATACACCCATACACACCAATCTTGGATTCTACTCGGCGGCAATCTTCACTCTTTCCTTTGTTTTATCATTTTCTATTCCACCTTTAGTTCCCCAACTTCACCTCTTATCGAACTATCAACACATTTGACTATCATTTTGGCAAATTCACTCACGTGAGGGCGTGTGCTAACCATGCAAGGGTTATGGCATGCGCATCCATGTGGCGTTTCCTACTTTTATTTTTACATAATATATAAGATAATTGCACATGCAAACAGTCAATCTTTTTCCTGCAATTGATGTGGAGACCAAAAGGTTTGCATCTCCTAGTACCACAATTTTTTGGTGCAAAAGTGTTGATAATGTAATTCAGGTAGAAAAGGTAGAAGTTTCCTCTAGTATGTTCACAGATTGGATTAGAAAAAAAGATCACGCGACTCTTGCCGGAAAAAACTGTGGCGTCGCTGCATATATATGACAAATCAATCATATAGATTAGAGGCCTGCCTGAGTCAAGGGGCAAAAACAATACACATATAAAGACCTGGATGCTTATCGATGATCTGTATACTCTGTTTGTAGTCTAAGTTGCTGAGGGCAACGTAGACGTACAGTGCTCAAAATAAGTAAAAATGGAACCGCTGCTTTTTAATAGTGGGAAAGCAAATCCCTCTCAAGATGTTTTCATAGATGTGGAAGTTGGTGATATTACCACAAAATATGGTTCCACAAATACTGGATCATTCAGTTCGATGGATACTGTGGAAGCGCAGGCGATAAAGGCAGAGACGGCAAGATTCATGGAAGTTCCACAGGGAAGACATTTAGGTGTGTTCTCCACGGTTGTGTTATTTGTTTCGAGGATAATGGGGTCAGGTATATTTGCAGTACCCAGTGTGATTTTACTGAATACAGGTGGTAATAAGCTGATATATTTTGCGATCTGGGTTTTTAGCGCTGCGATCGCTTTTGCAGGATTGTATCTTTTTCTAGAATTTGGTTCCTGGATACCGAAATCAGGTGGACGTAAAAACTTCCTCGAACGGAGTTTTGAAAGACCCAGACTATTAATTAGTGTGGTGTTTTCGTGTTACAGTGTTTTAACTGGCTATGCATTGACGGGATCTATCGTCTTCGGTAAATACGTGTTGAGCGCATTTGGAGTCACGGATGATTCGTGGTCCAAGTACGTCAGCATATCATTTATAATATTTGCCGTTCTCATTCACGGTGTCTCTGTAAGGCACGGAGTGTTTATACAGAACGCACTTGGTGGTTTGAAGTTGATCATGATTGTCTTGATGTGCTTTGCCGGGCTATACACGCTTTTCTTTTATAAAAGCACCGGTCAAGTTGCCTGGGACCTCCCAGTAACCCAAGTTGAGAAAGATTCTCTCCTGTCGGTGTCCTCTATTGCTACTGCCTTTATCAGCTCATTCTTTTGTTTTTCTGGATGGGATACAGTTCACACAGTTACATCAGAAATTAAGAATCCCGTTAAGACGTTGAAGGTGTCAGGTCCCTTATCGTTGATAATTTGTTTTGTCTGCTACACAATGATGAATGTGGCATACTTGAAAGTTTTGACATATGAGGAAATTGTTAGTGCAGGCCCCCTGGTTGGTTCCGTGTTGTTTACCAAACTTTTCGGACCCAGAGTTGGTGGCAAATTCATTGCTTTTTCTATCGCCATTTCTGCAGCATCTAATATTCTGGTTGTCATTTACAGTATATCAAGAGTTAACCAGGAAATATTCAAAGAAGGTTATTTACCATTCAGTATTCATATGTCCAAAAATTGGCCATTTGATGCACCTCTACCATCTATTTCTTTATGTGGCTTTATAACCATTGCTTGGATATTGATTTTACCCAAAGAGGGCGAATCCTTCAATTATCTGGTATCGATGGATGGTTATGGTAATCAGTTTTTCTTATTATTGGTCGCTATTGGGCTCTTTATTTGGAGGTTCAAACACAAGAACGAAGTCCCAGAGATTCGTGCATCTACTTTTGGAGTATTAGCCATTATTACATTATCATTATACATGTTGATGGCACCATTCTTTGCCGACCCTAGCCTAAACAGAGTTGGGTTCCTGCCGCCCTACCAAATCATGTCATTACTGGTAATAGTTGCATGCTTCTTTTTCTGGTTAGTTAAATTCGTTTTACTACCTAAATTCTTCCATTATAAACTTTTACCCAAAATCACTTATTTGCATGATGGGCTCATTGTCACAGAATGGGTGAAAAAGCCATGTCTGTGTTAGTTTTTCCTTTTCTACATAAATATTTTATAGACTACTATTGCATTTTTAATAAATAATATTCATCCTCATCTTTGAATAAAAGAAAGAAACATTCGATTATTTCATCCTCTTACTTGATTGCTTGGCTATTTGCTTCAAAAGCTCTAGGTCCCCACTGTCACGACACATACTATAAAATATACCGCGTTCATTTTTCAACAGTTCACTAGGGCGATCATATTCTTTTACCTCACCGGCATCCATCACAATTATCCTGTCGTAATCGATAACAGATCTCAAACGATGTGCAATAGTAAGAATTGTGCTTTTATTAAACTCACTTCTTATAATACCCTGAATTAAATGGTCAGAATCGTAATCAATAGAGGAAGTAGCCTCGTCCAAAAGTATTATCTTTGGCTCGCGTAACAATGATCGTGCAATAAAAAGCAATTGCCTTTCACCTTGGGACAGATTTAAGCCGCCCTCAGCTATTTCTGTGTGAAGATTTAAAAATTTATTATGAGTGCTGTTAAAGCGTTCCTCCGAGTTAAGCACTTCTTCAAATTCATGTGAAGAAATTAGATTTACTTGTGAAAGTGCTTTGAATATTTTTTTTTCATCATATTCATCATATGGATCAACATTACTTTTGATTGTACCTGCAAATAGAATAGGGTCCTGAGGGATGATAGTAATGGAACGACGTAATGTAACGAGATCAATTTTACTTATATCCTGCCCATCTATTTTGATACATCCGGTTATTGGTTCTAGTAATCTGAATAATGCCGTTATTATGGTAGATTTGCCTGCGCCAGTTCTTCCGACAATCCCAATCTTACTTTGAGGATCCACTTTGAAACTAACATTTCTTATGACAGGAGGCAAATTTGGTGCGTAACGTAAAGATAAGTTTTCAATTTCAATTTCTCCATCTTTTGGCCACGATGGTTCGTTTAGAAGTAGAATGCGGCCTTCATCATGGCCAAGATAGTTCTCTTGTTCAATGCTAGAATATTCTTTTAGTCTTTCAACAGAGTTCATGTTCATTTCAAATGTTGAGTACAGTCTAACTAACCATAAAGCACCATCTGTAAACAAAATGGCATATGTCAAAGAAATGCCGGCAAGACCCGAGTCAATATTTGCAATATTGAGCAGAATAAAAGAACCTGATGCTAAAACAATGAATGCGCCAATCATGTCGACTCTAAAAGAAAACCATTTGACAGTAACTGATAAATAAAAGAATGCTCTGTTATTTTGGTCAATTTTGTTCATATTTTCTAAAATGAATCTCCTCTCGTCGCCAAATGCACGAATTGTGCAAACGCCTACCAAGGTCTCTGAGAAATGTTGAAAAATGGGTGATTTGGTTATTGAATCTAACCTTTTCAATTCTCTACTTGCCGTTAAGTACCATTTCCCCACAAAGAAATATAAAACAAAAACGATAACGGCGACTGTCAAAAAGCGAGGAGTTATTACGGTAATGAGAAATATAATTGATGCGCATTGAATTAGGCAAAATATAGTTACTTCTAAGTATGGAATCAATTCTTGATCAACACCTTCGATGTCCTTTGAAAAGCGATTCATGATTCTACCAACCGGCGTCACGTCGAAAAATCGTATTTGGGCATGTAGAACTAGATCTAGCAGATTATTAAAGATCTTTCTGGAGGCTCGCATACCGGATAAAAACGTCATCATTGTTTTAAAACCACCTAGCATTGCCTGAATGATACCAATAAGAAAATATACGGTTAAGTAATAAAATGCATTATGTTTATTTTTCGAAGAGTCGGTCATCCCTTTTAATGGCAGCGTGTCCATCGCAAAACCAGGAGCATTTATTCGTACATTGGTATCGTTGACCCAATGTCGTATCCACCAAGACTGACTGATGAACAAAATTTGAGCTGTGATATAAAGAGCGAACAGGACTGTTAAAGCTTTGAAGCCTCCAAAAAATTTCAGGTACCATTTATAAACATCGAGGCTTATGGCACCGTTTGATTTTTCTTCCTCTTCTATTAGCTGGCCATCATTGACAAAATTTGCATCAAAATTTATGTTCTCGGTGACAGGTTCGATTTTCTGAGAGTCATTTTTTCTGGGAGCTTTTAATCTATTAGCGTTCTTTTCATTAATGCTATCTCGAGAAGAAAGTTGAACATATTTTTCTTTAAAAAGCCCTTTGCTTTGTAATTCTGTAATAGTTCCTTGATTCTTCACTTTGCCATTTTCCAACACAATCGCGAAATGGGCATTTCTAAGTGTTAATGAAACATTGTGCGTAACTAAAATGCAGGTTCTATTTTTCATTAGTGGACCTGTGATGCAATTTTCATAGATCCATACAGCAGTATGTGAATCGACAGCGCTCAAACAATCATCTAGTAAGACATGCTTAGCACTCGAATAAACAGCTCTCGCCAAGGAAATTCTCTGTTTCTGCCCTCCTGATAAAGTTATACCCTTTTCACCAATTTCTGTTAGGTCACCTGCTGGTAAAATCTCCAGGTCTCTTTTCAGCCCACATGCATCAATTACTTTGTTGTACCTATCCTCGTTATAGAAGTTATCAAAGATAATATTGTTTTTTACCGTGTCATTTAATAGCCACGCACTTTGTGAACAATATGCGAAGGAATTGGTTAAACCTTCGCAGTCGGGAATTAAATCATGCCTTGGTTCTAAGCTCGGAACAATGATAGAGCCACTAATTAGATTTAGTTCACCCAGTAAACCCAGCAGCAATGCACTTTTACCAGATCCTGTAGAACCCAAAACCAAATTTAACTTACCAATTTGAAATTTAATATTCAAACCACATAATTTGAATGCATTCATATCGCTGTCATTTTCATTCCAGGTTAAAGTCGCATTTTTAAATTCAATTTTATTTTTGTCTGGAGATATGGTTAGTTGATTATATTTTTCTGTATCGTCCATCCTTAAAAAATCGCTTATTCTTTTTAGAGAGACTTTTGATTGATTTATGAAACTTAGCATATTTGATAATTGATCCAGGGGTGTCTTTAACAAAGTGAAGAGTGACAAAGTAGTGAAAGCAAGCGGGGCATTCAAATCTTCATGTTGAACAAATGTATAGATGGCGAAAGTGACACCTGTCACCAAGGTCGGTGTCACGAACCAAAGAAAAGAAGTTACGGACCACACCAAAGATTTTTTTAATAAGGATCTTAATTCCTTTTGCCTTATTGATTTGATTTCATTTATAATATTCCTTTCCCAAGCAAAATATTTGACAATTCTTATGTTCTGTAAGCACTCGTTCAATTTTGAGATTCTTTGGTCAGTACATTTCAGTGTTTGCTTTTGAAACTTACCTAACAAATTCGCTAACAAGAAATTCAATGGGAACATCACTAAGATAATTGAAATTCCTGCAAAAGCTGAAACACCTAAAAAGTTGAAAAGTAGTCCTACAACAACTATTATCATAATTACTGCCTGAACTGTCACATAAAGGTAGTTTGCTAGTTCCGATACCTTAAATGAGTCAATAGAAATGAGATTAATTATGGTACCAAGGTTTGCGGAGATACTATCTGAATCAGAGCTGGTTTTTGGAGATGTAAACAGCCTCCTACGTAAGCCTTTTGCATAAATTTCTCCTATGAGTATGGCTCTTATTCTTAAACAAATCTTATCAGAAACAAATTGACCTTGGGAATTACAAATTGCTAATGTCAATCTACAAATGAACATACCAATAATATAAAGCCACGCCAAATTCATGCATGATGAGGAACGGTTTGGGTTATCCACAATTTCTAAAAATCTTTTCATTAAAATTGTGGGAAGAAGGTTTACAATACTGTTCACCAGAACCCATAACATTCCTATGAGTAAATATGTTTTGAAAGATTCAAACAGTGCTAGCGTCAAATTATTAATGTGCTTGTTTCTCCTGGTAAACCCTTTTAGAATGAAAATGCTATAGTCTTCCATTGATAAGCCCCAAATATCCTTTAACTTAATAGTGTTCTTTTGGGCCTCCCATATAAAATTGGTAATCCAGCTCCAAGTAATGCAACTTAAAATTGAGGATATGTGTTCCCTCGAAGGAGACGTATGGTCGTCTCTAACGTAGATGATGGATGAGTTGTCTTTAATCGGTGAAGTGAGCTTTATTAGCTGTAAGGTTGAAGTAATTACGAATTCAAAGATGTAAAATATCTGTGAGGGTACATCATCGATATTACCAATATAGACCGAACGAATTGGAATCCAGGTTGAAATCCAAATAGTTGTATGGGCAGTAAAACAGATGGCCCAAAGATTCGTTGAACGCTTGTAAACTCTTAAGATACTTAGGGAAAGTAGTATTAACCAAAATAATAGTAAAGTTGTAACATCTCTGTTCGTTAATTCAATATTGATTTTTGTTACTCTTAAAAAGGAAAGGCCAATTATTTGTAAAGACATTAATACAATTTCAGATGATTTTCTTAAGTGGTCACTAGTAGACGGTCTACTAAACGTTAGTCCACCATGATTTTTAGCATCGATTTGCTTGACATCTATAGTTGTTATATCAAAATGTCTAAGTTTCAAAATCCTTCCTTGCTTTTTGACGTTGACGTAATTGGCTTGGGTATTTGAGTTCCGTAGAAGTCTTTCTATACTATTATCTTCTTTTCTCTCTTCTTGTGCGCCAAATAGATATTCGTTCACTAAATCGCACTCGGCAGATCTTACATAACGAGATAATCCACTGCGACAAAGTGCGAAAATGCCAATTGAGGCTATGATAGCCAATGGTAAATAGTAGCTCAATAGCTGAGTTCTTCCTAAACGAGTAAAATCATCAACTTCCCAAAATGAACCATTATTTCGGATAATAAGGGGATCCGTTCCCATTCTCCGAGGTAGTGAACCATTGAGGTTGCAGCATGAATAAGATATAGGTGAGAGCTAGCGATTTGACATTTAGTACATATATATTTATATATATATAAGGAAGTTTTTTTTATTTTTTTTTCAAAATACGAAAATAGCAGTTCACGAGGCACTCACTTACTGGTTTTTAAAAGTGCACCCCTTTCGAAACGTTATGATGCAATCCTTCGTAGTGCTAAAGCAAATCATGTCGAAGAAGTTAAAGTAGTGTCATTGCAAAAAACTATACGGGGAAGTGTTTGAAAATAAAACAGGGGCGTCTCATTTTTACATATCATATATAGGTATACACGCATATATAAATATACATATTTCTTTTGCAGGGAAGGTGAACAAAAATACAAAACTCTAGCAAAAACTCAAGTTAAAAATAGGGATGTGGGTAAGAAGTAATTATTCTTGCTTTTCTTCAGAACCAGTTTCTTGCTCAATTTCTTCTTCATCATTTTCTGGTCTAATAACAGCAACATCTACAGTTAACTCCCTGTCACCGAAAACCTTGCCTTTAAATTCTTCAGCTTTAGCTTCAATATCAACGTTTTCACCACTGAAAGTGACAAATGCCATACCTCTATTAGCAGAATCGGATGTGAAGATCCTACCAGTGTGTTGGTCTCTCATTTTTCTCATTGGCAAAGAGATGGAGTCGGCGTCAGTACCGAAAAATTCAGCGACCTCCTCTTTGGTAGCTTTGAATGGGACGTTATTAATATATAAGGTATCCTTTGATCTTTCCATTTGGTCTAATGGAATCTTTTCCCTTTTTTGTCCATTGAAACCACCTCTGGCGCCGCCTCTACCTCTGAAGTTCCCTCTGCCTCTGAAACCTCCTCTGTAGCCGCCTCTGAAACCTCCTCTAAAACCTCCTCTGCCTCTGAAACCGCCTCTGCCTCTGAAACCTCCTCTTTGCATTTGGCCTGGAGTTCTAGCTCTCTTAATATGAATTTCTCTGTCCTTAACGACTTTCGTGTCATAATTCTCCTTGATATTATCAAAATCAATCTTGGTTGGGAACTTGACTAGAGCGTGTTTACTAGCTGGAATGTGACCGTCGGTGTGTTCCTTAATTGGGATCTCTACGCTGACTTCATCCCCGAATTCCTCCACAAACAATTGCTTCAAGTCGTCTTCGGTACATTCGTGAGCAACATTACCAATAAAGATTGTGTCCTCGGGGTCAATTACTGTCTTATGAGTAGGAGCCCTTGGTTGCTGTTCGGAGTCGTTGATGCTCAAGTTGTTTACGGCATTAGTAGCTTCTTCAATTTCAGTAGACATATTTTTCTTCGTTTGAGGGTTTTCTTCTTTCTTTTGGGGGAAACTTCTTCTCTCGATGTAGTGATAACTCAGTAACTTCCTTTAAATTTGCAGAATGATTATTTTGAGTCCAATTGCGTATCCTTTATGCCACAACCTGTGACACTCAGGGTGGCTAAATTAGAAAAATTTTATTCTGCTTTTCGACTAGTTTTGCCCCTTCCCTTTGGCGACGCGTCACCTGGGACGGGAATTTAAAGATAATAAAGAGGCAATTCATACAAATTTTAAAATATTTAGCGGCAGTAGTGGCCCAAAAAATAGTGTACTATCATATTTTCACTACCATAATTGGCTGCAAAATAGTTACTAGTACAGGTCAAAACGAGCAGGGCCTTTTTAGGAGAAATTGTATATACTTTTCAATATTTTCCGCTCGATGATAAAATTGGTAAATTGTAGATCTAATAACTTAATTGCAGAGAAATTTATGTATTTGAGATCCCTACATAGTGCCTACATTGCCTTAGCCTTAATTTTAAATATAAAGTTCCCCATACAAAATGCAAGTGTACAGCGCGGCCACCTGCAGAAGTAGCATGGTGACTCTTAGTGTGCGGCCTCGAAGTCTTTCATAACTGTAACGGACGTCTGCTGACGACATTTCAAATGACATTACATTTATTCTTGACTCGACCAATGATCGTGGAGTTTCAAACATCGTTAAACACGCCATATCAGACTAACTGGACGCTGGCTTCAAGATTGCCAGCTGCACGGGTAGCGCAAGTGAGAATATGAATTTGAACTTCTTCCCAGCATCAATCCGATATGGCAATACTTATTTACAACGGTGACTACTTCTGTAACTTTGTCTCGAAGCCACGGCTTTCACTCACTTCAATGGCACAATCATATCGCTTTTGGATGTTAATGACCTTCTGACCTAATAATCTTGGATGCGATCAACATAGCTTAGGTAATCCAAAACTACTAAGGCATGCAAAATTATTGTGATATTCAAAATAAGTCGATATGATTTTCCTATAATGAGGTACTTCCCATGGTCCAAGTATCAAAGCTTCAACAAAGTAATCACCTTAAAAGGTTATTTAAGGTCATTATTATATTAAAACGTTTGAAAATTAATATTATTATTAAAAAATAAATTTTTTATGCAAAATTTCTCATTTTCAATTTAAGCGGAGTCGGAGGTCTTAGCTCTCTTGTCCATCTTGGCTTGAGCCTTGTTACCAAGGATACCACCACCCCAGTGCTTCTTGACTTCATCGT
>ERZ794946.315-NODE-315-length-20350-cov-4.275536_pt1 | contig 20350 bp, 17 predicted proteins | sample MGYA00433072_ERZ794946 | MGnify/ENA primary metagenome ERZ794946 (study PRJEB30137, sample SAMN04331413) | food metagenome | isolation source: Y3 must sample point D1 replicate A | place: Australia: South Australia | collected 2014 ...
ACCATCGTCGAGAAGTTTATACAGAGCCTAGAATGAACGAGAACTGATATGTAACGGACGAATAGGATCTGTCATCGATGACCTTTCTACGTAGAGCCTCTCCAGTCCAAGCCGTAGCTGAGAGATACGAATGTCGAAACGAATGATGGTGTTGCGAACGGCCTAGAACTGGGCAGCCATGGCGACGTGAAAGTAATCTCTGCACTTCTGACCTAAAGTTGAGGTTAGCCTTGCACATTGCAGGTTCAGAGCTACCCACGCACATTCAACTATATCGATTTCGCCGTCAAAAACGAAGGCATGGTAACAGTGAGGGCAGCGTTTCGATTTGGCACGTAGTGCTTGTTTTAATTCCGCCGAGCTCGGAAGATCCAGGTATTGCGTGCATGTCTTGCCGTGATGGGAAAGACTTCTGCAACGAAAGCAATTGAAGGTTCCGCACTCATCACAGCGAACAACATTTGCTCCCAAGTATGCAGCCGAGGAGAGTATCTGACCATGATCACACTCAGGAAGGGCTTCGTTCCGACACCAGCGGAATGTTGGATGTTTCTCCTGGCGTAGCAAAAGACGTCAATTCCAATCAGAGCTAGACAGTCTGATTTCGCTCACCACGTGCATTCTCATCGCTTTCTCCCAGTCGCTGAAGGCTGGTCGGAACCATTGACAATTGCACCATGGACATTCGCACATCATGCTAGGTGGCCCGACGAGTTGTTCGATCATCCATTTTCGTAGGCAAGCATAGCAGAGGGTCCTCATAGTAGAGCAGCAATTTGGCAGAAACTCATCGGGAACTCGGCGTTCAGGTGTGAGTTGTTGTTGACACTGAGAGCAAGCGCTACGCACGACGATATAGTTGGGATTCTCCATCTCGAGGGCTTTGAATGGTGTTCAATGCCGATACTGGTAAGGCTGCAGCTGAAATGCAGACGTAAGAAGATTTTTGTTGATGGAAGAAGGATGACTGGAGATCCGAGATCTATTGTGATGACGATCTGAGTATGAATGATGGCAAGAACGAGAGAAGCCGGCGGACGCGATTGCCTGAGATGGCTGCTTCGGCGGCGGACTCTGGAAATTCGTCATGGTAATTGCAATTCAACTTTGCATTGCTGCAGAGATTCATGGCAGATGCAGAAGCTGCGGATTCGCTGGGAGAAGCACCTTCCTCAAGATCGTGAGTTCCAGTGACGGCTTGACCTACGCGGCGGTCAGGACAGTCTGAGTGTGCTTGATCTCGGGTATGCTCAGGTATTAGACAATAAAGCTATGCCAGTGTGATGAATTGAGCAATGTTGGATGGCCCACCAGTATCGGGTATCCAATAAGTCGCTGTCGCAATGCGCATCTCTTTCGGGAACCATAGCGTCTTCTACAAGCACGTCTGTCGCAAGCAAGCTCAACAAGGTGCAAAAAATCATGCCGATGTGTGGATTCAACTAGAACAAACATTCGAAGAAGAAAAGAAGGGACGTGTCTTAGGTGATTGGACTTGATGACAAACGGATGATCAGCCCCTTTTTCTGGAGCTTCAGATTTGGAAACACAAAGATTCATGAACGCGGAAAATGTTTTTGGAAAGATAAAGAATAATCATAATTTCTGGTTCGTAGCTATGTCTTCATCCGAAGAAGGTATAATGCTTAATCATAAAAAAGGCTTTTGACCCAAATGTGTCGTTTCCCAGACACCCATCGCTATATCGTAAAATTCAAATGCACAAGACAAGTCGCTTAGAAGAAAGCACTGGCACCAGACTTGAGCTTGCCCATGAAGCCAGTAGAGGGCTTAGCCTCCTCATCCTCAGCGGGGTCGAACTCGCGAGCATCGGTGGTGACATCCATGTCGGAGGCGCTGATCCACATCTTCCAGTCACGAGTCCAAACCTTCCAGCCAACGAAGAGGGTGAAGATGACGGGACCAGCGAGGTAAGACTCGAAGAAGTTGGTAACGTCAGGCTTGCCACCAATGGGGAAAAGAGCAACGTAGAACTGTGCGATAAGGCAGATGATGTTGAGGAAGAGACCAATGTAACTTCCGATGACACCAAACTTGGCCTTGTAAGGAAGCTGCTCAAGAGTGCGGCCAGAGTGTGCCCAACCCTTGCGGAAACGAATGTGAGAAAGGTTGATGCTACCCCAGACAAAGAAGTTGGCGAGACCGGTAAGGGACAAAAGCCAGGTGAAGAGAACGCTACCAGCAGCAGCCAAGTTGACGAAAGCCAAGAGACCGAAGGACATCTGGAGGATGATGGTGGGGATAGGGCGACCCTTCTTGTCGACGTAGGCGAGGAACTTGGGGGCCATGCCGCGAACAGCCAAAGCTTGAAGGGTGCGAGTAGAGGCAAAAGCGGAGCTGTTGGCAACACTAATAACTGAAACAGTGATGACAGCGTTGAAAATCGAGGGCAAGGTCTTGATGCCGGCGAGTCTGATGGCAATGACGAAGGGAGAGTATTGAGAGTTGGCACCGTGGGCGTGGAGGAGGTTAGGGTTGTCCGAGGGAACAACGAGGCCGAGGATGAAAAGACCGACGATGTAGAAGAAGGCAATGCGCCAGAAGACCTGCTTGACAGCCTGGGGGAGAGCCTTTCTGGGGTTGGCAGACTCAGCAGCAGCAAGACCGACCAACTCGGTACCACCGAAGGCGAAAGAGGCGGTAACGAAGACACTGCAGAAACCCTTGAAGCCATTGCGGAATGCTCCAGGCTCGCTCCAGTACTTTGCACCAATGTAGCCGCGGGTATCGGTAGGAACAGCGCCGGTGTCGATGACAATACCAAGAATGATGAAGCCAACACATGCGATGATCTTGATGATGGAGAGGACAAATTCAACTTCGCCGTAAGCACGGACACCGAAGAATTGAATGGCAGAGAGAGCAACGAGGAAGACGGCAATCCATACACCAACGTTGATGTTGGCAGCTCCTTTCCAGAAGTCAATGGTGATCGAGGCGGCGGTAAGTTCGAAGGGAAGAATGGTCAACCATTGGATGGCGTATTGCCAACCGATAGCGAAACCCCAGGACTCGTGAATGAAACGGCAGGCGTATCTGAACAGATTGTTAGGGCCTGGAGTAAGATCATAGAGCTCGAGATAGACTTACGTGAAGAATGCACCGTTGACGGGGTACAAGACTGTAAGTTCTCCCAAAGCTTGCATCGTCATGAGCAGCATGAGGCCTGTGATAGAGAAGCCGATGATCAAGGATGCAGGTCCTCCTGTCGAGAGTGCTCCACCAGCACCAACAAAGAAACCAGCACCAATGGCACCACCGATGGCAATCATCTGCATGTGTCTGTTCTTGAGCGAACGCTTGAGCTCATTCTGCTGACCAGCCTGAATCTCATATTCAGGTGACTCGCTGACAGTAGTGGCAAGGCCCTTCTCGGCATCGAAAGCCTTGTTTGAATCCATCTTGTGGATGGAAAAAGAATGTGAAGATAGAAAGAGAGGAAGGGAGTTCGTCTAACGAATGACTGAACTGGAAGTGATTGTGGTTTGCTGATGAACTGCTGGGGAGGAGGGCCATGGTATGGGTATTTAATCTCCTCAGAGCAGCTCATGTCGCGTGGGCTTCTAGAATCCAGTGGCGCACCTGGAACCGTTGAAGGTTTTGGTAAGACCACGCTAGGCGAAGCAACAACGGCTTTCACAGAACGAGACCAACTGCCATTTGGCATCTCGGCCTACTCAACAAGAGATGTAAAAAAGCAGATAAGCAAGCAAAGAAGTGTTCCAAGAGATGTTCCAATGCTTGGTAGGCAGCTTGTACAGAGCTGGACCTGCGTTGCTTCTCGTGGACCATTCTTCACAGCAGATCTTTGCCTTGTGCTGCGTGACTGTCCGCTCGTCCACATACTTTGGCAGAATTTCAGATTTCGGACAACGCTGTGCATTGAATTTCGTACAGCGGTGTTGTCTCTCTCAAACGAGGAAGATAGAAGTCACTCCAGGGAGCCAATCATGGGGCCGAGACCTTAAGCAAGGTGCACGCGATGACCATATAGAAACCGAATGGTTGGAACGTCAAAGGACATTAGTGCAACGGTGACCTTCTTCTCCATGGGGTGGTCGGGTCGGTGCTCCTCTCCCGAATAGCCTCTTGGTTCCAGATGGCGTCCCGGCGATCCCAGGCCCGTCGGTAGCCGTGGCGAACGCGTGCAATTGTTAATCGGCAAGAACGAGACCCTCTGCTAACGTCGGCATAGCGAGACAACAAAGTCACGTCTTACTGTCAGAGATAACCTTTCCCATGGGGTATCGCGATAGAGTCTCGTAGTGTGTTATCCTCGTCGTGCGGAGAGGACGCGAACCAGGAAGGGGCATAGCCAAGACAGAAGCGACAGAAAGAAAAGCACCGAGCAAGTGACCGAAGAGGACACGTTCCGTTGAAAGTTCATACCAAACGTACCGAGGACGGCGAGACCGAAAATGGTAGCCATCTCTGTTTCGTAATTCTTACACCTGCTTGAACTCTGACGCTCCATCTTGATGCATGAAGGCCGATCGATATCGACGATCGCCTTCCACAGATCCTTCGGTGCTTCTCCACAGATCTTCCATTGCAGCTGAAAGTTGCTTTGACAGCCGATCCTATGGAGGGAGCAGAATTTACAAACGTGCTGTGTCTGCGGAGACGAAGTGAGCACGTGCTTGTGTTTGCTGTGTAGTATCAGCAGAACGTTTGCTATCAACTCCTCCAGCGCTCGAATTCGCTAAAAGTTAAGAGGAGATGAGAAGAAACGCACAATAATTAGACCGAGTGCTCTCCGTTGTTCTTATCATGCACGATGTCTCTCAGCTAAGAAACCACGGTGCACTACCCCGAGGCTTGCAGAAATGTGTATCTTTGGTATGAGAGAAATTTCATTCTTATCGTGGTATCTTGACAAAATTGTATCAAAAAAGGACATTCATAAACTGGCATCTCCGGCCCAACGAAACGACATCAGTTCCTGCTATCTCAGACACGCTCGATGCGGTCGGCGTACTCGGAGTCTTGACGCTTCTCGTGGTAGGTGGTCTGTCCGAGGGCCTCTGCAGTATCTTCATCGTTGTGAACGCTCATGTCACGGCCCTTGAACTCGGGGCCGAGGAGTGTGAGGACAATAACGTAGGCATAGACACAGCCTAAGAAGATACAGATAACCTTTCCGTACTGATACCTCTCAACCTTGCCTTTAGGAGGAAGAGGAAACTGCTCACCAATCTGGGCCTCGATGGTCGAACTTGCGCTGGAAGCAAGGTTACCAAGCTGGTAGGAAGTACCGACAACAAAGGTTCTGAAAGCTCCAGGCGAAAGCTCCATAAGGTGGATGGGGATGACTCCCCATGCTCCTTGGACGCAGAATTGCTCGAAGAATGCGGCGGCCATGACGGCTTTGCTTGACGTGAAGGTGTAAGGGTAGAGTAGACTACCACCTACTACGCATGCGACGATGATGGTAAGACGACGACCGAAGATGGTTGAGCAGTAGCCCATGGTTGTACCACCTGCAATCGCTCCCAAATTGGCCACAACTTGAGTGATGGTCACAGAGTTCGCATCGAAGCTGTACTGGTTCTTGAGCATGGTAGGGTACAGATCCTGCGAGCCATGGGACATGAAGTTGAATCCAGCCATAAGGAGGACCATATAAGTAAGAAGCATCCAATGGCGTTTCAGGGCAACCTTTCCTTCGGCAATGAAGGTGCTACCAACACTTGGGCTTCCGGACTCGCGCACGGCCTGGCGCTCGCGGTATGCCTGGGTTTCAGGGAGGCACAGCCTGAACAGAATGATCAGAACAGGGGGGCATGCGCCGAACCAGAAAAGGGGGCGCCATCCATGGGGAGTAGTATTGACAAGACCACGCGCAAACACTACTGCCAGCAGGTATCCGAAGGCGTATCCCTGTTGTAGCATGCCAGAGATGATACCGCGTGCTTCGTCAGGAACATCTTCCAGTGCGGTAGCAGCAGCGTTGCCGTACAGTCCACCCATGGCGATACCGAAGAGAGCACGAACGGCAAGGAACTGGTTATAGGTTTGGCAGAACCCTGTGCCAAGTTCAAGGACAATGAAAAGCATGTTGTTGACAACGAAGGGCCTGCGCGAGTTAGCATTGTTATTGGTGTACAGGTGTGCCATAAAGCTTAGTCTTACCATTTTCTTCCATAGCGATCTGCTGCAATACCGAAGATGATAGAGCCAACGGAACGGAACATCAATACAAGAGTAATACCCCAGGTGATGTCCTTTGTGGTCTTTCCAAAGTCCTTAGCTAGGTCGGAGACGGTGAGTGACACAGTAAAGAAGTCGAAGGCGTCCCAGGTCCATGCGATGAATGCGACAGAGAAGAAGAGCCATTGTTGTGTGTTGAGCATTCTCAGAAGACTAATCGGGTTTCTGACCTTGGTCATCGGAGGCTTGAGCGTCGAGATTCTCGTAGCCAGATAACGTCCGGCAGACATCTTCTCGTTGGTTTCGCCAGTACCGGGCAAGCCCTCCTGGTGCTCAGCGTGAGGGTAGTCCTTTTCCATTGCTGCGGTGGATGTATCTGTCTGTTCGAGTTGTCAGAACAAATTCGTGATGAGGAAACGATGCTGAGAGCTCGAAAAGAGCTTATCGGAGCTTGGTATGTGCCAAGGGCTTAACAAGCTCATTGCCCAGACAAAACGCCCAGAGGTCAAGAGAGGAGGATCATACCCGTGACAGATGATCGAAAGATAGATTGCGACGCTGCGAGGAAGTCTGGCTTGAGATGCCAATGTCGAAAGACAAGAGAGATGCGCTGATCGAGTGACACAACATGGGTCGCCCACCCTCCTTATATACCCTGAGAAACCTCATATCGATCCTCCGGGTTTAAAAGCAAAGATTGGCTCATGCACTGGGGAAAATCAACATCTCCGCGCTAGCAGCCCGCTATTGCCAAAGAAGGTTAGTTTAAGCTGGAGAGACGTGGAGTACTCCTCAGATATGGCCCGCCTCCGCAATATTCCTTGCCGATTTTCGGCCTTTTGATCAGCAGCAGCAAGACGGGCCGCCTCGTGGGAGGGAAAGACGTTGATTTCTCGGGGAGAAGGCCTTGAACGGACGAGAATTCATGAGAGCCTCGGTCGATACACACTCCAGATGCGGTATGGCAAGTTAGTGGCGTTATCCTTGGGCTTGACAAGCATTTGCTCATGAGCTTCTTAAACTTGGCATACGCGTTGATGACGGAGAACGTGGAAGGATTGTTTGTATTTTCGCACAGCGAAGCACTGCTAGAATATGGAAAGTACTGCGTAGTATTCGCTTTGGCAGCAGATGGACAGTGGACAGACGGTAGCAATCTGATTCCGGAGCATGGTATAGCCAGATTCGTCAGACGAGTCAGCCACTCGGAACGTTACCCAAGTCCACGTAACCTACGAGAAATTACCGTTGACAAATTTGTATAATCTTCTGATTTTGGGTGACATCCGTATGCTTTCCCCAAGATATCGTTTCCTCCATGCCGAACCGGCTACGAAGATCCTCCGGGGTCTGGAGAAGGAGGCTCTGGGGTAGAATCCACTTCTTTCGATATTGTGTTCTGCGTAGATCTGGAACAGACCATACCCCAGGGGGTTACCGTTTTTCTGGCGCCCGGTCTGATAGTTCACTCCATATAGAACGCCAGGCATGAAAGATGCGGGTGTGATCGGAGCGTCGATGATATTGAAAGAACTTGATACGAGGGACTTTGAAAGCCTCCTCGTGTTGATCGTCTACAGGAACCCTGTCTCAGCTTTACGCGTCTGGGAATGCCTCCTCATGTCCTGGAGACTGTCACATACGTAGCTATCCAAATGCACGATAGCTCCCAAATCAGAGTGGTGTCAAGCGAGGGCCTGTCCAGTTGCTTATCTCTGTGATCGATTGAAGTGCATGGAAATCGTCGTGCGTCTCTGCAGTTGCAATGTCTTGAGAGGAGAATGATCAAGAATAAGTTTGAATTCTGTTCTTGAATTAAATTATGGTCATACATGGCCTCCAAACGACACAAGTTCTAGAGCAATAACGACCTCACCAACCTCGGGTGCCAGGTGCACCCTTGACGGACTTGCGGACGATATCGCTGGTCATCCAGCCACCGTAAAAGTCACCAGGCTGAGGCTCAACTAGCTCCCCGTCCACATAGCATTCCCAACGCGGGTCAGCATAGAACGAGACATAGTCCTTGATCTCGGCGAAAGTTGGAGTAGGTTCTTTGTATGTCCAAGCTCGACTGTCTACTTGTTCGCCTCCTGGTGTGGTAAAGCTGAAGTATGTGGCAACCCCCTTCCACTCACAAAAGGTGCGTCGAGAGGTGGGAGTCAGGTTTAACTTGATTGAGTCTGGCGGTAAGTAGTAGGTTGGTGGGTGATATGTCTCCAGGACCCAATAAGCACGATCTGTAGATGCGATTGTTTGGCCATCCTTGAACTTGATCAATATGTTCTTTTTGATCTGCTGTAAGGCTGGCGGACGAGGGAAGGTTCGAGGGTCCAGCATTATAATTCAGCTTTGTGATATGCGTATTTCAAAGAGTATCAGAGGTTTGTAAGTACAAGTAGGACTTTATGTTGTGACTGTAAGAAACAATCATGTCGGCTCTGGCATAAGTTCGACTCAGCCGAGAGATGTTGATGACGAGTTGGCGGAAGCATGCATACATGGCTTGGCAGGGTCCATCTCGTAGGATCCAATAGCATGGCCTGTTCGAACCCGCTGACCATTCTGTTGGAAAAGGAAGCAAACACGATGCGGGGACTCGTGACGGAGAACAAGCAGTCTTGGGAAGAAGCCTTGAGCGCGAACTATCCTGCGCTGTTTATCTCTCATGCTGAGGCTAGAGACGCTCCAGATTAGCACTTAAGGGGCCGGCAATAATCTTGCGGTGAGTGTCGAGACTAATTGTGTCCTAAGAAGCTCGGGCTACTTGTCGAAGTCCTTCCTGCGGTACATTTTCAGTGTTTTGTTCCTGGCCTGTCTCGGGCACCTACAGTCGCAACTTCCTCCGTCACACAACGACCGATAGAATGCCGTCGCCGGCGCAATCTCCATCGCCGTCGTCTTCGCGCGCCTCGTCGACACCGGCTCAACCCCGCCCGGTAATGGCCCACGTGCCTACGAATCCAAGTGGATTGCGCCAGTCGCATACCGTCTCGTCGCCTGAGAATCCGTCCATGATTATGGGCGCCGGGGAGCGAGTCAAGTCGCCAGAGGCCATGCCTGATACGCGTTCATCGTCCAATGACGAACACTCGGAGCCCACTGTTCACACCCGTCTCATAGAACAACAGAGTTGGGACCAGAGACCAAAGTTCATGCAACACTATGGCAGTACCTTCAGTACCAATTCATACGATCCAAGAGAAGGTCTCGAGAGTGGTACTGTCACTCCTCACAGTCTGTTGGACGACAATGCCACCGACGGTCTCCTCGGTTCTGCCTCTGGTAGCAATATGAGCACAACCAGATGGCTGGCCAAGCAGCATGGTGTCAAGAATGAGCGAGCCATGTATGTAGCCGAGTCTCCTATCCCCAATACAATTCTCTATCCGCTTTTTGAGCCTGTTCTTATTCTTCCAGGTATTTGCAATACTATCTCCCTGTGACCAATTGGATTCGCCAGTATCGCTGGAAGTTCCTGCGTGGTGACTTGATTGCCGCTTTGACTATGGCTTCCTTCTATATCCCTATGTCCCTGTCATACGCCTCGAATTTGGCCCACCTACCACCCATCAATGGTCTCTACGCATTCGTCTTCAATCCATTCATCTACGCCATTTTTGGTACTGTACCCCAATTGGTTGTTGGTCCCGAAGCCGCTGGATCTCTACTTACTGGACAGGTCGTGCGCGAGAACATCAGTTCCGGAAAACACAGAGACAACGATTTTGCGAGTAACACTCAGATCGCCGGAATGGTGACTGGAATCGCCGGAGCCATTATTTTGCTTGCAGGTCTCTTCAGACTTGGCTTCTTGGATAGTGTCCTCAGCCGACCTTTCTTGCGCGGCTTTATCAGTGCTATTGGTGTTGTCATTTTTGTCGATCAACTTGTACCGGAAACTGGAATGAGTGCGCTCATCGAACATGATCCTAGTGGTGCTGCTCATGGCAGTTCCTTGACAAAGATCATCTACCTCATCAAGAATGCCGACAAAGCACACAGGTTGACTTGCGCTGTCTCCTTTGGCGCCTTCGCCATTGTCATGGTCTTCAGACAGCTCAAGAGAAGCTTGCAACCAAGATATCCCTCGGTAGCCTACTTCCCTGATCGGTTCCTCGTCGTTGTCTTCTCTGCCCTCTTCACCTGGGGCTTCTCCTGGGACAAACAAGGTCTCGATATCCTCGGCGATCTCAAAACCACAGGCAAACCCTTCCAAGTGCACTTCCCTTTCCAACCTTCCATGATGGAACATGTCACCGACGCCTTCTCGACCTCCTTCCTCATTGCACTCTTAGGTTTCTTCGAGTCCAGTGTAGCTGCAAAATCTCTCGCCAACAGCACTGCAAAGATCGAGAAGAAAATCGACAAGGATGGCAATGAGTATGAAGAGGCCGATGGTATCGTCAACATGAACGTCTCTGCTAACCGCGAGTTGGTTGCTTTGGGTGTGGCGAACATCTTTGGCGGTCTGTTCATGGGAATCCCTGCTTTCGGTGGATATGGAAGGAGTCTTGTCAACAAGAGCACTGGTGGCAAGACACCTATGAGCAGCGTATTCTTGTCATTAATCACTGTCTTCTGCATTCTTTTCTTGTTGCCGTACTTTTACTATATTCCGGTAAGTCTACTGCATCACGACAAAACAAGCATTTTGATACTGACAACTCGAACAGAAAGGCGTCCTCGCAGCCATGATCTCAGTGGTAGCTTACTCGCTGATCGAAGAAGCACCCCACGACATCCACTTTTTCTACTCTATCCGCGGCTACTCGGAACTCGCCCTCATGGCCCTAATCTTCCTAACAACTTTCTTCTGGAACCTCCGCATCGGCATCGCCGTAGGAATCGGACTCTCCCTCCTCCGTCTCCTCAAACACGCCACTCGTCCACGCATCCAAATCCTAGGCCGTGTTCCCGGTACACAAAATCAATTCGACTCTGCTGAACATGGAGGCTTGGAATTCGTACCCCATGTGCTTATTGTGAGGATTCCGGAACCGCTTACCTTTGCAAACACGGGAAGTCTCAAAGATCGACTGAGGAGGTTGGAAAACCATGGTACTTCTGCCGCTCACCCTGCCCTCCCACGCGTCAGACACGATCAACATAACCGTAATGTCGTGTTTGATATCCACGGCGTGACTTCTCTGGACCCTGCTGCCTCGCAAGTGCTGTTGGAAATCGTGACTGGATATCGCGAACGTGGGACTAGGGTTTTCTTCTGCAGGGTACCCAGTCGAAGGAGTCAGGTTTGGAAACTTATGGTGGCCAGTGGCATCGTTGATGTTTGTGGCGGCGAAAGTCATTTCGTACGTGGAGTTGAGCATGCGCTTGCATTGGCCGAGGCGCAAGAGCGAGAGGATAGTTTGAGGGAGGATGGAGGTAGTGTTGAGGAGGGAAGAGCAAACACTACGTGAGTCCCTGCTTGAAGGAAGGAAAGATTATGAGGAATGAATGAGAGTATGAAAAAGTAAAAGAGCATGATGCAAAGGCGGCATTTGGTTATTACTGTTTGATGTATAGAATTGATTGGACACCAAGAGGTTTGTACAGTTTAACTCTTGGTCTCGTATTTGGATATTGTTTTCTTTGGGGAACCTATCATAGGAATCATTGCTGGATTGTATATGGCTTACTTCTGACTCCTCAGCCAAGCCTAAACTCCGAAGATGTACGAGACCCTCCATTCGCACCTACGCCGCCTCTGATATACAAGTCCATATCAAGCCGTTTTTAGAGATCTAGAAATCCAAAAAAGCCTTCAAAGGGTCGAAACTTTCTCACAGCCTCAACAAAAACATCCTTTAACTTCGTCAAGAAACATGTGCAAAGAAACCCTAGAACCATGTTTCGAATATCAACAATGTAACAGGATGTAATCGTACTGCCAAATCCATTCATAAACCATATCATATACCACCAGAAAATACTCAAACAACCTGCCATGACCTATCCAAGCGTTCCTTATTCTTCTTCATCACAGTAAAAAAGCAATCCTTCTGACATCAATCTTCATGCCCAGTCTACAAAAAAAACATTGCGCGATACGAAGGAGAGCCGATCATCTCCAAGATTTCTTCCAAAGGTCCTCCAAACTCAAGGGTTTCTTGGATTCGTAATGAAATGACAGGCAAGTCGAGCTTCGGGAGCAAACGTCTATGTGGTCAGTAATCCGAGGTCCACGATCATAAAGCAGCCATGGTAAACAACATGCTTAAAAAACCGAAAGACCCATCAGATCAGTGATGATGGTAGACGATAGGTAGTAGTGATGGTAAAGGTAGACATCAAATAGTGATGACGAACACATGTCCGACTTTCACTCCAAACCTCATTGCAGTCCGTCAATACTACTGTTGCAATACACGATAGATTTGAGAATCGATTAGGCGTCCAGAGGGAGAGGAGTAGAAAAAGGCAGTACGACAGGTATCGAGTCGCAAGACGCGGTGGGAGTAGGAAGCAAGAGATGATACAGAAAAGAGAACATGTTCATGGCAAAAAGATACTAAAAGACTGATGATGATGATGACAACACCTCTACCTCTTCCACCTCTTCCTCCCTTCCAACTCTACTAATCCTATTCTTAACGCTCAATGTTTTTAAGCGGGAGTAGCTTTACTCATGGCAACCAATCTCTTGACGCCGACCATCCAATGAGCACCTTCAGACTCAAGCTTGATTTTCATAACCTCTGTCAAGATAGATCCGGCGCGATCAAAGTCTCTGGCTTGTAGTGCTTGGGCAATGTCGGCCAATTGTGCAATGGTATCAGGCTTGATCAAAGTCTCGTTGTTGAGGTGGTCGAAAAGAATGTTGAGGCGCTTTTCTGTGTCGTTGACTTGAGCAGCAAACGATGCAGGTGCGCGGGATTTCACGCGTGCCATGTCTGAGGACAAGATTTCATAGACAGGCATTGCGTTGCTGGGAATGTGGGTGCGGTCGCCAGGGGCTGTTGTTGATATGTTAGCATTCATAGATTGAGTCAGGTGCGTGGAAAATGACTTACGATACTTGGCGGCTGCAGGGGCGGATCTCTGAGATTGCGCAGTGCTGGGTCGCGAAGGCATCTGTTGAGGGGCGGCTGATGGGGGAGGGGTGGCCTGGGCAGGTGTGGCTTGAGGTGGAGGTGCAGCTCTAGGTGGGCCCTGCGGGGGTCCACGAGGTGGTCCTTGTGGCGGTGGTGGAATAGCCTGAGGTGTGGGGGGCTGCGACGGCGCGGGTGCTTGTGCGTAGGGCGCTGCTGGTGCCCTCGGTGCATATGCCGAAGCTGCCGGCGCGTAAGGTGAAGGAGCTGCAGAGCCGTATGGGTTGGGCGGAGGAGCAACGTTACGTGGTGGGGGGAGGCCACCGACGGCGGGTGTAGGTTGAGATCCGGGCGCCGGTGCGTAACGATTGGAAGGTGGGCCAGATGCGGTCGTGGTAGGAGGAGGGTTGTATGGAGACGGGCCACGGCCGAGGGGAGGCGCTTGTGGCGGCGGGGGCAATGTCGAAGCAGGCGACTGCTGTGCAGAGGGCTGCGGCATGTATGCATTTGATGCAGCCGACATAGGTCGCTGAATCTGGGGAGGCCCTGAGAGGGGAGACATCACCCGAGAAGGCATCTGTCCAGCCTTAGGTGGTGGAGGCAAGGCGGCAGGAGCAGGCTGTTGGCCGTATGCGCTACCTGGCGGCGGGGGAGACATGACACTAGGAGCGTTGGGGAAGGGAGAAGACACGGCGGCCAATCCAGGTGTGTTCCTTCTTGCAGGTTGGACCGGCTTAGTGAAGCCTTCAGGAAGGTCATTCCATTGTTGTGTCTCACCCTTCTTTGGGGGTGGGGGGAGAGCGCTAGGAGTCACACCGCGAGGAGGCGCCATGGGAGCAGCAGACGCGCCATAAGGTCCTGGTTGACCGTACGCAGAATTCTGCTGGGGTTGGTATCCCATGGGGGCGTACGCTTGCGTAGGAGGTGCATATGGGTTTGATGCAGCAGCAGGCTGGACAGCGCCAGGAGGAGCGTAAGCGTTTGGAATACCAGCAGGTGCAGGCGTCGACATGATGCCACCGCTGGGAGCGTAAGGGTTTGCAGCAGCCATGGGTGCAGGGGTGGGAGCAGCAGAGTAAGGCGCCATGGGGGCGGAAACACGCGCTGCAGCCGCTGGCTGTCTTTGGACTTGAGGAGCCACGGGCTTGCTTCTGTTGGCAAGCTTGACTCTTTGCTGAGCAACCTCTGCTGCAGGGAACTTGGAAGGTAGCAGGTCGAGATACTTCTCAGCAACTTGCAGCTGGCCATGACTGGCCAAGATATCGGCATACTCGGTGTACTTGGAATAAAGAGGAGCAAGTTTCCAGTTCTCGGTTGCCTGCTTGTCAGAATCCTGAAAGCTGACAACCTGGCGGAATACAGTGACCTTCTCGATAAAGTCCTGCAAAGATCTGGCGTGGACAGAGAAGCTAGTCTCGCCATCAGCGGCTTCCAAGCCGGCGCTCTCCTTCTCTTGCAGCTCCTGGGCCCAAATTGTAACGACCTTCTCGAGCTTAGATCCAGCAAGGAAACAGAATGATGCATCTCTTCTCAGGGAGCCCTTGTCGGTAGCATCTGCGAGAGACTCCTCAAGGCGGTCACCCAGGGCCTCGCATAAGTCGGAGAACTCAGTCTCGTCGGCAAAGGTGCACAAGGTCGCCATGACCTCCTTCCAGTTGGACAGATCAGCATTGTGGACGACGTCCCACAAGTTCTTGCCAACAATCGAGGCCAGAAGGCGTAGGTAGTTAGGTCCCTTGGCCTTTTGCTTCAAGTAAGCTGTTTGCACCTTATCCATGCACTTCTGGCCGCCACAAATAGCAATCATGAAAGCATCGGACATGCGGCCGTCCTTCAAACAGACATCAAGAGCAGACTCGAAGTTACCGAGCATGAGAGCACGGGTGATGTTCTTGTCTGCATCTGTCTCTTCACCACTGAAGATGTGGAAAGGCTGGTTGGTCTTGGCACCCTTGGTCGCTGCAAGGTCGGCCAGGAAGTTATCGCCATCTTCTCCATCAGCGGTTTCGCTGCCGAAGAAGTTGCTGTCGTCCTCTTCCTTGGGCTTCTCAACATCGCCGTTGATGTCAAGGTCAGCCGTCTTCTGGCTAACCTCGGCCTCATCGGTAAAGCCCAGATATTCTCTAAGCTTCTTTCTCGACCTTCCAGCATTCAACGTCTCGATGACCTGCCAGTCAGCCTTCTCTTCCTCGTCGGTCGCTGCGGAAATTTTGGATTCGCAGATGCTGGCCAGATCACCTCCCTTCAAGGATTCTTCGAACTTTTGAGAAGCTTCGGTGACTGCAGAGTCAACGGCGAAGGTTTCAATGTTGACAGTTGACTTTCTCGACGCGGAGTCGGTAGCAAGTCTGACAAGCTTTCCTCCAAAACCGAAAGATACACCAGCGGGACGCTCCATCCACTTGGGAGCCTTGGGCAGGGAGAATGAAACATGCTGAGGTTGTGTCTGAACCTGGTTGAAGAAATCCTCTCCTTCCAGCGCTTGCTGAGCAGTCTTCTTCTCGTCGTCCTTGGAGTTTGTGTTCTGAATGGTCTGGACGGTAATCTTGCCATCGAAGGAGGCAGTGGCGAGCAGACCGGGGTTGTGAGGGTTCCAACGGGTCTGGAAGGTCCAGTTGGTGACTACAGGGAAGTCACCGTATGACTCGCCGGTGTGAGGGTTCCATGCAACAGTGCGGTTGTCCTTGCCGCAAGAAAGCAGCAGGCTCGAGTCTTGCAGACACCAAGACAGAGAAAGAACACCGAGCTCGTGGCCGCGGAGAACACGCTCGGGCGCGCTGGAGTTGCGCAAATCCCACATGAGAATCAGAGGATCCTGATCGTTGGGAATTGCTGTCATGAGCTTGGTCGCAACGTCGGGGTCCCATGCAACAGCGCTGACTGGCTTGCGACCGTAGTTGTTGAGTGTAAGGTTTTCCTTCTTTTGTCTAACATCCCAGATAGTGACGAAGCCGCCGCTTGAACCGGTAGCCAGAATATGAGGGACTTTCGAGCCCTTGTTCCAGTCCAGACACTCAAAATCGTCTGCTCTTGCGGCACCTCCACCCAATCTGAAGGGGTTTGCGATGTTGTTCAAATCGTAGATGAAAAGCTCACCCTTAGCACCGGCAGTCGCGAGTAGATCGTGCTTCGAGTGGTTGAACTGAACAGTCTTGATGGCTCCAGAGTGCTTCGTGGTCCTAGACATGAACGAGTCGGAAGGGCTAGAACGGAGCTTCTCGGCATCCCAGAGGTCGAGAGATCCATTTTCGAGGGCGCCAGCAATGATACCACGAGAGCGATCGGCGGTAGGTTGGCTCCATGCAATGTCGTAGAACCTGGCACTGCGTCAGAGCTATACCGTGTCAAGTTGTGGGGTACTCACCTCGAGTCGGTAGAGATGCTGCCTACGGGCGATAGCTCAGCAGAAGCATCAACCTGATCTAATTGCAAATCCCATAGCTCGAGGTTAGTATCGTTGGAAAAGTCGTCGTCGACGGCACCGGCGCGGGTTCCGGTAGCGAGCAATGGCGGTGCTGAGCCGGGCGACCATGCGAAGGCCGCAGTGCGAGGAATCTCGCGCAATCGAACCATTGTTGGGTCTTTGTCAGCAGCACGCTTAGTTCTGTCCAAGCATGAAGCAAACAAAAGGAAACTGCGGTGGGATTGGCGGAAAGGGGTTATGTATGGGATAATTATTGACCAGCGTTACAAGGGAGCTTCGACTTGCCCTTCGTCACACCTGGCCTCCCGCCTCAATCTGGGGCAGATCGCAGCCTGGTCTTGGCATCAAAGACCCACTCTGCTCTCTTTTGCATATCACCAAAACTATCTTGCTGCCTGTATATGCAATCGGAACAATCTCAAATCATGTCTGACGCACCAAGACCGAAAGCTACCGTGTTCGTCGGAGGTTTGACCTCTGCTGTCGACAGCCATACTCTACACAACGCCTTCATTCCATTTGGTCCCATCGTCAATATTTCACTACCCAAGCCGGAACTACCATCAAATCCCGAACCTCACCGCGGCTTTGGATATGTTGAGTTTGAGAGCCCCCAGGATGCCCAGGAGTCTATAGACAACATGGACCAGAGCGAACTTTTCGGTCGTGTGATCAAGGTCAACCTAGCCAAGGAGCAAAAGGCCGAAGGAGAAGGCCTCGGAAGCAAAACTGCTATCTGGGAACAGGTTCGTCTTTTGATCAAATATTTCTTACACGACATGTGCTGACCAATGTACAGGAAGGATATCTTGCAAAGCACGCGGTCAGTGATGAGGACCGTATGGCTGCTCAAGGAGACGAAGACGGTCAAGATGGCCCAATGGATCCTATGCAAGGATTGGAAGGTCTTGATGTCGCCGGTCCTCAGCAAGCCTAAAAGTCTTATATTCGTCCCTATTCCATTCACAGCGAGGCGTTCATGGCATGTAACGATAATTGGGCACTGGAGATTTTTTTCATCACAGAAGATTAATTGCATTGCAAGACAGCTCTGCAGTAACGGGCGCTCAAAATATTCCTTTAGAATAAAATTCCGATCATTCTTGTACTGTTCCAGAACCATTTATGTTTCGTCGGAATATCGGGTTCGCTCTGGACGACATTGATGGCCAGGTAAACACGGAGCGACCCGTCTCCGTCAACAAAAGGTCGCTGCAAGACATGTCATTACCTGACAAGATTGATTCGAAGTCCAAGCTAAAGTCTGCAAGCTTGAGTGTTTTCTCTACAGTTCAAGTTTTACCACGAGATGTCATCTCGTGTGCAAGCACGAAAAGCCTCATTCGCGTAATTTGACCGGGAAACAGTTGTGGGAAATGCGATGATCCAGAGATAGATTGTCGCTTTCGAAACGCCATGATATGTATAGAACGGGGGTATAGCGCGTAGCAAGCGTGAATGCTCGTAGAATAAAAAAAGCATGTTCCGCCCATATGGCATTTTTGGTGACTACAAGTAGACTGCATACACAATCTGGCGCACTGATAGACTCTGCGATATGATATTTTTCAAAAATGCATTGCTTCTCTTGTCAATCTAGTGGGAGGGCTTGGTGTCGGAAGGAGAAGAAGCCTGGTTGTGGCCTCTGGATCTGTACAGGCGGAGGGTACCGTCGGTAAAGAGCTTGCGGATGAGCGAGTAGCCGGCGAAGCCGATGGCGACGCTGTCGAGGTGTTAATTGACTGATCGAGGTCTGGATATAGAGAGTTCGTGGACTTACGCAAGGACGACACCTGAGAGTTGTTAGTTTCGGAATGGAAGAAGTGGTCAAGACAAAACGTACCAATGGGGATCAACTCTGGGGGAATCTTTCTCAGGGTACGGATACGCTGGGAGATGGTGTGTGCTGTACAGGGCATTGTTGTTAGAGGAATGTTTATGGGGTCGAGTGTTGGTGGGGTTGTCGCATACCGCTGTGCTCCTCCTTCTACATTGGGTTGTCAGCATTCAATTGGTACGAGATAAGAGGTAGTGCACATGGGCCAACGTACGGGGACGGGCTCTCTCAACTTGGGGGTGTTCTTGAGGCCGCGGGTCTGCTGGAAGATACGGGCGGCGGGACGGGCCTTGACTGCCTGCAGAGCAGGAGCCTGAGCGCGCAGGGCGGAGGCAAAGACACGACTCGAGATCATGCTGGATTGGGCTATGGGGACAAAAGAGGAGGATTGAATATAGCACCGCGTGAGGTCAGCAGAGCTTCAATCTGGCGGAAGCAAACTGAAGTCGGGGCCGAGCAGCCAATCAGACGCCGCGTCGCACTTGAACATGCCAAGACTGTCAGGTACGACCAAAGACGAATGACAACGACTTCTGCTTGCCCGCGACAAGCTCACGCACTCCTACATACCATCTCCCCTCAATTATCCCCTCACTTTAATCAAATCACCGCAAAAATGGCCGACGATGAGGACAGAGTTACCATGCCCTTCAAGTTCGTGACTGGTATGTTCCCGCCCTGACCTCCCGATCAATGTTTCCAATGCTGACTGACGTGATTGTAGCGGGTACGTCTTTCCCTATACCATGCGCCGCCGCCACCACCACCACACATCCCGCACCTCTTCCATGAACTTTCACCTATACCCTGTTCCGCCGAGCATACTCACCTTCCGCGTACACCCAATTGACACGCCACCACAGGCTTCGATGCGCGCTTCCCCAACCAGAACCAGACCAAGCACTGCTGGCAGAACTACGTCGACTACCACAAGTGCATCCTCGCCAAGGGTGAGGACTTCAAGCCTTGCCGTCAGGTACAACTGCCTTCCCATCCATCGACAACCGTCAAGCAACACTTGTCTGATGCACACACAGTTCTTCCTCGCCTACAGATCTCTCTGCCCCAGCTCGTGGGCCACAAGATGGGACGACCAGCGCGGTGAGTCTCCAATCGCTCCACAACATGCGTATTCCAAGAGTATGTCGCTCATTATCCATTGCAGAGAACGGCACCTTCCCCGCCAGACTGGACGAGTAAATGCTCGCTCATGCGTGACGAATCAATTCAGCTTTGGCATTTTGGGCAGCAAAACGTCTCCTCTACTGTCGATAGCATCCATTATTGAGGAAATAATCTCATTGCTCCGTTTTTTTACTGACCCTCGAGCTATTTCGAGCCTCGTCTGTTCCGACGTAGCATCTTCAAAGCTATGCCCGTAATGTAGATGGGCTGCATACAAGCCTCACAGATTCGATGGTTTGTCTAATTCTTTACCGTTCTCTCTTCCTTCTACACACTCTATCTCCTCTCCACACATCAGGGCAGCTATCAGGACGGCGCACAAGTTAATTCACTATAACTCAAATGCGTATCAATTCTCTGCCCGAGAAAAAACCCGGTCGTTTGTTGGCACTTCCGACGAGCGACATGGATTGTAGCTTTCCTTTATCCGCCTTTGCCTCTTTTTACTCGGAGCTCGTCTGCTATGCAGGAGCTCTATCTCTATGAGTATGAGGTTATGAGATATTGGAGCTGACATTTTTGTTTTATACTTTGTAATCATTTTTTTGTGTGCAATTCTGCAATTCATGCCCTTTATCGCATCTCCCAGGTCTACTGCACATCATCAAACCTCTCTGTAAAAATGCAAAAATGATTTTTCAAACTGCAGCTTTGTCCGCTGAGAGTCTTGGAAGTAGCTTGCTCTCTCTGGCAAGCCTTTCG
>ERZ794946.317-NODE-317-length-20250-cov-3.734093_pt1 | contig 20250 bp, 9 predicted proteins | sample MGYA00433072_ERZ794946 | MGnify/ENA primary metagenome ERZ794946 (study PRJEB30137, sample SAMN04331413) | food metagenome | isolation source: Y3 must sample point D1 replicate A | place: Australia: South Australia | collected 2014 ...
TGAGTGCGTTGTTGGCTAACAACGGCAAAGATGGCAAATACATCAATATAGAAACCACAGCCCAAAATATTGAAAACATCAACGATGAAGACGTTATTTCAGCCTTACCTCCGACGTGGAAAAAGGTCTACAAGTCCGATATGCTCACAAAGAAGAAATCTTCCATATTACAAGAAGACAAAAGTAGAAGAATCTTGGACTTGTTTAATATGATGCAATCCAACTTGAACATATCTCTTAACGCCGACATGAACCAAGAAAATTGGATATACCTGCACGCCGATGCTTGTTCAAAAAGCAATTATGACATGTATGAAAACAGAGAAAGATGGCAGTTTATCTTGAACAGGGGTGTAAGAGATGTTTATACAAATGTATTGCATGTTCCTAAGTTTACCCAGCCTACAAAAGTCATAAGCAAAACTTTCAAAAATGGTAAAGAAAACAAGTATTCTATTGGCCTACAGGATAACGACGTGTACAAGGTAAAAACTGGCCTTCAAGACCTTCAAGGTCTTGAAGACATGGTAAACCTAATAGACGACGATGAAATCAAAGACGCCATCAAAGCTCAAGTAGATTATGAAGTTAATAATTAACAAACTTATATATATATTGTCGGATATAAGCTCTGTTACGCCTTTAAATCGTGAAAAATATTCAATATAACCGTTCCTGGCATTTAATAGACAGGGGTGGCGAAAAGGGGCAAAAATTTTTTTAAAAATTAATCATATAATATGAGCAAAGAAGGTGTGATTATAGAGGTGAATTAAGGTATAACCAACCCCACAAAGCATTTAACTTGATTATTGAATAGATAACTAAGTCTAGAATGATGTTATTAGGAACTTTTAATGGTTTCAAAAGGGTAAGTTTGACGAAATACTCATCTCTTTTGAAACTAAATAACAATCATATAAATACTATAAAACATCACAGATCATTTGTTAATGTGTCCATTCAACCTAAACAACCTTCAATAAAAGATAACAACTTGTTTGTTTTATACAATTTTTTCAAGTATTTGAAGCAAAATGAAGATATAAAGTCGATTAGCAAGCTTGAAGCAAGCATTTTGAAAGACGAACATATTATAAAGCCACAAGTAGATTACAAAACTCTAAAGAAACAGCATAAAACCACTGAAATAGAAGATATCAAGTCTACTTTGAAAGATTATTTGACCCTTTCTCCAGTGGCATTCATGAAGATTTACAAAGACACGGATTTTGTCAAATACTTGCAAACACAAACAACATTCCAAAAGAAAGTTACTTATGAAAAAGAGTTGTCGTCTTTTAGCAATAAATTGAACACCGCTATGAATCCATTAACTTCATTAGCAGCCAAAGAACAAGATGCTGATGCTGAATTTGATTTGGTTAAAATGACTTTATCACTAAATAACATAGTTCCAGATTTTGTTTGGAATGAAAACTTTGAACCTTATGAGTATAATCACATCCAAGAAATTCACGGTAGATTATTTATATTGAATGTAGGTATGACTGTTAGTGCCATGTATGATGAAAAAGCCAATATAGATACCTCAAAGGGACTTTTAATAGATGAAAACAACAATGAGCTATTTATTGACTTTATTAGTAAAAGCTACGTTGACTTGAAAGAAGAATTGGCTGCTAAAAGTGACAAACTACCTATTCCAATGGAAGTAAATAACTTCAAGATGGCAGAAACTCCGAAAGTTGAAAACAACTTCAATAACCTTTTTGTTCAAAATAACAACATCAACAAACCTAATGTCAAAGTATTTGAAATTAAGTTGAATAACTTTAAGTACTTTATTGGATTTTTGGTTTTAAGTTTAATCTTCTCAATGCTAGGTTCTCCAAGCGTTCCAGGTGAAGATAAAACCTTAATTACTTTCCAACAATTCAAAAATGATTTCTTAGCCAAGAACTATGTCGAAAGATTGTTTGTTTACAACAGAGACTACGTTGAAATTAAATTGACCCCTGTTGGTATGAGTAATTTGGACACTTCTATAGGTAACTACAGATTTGTTATTGGTGATATTGACGTCTTTGAAAAGAACTTAGAAGCCGTTCAAAATGATATGAACATTGCACCAAATATGAGAGTTCCAGTCGTCTACATTAACAGAGCTGTCACTCTTCGTGAGGTCTTTGTTTCTTGGGGTCCTACTGTTCTTATGGCTGCTGGTATGATCTATTTATTGAGCAAAGCTGGTAAGAATTTGAAATTAAAAGGTTTAGTACCAGGTGGAGAAAAAAAGAAATTTGAAGAAATTTTAAATGTCGAAACCAAATTCAAGGATGTTGCTGGATGTGATGAAGCTAAACAAGAAATTATGGAATTTGTTCATTTTTTGAGAGATCCTAGAAAATATGAAAAATTAGGTGCAAGATTACCTAGAGGTGCTATTTTGTCTGGTCCTCCAGGTACAGGTAAGACTCTTTTGGCCAAGGCAACTGCCGGTGAGGCAGGTGTGCCATTCTATTCTGTTTCTGGTGCTGAATTTGTTGAGATGTTTGTAGGTATGGGTGCTTCCAGAGTAAGAGATCTATTTGAAACAGCTAGAAAAAATGCCCCAAGTATCATTTTCATTGATGAAATCGATGCCATTGGTAAAGCCAGAGGTGCTAGTGGTGGTAATGATGAAAGAGAAGCCACTTTAAACCAAATTTTGGTCGAACTAGATGGTTTCAAATCAGATGACCATGTTGTTGTTTTAGCCGGTACTAATAGAGCTGATTTATTGGATAAAGCTTTGACTAGACCGGGTAGATTTGATAGACATGTCACTGTTGATAATCCAGAATTCCACGGCAGAAAGCAATTATTTGAATTATACTTGAAAAAGGTCAAATACGACACACAAATTGATTCATTGGTTGATAGATTAGCTGCTTTAACTGCTGGTTTTTCTGGTGCTGACATTTCAAACTGTTGTAATGAAGCAGCTCTATTTGCTGCTAGAGACAAATCCAGCTCTATAACCTTAAAGCACTTTGAACAAGCCATTGATAGAACCATTGCCGGTTTAGAAAGAAAGACTAAATTATTGAGTCCGGAAGAAAAGAAAATAGTTGCTTATCATGAAGCTGGCCATGCTATTTGTGGCTGGTATTTGAAGGAAGCTGATCCATTATTGAAAGTATCAATTATTCCAAGATCTCAAGGTGTCTTAGGTTTTGCACAATATGTCCCTGGAGATAAATACTTGATGAATAATAACGAATTCACCGATAAGATTACCCAACTTTTAGGTGGTCGTGTGTCTGAAGAATTACACTTCAATTCCGTCACTGGTGGTGCTCATGATGATATCAAGAAGATTACTAACTTGGCCAGATCGATGGTTGCTCAACTAGGTATGAGTAAGAAGGTTGGATGGGCCTTTTATGGTAAGGATCAAAATTCAAGTGATTACACCAAACCATTCTCCGAACAAACTGCTGAGTTAATAGATTCAGAAGTCAAAAGAATTGTTGATGAATGTTACATAGAGTGTAAAACTTTATTACAAGACAAAGCCAAGGAAGTTGAAATAATCGCTCAAGAGCTATTGAAAAACGAAGTTTTAAACAGAGACGACTTGGTCAGATTACTAGGAAAAAGACCTTTCCAAGAAAAGAACATGGATTACATCAACAGTATTGGTGAAGGCAAAGAGATTGATGGTATGAAAAAGTAGGTTTTTTTTTAAAAAGTATATATCAATTCTAACACAACATTGTAAATATGAACTCCCGTCGGTGATTTAATCCGATTCAATGAATATTGGCTTCGATAAGGGCGAATATTACGAGCAAAAACCGTAACATAGGACGAACAATTTCGGCATATTAATAATTACCCAAATAGGAAATATTTACTAGCGTCATTATTTTTCAGTTTTTCAATCCTTGGAATTTTCACTTCGGCATTAATTAGAATTTAAATTCGATCATGTCCGGTGTAGAAATATTAATAATTAGATTATTGCAATATAAGAACAAGACCACAGTGCAGCATAAGTCAGGTTCAAAAGCAATTGGATATATTCTATCAATCTGTTAATACTAAACCAAACAAAAAAACAAATAAAAAAGCACATACAAACTTGATACATCATGTCTGAAACACAACCATTAATCGACTTGAAAAGACTTGAAGAAAGGAACCATAAACACAACTTAAGCATAGACAAGAGGCCTATTCTTACTGCTCTTTATCTAGGTTCTTTTTTGGCATCTTTGGACAACACAGTTGTTGCCAACATGATGGAAACAGTCTCAAATGAATTTCACGAGAGTGAAAAGAAACAATACATAGCCACATCATTTCTGTTAACTAACACTGCTTTTCAGCCTTTATACGGAAAATTGTCAGATTTGATAGGCAGAAAACCAGCTCTTCTTATAGCATTGACATTTTTCTGGGTTGGATGTGTTATAACAATGTTTTCCAATTCAGTCACTCAATTTTCCATAGGTAGATTTATTTGTGGTATGGGTTGTGGAGGGGTTAATTCTCTTTCCAGTGTGATTGTTTCTGATATCTGTGATGCCAGAATGAGAGGAATTATGCAAGGGTACTCAAACTTAGTGTTTGCTGCTGGTCAGTTTTTGGGTGCCCCAATTGGTGGTTTGATTATTGATACTATTGGTTGGAGGTATGTCTTTAGTTTACAAGTCCCATTGGTTTTGATATGCCAATTTTTGGTTTACAACAACGTCAACATCAAATTGGCACACGTTCCAAAATACGGAAAGTATACTTGGAAACACCTTAAGAGATTAGACATTGGTGGTACTTTTACTCTTACTTGTACGATAGGTTCTCTTTTGATATTGACTTCTGACGATGGTATGCTATCTGGTTTCACCAAGAATATGCTATACTTAGCAGGTCTAATATTTGCCATATTATTTTTATTGACTGAATTCTTCTGGGCATCTGAAAGATTGATTCCATTTGAGATTTTATTGGGTAGAACCGGTATTGTATCTTCAATAATTGTCATATCATCATTTGTGATGTTTGGTGATATGTTTAGAAAACCCCTGTATCTACAATTAATGCAAAACTTTACTCCAGCTGATTGTGGTGTTTTTACCATATTTACCTCATTAGCTGCTCCTGTAGCTTCATTTGTTACTGGTTTTATAACAAAACACACAAAGAAAAGTGTTGAATATGTTTGTTATGAGTTGTGTTTATTTGCTGTATGTCTACAATTTTTAGGTTTTTCTTTAGAATGCATTCTTATCCATTATTTGAAACCTAAATTGGGGTTATCTTCAACTGCAACTACTTTAGAACTATATGACCTTTTAGACACAGATAAGCTCTTATGGAAGATTTTATTGGTCTGCACATCTTTGATGAACGGCTATGGTTACTGTACTATGTTAGTATCTACTTTGGTTGTTGTCGTCTTTACTGTTGATAAATCCCAACAAGGTACTGTTACTGGATTATTCTACTTGTGGAGATCTCTGGGTACAGTCATTGGTACCTCCTTTATTTTGACCACTTATCAAAAAGTCTTGAATAAGAAGTTGTACAATTACATAGTATTGAAATTGAATTCTTTAGAGAACTACAACAAAATCATACATGATTCCTCCCAAGTAAGGAAATTATACAAAGATGACATTAAAATTACTGAAAAGTTATTGGACTTATTCAGACAATCTTTTGTCATTTCATATTTACCACAAATTGTCATTCTTTTATTGACCATAGTCATGACAAGTATTTTTGTATTGGAAATGAAAAAAACATTAGACTCAGATGTTGAAGATGATAGAGCTGTAGAGGCTATTTAAATACTGATTTATATATAAATTTAATTATTATCATTTTTTAGATTTACTGAACATCTTCTTTAACTTACTGCCTAGGCCTTTCTTTTCTTCAGGCTTAGCATTCTTTTTCTCTTGTTTTATTGTCTTACTACTCTTGGCATCAACCATCATTCTAGTGCCATTTTTTTTAGGCACAACCACTTTAGGTTTGTATTCTTCCTCATCATCTGAATCAACAAATCTTGACTTGAAATTCGGTACAGAATTCAAACTACTGTGTTGATGTTCAGGCCCTTGGGCTTGTTCTTCGATGTCATGACGCATACTCATCATCCCAAAGCCCATTTTCTTCTCTCCTCTTTCCCTTTCAAAACTAGATCTTCTCTCCAATGGAGTCAATTCAGGTTCTTCAAGTTGTACGTTCATGTTTGGTTTAATTCTTATTCTGTTACTGGTCATAGGAACTGGATTGTTCATTCTTTCAGACATCTTCATTTTTCCCTTCTTCAAAGTATTTCCGTTTGGATTTACATTTGAAGCACGCAGTGATCCTTTACTCAAAGCACTAGGTTGTTGTCCAGTAGGTGCGTTGATTTTCAAGGATACTCTCTTGCTAGGACTTCTTACTATTTTTGACTTTCTTTGGTTTTCATCTTGTAGTTGAGAATTCAATCTTGTGTTTTCTGCTGTTGTTAGTTTAACATATGCTTCATTGGTGACTTTTTTCTTATTGATAGGATTTTCGTTAGTACCTGAATACTTGGACTTTGTTCTAATAGCTGATTTCAATGGTTTTTCTTTGTTTATAATAGGTTCTAAAATTACATCATCAGCTTCGTTGTCTTCATTCGCACTGTAGAATACAGACTCTGAGGATTCAAAGTTTTTCAAGTTATCTTTCAATTTCTTAGATGGAGTGGTGTTGTGGTCATCACTCTTATCCAACTCAATAAATGGAGGTTGGTCATAAGAAAATGAAGTATCAGCAATCTCAGCAACTATTTCCTTTGAATTTTCATCTAACGGTTCGACTATATCTGTTTCTTTGTGCACAGGAATATTCACCTCAGGTACTATTTCAGGTGTGGCTTCTTCCAAAATTTCTTGCTGCGGAACAACATCTTCCTTTTTTAAAGTAGGAACTTCGGTATTTGATGCTGATGTGGTAGGTGTTTCTTCAGTGGTCTTTTCAGAAGATGAAGCTTCTGGTATAGTTACATCTTCTTCTGTTTTTTCTTTGGATACTGGCTCAACAGTTGAAATAGCTACTGGTTTAACATCCTCTTTCTTTTCAGCTTGTTCCTGGAATTTCAAAAAGTTTTCATCTTTCTCTTTTAAATTACTCAAACTAGGCTTGACTTTGACTTTCATTGGAGTAATCTTAATATCTTTCTTCACACCCTTGGTCAAACTATTTGAAGGCTCAACAATAGCAGTCTTACCGGTACCATTTTGTTTGACCGGAGTCTTGTTGATTACTAATCCATTTCTCATTGATGGAACACGTTTTATTGACTTGTTAGCATTAACATTGGCATTCCACACAGGTTTGCTTTCCACAATTGGAGATTCTTCTTTGATATCGCCCTGGTCCAAAATTTGCGTAGATATTTTATTAGGCGAATTAATGCTGCTTTTCATGTTCAACATTGATTTTCTCTGTTTCAAATCTTTGTTTGTTAGCTTTTTTATCTCCTTGTTTCCAGTTACAATCTGAGCAGCAGCTAGCCCACTGCTAGCTCTTTCTATTTTTGCCCAATTCTTTCTTGTACTGTTAGTGATATCACTATTTAATGATGATTGTCTATTTTGACCAGAAATTGAAGACTGTCTCTTTTGAGGTGTATACATAGAATTTGGTCTTAAAGCGACATTTGAGTTGCTTCTACGTATAAGTTTCTCCTGTCTTTCCTTTTCCAATTTTTCATCTTCAGGCGTGATCTCAACCATCTTCAACCCAGTGCTAGAACTCACATATCTATACTTTTTCTTGTTTGTTATAGAATTTCTTCTGTTATCGACTGGTTTATTTGCTCCAGAAATCGAACCTGCTCTGTTAAAGTTGTTATTGTTCGAAACCATAGAACCTGCTCTGCTGCTGCTTTTCTTTTTCGTTGTTGTTGTGGTTCTCATGACTTTTCCCGTTTCTGTATCAATATATTCGGTTTTTGTCACTGTTGTTGTAGTAGTAGTGAAGTTGTCTTCGTGTTCCTTCATTAGATCTCCTTTATACTGTGCTCCTCCAAAGGTATCGAACTCATCTTGTATCTTGCTTCGCTTCTGTGGTGTTTGCGTGATTGTATTGTAATTACCTACAATACTGCCTCGACTTTTTCTGTGTCCAAAGATCCCCATAGTAAGTCTATCAATCTGAATTTGCCTTGAATTAAAGTCGCTTTGTTGCTGGTTTTAATAGCAGTTTTAAATTTCAAAATATTTAAAAACAGATAATTTTTCACCTATATTTTAAAACCTCCCCTAAAAAAAATGCTAGGGGAAAAATGGCAGTTTAGCGTATAAATTGGGAAGGGAAAAATTTTGGTGCATTTTCTTGGTTTTCACTATATGAAAGGTGAATGAAATATACGTGTTTATTGGAGGAAAAAAGACATACAAATAGGGTCTAGTTTATTAATAAGAATTGCTGAATCACAATTTATACATTTATTTATATATAGGTTGATTGATTAAAAGTAGCTCTATTCAACAGTCACAGACTTGGCTAGGTTTCTTGGGAAGTCAACATCAAATCCTTGGTTAACAGCTAACCAGTAAGACATCAACTGCAATGGAATGATGTTTAATAAACCTTGCAAACAATCGGATGTACCAGGGACTTCAATCAATTCTATGCTTGGATTATCAGCCTTCTTTGACAACCAGTATTCATCATCCTTATTACAGATAACGATAGGCTTACCTTTTCTGGCTATAACTTGTTCAATTGATGAAACAACTTTAGGGAACAAAGAATCTCTGGTACCTAAAGCAATAATTGGTAGATTTTCATCAACAAGAGCCAAAACACCGTGCTTCAATTCACCTGCTAAGATACCTTCGGAGTGCATGTATGAAATTTCCTTGATTTTTAAGGCACCTTCCAAAGCACATGCGTATTGATATCCTCTTCCTAACAACAACAGAGATTGTTCGCCTTGTAATTTCTTACAAATAGACTTGATTTGTGGTTCCAGTTGAAGTATTTGTTTGATTTGTTCAGGAATTTTTTGCAAGTTACTTATAATTTCTTGTCTCTTGCCCAATGAGGATAAGCTGTCATCAGATAAAGACAATGCCAACATAGCTAAAGCAATGTATTGGGAGGTGTAAGCCTTTGTAGATGCAACACCAATTTCAGGACCAGCATTGATGTGAACACCACAATGAGTGGATCTGGAGATAGATGAACCAACGGTATTCACAATACCAATGGTCAAAGCACCTCTTTCCAAACAGAACTTCAAGGCTTGCATGGAATCAGCGGTTTCACCAGACTGAGATACAAAGATACACACATCATCTCTGAAGACTGGAGCCTTTCTGTCTAAGAAGTCAGAAGCCAATTCTATGGATACAGGAATTTCACTTAATTCCTCAAACATTTGCCTAACGGCCAAACAGGAATGATATGAAGTACCACAAGCTATCATAAGCAATCTTCTAGCTCTTTTGATGGTAGGCAACCAATTAGTCAATCCCCCTAATTTTACACTTTTGTTTTGGAAATCCAGTCTACCTCTCATTGTATTCAAGGTTGATTCAGGTTGTTCAAAAATTTCCTTTTGCATGAAATGATTGTAGTCTCCCTTCATGATTTGAGCTAATTCTAATTCAAGAGTTTGAATAGGTCTGGTGATCTTATCACCATCTTCTCTAGGCTTGAATCTATGAATATGTAATTCACCATCGTAGATGTGTGCAACATCGTTATCTTCTAAGAATAATACTTTTTTGGTGTGCTTGACAACAGAGGAGGCATCAGAAGAAATAAAGAATTCAATAGGAATTGGAATACCATCTTCTGATAAAAATGCTCTTGATTGGGAATATCTCAAGTTTGGATTGTTATTGGTGATAGGAGCAAAAAATACTTTTTCTTCATCAGCCTTTTGCTTATGTGGGTTGTTTAACTTTGTGTCATTCAAAGTGATTTGATCATCTGAAGAGTCATCAACAAATTCAACATCAACAAAATCAACCTTTAAATTCTTTTCAGATTTGACACCGATTAATAGAGGAGAACCTTTTCTGGTACAAATAACTTCACCAGGATAGTGGGAGGATCTACAAAGAAGACCATAGGCACCGTCTAATTCAGATAATACTTCTTTGGTCAAGGCATTGAAGTCGATTTCAATACCGTTTTCCAAGTTAGTATCATAAAATAATTTGAACAATTTTGCAATACATTCAGTATCGGTATCACTTTCAAATTTGAATCCCTTGTTCAAAAGCAATGTTTTCAATTCTCTATAGTTGGTAATGATACCATTATGAACAACAACGAACTCACCGTTGATATCTGATCTTTGTGGATGAGCATTTGAAACACTTGGTTCACCGTGTGTAGCCCATCTGGTGTGTGCAATACCAACATGGTTGATATATTCAGGATTATATTCATCGAAATTCAAAGTGTTGTTGATTTTTTCTTTTAGTTGCGAGACTTTTCCTGGATTTTTGATGATTAATGATGTTCCATCTGTATCTCCATCAACTGCAACTCCTGTTGAGTCATAGCCTCTGTATTCAAGCTTAGATAGACCTTCTGTAAGTGTTTCTAGAATATCTTTTCTAGATCTTTCGACCATATAGTTGCAATATCCAAAAATTCCACACATTTTTCTTTATATATAATTTATTGGTTCTGGTATATTTGCTCTGTATATGGATCTCATTATCCTTAGCATTATAACAGCGGTGAAAAGATTAAAAATAAACAACGCCTAAATATAATCGCCACATAGGCAACATACCCACACACAAAAAAAAAAATTTTTTTACGCTAGAGAGGGGCGTAATGCATGTGACACAAAACACATCGATTTAGAAGGGGGCAGTGGATGAGATTAGACAGGAGATTAGACAGGAGCGTAGGCAGGTGTTACACAAAAACGGTGTCTTAAGGCGGAGATGGTAGAGCAGGGGTAACAGCATTGAAGTGAGTAGGTGTTGGGGCCAGGGTCCTTGGGGGTACCGTGGGTGGGGTACCATGTGTGGGGCGTCTGTGCTGAGGCGACTATGGTGAGACTTCCAGGGAACGGGAGCCTGGGTAGGGGTGCCGTATTGGTTCTTATGGGTGTCATTATGGGAGTAGCACTGCCGTATTGGTCCTTCCAGATTGCATCATCAGCTTAAAACTGCCGTATTGGCCCTTCAAGGCGTCATCATCAGCCTAGCACCACCGTATTGACCCTTCTGGGTGTCATCGCCAGCGTAAGACTACCGTGTCGGCCCTTCTGGGTGTCATCATCAGCTTAAAACTGCCGTATTGGCCCTTCCAGGCGTCATTACAAGCCTAACACCACCGTATTGGTCCTTCCAGGTGTCATCATCAGCGTAACACCGCCGCATTTGCCCTTCCGGGCGAGCCGTCTGTGCTGAGACTTCCAGGGAACAGGAGCCTGAGTAGGGGTGCCTTATGAACCCTCACGGATGCCATTATCAACGCAACATTCCCACCACATCTCTTCCTCGGCAGCATTACCAGCCCTTCGGTATACAAAAATCGCAGCACCCAATTATCGCTGAAACAGCATATATTCACTAAAATAAATTAGAAAGAAAAACACATCACTATATACATTTAGCACTTTTCATTTGAAAGTTTCCATCTATGACTTTTCGTTCAAGAAGGTCTTGATTTGAGATAGGTTTTCAAAAGAGTCAGAGGCTTCATCATTGATTTCTAATTCAAATTCTTCTTCAATGGCTACAATCAATTCAACTTTGTCCAAAGAGTCTAACTTCAAGTCCTCGTTCAATTTCATGTTATCGTTTAAAGCTGTTGGTAACTTGATACCCTTTTCTTCAACAAAAGTCTTGACAATATCGTTTAACTTGTCAGAGACTAACTCTTGCTTAGTAGCATAAAATCTAGCTGGTGTGTATGCTAATCTAGTTAATGGTTGTCTGAATTGTTGTGTAGATAATCTAGCTATTTGTCTAAACATTTTGTATATGGGCTGTTGTACAGTGTGGTTTTTCATAATCGTTATATGAATAACAGCAAATTATGTGAAAGTCAGCATTAAGCCTTTTTTTTTTTTCCACTTATGAAGCAAAACATGTATCTCCGAAAAAAGGGCTCAAAAAATGGGTGGAGCCACTTTTATGGTAGCGTTTTTTTTAACCCCAATACATTTTCAGTGTGATTGGGTATATCGGGGTGTAGGTCTCCTTAAATACACTAAATATATAGTATAAAACCATTCAAATATCGAATAAACAATATGCCTGTTACCGAATACGACGACAAAGTTCTTGTTACCCTGCCTTCCGACGCTTCCACACAATTCACTGTTTTGAAATACGGTGCCACTGTTGTTTCATACAAGACCAAGGGTCATGAGAACTTATTTTTATCCCAAGCTGCCAAATTAGACGGTTCAAAGCCTGTCAGAGGTGGTATTCCGTTGGTTTTCCCAGTTTTTGGTAAAGAATCAGATGAATCTAACCCATTGAGTAAACTTCCACAGCACGGTTTAGCCAGAAACTCATACTGGGAGTTCCTAGGTGAATCTAGCTCTGCTGACGACTCTATTGCCATCCAATTTGGTTTGTACCCAGATATTGCTAATGCTGAGTTGACCTCTCTTTGGGACAATGATTTCACTTTGGTTTTGACTCTTGAATTGTCACCAAATTCTTTAAGAACACACATCGAAGTTGAAAACCCAATCAAGTCCTCCAAAGACTTGAAATTCAATTGGTTATTCCACACATACTTCCAAATCGACGACATTGAAGACACATTCGTTACCAACTTGACTGGATCCAATGTCTACGATCAATTGATGAAGTCTGACTACATTGACAAATTCCCAGTTATTCAATTCACAGAAGAATTCGACAAGATTTACTCCAACGTCAAGGATGACATCTTCACTCAAATCGTCGACAGAGGTGAAGTCTTGCATACCTTGAAAAAAAAACAATTGCCTGATTTGGTTGTATGGAATCCTTGGATTGAAAAAAGTAAAGGTATGGCTGACTTCGAACCTAAATCTGCCTATCAAAAGATGGTTTGTGTTGAAGCTGGTCATGTTAAAGACTACATTACCTTAAAGCCCGGCCAAAAATGGTTCGGTGAACAAACTTTATGTGAAGAAGCCTTAACATACCAAGCCATTTAGATCCCAAATATATATATATCAATTCAATATGTCTTAAACATACACTTGTTTACAGGCACTTTGTGTGTCTTATATCCGACTTTCATTCACGCTATGGCTCAAAAATTGTAATTCAATGAATTATTGCAATAATTGATTTGTTGTCATTTTTTTTTGAATTGAAATTTTTCACCTTTTTTTTTCACAGTTAAATTAAAATACGATTATAAGCATAACCAATCAACCATTTATTTGATATATATATTTATAAATGAAGATAGCACCATTTGGTTGTAAATCAAAGTTTACCACTTTAATCACAATCTTATTTTGTTTGCTACAAGTATGTTCGTCAACTATTTTGGCGATTGATTACGGTACTGGGTTCAGTAAAAACTCAATCATTGGGCCAAGAACACCTTTGGATATAGTGTTATCGCAAGATTCTAAAAGAAAAGATGTTTCAGGAATAATGATCAGACCACATTCAAAGAACGATATTGAAAGAAGTTATGGTTCCAATTTGTTGAATTTCCAACTTCGTTTCCCTCACTATGTCAATTTAGGTTTGAAGAGATTACTGAATGATTTCTCAGTTTTTCAAAAAATCAATCCTGGTGTTGTTGTTGAGGATAACGAAATTTTAATAAAAGGCAAAGATATTGATTTGAAATATTCTTGTCAAGAGCTTATTGCCATGGACTTTAATCATATTATACACAATGCCAATCAACAATTCACAAACGATAATAATAAGGTTGCTATCTCAGGAGTTAATTTGGACATTGATGATTTAGTTTTAAGTGTTCCTCGTTACTATGATCAATCCCAAAGATTAAAACTGGATGATATCATTGAAATTTCTGATTTCAAGCAAAATTTAGGTTTTGTTGATGATAACATCGCTACTGGTATTTCATACATTGCCAAAAACCACGTCAAGTTGGATAATGATACTGAAGATCACTTTATTGTTTATGACTTAGGTCAAGGCTCTTTGAAGGTATCTTTATTAACCACTTTTAAAAATTCAACAGCTGTTTTGAACAAAGACGAAATAGTAAACTTGAATTTGGAACTAAATGGCTATGGCTATGATTCTGAATTAGGTGGTGATGTATTTACTTTGGAAATAAGAGACTTAATTATCAACAAGTTTTTGGACAAAAATAGTAAATATAAGAAGAATTCATTATTAAGCAATGCAAAGTTTTTAAACAAACTAACACAAACTGCTGAAAAATGTAAGTTGGTTTTGAGTGCCAACAATGAATACAAGATTTTTATTGAATCTTTGATCGATGATGTTGACTTTAAAGGATCTGTTACAAGACAAGAATTTGAGATGTTAATAATGAACAAATATGCTGAAGACTTGATCAAGCCATTGGATGATGCTTTAAAGTCTGTTAATCAATTCAACAGAACTGACATTTCATTGGCTAACATCTCTTCTATTATTTTAACTGGTGGTTCAACCAGAGTTCCTTATGTTCAACAGGTTTTAGTAGATTACCTAGGTGATTACTACACTTTATTATCCAAATCTGTCAATTCAGACGAATCTGTTTCTTCAGGATTGGCCATAAGAGGTGTTAAACTTGAAAATACTTTTAAGTTCAAACAAAACATTAATATTATAGACAAGGCTATCAATAACTACACAGCTGTATTGGTCAATGAAAACGTTGAATTGCCAGTATTTCAATATGGTGAAAAAACTAATGACATTAAAAAAATCAATGTTACCTTGGATGAAGGCCAAAAGGGTTTATTGGTAAACTTACATGAAAATGATCAAGAATTGAACCAATATAACATTAAATTCAAGAACTTGAAAAAATGTAAGGATATTAATGCTAATTCTACTTTAGAACTTTCTTTCAAAATTGACAAATCAGGTATTTTCAATATTGACAAGGCTTACATGATTTGCAACCAAACTAGTGAAAGAATATACGACGTCAGCATTGAGAAATACTTTATTGAAGCTCCAAAAACCACTGCCGAGTTAAAGAAATCTCAAAAAGTAATCAAGCAATTGAATGAAAAGGATGAGCAAAAGGTGATTATTGCTGAGGCTATCAATTTATTTGAAAGTAAATTGTATGAAACCAGATCTATCCTTGGAGACTACGAAACCAATACGGAATTGCCTCGTGATATCTTGGAAGAGTTAGAATTCAAGATCAATGAATATTTGGAATGGTTAGATTATGAATCTGATGGGTGTTCTTTAACTGACATTGAAAAGAAACACATTGATGTCAATGAAAAGATCAATCACATTAAGAACTACGAGTTATCTTTGAAAACTCCGCTAGATCTATCCGAGTTCAATGCAATGTTTGAAAATTTGAGCACATGGTTTGAAGAGCAAGACGAAATTAACAAAAAGCAACTTGAAACCATTGATGAAAAAAGTAAAAAGTTTAATTCTTTAAACATCACAGGCACCGCTATAGACACTTTCTTGACTACACCATTAACAACAAGATTGTTAGCTCAAAACGCAACCTATTATAAACTAATTGATGAGGTGAACGAGATCTTCTTGCCAAAGTTATTGAATTTATTGAAAGACTTTGAAAGTTCAGATAGAATAGAGAAATTCAACATCAAGTTGGAATACATGGACTTGGTACAAATAATAGAAGAAATGAACACCTTTGTTACTGATCTGTACAAATACAGAATTAGATATTTGGATACAATCATTGTTAAAAGAGAAAGACAATTATTAAGAGAATATGAAAAAGCCAAGATGGAAAAGGTAAGAGAACTTGGTCTTAAAGACAAGGATGGTAACTCTGTTGAAGAGATGATGGAAAAGGCACACAAAAGAGCCGAACAAAGAGAAAAGAATGAAGAAGAAGAGTTTATGAAGAACACTGATGGATATGAAAAAGAAGTCGAAGAGGAAATTGAATTGGATGAATTATAAAAATAATAATAAATAACTATATACATAAGCCTTAATCTTGTTCTAAAGAGAATGCTTCAAAGGGAATACCTTCACCAATAAAATGTTTACTCATTGCTTCAACCCAATGCAATCTTAAAGCGTGCAACATAGCGGATGTACCTTCCATAGCAACTAAAATTGCACAAGTCAACACAAACCACATACCAAACAAAAGCATCAATGCTAAAACCTCCTTGAAGCCACCTGGATTGTAATTACCTGATTTAGGCACAGATAAACCAGCCTGAATGGTCATTTCCCAAAGAACAATCGATAGTTGTTGATGGGCTAAGGACAAGGCCCATAATCTCAAGTATGAAGCTGTGTGGGAGATACAATTCAAACAGAATTCGATGGTATGAATGATTTGATGGATAATCAAGTCACCTAGTTCAAATTCATCAAAATCATCAGGCAATACTGAAGAAACTACCATTTGATCCATACGATCAGATTCAATAGCAAGTGATTGTGATCTTTGTTCTTGTTTGCGTCTCAACATATCCTGGACTTGATGTTCGGAAGACTTGTAACCCAATTCAACAGATTTTTTGTTTTCTTTGTATAGATACAGTGGTTTGTATATCAACAACCAAGGTATGCAGATCAAAGCCACCAATAGCAAGATCAATTGAACTAAGGTTTGACCTTTGTATAAAGGAGTTTCAATGTATCCAGGCTTCAAAAACATATTAATTAACATGTTTAACAAACTTGGTGCATCTCTTGGATTGGTTGGATCAGTCCAGTTTATTGACCACTTCAATATAATACATATGGTTAAGTACCCAAAAATTGAAAACATAAAGATCAACCCAGGAAGGAAATTACCCATTATGTCAACATATGACTGGTAGTAGATGTAATTTCTATATGACATAAACAAAGAATACAACATGTGGATGAACCCCATAATTATTGATAACTTCATTTTGTATGAATTAGTAAAAAGTAATCCATTTTCAGTGTTGTGCCATGCAGAGTCTATCCCAAAAGCATATGTATGATTTGGAATTTTCTCAGCAGTGATGGATCCTTTACTTATCAAAGACCATTTCCATCCTGATTTGAATAAGGTCATGGACTTACCAAATATATCATTATACAAAAACCCTATGTATACAGAAAACATTCCCATCAATAATAGAATAAATCTTCCATTGTAAGCCATGGCCAAAATCTCATTATCAATGGTGTGTTTATAGATTTTTTTACTATTAAGAACTAATACCAATGAAATCAAAAATAAAATTACACCATGACCTATGTCACCAAACATGATGGAAAACATGAAAGGGAAAGTTATAATTGTTGGTACAGCTGGGTTTAATTCTTTATACCTACTGGTCCCATAAGCATCAACAATTCCTTGGAAAGCCGAAATAAAAGGATTGGTGTAACTATTAAAATGTGTTGGTGGGATCAATGGAATTTTGGTGTTAGAATTCATGATGTTTTCATTTAAGTATTTTGATAAAATCGGATAATCCTCTAGTACAGGAATTTCTGAAATAGTCATGAATGTCAACGGAAGATGAGAATGAATTGAGTTAAATTTATATTTCAAATAATTTTCAAATGTTTCTCTTTTTTCTAAAGGTATCCATCCTTTGATTATTACAGATTGAGATGTATTGCTGTTGTCAATGGATGCTAATTTCTTCAAAACATTAAACTCTTTTTGAATCAGCAAAGTTAGCTTTGGAATTTGATCTCTTATTGCCACTAATTCCACAAACAAATGATTTTCAGTCGCTTGTAAAACATTTTCTATACTTTGAATATTTCCATTTAAGTTATTTAAAGAATCTTGGGAATTGTCTCTAGACATAATTCTACCATCTAATGAATCTACAATTTTTTCCAATTTCTTTTGTAAGTAATCACCATGAGTATAAATTACAAAACACTCTTTCATCTCACCAAAAACATCGGATTGCAATGGAGCTAGTTCTGAGTGGTAAAATATTAAGTTTCCTCTGGTGGCTCTGTTACACAACAATTCCAAAGTGTGTATTTTGTTTTTTGGAATACTTCCATACAGCAAATAACCACCAAATTGGGTCAATATGTTATCTTCAATGCTATCTACTATAGGTTGGCTGTTGGATTCTAGTTCTATGTCATCAATTTCAAAGTCGTCTAGGTTAATGGTTTCATATTGATTTTCTAGATTTCTTCCAAACTGAGGCTCTTCATCTTCATATGTTTGTAATCTGGTATTTTGAACTACTCTGTCGGATTCTTGTCTATATCTTTCGTTTTTTCTGTTTAAATATTTTATGACTTCAAAAAAGATATTTCTTTCTTCTTGGAAATTATTTAAGTTTTTCTTCAAAGAAATATATGAATCATGCAACTCAGTGATTCTTTCATATATTTCGTTGATTATGTTGATTATCTGTGATAGCTCAGATTTAGTTGGAATGTCTATAGGATATAGGTTTAATAAAGCGGTACCTTTTTTTCTAGATAAAAATTGATCTTCCGACTCAATGGTACCATCTTCAAGAACCACAGGCTCATCAAGATTCACAATCTCATCATTGTTACCTGAAGCATCATAATTGTCTTCGTTTTCATCATCAGACATTAAGTTCTCAGGAGGAACAAAAAATTTAAGAGAAGAATCAAAGTGATAATTTATAATATCTGATATGGTATTTATTTTGTGTTTCAACAAATCATCTAAGACCTTAATATCCTTGAATAATTTATTATTGACATTATCTTCATTTACATCAGAAACAATCATCATTTCTTTGATGTTTCCTATTATGTACAAAATATCCCTTAAGTAGTCATTATTGGGTATATAAATTTCTAAAAAGCTGACAGTGCTACTTCTTAAGTATCCATCCTCATAAAAATCTTGTTTGTATTTATTGTTATCATACAGATTCAAAAGCTTCTCCAAAGAATTAATCGATCTGTTTAAAGGTATAATATTTTCACTTATGTTTTGTTGGTATGAAGTATCAAAACTCATAGATCTTGAATCGTGTACGGTGAAGTTATCATCAGAAAAAAAATCAGACATCAGTTTTGATTTTGGAATATAAATTTATACTAAAAAAAAAGAACAGTGTTATTCAGTTGATGTTCAACAGATTCTTAGACATGGGGGTTTATTGTTGTTAAAGAAGTAATGTTTTCAAATTTTGTTAAAACCGAAATATCTACCTAATGAAATTTTTTAAAAATATTGTAGTATTTTTAAATAACAAGTATTTGGATCAAATTCAAGGGTGTAAAACACAGGCGGAGAACAGCAATGCGAAAAACTTTTTTTTTAGAACAGTCACGTGGGTGCAGGTTTTGGTCACGTGCGGACGGTTAACTTGAAACAAGAAATGCGCAAGTCACGTGAAAATGCATGTATGTCACGTGAAAGCAATTGTTTGTCACGTGCCAGTTGCATTCAAAAAATACCAATTTTCAGCTACATACCTTACCTCATCGGATATAACCAGTCTACAAACAATATCTCACCAAAGGTTGTCTATCAAACTCTGTTAGACCTCACATTTTCACCCATACTGCCTATAATAACAAAATAGCAGCTTTTTTAACTCCTCAACGGACCTATCCACCTCTTAGCTGTGCCGGTTTATCACGTGCCTCAGAAAAACAACACATACATATCCTTTTCCCCCTTTTTTTTTCGCTATTTTTCAGCTCGATTAACCGAACTTAAAACACAATATATGATTGCAGAAGCTAAAAACACATACAAAAAAGAAAAATAGAGAGTAAAATATTACTTTTATTAATCTTTGAAACACTACTAAAATCACCGCTTAATTTGTTTCTCCGACATCAAAAAGACGTCGGCGTTTAGATTTAATTTCACATATAAAACACATAATAAATCCTGTTTTTATTAGGGGGAAAAAAAAAAAAGCGCCAAGGAATCGTTGAAAAACCAGCAATTTGCGTGTAACGCTTAAAGAGCGGAATACATCATTCTTAATGGCGCCCTTACACACCTATTTGACCTTAAATAAGCCTAAAAGCCTATTAGAGCATATTTTTTTTCGCATATTATTTAAATAAATTACATATCCTTTCATTTTTAAAATAAGTAAATAAAAAGGACAATAACCAATACACAAGATATACAATGTCTAACCAACAATTTTCAGCTGCTGAAGCTATTTTAATGTTAAAG
>ERZ794946.319-NODE-319-length-20212-cov-4.306692_pt1 | contig 20212 bp, 19 predicted proteins | sample MGYA00433072_ERZ794946 | MGnify/ENA primary metagenome ERZ794946 (study PRJEB30137, sample SAMN04331413) | food metagenome | isolation source: Y3 must sample point D1 replicate A | place: Australia: South Australia | collected 2014 ...
GCCCCGCCGCGCCTTTCGTTTTTGACCCCCCATACCACTTTTCGAGCTCTACCTATACCATCTTTCGACCTCTACCCTATACCGTCTCTCGACCTATACCGTCTGCTAACGAACGCCAAGCTATCAAACCTGACGGGGTTCAAAGAGGCCTTGTCGGCCCCATCATCTCCCGTTTCGAGAACAAGGGCTTCAAGTTGTCTGCCATCAAGATGACCCAGCCCGGACAGGAGCACCTCGAGAAGCACTACTCCGACCTCAGCGACAAGCCCTTCTTCCGCGGTTTGATCTCTTGTACGTCAATCACTTTCCTGCAAGCTCCGAAGCAGCTGCTTACAATCTCACGACAGACATGAACTCTGGCCCCATCTGCGCCATGGTCTGGGAGGGCCGTGACGCCGTCAAGACTGGCCGTACCCTTCTCGGTGCCACCAACCCCGCTGCCTCCGCTCCTGGCACCATCCGTGGCGACTTCGCCATTGACGTCGGCCGCAACGTCTGCCACGGTTCCGACACTGTCGAGAACGCCCAGAAGGAGATCGCTCTCTGGTTCAAGAAGGACGAGGTCACCAGCTGGAAGTCTGCCCAGAACGACTGGATCTACGAGAAGCCTTAAACGTCTCTCAAGTCTGTAGATACAGCGGTTGAGATACAACACATAGAATCAAAACTTCATGGTCTTGTCTCACATTGTATCCCTCAACGTGCCAGCGAATCTAGATGCCTAATAAGTACAGCATAAAAACTCATTCCACTACCGTGTTACGCCAATTAAACTCCTGGGTATCCATTTCGCAACTGTCCGACCGTCAATGCATTGCCGAAATACCACCTGCCCGCCTATGATCATGCTTCAGGGCCGCCATTCAGCTGCTGCCGGAACTTCAACGCCAGATTTTGTACGCCACTTACCAAGCTCTCTCCAAGAGCATCCACTGCTCCTTTTGGGCTCAACAGGCTGGGTGGCACCACTTCACCTGCCCGGATTTTGAACAACTTGACGTTGGTGCTGCTCCAGATACCGCTTCCGGATGTTGATGCATGCTGCAAGTCTTGCGAAACTACGAGACCCCAATAGAACGCTGCGTATGCCTCCGAGAAGGGTGCCGTCATGGGGAATGTGTGGATGTTGCGAGTTGTCGTTTCAACACAGATGCGGCCCATGTTTCGTACTGGCTGCAGCACTTCGTCCATGCCTAACCCGTCTACAGCTTCTTGGCTGCTCTCCATGCCTCTCTCTTCCAACAGTTTTGCAGTCCACGCTTGTAGCGCCAAGAACAGCGAGAGAGTCGTCAGGAGGGGCATTTGAGGAAGCCATGTTCGGACCTGTATGTAGTCAGTAGGTGACGTCTCATAGACGACATCAAAAACGTACTATTTCCATATCTGTTGATGGTGAGGTCAGTGCTCTGGCTCTTTCTTCTTCAAAATCTGCAGAGTCTTTGCTCTTCTCGGGTTGCTTGCCCATGGCCCTCGAAGACACTGGAGGCTGTTTCTCATCTGCACCATCGCCACTGGGTGGTGGCATATCATCCACTGGGGGCACTACTGGAGATGTCGCCGGGTTGTAGATGTCACGGAGCTCCAACCATGTACGTCCTCTTCCAAGACGTGGTCTAGGTGCTTTGTCCTTGTCCATGTTGGCAATATCACTAGCTGCGACCAAGGGATGCAATACTGTGCCATCTGGGCACACAGTAGGCTCTGTGATGCCAGATTCACGAATCTGCTCGACCACTTGTTTGAAGCTCGGGTCGACCTCCATCCTGAGATCTGCCAAATGCTCGAATGTGGTTCCATACTTCCATATCGCCCAGATCAGGTTTTCGTTCTCTGAGATACAAATGTCAGCATTGTCTTGGTTACTCATCACAGATGACGAACCGGTTCCGGGTTTGTGTTCTTCCAGCATCGAGTTGACGGCGCGAACCATATGAGTGAGAACCATGGCATTCACCTCAACACTAGTAGACAAAGAGTTTCGTGTGTATAGGTCCACCAGCTGGATAAGTTTTAGACTAGTCGCCCGGCCGAGGTGAGATATGTACGGAGAAACGTTAACAATTATCCCGACCAAGGCAGCAGCCATCGCGTCCAAATGGCCATTCTTCTTAGGTTTCAGAAGAGTGAGCAACCACTGCAGGACGTTAGCGAAGATCACAAACCACATTACCAATGTTGACTCACGGTGAACAGATAGTCGGCATACGATCCGTGGAAATTCTTGATCTGCATGAACGAAGGGAGATTGTCATGTCCTTCGAACTGCTTGTTCAAGGAAATGGCATATTCGGGATTCTCGCTCATTGTCTGCACGCACAACAGACTCACCCGTTTGACTCCTTCTACATTCTTGTTCGGGTCCAAAATGTAGAACAAGAGGAATACAGTAAGTTCAAACTGGCGACCGGTCTCGCAGATGAAGGCGCGAAAGTACTTGTTTGAGTAAAGAGACTCCCACAGGAGTGGAATGATCTCATGCGCCCAGACAAGCGGCCTCTGTACAATGTTCAATCCATTACTGTTTGCTTCAAGTGGTTGGCGCAGAATCTTGAGGATACCATCGGCTAGGAATTGGAGATGGGTAGCCTTGTGTAGGTGAGAGAATAGGTCACGGAAACGGTTGTCAGGTGGAGCGGAGCCCTCACTCCAAGGTGACCTATTCAATAAGTTGACCTGTAGGAAATGCAGACAAGTCCGGACATGAGTTTCGTGGACCTCTCTGGGCGAGGGAGACAGATAACGCGCGTCGGGCTGATATTTCAAGACGGTGTTCAGCAATGAACACAACAGGTATTGGACCTTTTTACGATCGCGGTGGTTGGAGATGAAGTCGACGGCCTCACTACCAAAAGTGGTGAAGGCGTTTGCGGGTTTGTAGATGCACTTGCTCTCCAAGACTAAGAGAAGCTGCATGATTTCTGTCCTCCTGCTCTCGAACTCTTTGCTTGTCTCCAAGCGTCGCTCGTAAGCAATTCCGCTCTGCCAGAAGCCATAGGTAGGGCCATTTTTGCCGTTCATGTTGATCGGAAGTGTGAAGCCCGACCAAAAGGCCAAATCCAGAAGAGCATCGATCAGCTCAACACCAAGGCATGTAGAGGGTTCAGGACGTGAACTTGCTCCAGAATGGACCAGGTTCTCGGCGGTAGTTGATTCGCCAGAGATGTTACGAGTAATGGTGGGAGGAGGAACTCTGTCTGAAGGTTCCCAGAAGAAAGATTGCTCCCAGGCACACAGGCGGTCGCACTCGTAGACGAAGGGAAGGACTCGTGTGAGAGTTCGGACGCAGTTTAGGGCCTCGCGGATGAAAGCATTGGCATCTCTTTCGAAGAGAGAGTCTTCGGACCAGCGCAGGTCGATCAGATGGAGTGAAAGGGTCAGTATTAGGGTCTCGAAGTTTTTGAAAGATTTGGGGTTGTCGCGCATGGTGCGGAGATCGGACGGAGTGATGGTCTCGAAGACATGTTCGGCTGTTTCTGGTCTCTGCCAGAACTGAATTGGGCACGTGTCAGCAGTGATTCACATGCGATGCAGAGTACAGAAGGTGGTTACGGTTTGCCAAAAGTCGGTCAGAGTGGAGGGAATAGCGACATCACCAGACGAGGCCTGGACGATGTTTGACTTGAGATCACTCTGGACGGCGCCCATGATGCGGCGCGAGCGCGAGACGGATGTCTCTTGACAGGCTGATGGAGCAACTGTCCGGATGCACAGTGACGGCTCTTGGTAGAGCGACGGAAAGTAGGTAGCTGGACTTTGTGCGTGTTTGTCGAGAGATTCAGCGAAAGGCTAGGGCCAGCAATCAGCACTGAGCAGTGACGTCGGCGTGCCTGCCAGTCTAGGGATTAAGGGTCTTCGGTTATCCCGACGAAGGTGGATCCGGCCCGGGCGCCCGAGGGTTGTCTTTGAATCTATTCAGCAGCACCTCGTTACAGTACCCTCACCCATGCAAGCTCTCCGTATCTTATGCTGATGTTCCGAGGACTGTTGTAGAAAGTTGCTTCCACTCGGCGTGTAAACACTGTGTAACCGGCGCACAACGGTCTAGAACGAAGTCTGCAAGACGGCCGGCGTCAGGAACAGCTTGCTGCACGCTCCACCCCTCCTTGAATCTGCCCTTCGGTCAAACTTTGACAACACATTCGACCTCGACCATCACGTTCGGAAATGGATTCCAGGACCGCGCAGACATCAAAGGCTGATGTCGGACTACTTCTCGCAAAGGGAAAGCTCGTTGGCTGTCTGACCACCGGCCAATCCAAGAGGTCTACTCTTGACTCGTCAGACATTAACAACTTTCACAACCTCTTACAGATCGCCATTCGAGACACTACCCGCTCCACCAAAGAGGTCTTTCCTGAGCTTCAATCTTTTCCATGCATCCTTCGCTAAACTGATGTCAGTTCAAAAAATGCGTTGCCTGGATTGTGTGCCATGTAGCAAAGTCTCGGCGTAGGGTTGCTGCTTTTGGAGACTACCTACTTAAGCTCTCGGATTCTCTGCTATCAGCGACATCTCAAGCCAGCCCCGACCAGTTGCCTCTGCTTCAAGCTCAGGTCGGCCTCGATCTACTTCGCTTGCTAGACGCCATCTTCCTTCGCATTCGCGAGAATCCAGGCCGACTACTCCGAAAGCCGCTCGAGACGTACGCGATATTTGCAAAGACTATCGGGATGAATGTCGCCCAGCTTGTTGAGATGGCTGCCCCTTCTCATGGTGTCCAGGCCCTTCGTCTCCACCAAGATCTGGCTTGCCTGCTGCAGAGCTGGACTCAGGAGCGGTTGTTCACCAATCGCATACGTCTCGGTCTCCGCAATATTGCGCGCAAGGCCTACATCGCCTGGCTGGACTGGCTGAGGCGGAATCACCAGTCATATCACTACAAACTGATGACCAGAATTCAATCCGAAGATGTTCAAAACACGTTTCCTGATACCCATGGACTGGCTGAGGATGCGTGGTTCGATCTTCCCGTTGGAACCATGGTACAAGCAATGAAAGCGACAAAGCCTGGCCATCCCGTAAAAGTTGGACGCATCAAACCACTTGACATGCCAAACGGATCAGTCGATTCCGACATGATGGAATCGGTGCTCGAGCACATTGAAGAGTGCAAAGACATCAACGCAATACCCAATGTGCCTACGACAGACGACGGGAATGAATTCATCCTCAATGGCCTTGGCCTTCGATTAACGAGAGATCCTATGAACCGTGACGATAGACCGAAACTCAAAGTAGTCGAGGGCTATTATGGGTTCAGCGTACCTTTCATGAAGATCTTCCAGAACATAGAGAAGAACTCGCCTACTGGACCGGAGCGCCCACAGAACTGGATGCCTCCGCCACCACCGGAGTTCGTTCAGCCTCCACCCTTCCATAACAGCTTCTTACCTAACGCGCCTCCGCCACCGCCGAGTAGAGACACACTGCAGATGGGCGGAGGTAGCTATAGACAGGGCGAGTACGGACGCGGCAGCGGTGCAGGTTGGCGAGGTGAACAAACGCGTGGTGGAGGTGGAGGGGCAAATTGGCGCGGAAGAGGCCGGGGTTGGGGAGGAGGTGGTGCAAATGGGTACCGACCATATTAAGCAGACGAACCGGTCATGCGCTGGATCGAGAGCGACAGATCGTTTGCAACCACTTTGCTTGTTTGGGGTCACTATAAGCATCGAGCAAGATCGTTTGGGGTCCTAGCAACGGCAGAACACCCGGCTTGTAATACTATCATCATGCACGATCAACGGCATTGCAAGTACAGCAAGTAGATCAAGATACGCGCATAGATTGTGTTCATCACAAACACTTCTCTTATCTAGTCGACCACTCAGCCAAACAGCTCGATTGCAATCTGAAAAATGAAGAACATATGCAATTTTATCATTCTTACATCGTTTTACATCTCTACAGTCTAGCCTTGATTTCCGTGACCTGATCCGCATCCCTCTTAGCCCATTCACGTAGCGTGACTCGTTGGATTTTGCCGCTCGGGCTCTTCGGGACTTCATCAATGAACTTGACACCCCCTGAGAGTCTCTTGTGCTTCGCGACCTTTGAAGCCATCCACTCCACCACGTCCTTCTCGGTCACCTTCCCTTTAGCTTGCTCCTTAAGCACGACGTACGCTCTAGGATAGTCTTCGTGATCTCTGTTCAATGCGCAGACAGCAGCATCAGCAACGTCGTCATTCTCCAGCAGTACTGCTTCAAGTTCGGCCGGAGCAACTTGGAATCCATTGACCTTGAAGATCTCCTTCGCACGATCAACAATCCAAAACCAGCCCTTTTCGTCGAAAATTGCAACATCACCGGTCTTAAGAAAACCGTCGCTGTCGAAGGTAGCCTTGGTAGCGCTCTCATTTTTCCAATACCCTAAGCAGATATTTTTCCCTTTTACGAATATCTCTCCACGTTGGCCTGGCTGTGTGACTTCGTTTCCGTTGTCGTCGATAAGCTTGATCTCCGCGCCGGGGTCGACTTGACCTACGCTTCCACTGCGATCATCCAGCCCGCCAGGAACGTGTAAACATGAGCAAGTGACCTCAGTCATGCCCCAAGTCTGAACAACCTTGAGGTTGAACTTCGTACTGACTTCGTTCTGCAGCTCTTTACTGAGGGGTGCGGCACCACACAAAATATTTATCAAGGATGATAAATCATACTTTTCGGTCTCCGGTCGCTTGGCCAACATGACCAAAACCGGAGGTGCGGTCTGGATGTGGGTAATCCGGTGACGTTGAATATGCGACAGGAAAGGTTCGAAGTTGAACACTCGCATGTAATAACACGGTGTTTGGGTGATGGCAGCGGCCGTGATACTCCACAACTGTCCATAAGCATGATAAAGTGGTAAGAACCCCAAGAACCTTTCGGGTGGTTTCTGACCTGAGGGGTAAGACTGCTCGAGCTCCCTCATGTATAGAGATTGGCAGACATTCGCGATGATGTTCTGGTGCGATATTTTTACTCCCTTGGGTAGACCGGTGGTGCTGTTGTCCCAGTCAGCATAATTCTACAGTGTTGCTGCGATGCAGAGTCTCCAATGAAGGTTCGATGGTACTCAACATCGGAGGCTTCGAATCAGGCTCTACTTACCCCGAAGAATAGTTCAAAACTGCCGTGTTGGATTTTGATTCATCAGCCGACATTTGATGCCACTGCCAGCTCTCTGCAGCTTCTTCTGTTGCAAGGAAAGAGCTCCAGTCTCTGATTCCTCTCTGCGTCTCACATGGCTCATCCAAGAAGAGGAAGATCTTGTCATGAGGAAATCCGACTTGCTCTGCAGCCTTCAAGGCATTGTCCAGAAGACTGGGATCCACCAGAATGAGTTTAGCTCCTGTGTTTGTGATCTGGAATGCGATTTCCTTGACAGTGTAAGCTGGATTACAACCGCTGAATACCCTACCACTGCCCGCGACTCCTAGGTAGGCAACTGGACAGAATATATGGTTGGTAGAAAACATCATTACTACATCGTTGCGGCCGATGTTGAGATGATCAAGTCCAAGACCGAGTCTTTTGATCCAGGTCAAGGCTTGCTTTGGCGACAAGGACCTCTCCGGGTTTGCGGCATCTATCCATATCGGTTTCTCGTACGGTGCTTTTCCTTCAGGATAGACATAGGACAGTATGTCAGTTGCTGGGATGTCAATCTGATACGGCGATTGTTGCGGCATGATGATAGTGCTGATGATGTAGTTGAAACATCGTCCAATGCCTTTCGACTGCCATTTTGTGTCGCTGTCTAGTGAGGGGTACAAGTCGTTGCTACATCAAAGACCGAGGAAGACGGGTTTGACTTCAATGATCGACTCCTCCACGCGGGTTGGTAACCAGTGGTTTCGAATATCTTAGCGAACGCTCTAGCAGGCTAGTGCACGACCTCTAAATCGACACGAGAATATTTCTTCCACAAATTCCACTGTGAGGAGCCCAAGTTGCTTCCTTTTTTAACGAATAATCTCAGGTTTCTCGATACCTTTGTTTATTTCGATGGCATCCCAGAGTCCAAAGTAATGTTCATTGACGATGAAGATATGCATACGTCGGATAAGAAAGCCTGATGTGCTTGGTATCGATCTCCACGCCTCCAAGTGCCGGACATGCGGGGAGAAGGAAGAGCCGCATCGAGGCGCTCAGCATCGCGTTTGTATCTTGTTTGTATACCAGCGCGCACCTTGCGGACTTGTGTTTCAACAAGTTGCTTAGATAAGATGCAGAAGGCTAGAGTGGGACATGGATGATTGTCACAATTGCAATAACGAAACATGCTGGGCAGGTGGGTCATACAACAGCGACAACAGCGACAACAGCGACAACTGGACCTCTGCTGCGAAGCAAACAGAATTGACTACTACAGTAATTCGACGCCATTGCTTCTGATACCCGAACCCGAAGGCTGTAGACTTTGTTTTCTGTGGACTTCTTTACTTTCTTTAACCCTCATACAAGGTCCTAACACCTAGTTTGACGGGTTCCCGTGGTGAAACGCAACTCTGACAGTGGCGTCGACTCTACCCACAGGATCGCCTTCATCCATCTGCCAAACCTTCTCGAAAAAGGCCGGCCATGGATTTTCTCGCCGAAACGCAGTGTTAGCTTGATACGTAGCATTCCGAACCTGGATCAGCTCTTTGACAAAAAGCAAGCACGCGACGCGTCCCTCGAGGAATTCAAGCCTCTCTCCTCCCTTTCGCATGTCCGCCACTTCCTAGAGCAGGGCGGTAGATCTTGGAAAAATGACATGCCTTGGATGATCCTTTTCTTTCCGTCCTCTGAATAATCTCAATACTGCCTAGCCATTGCCAGAACATGGAGGCATCTACAACACAGCAATCCAAACGACACTCTTTTACGAACAACCTTATCACGATTTCGCTTCAACTTCTGCTCTGGTCCAGTCTTTTTCCTCTATCAATACAAATTTCTTTTTTCGCTCTCTCCGAGGTTGACTCGTCGTTGTTTTTGACCAACATCATCTGCATTGCAGCAGTAAGCGTTCAGAATTGAAGCATTGCGGACAAAGTATAGACTAACTCACCTAATAGGCTGGCACCTCGCTTCTCGTTATCCTTATTCATAGTCTGATTGTACGGCTCCAGGGGAGCGTCTTCAGCAGATGGGCCAAAACTGCAGCAACAGTCTTCAAAGTCATCATACTGTTCGTTTCGTGCACAGCGGTGTTGCTGTGGATAACAACAGTCGGACTAGGAATCATCTTTACTCTTGCAAGACAGCCGACATGTCGGCCAGCCAGTTCGGGTACACATGAAATGTGGAGGAAGGGTCGCGTCTGTGTTCTGCAGCGCATTGCTCTTGTGGTGAGCATGCTAGCCTTGTAAGCAATTCTTATGCTACCCTAATGCGCACGCGACTAACTGGGTTTCACATAGCATCGTCTCTTTTGTGTTATGCTTCACGTACAATGTGTCGTACGATCCTTTTACAGCAGGACTGTTTGGATCAAAGAAGACGAGTGTCTGCTTGTCACCATCGGATCTCCAAAGAACCCCTCAGATGGTCAAGAGACACTCGACACTTTCCTTCAAGTGCCGTTCGGCATTGCTATCCCCAATCGCTGCTTCATCGCCCCTACGAATATCTTCGCCATTACGTATGGCAATGAATGCTGGCGACGAGAAGCCTAATGGTCTCGGCATTTCATCAAGTCGTCCTTCTATCGAGAAGTCTCCCTTGCTCTCCAAGAGCCCCTCGCATTCGTCTTCACACTCGGTCAGCTCCAGTGGCACTATGCAAAGCTTGCATAAGGCTTCGACAGCCTACGTGCCGTCGGTCCACACGTACTTACCATCAAGGGTACCCACAGCATATGTGCCTTCACCCCATGGCACCCATCTATACTCGCCAAAGCATCTTCCTAAAACAATTTCGGTTTCTGCACCTGCGATAGCTACGCAATCAGCTTCGCTAGCAGATGCGTACCCACCAAAACAATCTTTCGATCTGCCTCCGATTCAGACAACGAGTTTATACTCATCCAGGCGTGTCTCATCCACATTCCTAACTCCGACATCGCACATGGGACCACCTGCACCGATGAACTTTTCCTCGCCTAGAAGAGGTGTCCCCGAGACAATGCCAGTCTCGCCCCCTGTACACATGCCTCTCACCCGACCAACCAATCTATACTCAATGAGGCGAGCCCCTACACCATACACTCCAGCTGTACAAGGAAACGGTCCAGCTCCAAGACGATTCCCAGTGGTACTTATGCCTCCGAGTCAATCAAACCGACTCCCTTCGGCGTTACTCGCTCCTCCACCCTCCATTAGACAGCTTAACTCGGCACGTCGTGGTGTCAGCTACGCTTCCAACACAAGCAGTATATATAGTCGACATGTGGGCGATGATAAATGAAAACGTATTTGAATATAATGAGTTTATCTTCACTCTGATTTCGTATACAGCAGAAACTCGTGGAACAGCTCTCATCGGACATTATTCGCTTTCAGCCCATTGTGATTACCTTCGTTAACGTTAAACAAGCCATTGCTCGCGTAGATGGCGCCGCTAAGCATAACGCACAAAAGTTCTCATCAACTTCTTCGCCACGCCGTTGCAACACTCCTCGCTTTCGCAGACACGATTTGTCTCAACAGCCAACACGAATGTCAAAGTGACATGCCCAGTCTGCACGTGGTACATCCTCATGATCAGATTATCCAAAACCTTCCGATTGAATTCATCACCCTTATCCTTCCATACCCTAGATTATCCGTTTGACTGGTGAGCAATCGGAAGCTTGGTTAATCCCACGCAGTGACACACCCTGCCGGGTCTATGGATTCGCGGCGAAGTGAACCTGCCTTCATCACCCTGGCGAAACCCCTTCTGTGACATTAAAAGGCACGATTTTATACATCCTAGTGTGCTTCTTGGTGCCGCTCTCTTTGGACACTGAGCTAATTACTAAAACCAATTTGCCTTTTGACTTATCTGGATAGAGTCCCTTGTGCCAGATATGCAGTTAATCTTTAGAAGCAGGCATATGGTTGCTCTTGATGCAGTGTACTAGTAGGCCAATTGGAAGACAGTAGCACCGTCCCAAAAGTGAGTTTCCGGGTCACGTGGGTTGATCGATTTTATCGGCCCGTCATGTGATTTGAACTCGACTTGGCTGACGCTTGCCTGATCAAGCTAGCTCTTCTAGTCGATCCGCCTGTCGAGAGGTGTAAAACGCAAGAGAAGTGCGAGAAGACTGTAAATCAATCCCGGAGACAAGTCCTTTGAATACGAAATCTTGACAAAAGGAATATTTACTTTCGCTGACAGCCTGTGACATCAAAGAAGTGTTCGATCGAGTCGTGATATTCTGTAGAGCTGAGATGATCTTGTACTGAGAGACTGCTGAACATCTCCAGATGATCAAGTGTTCTTAAGACCCGGTTCCGTCACGAGAGACAGTTCTTCACTGGATGTCGAGATCTATCCGGAGCACTACGTGTTCAAGTCTATCCTTGTCCACCGCCGCTCACTAGCTCGTCGACTTTACTCAGCCTTGAACGAAGCAAAGGCAAAGTCCGCAGGCGTGAGACACTTTTGAAGCTCTCCAAAAGCATACAGCCCAAGCATCATACCTGTAAATGCCATGCCTCTAGGTGGATTCGCTGTCATGAGATCCATGCTTACTGGCTCGAGCCATGTATAGTCTTCATCCAGCTCTGCATATCCAAGAGTGAACCCCATCTCAGAGCACCTGACAGCCAGTCTGACGGATCCCATGTATCGAAGGAGTCGAATTACATGTGTGAACTCCCCTGGCGCAGTTGGACGTGTCAGTCGGATGACTCGACTCTCTCCATTAGGTCCTTTACGGATGCCGATGCTGGAGAAAGTGTAAGGGTTCCAGTAGACGACAGTGCCAGCTTCGCAGTGCGGTTGATGTGGGAGGAAGTCCAATCTGGTCTCCCATATGCCGCGTGCGAAGGTCTGTCTGCGGAGGACCACGGTCGGACTTTCGAGTGATCGCAGGTCGTACGGTCCTCCCCAGAGCCGCAAATGGTGGTTTCGTTCGGCCAGAGAGTATTCACGCTTCAGAGGCGTATCTTAGACGTGTCAGTAATGGCTAGGACGAGGGCCAGGGCAGTCGATACTTTTGTGGTACCATCCTAAATCAAGATCTTTACTATTCGCAAAGTTGTCCTGCCACTCGAAGGCAGCCTGGAGAGGCTCTGGGTCAGCCTCGATTGTGAGCCGGAGCTTCTCGTTCTTGTTGAACACTGGCCACTCATCGTGCCAGTCTACCTTCATCAAGAAAGTTTCTCGGCCTGGTGACTGTCAGCGAGGATCTCACTTGGCAGTTGCTCGGCAGTGGATACCAAATGGAGAAGGGAGGAAATGATCGTGGCCCTGGCCACTTGTATTCTGTCGGTGTGGCCTGACCGCAAGACATACGGCCCACCACTGTCCTGCTGCGTCCTCTACCAGATCGGCATGTCCCGTATTCTGAACATCATCTTGGGTGGTAGCGCTGATCAAGGGGTTGTTTGGTCCAGCTTCCCAAGGACCATAGGGACAATTTCCACTTCGAAACACCATCTCGCGGTGACCGCTCTCAGTCCCGCCTTCAGCAACGAAGAGATAATAGTACTCCCCTCTCTTGATGATGTGTGAACCTTCTGCTACTCCCGAGGGGGATTTGCGGACAACTTGAGATGTATCCAGTGAGGTTCCTGTGCTCAAGTCGATTTTGGACACATGTACTGCAAAGCCTTTCAGACCACTGCTCATGTCGTGATCCAGCATTCTGTGGCATGTCGAGAGGTATACCGTCCCATCGTCGTCCCAAAAAAGCTGCAACTATTAGCAGAACATTCAACGTACGCATACATCGGGCTGAGCACAAACATCTTGATCGAAACCTGGTTGGTCGAAGTAGACAGGTTCAGACCAGCTATCTGCTTTCCACGGGTCTATACTCGAGACATAGAATCCTCGAGGCCATACTCTCACGTTTTGCTGGGGTGAGTAAGCGGTCCAAAGGCAGGAAGTAATGTAGAAGACATTGTCCTTGTAGCGGATTGTTGGTGCCCAGATGCCGGATCCAGGCTCCCCTGTCCTGAGATTCAACTGCGATGGCCTTGTCAAGGCATGTCCAACAAGTGTCCACTTTATCAGATCTTTGCTATGATATATTGGTAGACCAGGGAAGTACTCAAACTATCCAGTGTGTCGTCAGCCATCGATGAATGTTGAGAGTGGAGGAAACGCGGGGTGGCAGACCGTGGACGTGGTTAGGAAGAAGTCATCTTTCACCCTGACAATGCTTGGATCAGGGTTGAATCCAGGCAGTATGGGATTCTGATGTAGGGGCATAATGATTCCGATAAGTTCATACAATTCTTCAAAGGGTCTGGCAGAGGACCGATGATGGTTGTTCCTGTTGTAGAGCCTCGTTGCAGTTCCTTGGCAAATGATTATTCCGCCAATAAGATCGAGCAGTCTTTGTTTGGCTAGATGCTTCGTTTCTACGATATGTTTAGGATAGCTGTCAGTCGTCAACAAATTGTTTAGGAAGGATTAGAACGACTAGTACATCCAATGTTGCTTCTGGGTCCCTACGGAGGTTTTAATTTACACCAACACTGTATCGTGACAGACCAGTCCACTTACCTGCAAGCATCTCTATCATCTCCTAGCAAGCAGGAACCTGGGCCACAAGCTCCCTCTTCTCCAAGTACCCTCCCTGACCGTACCGTCCTCTTGAACTACAATCTCCCACCCTCCAGATCTCATTGTTCGGCCCCACCATTTCAGAAGCCACAGTACAAGTGACAACAACAAGATCGCAGCAATCGTGCTAAAGACTGCGACGATAACGCTGAGCAAGGTTGTAGTGCTGCAATTACAACCAAGAGCGCTTGTGCGAAGCTCATAACGCTCAGAAGCGAGAGGGCATACAGGATGGTTGATTGGGGAGAGAAGGTTGGTTGCAGGGACGCATGTGGATGACTGTAGGTATAGTCAGATATTGGAGAAATCGAGCATATGTTACGGTTTCGGAACTGTATGGCAGTGGAAGAAAGGTAAAGGATTATCATGACGATCAACAGGGTAGACAAGTTCAGACAGGAACTACCAGGTCATGGGAGAGGAGGAGCTGGAGTGGAGCCATGATCCCAACCTCATGACAGCCTGAATACATGGTGGATTGCCAAAGCAGTATGAATCACTTACGCTAGGACACCATCCACATCGGTGCTTGCTCTTCAAGCAACTGCCGCAATCCTGAATGCGCCAACAGCCTTTCTCCCTACCTGTCATACGGTTGATGTCGTCCATAACAGATTGCTGGTCCATGATCGGCTGGATTAGATGTATAATTGGGAAGAAAATGTGCCAAAGAAGTGGTCGTCAAGATGTGATGCGCTGGTTCACGTCCAAGTCTTTGTCGATGATGACATCACGGCTTTGGCATCGGAGACGTTCTCCGTCGCGTGAAGGTTGTTTGGTGTTAATAAACGCCAACAGAATCGAGATGATGTGATTTTGTAAGTCTGCTACCCAATTCTGAAGAGCTGTGTTGCGCGCCTTAGTTCGTTTGTTATTATTTGATGAGACAGATCTGGTCAAGTCAAGCTGGGAGTTTTGAGCGCGGTCTAACTTTGCACCGACGAGGTGTGTATATGAGGAGGTGAGCTCACCACCCACGGGCCTCGCCGACTTTCAATTACGAAAACGCCATTATTCGGTCTGAGGAGATCACGGCACGACTCAACCTCTAATCTCAATCTCAAACACCGTCCACAATGTCTTTGCTATCAGAATCAACACATCTCATCAATGCTGCTGCAGTCCTCGGTCACCTATTTCTCCTAGGCGGTTCCGTCGCAATCATCAGTCCGCGCAGTGCACTTGGAGCATTCGGCCTCACAGTTCCCACAGCACCCGAATCTCAGAGGCTGGTCGACTTGCTCATCCCACTCTACGGCTTCCGCGAGATCTCGCTCGGCATCTCCATGGTTGCTGCATCCCGCTATGGCAGCCCGAAGACTTTAGGTTGGGCTGTGATGTCGTTGGGTGCAATCACTGTTGGTGATGCTTGGATAGCACAGAAGCAGAGCAGGAAGATGGGATGGATCTTTCTGGGGATCACGCCAGTCACAACAGCTTTGGCAGCAGGTCTGTTGGGTTACTTTGACTGATCGGTCGCGACCTACCTTCTCGCGTTGGTGACTATTTGGCTATTCGTACACACCTCTCCTCTTTGTAACACCGATATCAGCGGAATTTTCTCTCTCACGAATGGCTCATTGAGCCATGTTCCACTGATCATATCGGACCACTTCTCCGAACTCCGCATCTCTTTTATTCCTCTTCTTGCAACACTTGACTGACTTTTTGCAACCCCCATCTTTTTACCACCATCGGCCATGTCATAGGCAAACATGGGTATTCATTGACGGGTAGTGACACATCTCACTCTGGTTAAGCGTCGACCCCCACATCCTAACGATCCTCGATCTTGCGCTCAAGCTGTAAGATCCTCGGCAATAATCTAAGCGTATAGTTGACGAGTGATCTCTGTCGTGCACGACTGTGTATACGTTATAGCTTGCGCTACTGTGCTCATGTAAAAGTCTATGAGTGATGGAAGCCAATATATACAAAGAAGTTCCATCACGCCCAAGATTTCCAAATCGACATGCTCAGACCCAGTCGCTCCAGCTACCTCTGTACTGGAAAGGCTGTTGGCCTTCCGGTGTAGGTGCCTCCAATCCGGTCTGCCATTGCACGCCGGCATGTGAAATACGCTCGCGATTTCCCTCCGCTTCCTTGATGTAGCCCAATTCACAAGAAGAGAAGCCGACCTTGGGGTGTTTCATGTAGTAATTGTCAAATCTTGGGTTCAGAGCTTCGGTGAGTGTCTCAACGCTACCATTCTTGTGGTGCGAGTTCCATGGCTTTACACAGGTGTTGCCCTTGCAGGTCTTGAGAACTACCAGAAGAGCATCGAGTCTGTAGATGAGTTGCTGCCACGACCGTCCAGCGATTGTGTAGTCCTTTGCCAGTTGAGGGTCGGCAAAGAAGTTGTGCATCTGTCCAGGATCGCGGTGCAGGTCGTAGAACTCGCGTTCGCCGGTGCACCAGACGGAGTAGTACAGGCTGTAGTTGTGACCGACGAGACGCAGAGCCTTGTATGTGTTGTTGGGGTATGATAGTCCGCCGAAGGGCTCAGCAATGCCAAACTTCCCTTCGGGTAAGCCGATGCCCCAGAATTCGACATTGACGTGCTCGCCGCGAGACACCTTAGTAGATTCATGATCTTCAAGCAGGGGGATTGCCGAACCGTCAAAGTCGTCTCGGCTCGCACCAGCAAGAGACATCAAAGTAGGAGCCATATCGGTGTGTGAAGTGACGATGTTCTTTGTGGCTCCTGCAGCAATACCAGGTCCTCGGATCACAAGAGGAATGTGGATGTCGGTGTCATAGCCACACTCTTTGCCGGGATGCATGCGATGTTGACTAGCATGGAAGCCGTTGTCGGTGGTGAAGAAGACGAAAGTGTCTTCCAGGACACCTTTCTCCTCAAGCAGGTTGATCAAGCGCTCGATCATCTCGTCAACCGACTGCAGTGAGCGGAGTCTGGCGCGTTGGAATTCGTCGTTGTAATCAATCATGGTGTCGTTGAGTCTCGGCAGTTGAGCCACCCAGCTTGCGCCGCTTGCCTGCTCAGGATTGAAATTCTCGGTTCTTGGAATCTTGTAGTCTTTGAAGAGGTGTGCGTGACGTGGGGCATATTCTGGAATGGCGAACTTGTTGACAGGTCCTGGTGCAAGTACTTCCAGCTCGTTCAGAGGGCCGCTAGGAGGGTTTGCAACGATGTTGCTGTGGGGAGCGATGGGAGCGACTGTGACAAAGAATGGAGCATCACCCTCGATGGCCTCTTCCAGGAAGCCGTAAGCTTTGTCAGCCACGACATCAGGCGAGTATTGGCCAGAGTAGTCCTTAGGTGCCTCTCCGTTGCGCGACATTCTGGCATGCCAGTAGTCGTAGGTGAAGGGGTCAAGCAAGAAGTCAGAGCCATTATAGCCCTTGACAAAAGGCTGGTTGTAATTGTTAATCGTGTGAGCGTTCCAGAGCTTGCCAGTGTAGTATGTGCTGTATCCGGCAGCTTGCATCCACACGGGAAGATAGTCGTCGTTGATGCCCTCCTTCACAATCTTCGGGTAGCCTCCGTACGGAGGACCAACATCAGTGACATTGGTGTTGTGAGCTGCGCGTCCAGTCCAGAGGTTGACTCTTGAAGGGCAACAGATGGCGATGGTGCAGAAATGGTTTTCGTAAGAAGTTCCTTGGTCGATGATGTGTTTCTTGAGTAGAGGCATGTGCTCGACAGATCCCATGTGTCCATCTTGGTCGTCGGTGATGATGAAAAGAATGTTAGGCTGCTTAGCCAGAGCGCAAGTGCACAAAGCAGCCCATGCCAGCCAATTGAGGAGACTGGTCTTCATCCTTGTTGATTGCGCAGCGCTCTTGTCCGCAGACGTCCAATGTACGTCGATGAATTATCACGACAACGTGCTTCAGGTCTGCGAGTTATAAATGTCTGTGCCAATGCTTCACTCAGAAGATGCCATTCGTCTTGGCGAGTCTCGCAAGAAGAATTGTCAAGTCCATCACTCTTCCGAGTCTATGGCGTAATCGTGGAATAGACGTTAGTAACGACTCCGGCTTCTCCATTGCCAAAGTCGTTGTCGGCGCTTTTGCAATTATAATCATTCTCGTCTCCAGTGGAACATAGATATCCATAGGGGAAGGACGTTTGTCACGAGTCCGATCTTCTCGCCGAGATCTAGCAGACTGATGCGAGGTAGATTTTGTCTGCACGGCGTCCTAAACAAGGCGCGTGCAGCTCGCGACAGCTCCACTCCTAACTGCCGCATTCACGAAACTCTACCAGAACATACCAACTCTTGCCAAAGTTTCGAAAATGGTTTGTCGTAATGGACGCAATCCCCGCTCGAAAGAGCTTGGCTGTGAGTATAGCTGTCGAGCTGTGCCTCGATGCATTTCATCTCAAGAAGCTCACTCGTCTGGTCCTGTCCAAACAGCAAGAGCGTCTGGAGTCGATCATCACGGTCCTTCCTTCAAGCCTGGAGTATCTTGACTTGGAATGGAATCAACTCAGCTCCCTGGCAGGCATATCATTTCCGCCTAACTTGACACACCTGAACGTTCGTTGGAATGTCATGCATGACTTCTCAGACGCAATCCTGCCTGCCATGCTACGATTTCTGGACGCTTCAGACAACATGATAGTTTCGTTCGAAGGCCTTAGCCACCTCGGACACCTGGAGCATATGCATCTCGGTGCATTCGATTGGATTTTCAATATGGACAGTCTTCGAACGCACAATCTTCCGCGCAATCCCCGCACTTTGAGTCTTACGTCGATTGGACTGAGTCCAGAGATACTGCGGATGATAGCACTGCCGGCAAGTCTCGAGGAACTTGAATTGCGGAATTGTCAAGTAAGTTCTCTGAGGGATCTGGTACTGCCTGATGGTCTCAAGAAACTCGGCTTGTGGAGTAACAAGATTGAGGATCTTGAGGGGTACATCTTTTCCCGATAGCCTCCTGGCACTGGACATCGGTTACAATCTCATCCGAACGTTGAGGGACATCAGGTGGCCTTCCGGTCTCGAAACGCTGAGACTGGATGTCAGAAACCTCATCTCCTTGAAAGATTCGTCACTATGCGACTTGACGCGCTTGAAAGACTTGTCATTGTCCTGCCGTCCTGAGTTCTTGGTAGCCGCCAATTTGCCTCGGAACCTGAGAAAGCTAACGTTGAACGGGCACATGTGGAAGGAGAAATCTTCGAGAAAGTTCGCGAAACAATGGCCACCAACACTGGAATGTGTCTGTTTCGGCCCCTTTAGAGAGTACACCTCGAAAGAAAGTCTACTGGGTGAATGGAAGATCGAAGATGACATGAACCAAGAAGAGGCCTTCACCCCAACGGTTCTGTCGACAATTGAGGAGTAATCACAGGTATCTTCTGTTCTTGGAGTTGTCACGATATTACCAACAAATCTGAGGACTCTCCATCTAGATGATAATCGTATTCGATCTACGTGTGATGTTGTATTTCCTGAAGGAATGGTATTTCTCGACATGAGTGCAAACAAGGCCTTCGAAACCTTCGCCGATGCTTCTTTACCTATTGAACTCCGATCACTGGGTTTCTAGCCCAATTCTATCACGGTTTTCAGGGATCTCGGCCACTGAGCTCGATTGAGATGATTTCATGATTGAGTAGATATTTGGCGCCAACAAGGTGGCGCTGGACATCATCTGGAAGGCAACGCTCGCTCATAGGTGTTTTACATTTGTGTTTTGTTTTCTATCGGACGTCTTTCTCCTCAAGTGAATGCATGGTTTCCATCTTTCAAGCAGCATTACGTACTCAGTTTTCGCTTTTGATCATCTCATTTATCAATGCCATGTTCCATACTTGTATGTTGGCCACTCATATGGTGGATCACTTACCTACGAGCCTTCTCTACGACACACCATACAAATTGCTTGCCATACTCGAGTACGTCTCGAAAAGATGTGAAGTGAAGAGAGAGACAGGGTTGCGGGCATTTCATCATCGGTAAAACATCGGCCCGACACTCGCTCTGCCAAAAAAAAGGAAAAGTCTTCGCAACACTTTCGACCATCAACATCACAACATGCGACCAGCAACATCTTCCACGCGTGTCAATCGTGGTCACTGAACACACTCGATATATGCATCAGTGATGCTCTTCGGCTATGATTGACGCCCCGAAGATAGCTGCTCTCGCTACGATGACAAGCATCTAACAACCTCCATTGACTTTTCGACGCCAACGACTAATGACCCAGCAACTCTCACAGTCCACCTCTTTTATGGTAAGCACATCCCTCCCCTCTACCCTCGCAACACAAAAGTCTACATGATGAATATCCGGTTTGGAGACCTGTTCCGATCCTTGATGACGGATAACTTGGAATAATCTGACATGACTTTTTACAACCGTCCTTTTCAATCATACAAACACGTTCATGATGAGGATTTAAGTGCTAACATTGCGCTTTCAGATATCACAATACTCTTAACAAGCAGATTACTTGCGTATATAGTTTTATCAGAATGCAAGAATATTTCTTCAAAGCTCAGATTCGTTTATGAAGAGTTTTGTCTATACGTGGTAGTGACCTGT